>Ga0190265_10001858_pt1 | contig 13928 bp, 8 predicted proteins | sample Popmic124T_FD_133135 | JGI IMG/M metagenome (GOLD analysis project Ga0190265, IMG submission 133135) | Populus adjacent soil microbial communities from riparian zone of Indian Creek, Utah, USA - 124 T | ecosystem: Environmental > Terrestrial > Soil > Riparian zone | place: USA: Utah | collected...
CCAATGTCTTTCTCAGCTATAGCGGCGAGGTCAAGCTGCTCGACTTCGGTATCGCCAAGGCCGCCGGTGCGATCTCCGCCACCCATGAGGGCACCATCAAGGGCAAGCTCGGCTACAGCGCACCCGAGCAGTTCTTACAAGGTACCACCGACGGTCGCGCCGACCTCTATGCCGTAGGGGTCATGCTGTGGGAGGCGCTGGGCAGGCGACGTCGCCGCATGGCCGACACGCCGGCTGCCACGTACCAGGCGCGCATCGCGGGACTCGAACCGAAGATTCGGGAGGTGTGTCCCGACGTGCCCCGCGTCTTGGCGGAAATCTGCGACCGCGCCGTGGCGCCCGACCCGGCCGACCGTTACCCAACCGCGGCCGACTTCCAGCGCGACCTGGAGGAGTATCTCGATCAGGCGAGCCGACCCCCCGGGCGCCGCGAGCTCGCCGCGCTCTTGGAGCGGCACTTCCACGTCGAACGCGCCGATCGGCGCGCGCGGGTGCAGGAGCTCCTTTCCACGGCGATTTCTCAGAGCCCGCCCGGGGCCGCCGCGGTGTCGTTCGCGTCGCGATCGCCGCCCGGCGCTTTCTTGGAATTGCCCATCACCGAAGCGACGGAGAGCGAAGCGCCGCCGCCGTTCCGCGGCGCCTTTCGCGCAAGCAACTTGCGCCAGCGTCCCGTGCTCATCGCCGGCGGCCTCATCGTGGTCATCGGCGGCCTCGTGGCTGCGTTTTCGCGCAAGGACAGTGGCGTCATCGTCACCGACCCCGGCCCCGCTCAGGTCGCGGCAGCGCCTTCCGCCGCGAGCGCGGCGGCTCCCGCCGAAGACGCCAATCGGAGGGTCGAGACGGCGACCATCCAGCTCTTCATTCACGTCAAACCTGCGTCGGCGTTGGTGACGCTCGACGGCGCGCGCCTGGTGAGCAATCCATTTCAGGCCGACGTCACGGCGGACAGGCGCGCGCACGTGCTGCACGCTTCGGCGCCCGGCTACCAGCCGGTCGAGCAAGTCGTCACCTTCGGAAGCGATTCGCGCATCGAGATCGCTCTCAAGCCGATGGCGGGGGCGGCGGGCCGCGCCGCGCGCGCCGCCGAAGCGGCCCAGCGCTCGGCGCTCGACAGCTGGAAGCCGGGAGGAGGGGAGATCACGCGCTCGGCGCCCGATCCGACGCCTTCCGAGGCTCGGCACCCGCCCGACGTCGAGCCGAAACGTATGCCGCCTACCACGCCGCCGCGCACCATCGACGAAAAGGATCCTTACTCTCCATGAAGGCACGCGTCGCGCTGGTGGCGGTCTTGGCCCTCTCGCCGCTTGCGTGGTCGTTCGACGTCGCCGCTGCTCCGCCCGACGCGCCGGCCAACGAACCCAAGGCGGTGGATGAAGCGCGACTGCGTTTCCAGAAAGGCGTGCAACTCTTCAAGGAATGGAGCTTCGAAGCGGCGCTCGCCGAGTTCCGCAAAGCTTACCAGCTCGCCCCTTCGTACCGCGTTCTCTACAACATCGCGCAGGTGCATTACGAGCTGAAAAACTACGTCGATGCGCTCAAAGCCTTTCGCCAGTATTTGAACGAGGGTGCCGCCGACGTGGCCCCCGATCGACGCCTTCAAGTGGAGGCGGAGATTCGCAAGCTCGAAGGGCGCGTGGGGTACATCGAGGTCGTCGCCAACGTCGACACCGCGCAGGTTGCGATCGACGACGTCCCCGTCGGCATATTGCCGATGAAGGCGCCGATCCTCGTCAACCCCGGCGTTCGTCGAGTTTCCGTGACCAAACCGGGCTTCGGTACGACGGCGCGCAACGTGACCATCGCCGGTGGTGATCATGCGCAGGTTCAAATCGAGATGAACGAGGCCGTGGCATCGCGGCCGCAGCGCGATGAAGCGGGCAAGAAGGGGCAGCCCAAGTACGAGCTGCGGGAGCGCCCGCGCACGGCAATGTGGATCAGCCTGGCGGCCACGGGCGCGTTCACGGTCGGCGCCGGCGTTTTTGCCCTCTTGGCCCAAGACGCCAAGCGCGACTTCGAGCAACAACTCGGCGTGTTTCCGTCGACCCGAGCCGACATCGACGAAGCTCGCTCGACCATGGTTCGTCATGCGGCGATCACCGACGGTCTGGCGGCGGCGGCGGTCGTTTCCGGAGGGTTCACGCTCTTTTTCGCTCTTTCGAGCGTGGGCAGCCGAGAAATACCCACCGCGACGTCGCCGGCCGCAACCCCGCGTGTCTCGTTTTCGCCGACGCTGGGCGGCGTCGCGGCCGTCGGCTCGTTCTGAGGTTATCCGCGCGCCTTGGGCGCGTCAGTTGCGCGCCGTCACGTTGAGCGCGTCGCTCGGAACGACACAGGAAGTGGTGGTACACCGGTGTTCCGGGTACGCGAACAACGATTCGTGACCCACGGCATCCACGGCGGCCACGGAAATGTAGAAGATGCTGACGCCGGTGACCCCGAGCTCCGCGGCAGTCACCGCGCGCGACGTCGTGCTCGCAGGAACGACGACCCGCGTCCGGTAGAAGTTCTCCGTCGAGGGCCGCGCGGCTATTACGTAGTGGTCGACGGCGGGGCCCGAGGCGGGCGGCATCCAGCCGACGGTCCACGGGCCGCTGCCGCTTCCCGATACCGTCGCCGATAGCGGTGCCATCGGGGCGCGCGCCAAGCTGGCTCCGGTCGCCACGACCAGCTGCGTGATGCGCGCCGTGTAATCCGGGCTCATGTTCATGGGAAGATCGTCGGCCGTGTGCTGGTGGCTACCGGGCATGCCGGCGTTCGGCGACTCCACCGTTTCGATGAAGCGCACCGCGGGGATCGCTTGGTCGAGGAACGACTGGTGATCCCCGCCGCGGGTCGGGCGATCTTCGCGGAGCTGAGGGAGCATGGTCATGGAAGGAACGTAGAGCGAACCCCAATAGCCGATGTAGCGCATGATGCCGCGCGACGGAGAGGTGTCGTCGGTCTTGCCCATCGGCGTCACGATTTCGCGCGGCGTACCCGACGAAAAGAGCCGAAATTGCCGCATCGCCGTGGCGTCGTTGGCGGCGATGTCACCGCCCACGATGTCGCAATTGAGCATCGCTTCGACCTTGGCGTTGGCCGTGACCAAGCTGGCGTAGTTCTTGGCCAGCTGGGCCGAGCCGGCGAGGCCTTGTTCCTCCGCGGCGAAGGCCGCGAAGATGACGGTGGCATCGAAGGTGTAGCTGGCCATGATCCGGGCAGCTTCGATCACGAGCGCCGTCTGCGATCCCGAGTCGTTGGCGCCGGGCGCGCGATCGGTGGGGCTGACGGGATCGATGGTGCGTGAATCGTAATGCCCGCCCATGATGATGACGCGATCGGGGTGGGTCCCGAGCTTCACGGCGACGACGTTTTGGTCGGTAACCGTCGTGGTGCCGGTCGCGCCGCAGCCGGTGTAATTGAAGTTCTGTTTGGAGACAGTGTAAGGGCCAATGGATTGCAATTGGCCATAGATCCAGTCGCGGGCAGCGCCGATGGCGTTGCCCGAAGCGGTGTTGTTGGAGCAGGTGTTGCGCGTGGTGAAGTTGGAGAGCGTGGTGATGTCGTTGGAAACGCGAGTGGTGTTGACCGAGGTGACGATGGTGATGATGTCGGGATCCAGCGAAGGACCTCCGCCGTCGGGCGTGCTCGCATCACCGGGGGGCATCGAACCCCCAGCTCCACCGGTGCCGCCTGCATCGGGAAGAGGAGAGCCGGCGGAGCCGGCCATGCCGCCGGGGCCCCCATCGACGCTGGTTCCGCCGGTTCCCGAAGAGCCGCCTCCCGCTCCTGCACCGCCCGGGCCCGCGTCGCCCGTCGCGGTTCCACCCGCGCCGCTTCCGGCGGCGCCACCCGTGCCTCCTCCACCGGTACCGCCGGCGCCCGTCCCGCCGGCGCCGCTGCTCCCACCCGATCCGGTCGTACCGCCGTCGTCGGTCGTGCCGCCGCTTCCGCCGGTGTCCGAGCCCCCGCTTCCGCCTTTGCCCGTCGTGCCGCCGCTTCCCCCCGACCCGGTCGTCACGCCGCCGGTTCCTCCGCTGCCCGTCGCGCCGCTTCCTGTGCTGCCCCCGCTGCCCTGGCCGGTGCCCGACGTTCGGCTGGGGCCGGGGCCTGCGTCCGAACAGCTCAGCGTCGAGATAAGTACGAAAATCGAAGCAAGCTGACCTGGGCCCGTCAGGACCCGCGAAATCGATTGCATGCGAACGTATCTCCCTACCCGGTCACCATCGGCCCGTGCCGAACGTTCGGGCCACGCAAGAGCGGCGATGGTGCGCTAAAAGCCGATCTGTTGAGAATAGCCGCAAGGCGTTCGCCCGGCCGGCTCGTCGTTCCGAGTTTCGCCTGTTCGGCCAGGCGCTCGAGTGGGTGGATGGTTGCCCGGGTGATCGATCAGGAAGCGAGAATCCGACAGGGTGCTAGCGTTGCAGACGAAATGACGTCGACGTGGCCCCGGCGGCGAACCCCTGCTCTCGTCCCCTTGGCGTTTTTCCTCTTAGCGTCTTCGTCTGCTCTCGCCAATGGCAGATTTCCACGATCGCAGCGATTGGTCGAAGACCCAGCGAACCCGAATCGGCTCGCGCTCGGCGCGACATACGGCATCGTCACCACGGACGATCGCGGTCGCAACTGGCACCACATCTGCGAAGCCTCCTTTGCCGACCTTGCGAGCTACACCGGCGATCCTCTTCTCGATTTCACGAACGATGGGGCACTCCTGGTGGGCGTCCAGTCGACGATCAACGCGTCGCGCGATGGTTGCCGGTGGAGGAAGACCGTCGGCGGCGGCAATACCTTCGTCGTCGATCACACGTTGGTTCGGTCGGCGACGGCCACCGTGGTGGCGCTGCTCGCGAATTACCGAAATGGAACGGTGGACTATGCGCTATGGAAGTCGACCGATGGAGCGGAGAATTGGTCCGAGCTCGGTGCGGTGCCGGTGGAGACCGCCTACACGCTCGATGTCGATGACGCGGACGAGAACCACATCTATGTGACGGGCGTTGCCGACAACGTCGGCCAACTCCTTCGGTCGAGCGACGCCGGTCGCACCTGGACGATACGTCCGATCCCGAACACGAATTTCAACGAGGCGCCGTACCTGGCAGCACTGCACCCCGGCGATGCCCGACGTCTCTACGTGCGCACCGACTCCTGGGTCCCCATCGGCGGCGATCTGGCCGCTCATGACGCGCTGCTTTACTCGAGCGACGGCGGCGACAGCTGGACGGAGCTCTTTCGCAACCGCGCCAAGCTGCTCGGCTTTGCGCTGTCACCCGATGGTGAGACCGTTCTCCTCGGGTACGGCGACCCCTTCGCCGGAGGTACAACGTCGGTAACCGGCCCGCTCGGTGTCTTCAGGAGTCGCACCGATGCCTTCGCGTTCGAGCCGATCCTCTCGGCGCACGTCAGCTGTCTCGCCTGGACGGCGCAGGGCGTCTACGTCTGCGCGTCGCAGCATTTCGACAAGTTCGAGCTCGGGTTCTCGCCTCGTCCCGACTTCGACTCGGATGCCGGCTGCATCATGCCGCTTTTGCGTCTTCCTGACGTAAAAGGGCCGCTCGTGTGCCCATCGGGCACGTCAGGGGCTGCCTGCAGCGCCTATTGGATTGCAGCTTGCGCCACCTTTGGCGCGTGCGACGACGCTGGAACGACCCCGGTGGAATGCGTGGGTCGAGATGGTGGTTCGCCTGGCGGCGCCGATGGCGGTGGCGCCGATGTCAGCGGGGGCGGGGGTACGGGTGGGTCGCCGCCGCCTCCCGTCGGCTTGGAAGGCAGCGGCTGTGACTGCCGAGCGGGCGTCGGAAAGACTCGCACGCGCGGCGCCGTCCTCGCTCTGCTCGCCATCGCCGTGCTTTCGCAGCGAAGGCGCGCGAGAGACACGCATCTCGACCGTGACGAGAGGTGCGGTTCGTCGAGCCGACGCCGGACATTGTAGTCGGCTGCGGTCGATTGCGGACATGTGGGAGGATCGCCGCAGCTCGGCTCGGGCCCGTCGACCATCCTCGGCGAACTTCAGTAAAGCTCCAGCGACAATCGCCGTTGAAAGATGACATGGCCTGGGGCAACAAGAAGAGCACTCCGCAACAGCAACATTCCAGCGAAGAGATCGGAAACATTCTCGAGGCTTCGACGATCGTCAAAGGCGATCTCAAGTCCGATCGAGGTTTCCGCATCGATGGGACCATCGAAGGTTCTGTCGAATCGAGCGGCGCTATCGTCATTGGCGAGAGCGGCGCAGTGAATGGCGATGTGCGCGGCGGCGACGTCATCGTCGTTGGCCGGGTGGATGGCAACATCCTCGCCAGAGGGCACCTCGACATCCGGTCGACCGGCAAAGTCGTCGGGGACGTGAAAGCCGCGAGCTTTCGCATCGAGACAGGAGGCGTTTTCCTCGGAACGAGTCGCATGGGAGAGGAGCCGGAGGAACCGTCGGGCGTCATGAATCCCGCGGCCTCACTCGCCTGATCGAAAGGGGCACCCTGTGCGACCGCTGACGACGCTCGAAACGGCTAACGAAGAACTGAGACAGGTACGCAGGGAGCTGGGGCGCGGCGGAAACGCGCCCCTGCGCTTGGTGGTCTCGGGCGATCCCACCAAGCCGGTCGTCAGCTTCACCGTTCCGCGACGGCTGCCGACCATGCTCGCCGCGATCGTGGCCGTGTCGGCGTTGGCGACCATGCTAAGTCGTTGGGGCGGCCCGGCCAAGGCGCTCGCCGCCCTTTCTTCGGCCAACCTGTACGCAGAGCCGATGGTCGATTCGCATGATCACGCATCGGCCAAGGGCGACCCCGCGCTATCAGGGTCCGCTCACGTCGAAGCGGTTCCTCCCACGGCGCAGATGTATGCGGTGCCGGAGAAGGAGCACTTCACGGTCGAGATTTTCAACACCGGCAAGATCATCCAGGTGCATCTCGGCGGGCCCGGGGGAGAACCGGACCAGGAATCTTACCGCGCGCTCCGGCACGAGCTTCGCTGCCAGCGGAGCGGCGCGGAAAGCCCGATCGATCCGCGCCTCATCGAGATCCTTCACCAGATTGCGCTGAGCACCGGTCAGCGCATCCAGGTCGTTTCCGCGTTCCGCGGTCTCGGCCGTTCTGGTGACTTCAACTACCACACCAAAGGCATGGCGGCCGATATCAAGGTGCCGGGTGTCACCACGGAAGATCTGCGGGATCTGGCCAAGTCGCTCGGCGCGACGGGCGTCGGGTATTACCCCACCGTCCAGTTCGTGCATGTCGATGTGCGGGGCACGCCCTACTTCTGGACCGATACGTCGGGACACGGCGAGCAAAGCCACTCCCACGAAGGTTTCGCCACCGCGGAACCGAATGAAAGCGCCGAACCTTCCGGACCGGCGACGCCTCAAGTTGCCGAGCCCGCTCCCGCTGGCGCCGAGTTGTCGGCCGAGGTGGCCGCCATCCTCCGCCCGCCGGGCGTCGATACGTCCGCCAATATCGCGCCGGTGCCGCCGCTCGTCGTCCCCACCGCGGCCCCCATGGTCGTTCCCGCCGCCGGTCCCGCTTCGCCTCGCGCCAAGATCGAGCCGGCCAGCTTGAAGAACTAGAACGTCATGCGCAGACCGAAGCGGAAGATCCGCGGCGGTTGGTAGGCGTTGGGCCTCAAGTGGTTCGGGTTCACTTCGCCGGGCGTCAGATAGAGCTCCGGGCATTCCGTCTGGCCCGGCGTCGCGCAGGTCACGCCGGCCTTTTTGATCCTGCTGAGGTCACCGTCGGACGACGGAAGCACGGCGACCACCGTGTAGCGATCGTCGCGCCCGGTGGCGGCCTGAAAATTGAACAGGTTGAAGATGTCGACCGTCGCCTGGACCGTCTTGTCCTTGTCGATGTGAAACCGGTACCCGAGCTGCAGATCGGTGCTGAATTCCCAGGGAAGCCGCTCACCCGCTCCGCGCGGTAGAACGTAGGCCTGATCGGAGCCGTAGACGGGGTGGCCGCCGAGATAGCTGCTCGGATCGCCCGAACGTGCGCGGCCGGAGACGCCGGTCGAAGCGTAGTGCTGCGCCGCGATGCGCCAGTCCCTGGCGAGAAAGACTTTGATCTGGTGCCGGCGGTCGCCGGGCAGCGGGCCATAGCGGTTGGCGAGCAGCGAGCTCAAGTCGAAGTCGCTGTTGATGTTGGGATCGAGCTGACCATTTTCCGGACGGAACAATCCGGCATAGTTGCCGCGCAAGTAGGCGAGCGTATAGCTCGCTTGCGCCAGCCAATCGTCGGCGAACACTTTGGTCAGGTACAGCGTTCCCGCGTCGTACTTCCGCTCGGCCTTCGGAAAATCGATGGCGATGCCTTGCCCCGGATTGCCGAGAAAATACGTCTGCGCTTCGTCGCGGCTCATGTCCTCGATGATCGAGTTCATCCAGCGTTTCGAGTAGCTGAGGCCGAGGCGCATGTCGCGCAGGATCTCGTATTCGCCTCCCACCACGATTTCGTCGGACGATTGCGGCTTGATGTTGGGATCGATGACCTGAGGACCGGCGCCGACCGTTCGGTAACTCCGGTTGGGCGGGCCGTAAGAACGCAGTTTGGGGGCATCGGCGCAGGGGCCGAACGTGCTCCCGTTGGAGCAGGGTACGGTGGCCCGGCCCGCGGGCACGTTGGACTGGATGGCGGCTTCGCCGGAAAGCGAGCGATCGGCGATGTCGAGCGGCACGTTTTCGTAGAAACGGGCGTAGTTGACGAAGAGCTTCGATCGTCCGTTCTGGGTGGGATCGTAGATGAGGCCCGCGCGCGGCGACCACTGGTTGGGGAGGCTCAAGCTGCGCGCGCCGACGTTGTTGTACATGAACTGCGCGTCGTAGCGCAGGCCGGCGTTGAGCGTGACCTTGTCCATGATGCTCCAGCTGTCTTGGACGAAGCCGCCGGCGGTGATGGACTGGGTCTTCGCGTGCAGGTTGTCGAGGTGAAAGGGGGTATCGGCGCCCCTGATGAAGCCGTACTCGTTGAGCACGGTGAACGAGTTGCCGTTGGTGGCTTCTCGATAGCCGATGCCGCCGGAAAAGGCGCGGAGGTTGTCGTACCTCATGAGCTCGACGTCGACGCCTGCTTTGATGACATGGTGGCCGGCTCCCTGCAGGAGCACCGTGAGCACGCTTCGCCCTTGGTAGCGGTTGAGCTGTGCTTCGGCCAAGCCCGCCGGGCCGCCGGTGTTGTAGGTCACCACCGGGCAGGTGGTCGTCGGCGTCATCATCCCGGTCGTGGGGTTGGTGATGGGAACCATTTCGCAGCCGCCAGGACCCATCGGCGCGTCGGGATAAAAGTCGGTGAGGGGATGGGAGTTGGTTCGCCGCCACAGAACGCGCGGAACGTTGGAAAGACCTTGGAACGAAGAGGGCCGCGTCCCGTCGCTCGCCAAGACGGAGTTCGACTCGTGGTGCCATCCGAGCGTCGTGTCGAGCATCACGCGCTTGTTCATGAAGGCGTCGGTGAACTTGAGATTCACGTCGATGGGGTTGTACGTGCGGACGTGCCCCAAGGTGTCGGGCTCACCGAGAATGTTGGTGGTCGGTGTCACTTCCGGTAGGCCGTTGCGAGGGTCGATGCTGAAAGCGTTGCGACCCCCGGACGTGGAGGGCGTCACGTAGACGGAGAGCGCGACCTGATGGTCCGGGTTGATCGCGAACGTCAGCTTGCCCATCGCCTGGATGTTCTGCGAATAGGCGGGCCAAGATTGCTCGGTGCCGGGGATGCGTTCGGTGACGGTGAGGCCATCCGCGTCTTTCACGAAGGCATTGTCTTGCACCACGCGCCGATTGAAGGTCCGCTTCAGATTGTAGCGAGAGCGTGCCACGTCGAAGCCGGCGTAAAACCACAGCTTGTCCTTGATGATCGGGCCGCCGATGTCGGCGCCGACGTCGCCGATGCCGGCCAGCGACTGCTCCGCTTGGATGGTCGTACCTTCGCGTTTGACGAGGGCCCTTCTCCCTTCGAGCGCGCCGGGTGTGTAGTAGCCGAACACCGACCCGTGGAACTCGTTCGAGCCCGACTTGGTGACGACGGTGAGCACACCGCCGGTGGCGCGTCCGTATTCGGGCATGTACCCGCCGCTGATGACGTTCACTTCCTTGACGAACTCAACCGAGAGCGGTGTGCCGACGATGCCGTAGGCGGGGTTGTTGACGGACATGCCGTCGAGTACGTATTGGTTCTCGGGCGACGTCGTTCCGCTGATCGACGTGCCGTAGGTGTCATTGTGCGCGCCGGGCGCTACTTCGGCGACCGATTCGAACGAGCGGCTCGCCGCCCCTTTGGCTCCTGGTCGCGCGACGGGGATGCGGCTCGTGAACTCCGACGAGATGCTGGTGCTGGTCGTGCTCGAACCCACGTCGACGGTCGGCGGCCGCGCCACGACCGTCACCTGATCGCCCTTCAGTGATTCGGGCAGGAGCTCGACGTTGACGCGGATGGTGGAGTCCGCGCGGAGCATGATGCCGTCGCGCACGAACGGCTTGAACGTCTCCTTGTCGACCCGAATGGTGTATTTGCCGCCCGGCAAACTAGGGATGCGGTAAAGGCCAGCGGAGTCGGTGACCACGACTTGCTCGCCCTGGGCCGCCGGAGAGGTGGCCGTCACCACGGCGTCGGCGACCGGCTTCTTGTCGGTGGTGTCGACGACGGTCCCGGTGAGGACGCCGAGCCCGACCTGCGCGTGCGTTGCGCGCGGCAGAAAGCTGACGACCAGCACGACCATCGCGGCCAACCAATGCATGCAGTTCCGTTTCAACATTCGTCTGGTTCCTCTCAGCAACGAGCTGCCCCCAAAACCCTGCGCGAGGCGTGATCTGCGGCTGCGAGGGTACCGGCTCGAGCGCTGCGTACACGTCCGCCCGTCTCCGCTCGACTCGATCGGCAGAGTGCGGGGGCTTCGGCTTCCTGCCGTCCGCGGCGGGACAATGGATCGGCTCGTCTGTCGGATGCAAGATCTTTCTCGTCCCGCAGCGCGTTCTTCTGCTCGACATTCGTCGAAGAACACGGGCTCGCTGGACGAGTCGCCCGCCCCAACCACATGCCCACGGAAAAAAAGCACCGCGGCGGTTTTCAATGCACTGCGTTGTCCGGAAACGAATCAGCGACAGCCGCGCGACCCAAGCACCGACGCTGCGCGTCTTTGGCGTCGAGTACCGAAACCACCCCAAACGGCGCGACTCGGATCGTGTCAGATCCGCCGGACTCCGGCACGGCGCGTCAGGGAAACGATACGTAGATGGGATTGGTGAGCGCGATGTAGTCGCCGAACGCGATGGAGCTCACGAGGGGCGCGTCGCTGGTCGGCCCTCGCAACTCGACGCGGTAATAAGCGCGCTCACCGGTGACCGGCATGTCTTCGAACGTAACGCTCGGGCTGGTGAGCTGCCAGTTCCTGAAGCTCACGCCGTTCTTGAAAACGGTGACGTTGTACGTGCTGGTCGCGCGAAAACCGACGATCTCGATCTTGAAGCGAATCGCTCTGCCGTCGACCGGCCGCACGTTGTCTCCCACGATGGTCTCGTAAGCGCCATCGGCGTCGACGTCCGCCACGAAGTCGGCGCGCTCCCCCGTGGCCGCGTAGCTCACGGAAACGTGCCCTGCTTTCAAAGCTTCCAAGATGGCTACGGCGTTCTTTGCGCGCGAATGGATCCAGGTCGTGGGATTGCCGATGTTGAAGAGGGTCGACTCGAAATCGTGCTGATGATGGGAATCGCTGCCGCCTCGCATCGCGAGCCGGCGGCCGGTGAGGAGCAACTCGTCCCATCGGGTGACGGCCACGCTGTTCGAATTGGGAATGACGAAGGGGGCCGTCCAAACCTCCATGCTGTCGATGTCGTGCTCGAATCCGAGCTCCCAGAGATCTTTGGCGGCCGGATGGTTCACCGAGAAGTGGAGACTCTGCGCATGAGCGAGGCCGACCATCGCGGCGCCGTCGCCGTCGCGGGCAGCCCAAAGCGGGGCATGATCCCACGGCTTTACGGAGAAGAAATTGGCGTGCCCCCGAGCGGTCGTATATTCCGTGCCATAAAGGAGCACCATTTTGTCCGAACGATAGTTGGGATCGGCCCACGTCGTGATGTTGCCCTGGACGTGGTTGTCGTGATCGGTGAGGACGAAGTAATCGAATCCGAGCGACTCCGCCTTGGCGATCGCTTCGGCGACCGTCGTGTCCATCGCATCGGTGCTGTGGTGGCTATGCACATGCATGTCGCCCTTCAGCCAAAGCCCGGCACCGGTCGGCCCGCCGCCATCGGCGTTGCCATCGCCGCTCCCCACGTCCACCGTGGTTCCAGCATCGGGAGTACTCCCCACGTCTTCGAATACGGCGTCCGCGCCGCCGGCCTGGTCCGGCGTGGGCTCGGAACTGACGTCACCCGGTCTACCGTCGCCCATCGACGTCGCATCGGAGTCCGCTCTCGCGTCGCTGGTGTCCGCATCGCCGCCTCTTGCCGCATCGCGTGACGCGTCCGAGGCGCCCTCGGCCGGGTCGATTGCGTCGTCCCGCGCGCCGGCGTCGCTTTCGGGGGGCCATGCCGTGTCGCTCTTGCCGCCATCGGGCGAAGACAAGCTGCCCGGCGCCGCACCGTTGCCTCCTCCGCATGCCACGAAAAGGCACATCGATGCGAGCGCCGCACGTAACGCAGATGTACGGGTTATGTAACAGCGCATGCTCGCATCCGTGGCAGTCGGTATCGCCCGACGGTGTGGTCGAGCATGGCACGACCAAAAAGGAGGTTCTACGAAAGTTCCGTTAACTCGCTCTCCGATCACTCACGTGACCGAAGGTGTTCCGGAAAGCGCCAGACAGACGCGTCATTGTGGCGCATTCGCGAAAAGAAAATCGTAACGGCTCGATCCGATCCGCCGAATGAGGCGTATTGCGTAGCATGGACGGGACCGGCCCTCCAAGATCAGTTTCGGCGTAGTGCCTTCAGCCGCCCGATGCACGGCTCGGTGGGTACGACTGCCGCGTCGGGCGACCCAATCGAGGAACCCGATAATGCCTTTTCTTGCCTGCTTGGCGCGTGGCGCCGGCCTGGCCATGGTGCGCGAATGGTCGGGGAAGGAGTAACGATCGAAGCGGCTTCACACTCGAGCCGTCTCGGTGATGAAGCCCTCGTACTTGCCGTCGCGCGCGGCGATCGCACGGCGATGGCGGCGCTCTACGATCGATATGCAGCTTTGCTGCTGGCCGTCGCGAGTCGCATCGTCGGTAATCGAGTCCAGGCCGAGGACCTCTTGCACGATGTCCTGCTCGAAGCATGGCACCGCGCGGGGGAGTACGACCCGGAGCGCGGCACCGTGCGCGCGTGGCTCGTCACTCGAGTCCGCTCGCGGGCGCTCGACGATCGCATGGGATCCGCGCGCCGCGCCGAGCTCGTGCGCACCAAGTTGCCGACCTTCGACGAAACGGCACACGCATCCTGTGACGTCTGCGCGGCGGACGGCGATCGCGTTCGTCACGAGGTGGCTTGTTTACCTCGCGACCTGGAAAGGGTCATCGACCTTGCTTATTTCGAAGGGCTTTCGGCAGTCGAGATCGGCCTCCGCCTCAAGATCCCCGCGGGAACCGTCAAGTCGAGGCTCGCTCGCGCGATGGCGCTGCTGCGCCGCCATTTTCTGGGTCAAACGCGAGGCGCAACATGAAAGGGGAAATCCTCGACTGTCTTTCGAACTACGTTCTTCACCGGCTGTCCGAGGACGAGACGAAGGAGATGGCGAGGATCCTCGCGTCGTCGCCCGAGCTGAGCAAGGAATGTGCGCTCTTGCAGCACGTGCTGGCGCTCCGCGCAGCGACGCTTGCTCCCATTGCGCCGACGCCCGCGGTCCGTGCGCGCTTGCTCGCGACCCTCAACGGAGTCGATCGCTTTCGCCCCTTTCTCGCGCGGCTCTGCCAGATCGTCGATCTGCCCGAGGACCTCATGTGCGAGTTGCTCGAGCGGGTCGACAACCCCGCGGCGTGGGAAC
>Ga0190265_10001859_pt1 | contig 13924 bp, 6 predicted proteins | sample Popmic124T_FD_133135 | JGI IMG/M metagenome (GOLD analysis project Ga0190265, IMG submission 133135) | Populus adjacent soil microbial communities from riparian zone of Indian Creek, Utah, USA - 124 T | ecosystem: Environmental > Terrestrial > Soil > Riparian zone | place: USA: Utah | collected...
GCCGGGCACCCGGATCTTGGAGAGGATCGACCGCCCACTGATCAACGAGGAGCCGCCTGCCACTGAGCCCTGCGAGAAGAACACCGAGATGAGCAGCGTCCCAGAGAGGAGGTAGATGACGAACGGAACCTCGGTCCCGGCCGACCTTTGGAAGATCGCCGAGAAGACGAACCAATAGACCAGTGTGGTCAACAGCGGGTTGAGCACGGTCCACCACACGCCGAGTACCGAGCGCTTGTAGCGGACCGTCAGGTCTCGTCCGACCAACAACCTGATCAGGTCACGGTTCGCCCAGATGTTGGCGAACGGGTGGACGATCGGCCGGCGAGGCGATGCCGAGTCATAGACCGGAGTATTGGTGGTCGTCACGATGGTGTTTTCACGAGGAAGCCGGGGCAGTCACCGTGAGAGTAACGATCGTTTGTGCTTCTCAGTAGTCAGCCTGCTTGGCACCAGAAGTGAGTTCATTCCCAATGAGGGAGTACTCCTTCCCCCGCGCAGCTGCTCTAACGCAGGGGAGTATGCCCGGAAGCTGCGCCTGGAAGGTAGACCTGCTAATGCATGTCTAAGGTCCTTTAGTGGTCGGCATCTCAGACAGCGCGGATGACTGATTCTCCACGGCACAGACCTGTCCAACCTATTGATGTAGTCGGATCCCTCGCGTTGCTGGCCAGCCTGGGAGTTGCCCATCCACTCCTGGACCTACTTGGCCGCAACGCTGCTTTCTTTGTCGCTCGCGACTCCCCGCCCTCCGACGTGATTGTCCTGGCAATCGTCGTAGCCTTGCTCTTTCCGATGATGCTGATCGGCCTAGTCCTGGCCGTGAAGCGTGTCAGCCGGGACGCGGGAACCTGGCTACATGTCGTCATCTCGAGCCTTCTGTGCATGATGATCATCGTGCCGATGACGGGTCGTACCCCGATTGGACGCCTTCCCGGATGGCTGCAACTCCTCCTGGCGGGTGTAGTCGCGGCCCTTGTCATTTTTGCTTATTGGAAGTCCACCGGGCTCCGGGCTGCAGTGAGGTGGGGTGTTGCCATTCCAGTTGCTGTCGTTGGCCTGTTCTTCGCGTCAAGCGTTAGCACACTCGTCGTGCAGCCTGCCTCGGCCTCGGCCTCGGCCTCGGCGTCGATCAGCAATCCGGCGCCCATAGTTTTCATCGTCTTCGATGGTCTCTCCCTGCGCGACCTGATGGACGATCAGGGACGCGTGCAGGAGTCCACCTATCCGGCCTTTTCGCGTCTGGCTCGTGACGGAACCTGGTATCGAAACGCCATCACGACCCACTACAACACCGAACTTTCGGTCCCCGCCATTCTCAGCGGCGTTGCAGCCTCCACTGACAAGATTCCGACACTGACGGACTATCCGAGGAATCTCTTCACGATGTTGGCCGGCGCATATGACATCAGAGCTGTCGAGCCGATAACGAAGCTGTGCCCTAAGGAAGCTTGCGGCCAAGCGGCGGACGTCAACACCGCATGGCACGTGAGGTGGTCCGGCCTCGTTACCGATCTGCGGGTGGTCGCGGGGCACCTGATGCTTCCTGGAGACATCGCCGATGGTCTGCCACCCATCGACGAGACCTGGGGAGGTTTCACAACGATCGAGGGTGATGCCGTTGAAGGCGACCCATCGGCAAATGCTACAGAATTCAGCGTTCGAGAAGTCTTCGGCCAGGCTGTTGAGAATGACCGCCGAAGGGCCATGGATGAGTTCGTTGATGGGATTGCGATCGGTGAGGAGGGCCGCCCGACATTTGATTTCCTCCACGCCCTGATTCCCCACAATCCCTGGGTTTACCTTCCGTCCGGGCAGCTCCACGACCTACCCGATGCAAGGCTTACGGCTCGGATAACCGGCAGGCGAAGCGCCGGTGACGTGTGGGATCGACGATGGGTCGACGATCCTTGGCTGACAGATCAGGTCTACCAGTTGCATCTGTTGCAAGTCGAGTACGCGGATGAGGTACTGGGGCAGGTCATCGATCGACTCGAACGTCACGGGCTCTACGACGAGACCCTCATCGTCGTCATGGCAGATCACGGTTTGACTTACGCGCCGGGTATGCCCCTCAATCGAGGTGCGTCAGTGATCATCGATGACATCCTGCCAATTCCTCTGTTCATCAAGGAGCCCAACCAGGTAAGGGGTCACGTCGACGATTACCGAGCCCTTACGACCGATGTACTTCCAACTGTCGCTGAGATAATTGGAGCCGAAACAACGTCGGAATTCGATGGCACTTCTCTTGTGTCCGAGACGAGGCCGCAGCGCGCATACACCGAGGTCCAGGCGGTCGACCGAACGGTGCGTTTTGGGGCAGATTCGGAGGCTGCGATGCAGGGTGCGAGGCGGCGCGTGGCAAGCTTTGGCGATGAGGGTGCATTCGGTTTGGCGCCGGCCGGCTTTCATGGCCTTCTGCACTCGCCCACCGAAGGTCTCCTGCACGGCGACGCATTCCCATCTGGCGTCTCTTTGCATGATCCAGGGCGGTGGGAGGACGTGGATAAAGGCGCCGAGCCACTGCCCGTCTCGGTCCAAGGTCTCATCAGAGACGAATCCGTCGACGAATCAGTGATTGCGTTGGCTCTCAATGGAGAAATCGTTGCGGTGACGAGGTCGTACATCAACGCCAATGGGGACAACTACTTCACGGCGCTTCTACCGCCCACGGCGCTCATCGACGGCGTGAACGACCTGGTCCTCTACGGTGTGACTGGCAGCGCGCCCACCTTCGTGCTCCACGAGGCAAAGGACTAGAAGAAGGCGCACCGCCGGACGGGTTCCGGCGGATGTCTCGGATCGCTACGTGCATCTGCCGTCGATATCGTTGTGTCTACGCAATCGGAGCGAGACCTTCGTGGGGAGTCAGCGGTACACCCGGGGAGATCTGTCGTGAGACAAGTGCCCGCTCTGAATTCGGTGGTGTGGATGCTTGCAAGTTGCTGACCTGTCGTAACCTTGCCAGCGGTATGAACGGCAGAACTCAACGGAAGGCGCTTCTGCCTGGCTCTGTAGAGCGTTGGGCGTATGAATGGTCCTTGAGTTCGTCCCACCCTCGAGGCGTCCAGCACTCGTAGCGGTTCGAACCTAGAGCTGATGGATACAGCGCGAATGCCAATCGGGGACAATGTCTCGTCGACACGGCGGAGCGGGGCGGATTATGCGCGTCCTCCTCTTCGAGCTGCGATGATCGCCGCGATCCTTGCGCCTGGGCTCATCGTTCTAGTACTACCCGCAGTCAATCTGATTGCGCGAAACGAAGAATTCTTCCGAGGGGATCTCACAGCGGGCCGAGACCTGTACCTCTTGGGGCTCTTATTGGCTCTCACTGGCTTTGCGCTCTGGGCGATTAGCTCGAACACTGTCGGTCGCTACCTCTTCATTTCCTACCTGCTGGTGACACCCGCGTGGCTGGCATTTACGACCCTTGGCCAATGGCGTCGAGCAGTCGGGGGTCTTGTGGTTGTAATGCTGGTCCTTGCCACAGCTTGGGCGATCCATCGGTGGGGCAGATCGGGATCACTTGGCAACCTTGCACTGATCAGCACGCTGTTGGTGCTTGCCTCGATCGTGTCGACAGGATTCGTTGTTACCAGCGAGGCGACAGCGGCCGAATCGGTCGATGCCGAAACTCTGCCGTCGACATTGGTTGCGGCCCCGTCGGAAAGCCTCCCCAACATCTATCACATCGTGATGGACGAGTACCAAACCGAGATGTTCGAGGCCACATTGAACGACGAGGTAGAGCAGGCTTTGTCAGGCTTTACCTACTTTCCCAAGGCTCGAACGACGTACGGACGGACCGAAATGACCATGGCGTCGATCTTTGCACCTTCCGACTACGACTACACGACAACTCCACAGGAGTTCGTCGACGCATCTCTACGCGGCCCCGATTCGAGTCTTGAACTTCTCCGTCGGGCTGGTTATCGAATCTCGGCTTTCGTTCATCTGATGTCGCTGTACGGCTCGCCGTCCCCGTTCGACGAGACGACACTGTTTAGGGATTACGTCGACTTCGATGCCAGTGGCGAATACACCCGTCTTGCCAATTCCCTATGGGTCTTCGCGTATCTGCCCGGCTCGCTAGCTCGGTTAGTCGTGACGGACGATCATTACGCACAGTTGAATGGCGACAACTTTCTTCCCGACGACGCGCCAGCGGTATCGACTTTGTCTTTCAAGACTTTCATCAACCGGGAGGGTGACCTTTCTCCGACTGGTCGCTACACCTTGATTCATTTGGTTCTTCCCCATTTTCCCTACGTAATGTCTGCCGAATGCGGGCATTCAGAGGGTGTAGACGCGCAGCCAGTGGATCAGGCGATGTGTGCAACGAGTCTCATGGTCCAATTTGTGGAGGAGTTGCGAGACCTTGATCGATTCGATTCTTCAGTCATTGTGATCCAAGGTGACCACGGGGCGCGCTTCGCACTGGACGGAGAGGAGCTCGTTCAGCTGGAAGATGACTACTACAGCGAGGCGTGGAGTGATGCTCGTTCGAGACCTCTTGTTCTGGTGAAACCCGCCGACGTAGACTCGCACGAGCAACTGAGCACCTCAGATTATCCCGCTCTCGTGACTGACGTAATGCCAACGATCTTTGATTCCATCCACATCCCTTACGAGCCTCACGACGGGCGAGTGTCTCTGCTCGACGACTCACGCCCGACCCGGGGCATTCGCTACTACCACTTCTACAACAAGGGTGACGACGGGTTGCCCGATGGTGAGTTAGCTCGATTCATCATCGAGGGAGAGGAGATCCGATATGAACGGACCATTGAGCTTCCGACGGAATGAACCTGTCACTGGACCGTCTCAGACGCATGGACACGTCCACTACGTCCCAGGCGCAGGCGCGCTGTTGGCGAAGACTCTGCGAAATTTGAGAGTCGCCGCGTACAGTGCTTCGTAATCTTCCTTCATCTCCCGAACTGAGCGAATGGGAGCGCTCCTAGCCTCGGTGACCACCCTCGCGTAGACCAACGGATTGCTGGCTGCGTGAAGAATGGTCCCGTACGCTGCGGTCGCATCGGTGACATCGACCAACCAGCCCCCACCATGGGCGCGGACGCGTTCCCCCAATGCTCCGAGGTCGGATGCGATAACAGGAATGCCGAGGGCCCACGCCTCGGTCAGCGTGTGCGAATACGTTTCCGCCCAGATCGAGAAGAGTCCAATGAAATGAGGAGCAATCGTGGCAACTAGGTCTGCATAGTCCTCGCGCAAATATGGGCCGTGTTGGATCCCTATGTCGGAGACTCCGGGAAAGGGGTCACCCAAGAAATGGAACTCGATTCGCCCGGCCTGATCCCTCTCCTTGATCTGCCGAATGAATTCGGCTCCCTTGTTGACGGCCATGGTGCCGGGGAGAAGTACGCGTATTGGCTCGTTCTCCTTGGGAGGCACTGGGCCCCGGGACGCACGCGCAAGGTCGCGACCATGCTCGATTGTCTGAAATTCGCTTTGGGCTAGCTCAGGGAAGACTCGGAGATAGATGTCTTTGGCACCCTGAGTCGTTGCAACGAACGCATCGACTTCCCCAAACAGATTCCTCATCTCATCCCGCCAGACGTAGACCCAAGAATGCTTCAGTTGTGGGCCATCGCGCAATGATTCGGGGATCCGACACGTCCCTTGACCGGCAGTGCATTCGCCTCCGCAAAACCGATCTTTATCGTCAAGAAGATGAATCGTCGGGCAGATGTAGTAATAGTCATGAAAGGACATGACAACCGGAATCTTCAGACTATTGGCCGCACCAACTATGTCGAGGGTGTGTTTGAATAGATGGCGCACATGTACTAACTCGATTGCATAAGTGATCAGTACATGAGTGACGAAGCGCCAATAGTCGGTCTGATGGAAATCTGCCGTGCCGATGGCTTGGGAAAGCGTGTGTACCTCAACCTCATGGAGTTCTCTCCGACGGACGGAGAAGAGGCGCAGAGTCCGCGTATCGCTGACCAGTAGGTAGCACTCGTAGGCATCCTCAAGGGCTTCCATGAGATCCATATTGGTTTCGGGGGTACCCCCCACTCCCGAGTGGAGGACATACAGGATGCGAGTGCGCACCTGGGAATTGCCAAGAACCTCTGCCTCATGAAAGGCAACTGCCACTCGAGCTTGTGCCAGCGCCAGCGGTTCTGAGCCCAAGAACTCTCGGACGAGGCTTCGATACTCGGGATGGAGCTCATTCAGGCGTCGTTGGCCTTCCTCGAGGAGCGCATGCTTCTCTTCGCCAAAGCTTGCCGACCGAGTGTGGAAGACGTAGGTCGCGTCATCAACGATGTGGTGCCACCCTGCCTTGAGCCCTCGCATGCATAGGTCGTTCTCTTCCCCGTATCCACGCGGAAAGCTCCTGGCATCAAAAGTGCCCACCGTCTCCAGAAAGGCTCTCTTCATGTACATGCAGAACCCGTTTCCGGTCGGACCTGATGGATACCAGCGAGCGCTGTTTCTTGTGACCAGACGTCCTATCTCGTCTTTGCTTAGTGTCGGCGGATGGACATTGGCGACACCCGGCTCCGGTGCAGAGAATGCACCCGCATTATCTGACAACGGTGTGACGGTGCCTACCAAGGGATGGCGGTATGCGGCGAGCATGACATTCTCGAGCCAGCGAGGCGTCACTTCTGTGTCGCTGTTGAGGATTAAGACGTCTGCGGTTGTCGCCTCGAATCCGCGATTGACAGTTCGAACGAACCCCAGGTTCCGTTCGTTTCTGAGAACATCGATCCCGTCGAATGCCTCGAGTGTTGTCAGCAAGGTCTCGACACGAGGATCGGTACTTCCATCGTCGATGAGGAGGATGCGAGCGTTCACCGTCGTGTTTCTAAGTAGCGCGTCGATGCACTTCTCGAACTCCTCGTAAGCGTTGTAGATAGGCACGATGATGGTTGGAGGGGGTACAAGGTCGAGGACTTTGAGGTCCTCGGGCGTCAGCGGCGACGCTCCTGCGTCGAGCGTGGACCTGCCCGCAGCCGGCGGTTCCGCACTGTCAACCGGTTTGGCATCTTCAGGCGCTGAGAGCGGATTGTGAGGCGTCGATTTGAACCGATCTCTCAGCGCGAAGAGCGGCCGTGTCACGGTGGCGAGGCCAAGCGCGAGTCGCACCGATTTTCGCTGCCGGAGTTGCTCGTGCGCTCGCCACAGGTCGTCGTACTCCCTGCGGAGCTGCGCCATCTCGGAGTGCTCCGGGCGCTGGACAGGGCTGTCAGTTTCCTCCGTGGGTTCGGAGTGGGCAGCCATGCTCAGAATGTCTCCGGAGCAGACTCAGCTGCAAGAACCGACCGTCGGTCAAGCTTGCTGAGCACGACCCTCCTCCGATGGCGATAGCTCTTCACCCAAAGCATGCATGCGAGACCTTCAGACTCAGCGATCGGACGTCAACCATTCCGACCTTGTCCCGTGGACACGTATCGGAACATTCGATCAAGCTCGTCATCCCAGTCCAGTCCTTTCACTGTTTCGAGTCCCCCACGAGAAATCCGCGCGCGGAGGGTCTCGTCCTCGATCAAACGACTCAGTGATTCGGTGACGGCGGAAACTGTGGGCTTTGACAGCAAGGCATTCTGGCCGTCGCGGAAAAGCCAGAGGTTCGCCTCATTGAAGTTTGTGACCGTGGCACAGCCGCTCGCCATGTACTCGAGTGGCTGGTAGGAAGGATGCTTGGTAAACATGAATACAAGGCCGATGTCGCTGTTTCGATAGAGGTCGGCCACCGCTCCGATGGTCGGCAGAACGCCAAGGTTCTCAATCACGTTCTCGACACCCAGGTCATCCGTCGCAAACGTGCCACCGGCGGTCACGATGGACACGGCGTCCCCGTAGCGTTCCTTGATTCGCGTTAGTGCCTCAACACCGAGTTCGAAACCGTTACGTGGATTAGAGGGCCGACCATAAAACACGATGCGAGTTGGGCCGTCTTGTCTTTGGTCGGAGGGGTGGAAGATGGTGGTATCCACGCCTGGGAGGAAGTACTCGCCCGGGCTGCCGTATGACCGGTAAGCCTCAGCCACGCCCGGCGTGTTCACCAGTCCCACGAATCCGAAGCGATAGGTCTGCTCGACGAGGCCGTACAGGGAATTGGCAGGGAAGAAAGCTGGCTCGAAGTCCTGCACGAGATAGAACTTCCCCCGGCATTTGTTGTATTTGAGCAGGGCGTAGGCCGTTGTCCAGAGGGTGCATATCCCAATGTCCGACTGCGGCAGGTCGGCTGCCTCCTCCGGAGCGGAGATCTCGGCGAGCTCCCATCTCATATTTGGAAAGGCCTCGTGGATAGAGTCCCTCATTGCCGACTCGTCTGAGGGATTGCCGCCAGTGACGAAGAACCGATTCAGAGTTCCCGCCCGAGAAGAGAACATATCCGCGAAGCGCATCATTGTGTGGATCCCTCCGCGGTACACGTTGTCGAATCGGGGTAGGAACCACGCGACCGTTCCTAACTCGACATGGCGACTCTGCTGAAAAGTCGTCATCAGAGCCTTGTTGATGTCGAGATCCTCCGAAGTTGCGTCATATGTCCTAAGGAGTCTTTGTTCGCCTCGGAGCACTTCCTCGGGCTTGTCGGACGCTGGCCAGGGACGCGGCAGCATGCGAGGGGTATCGAGCAAAAGATTTCGGTTCCAATACGGATCCCCATCCCGTAGATAGGGTTGGTATTTGTCGAGCGACCGCACCTTGTCGCCTCTTGGAACCATCTGAGATCCACGAGACTGCTTTTCGAAATGAAACAATTCGACGCTCGGCACGACGACATTTCGGAGCCCGACGTTCATGAGTCGCAGGCAGAGCTCGACATCGCTACCGGTCAGTTCAAACCCTTCGTCAAATCCGCCGACTCCCTCGAAAGCAGTGCGCTTGATGCACATGCAGGCGCCAGTGACGGCGCTCACATTACGAACGTGGCGCATCCATGGTTGAGGTACGAACAGAGGATTCTCGCCAGCGAACAGATGCCCCGCGAAGCCGTGCATTCCAACAACGACGCCGGCATGCTGGATGGTTCCGTCGCCGTAATAGAGGAGCGCGCCCACAGCGCCGACCCCGGGCTGTCCAGCGAAGCCCACCAACTCCTCTAGCCAACCGGGACTGATCAGCTTCACATCGTTGTTCAGGAAGACGAGGTATTCGCCCCTGGCTTCGCGGGCCGCTTGGTTATTTGCGCGGGAGTAGTTGAACTTCTCCGCGAACTCGATGATTCGTACGCGTGGGACATCTGCCAGCTTCTCGAGGAGGGCACGCGTTTCCTCTTCCCTACTCTGGTTGTCGACAAGCACGATCTCATAGTGGGGATAGGTCGTCAGTTGAGTAATCGACTCGATTGCAGTTTGGAGGAGTTTGGCTCGGTCCCGAAACGGGATGATGATCGATACAAGCGGTTCGCCTGAAGGCTTGTACTGAACCCGCAGTCCGGAAGCTAGACCGGAAACCGAGCCTTTCGCATCACGGCGCGCTAAGACCGTCTGGGCGTAGACGGCGTCCTCCTCCATGGCCCCATGAAGGCTGTGTGGTGACTGAACGAGGTGAGCCAAAACAGCGTCAATCTTTCCAATCGCGTGGTCCTCCTCCCACAAGCGCAGCAGAGTGTCCCGTAAGAGGAATTGCCGAGGAGTATCTATAGCGACGGTTCGAAGGAGGTCGTTACCGGCCAAAGCGCCTCGTCGAAACGCTACCGCGCGGGACACGTAATCATGCTCAAGAAGGAACTCTGGTGAGAACCCCGGCTTGAACTCGGGACGAACACGATTTCCGTTGTCGTCGAGCCAGTCGTGGTCGAAAACGTAGGCAGCAGGCAATTGACCGCTGTTCAAGAGATCAGCGTTTCCCAGCGCCCTTGGAAGAGCATCCGAAATGGCATCGCCGGCTTCGAGAATGACTACGAAGTCCTCGGTCCAGGAGTCGAACTCCTCGAGAATCTGTTGCCGGTCTGTCGCAAATTCAATGGCGGATGTTTCGGCGCCGGCTCTTGCTGCACGAGGGAGTTCCATGTCCAACGGCGAGCCGTCCGGGGTTTGGATCACTACCCTCACAGACGCGGAGGTCGCCGCTGTCGTGATACCGGCGAGTACTTCAGACTCGACTTCGGAAATGTAGGACCGATAAAAACCTTCGACCTCGGCAACTGCCTCTTCTGGTGTCTTAGGACGAACAGCACGAATCTCCGGAACTCGGGCCGCGTCCACTTCAGGAGGCGACTCAGCTCCACCGGCAGACCTTGAGCCTCTGATCAGCCGGAAGATGGGAGCAACAAGCCGGGCCAAGCCGAGGGCTAAACGAACGGACCGTCGAGACCGCAGCATGTTGTATTGTTGGGTCCACGAAACCAACTCGGCCTGGAGGTCCCCCTCCTCCTCGCGGAGCCGACGTAGGTCGCCTTGCGCCTTTGTCGTGTCAGCTTGCGCCTTCGCAAGGGTGGCTTCGGCGGTCTTGAGCTTAACCCGAAGACCCTCCGTCTCGGCCGCGTTCGAGTCTCGATCTTGTTCGACAGACTTAACGTTCGCGTTGGCAGCGAAAAGGTCTCTGGTCACATCCGCGACCTCTGACCGAGCGCCTGCTAAATCGCGTTGCGTGTCGGCGCTGGCGATCACGGACTCGATTCTGAGAGCTTCAACCAGCGCGAGCATTCGGGACAGCGGTGGCGAATCCAGACGCTGGAGGAATGCCGTCGCCGAGGGGCTACGTGATCCCAAATCCGCCTGGAAGAGGATTCCGAGATCATGGATACCCGGGACAACGAGGAACTCCAACTCGAAGGGAGCCTCACTGATAAAGTCTTCGATGGCCGTCAGAACTCCGTTGCGCGGGCCGCCCTCGCTAGTTGCATTGAAGAGATGGTCATTTAGGCCGCCTACCGGATCGAGGCCTTTGACGCCCGGTCGGATCCCTTGTTTGCGGTATGGATGCCTGTGAGGTGTGGGGATGCGATCAGGCTCGTAGTAGAGATCCCGACGGGCGTAGGGCCACCCCACATCGTGGAAGAGCACTAGCGGGAAGTGGGCGCCGGCCATTTTCTCAAGGAGCTTCAGCTCGTTGAAAACCGTGTGCCAGTTGTGATCGCCGTCGATTAGAACAGCGTCTGGCGATGCGATCGAGTCAAGCACATCTAGGCTCGGATCGTTGTGAAGGACAAGGGTGCGTGGGTACTCCTTGAGCCACTCCTCAACGTCGTACTTGGGCAGAGGATCAATGACGTGGAGGGTGGAACCATTCCGGCGAGCAAATTCCAACAAGTTACGAGTGTTGAAGCCGTGATCAGATCCGATTTCGATTATCACGGCTGGTTGTAGGCATTCCAGGAGGGGCTCGACAATCGGGTCCCAAAACTGGTACATGTGAGCGGAATCCCCTTTCTGGACTCGTCCTACACAGGACGCGCGGAGACTACCGCTCCTGTTCGCGCATCATAAGACCGAGCGCCGTCCCCACCAGTCGGAGGGTCGACGTGTGGAGGTGCGTGTTAGCTGACCACCGTTTGAATGGGGGTCCAACGTCAGTCCTCGGCACCCGACGCCCGACCAGAGCCAAACCAGGTTCGCCCTCGGAGGGCATTTGCGAGTCTCTTGAGCCACCGATTCCCGGTCAACGCGATGCGTACAACAGGCCGACTTCTCAGCCATTCGTAGTGAGAGCGCCAGGCGGCCGCTTCAGAACGAGCCTCGGCGAGCTCGCGTTCGGTCGCAGCGGATCCCATCAGCGAGCTCGCAAGAGCGCGGGTCGCCGCTTGGGTGTCCACGAATCGTCGCGGATCGGTCCCGGTGGTTGCAATCCAAAGTTCTTCGTCATTCGCTGCTCCGATCAGTCGAAGAAGCGGTAGTGGAAGTACCTTTGAATACGAAGTGGTCAGCACTTTCAGCCCAGCACCTTCGAGCCTCTCCTCAAAGTCATCTCCGTAGTAACGCACATGGTCGGCCTGACCGAATCGCGCTACGCGCTCTTCGATGCTTGCGTGTGGGTCTTCATCAGTGGCTACGCCGAGACGGCGCGGCACCTGGATTAATGCAGCTCCATCTGGGCTGAGCGTTCGCCTGATCTCGGCGACCGCAGCTCGGTCATCCTGAACGTGCTCCAACACATGCGAACAAAGCGCGAATCCCACCCCACCCGTTCGAATCGGCAGCATGGTGATGCTCGCCTGGACGTCCACCTTGCGCCCGTCGGCTGCAGGATCGAAATCGATCGATGTGTATATCCCGCCTGCTTGCTTCCGAAGCATTTCGGAGAGTCGTCGTGTCGGAGCGATGTCGAGCACTATCGCGCCGGCGCCGGAGCGTTCCATCATGAGGGGAAGCATCAGGGCCATCACCCGATGACGCTCCAGTGATCCGCAGTTAACACAAGCGGCGTTTGGTCTGCCGCCGGGACCCGGACCCAGTGCAGGAGCCGACGTACGACAGACCGTGCAAAAGACAAAATCGCTACCGCGTGAATCAGTGAACATCAACGGAAATCATCCTCAGGATCGCTTGACCTGCGATGGCAGCACGACGCTGCCTCCACATTGTTGATTCCGCGTGCTCAACCCGGATCCGTCGTTCGTCCAGGTTCTCGCGATCGGTCGTGAGAGCCGCCAGAGTCTCGTACCAGCCGTCGGATGAATCGCAAAGGTCCAGTATCTCGACGTTCCGGTAGGGGCCAACAGGGGAAGCGATGACTGGAAGCCCAAGAGCTGTGTACTCCAAGATCTTGATGTCGGATTTCAATCTGTTGAACTCTGTGTCGATGAGTGGAGCCACGCCCACATCGAATTCGCCAGCCAGATCGCGGAGCCAGCGGGCGAAATGCGGATAATCTGAACGGTCCGGAGGAAGTCGACGCAGCCACTCAGGATCGGCGCCGGTCCCGTCAAGCCCGACAACCGTCAGGCGAAAGGACCCCGGGTAGTTGGATGCCAGCCGCTCCAAGGGCGACAGGATGTACTCCAGATCCGGCGCGTGAGCGACGGATGCCATATAGAGAATCTCGAGACGTCCACTGGCGCGAGGTTCGTATAGGTCCTTGCGGTAACGGCGCCACAGACGAGGGTCGATCGTGTTCGGGATCACATTTGCCTTGTCTCGATGGTGCTGGTCGAGCGAATCCCTAAGAGGTTCTGTCGAGCACCACACCGATGCAGACGCATTCATGAGGTTTGTGAGCGCGATGACTTTCGCTTGGTATTCATCGTATTGCGGGTGCGATTCGTCCATCAGATGAAAGGCGTCATCGATGTCAACAGCCAGACGCGATCCACCGTCGGTAAGTTCGATGACCCGGTCGGCTTCCTCGGACGTCGCCAGCGCAGTCCTCGAAACGATCACCAGGTCCATTCCTTCTACCTCGAGTAGTCGTTGAGGGTCGACCACTGTGACCTCGACAGACCCGTTATCTAGGTCCGAAGTGAGGGGCTGAATGAGTCTGATGTAGGCGGACGAGGACCAACGCCCTGGAACCGGCATCTGCGGGATGATGCCGATACGAAACGGCGTTCGCGTTGCAGATGTAATGCCGTTCAACCGCCAGGGCTCGTCGCGTGGTGATTCAGCAGATGCCCCGAGGTTCTCATACAAGGCAGCGACAATCGCCGCTGCCCTCGAGTCCAGCGTGTGCTCTTCGAGGACTTCATAAGCACGCTTCACGTTTCGGGCCGCCGAACCCGGCTCCGATGTAAGAACTCGCTTTGCTTTCTCGATGAACTCTGCCTTGTCAGAGAATGTTTCGACCTCATCTCCGAACACACGGTTCAACTCTGGAAATGAGTCAGAGATGACAGTGGCACCAGATGCGAGGGCGTCGTACACGCGGTTCGAGATGTAACCGAAGTCCTTCATTGACTCCCAGTGGTCGTTCAAGACCCCGGCGACGCCGGCATAGGCTCGGCTTGCCTCTTCGTTGGGAAGGTAAGAAGACCGGATGACGGACGGGGGAACGAACC
>Ga0190265_10001860_pt1 | contig 13914 bp, 15 predicted proteins | sample Popmic124T_FD_133135 | JGI IMG/M metagenome (GOLD analysis project Ga0190265, IMG submission 133135) | Populus adjacent soil microbial communities from riparian zone of Indian Creek, Utah, USA - 124 T | ecosystem: Environmental > Terrestrial > Soil > Riparian zone | place: USA: Utah | collected...
GCCAGGTCAGTCCGGTGCGACGGGGTCGGTGTCGGGACGGAGCTGAGATGACAACCGCGCCAGAGGTCGTCACATGTCCGAACTGCCAGCGCCGCAACCGGGTCCCGTCGGCGGCGAGGGGTGCACCGCGCTGCGGCAACTGCCAGCGGCCGCTGCCGTGGGTCGTGGACGCCGGCGACAGCGACTTCTCTGAGATCGCCGACACCGCGACCGTGCCGGTGCTGGTGGACGTCTGGGTGCCCTGGTGCGGACCCTACCGGTTCATCATCTCGGTGCTCGAGAACCTGGTGACCGAGAAGGCCGGTGAGCTGAGGCTGGTGAAGGTCAACGCCGACGACGCGCCCGCAGTGTCGCAACGGTTCGAGACCCAGGCGAACTCCACCTTGATTGTGTTGCGCGGCGGACAGGTCGTCGCGCGGCAGGCCGGCGCCGCGCCGGCGGCCGTACTGCGTCAGTGGCTGGAGGACGCACTGATCCGCCAGGTGGCGACGTGAACAGGGGCGTGGACCCACACCTGGCACTGGTCCGTCCGGTCGCGCCACGCACCCCGGAGGGGTGTGAGGAGTGCCTGCGGCTGCACACCGCCTGGGTGCACCTGTGGCTCTGCCTGACCTGCGGTCACGTGGGTTGCTGCGACTCCTCGCCGATGCGGCACGCCCGCGCGCACGCGGCGTACCAAGGGCACCCGATCGTCCAGTCGTTTCAGCCGGGCGAGGACTGGCGCTGGTGCTACGTGCATGAGGCCTACGCGTGACCGACGCGGCCGAACCGGCCGAGACCCCTGACATGTGCGCCGCCCACCTGCGGCCTGGCAAAGCCCCGTCATGGAGGTAGAGCCGCTTCATTCGGGACTCTCCGCTGCGCCTCAGGGTGCTCGGCCGGTTGTCGGAGGTGGAGCGTACGGGGCGAGATACGCTTCGGGCTCTTCGACGATCACTTCGACTGCCGTCACCCCTGCCCCGGTGAACGAGAGCGTGACGGTGGCGACGCGACCGGCCCGAAGGCGCCTTTGCGGGTCCGGCAGGTGGATTCGGGGAGCGCCGGGACCGCCGACGCGTACGACGGCCTCAGCCGCGATGCTGAGGTTGGGCTCGGCACTCAAGGGCGCGACTGTGCCTCCCGAACCGTTCGCGTTTCCGGCCTTGACCGTCACCTGGCTCAGCACGACAGGCGGCCCACTGTTGACGATGGTGGCAACCAGACCGACCGCCCGGTCGTCGGCGCTCTTGACCGCCCTGACCCCGCGCACGTGCAGGTCGCCGATGCTGGCGTCGCCGTAATTGTGTGCCCGGTTGACTTCCGGTGGGTTGAGGGCAGCGCAGCCAACCAGGAGCAGCATGCTCAACGCGACGTTGACCGCCGCCACAGCACATCTGCACGCGGCCCTCAGGTGTTCGACAGCAAGGCCGGCCATGTCCCCACTCCTGCGCAACGGATTGACGATTCAGCATGGCCGGTCAAGGGGAGATGGCACATCACGTGACCGCCTCACCTTCGACATCGTGCGACCGGCCCCTGCTACGCAGTCGCGGGATGTCGGCAGCCCTGTGCGCTCACCGTTGTGAGTGAGCCGTTCACCACCGGCTCTGAAGACATCGACACCGCGGTGCGCCGGCTGCAGGACCGGGCTCGCCAACAAGACTGGGACCTCGTGGTCGGTCTGACCGAACTTCGACTCCACGACCACGAGGGTCGGCACTGCTGGTCGAGACCGATTCAGGGCAACAGACCGCAGTGCTGTCCTTGCCTGCGTTGGGTGCGCTACGGATGCATGCCCGCGCCCGTCGGGCGGTGCGCTCGCTGGTGAGCGGCATGGCGGACCCGAGCACGAAGGATGAGCACCTCGTGGCCCTCCCGCGGCTGCGCGGCCGCGGGCGCCTGCTCCTGGGCATGGTGCTCGCCAACCGTCCATGGCTGTTGGTGCCCGGGCTGAAGTCTGCGCTCGTGGCGGCGCTGGCTGGTGATCGACGGCGAACTGTGGGACCGCCCCGACGACGATTCGCCGCGGGCGCGGGAAAGGTCGCGCCTCTACAACGTCTCGACATTGGTGACCCTGATGGTCGGCGTGCTCATCTGTTACGTCGCCCTTTACGTTGTGAACTTGGCGTGGGCGTACTTCGTCCTCGACCCCGATGTGATGGGCAGCAATCTCCAAGCCCCGGTCGGCCACGGCGATCTGTTTGTCTTGGCCTGGTTTGTCGCGTCTGCCGCGACCGTCGGCGGTGGCCTCGGCTCCGGACTGGAGTCGGACGAGGTGATACGCGCGGCCGCCTACTCCAAGCGCGAGCAGGACCGGCGCGACCGCCTCGCGCACGACCGGGACCCCAAGTAATCCCGGCGCGCTGAGCGACGAACGGGCGGTTGAGCAATCGACGCTACCGCCGCATTCGAGACTCGAGGTTCTTACCGGGAACGGCCGAGGTGCTCGTGAACCATGCGTACGGCGAGGGCGCCGTCCCCCACAGCGGCGGCCACTCGTTTCGCCGACCCGCTGCGGACGTCGCCGGCGGCGAAGACTCCCGTCCTGCTGGTCTCGAGCAACTGCCGCTCGCCTGGCAGCTGGCTGCCCGTGAGGACGAAGCCTCGATCGTCCACGACGATCTGGTCACTCAGCCAGCGGACGTGCGGGACGCCGCCGATGAAGACGAACAAGGCCTTCGCCGGTTCGACGTGACGCTCCCCCGTCTTCAGATCCTCCACCACGACCTCCTCCAGCGCCCGTTCACCGCGGGCCTCGCGCAGTTCACTGTGGACCTGTACGTCGACCCCCTCGGTCCGCTCGATCCGGTCGGCCAGGTAGTGAGACATGTCCTGCCCGAGTTCGTTGCCCCGGACAACGAGCACCACCTCGGCCGCGTGCTGGGCGAGGAACAGGGCGGCCTGTCCGGCCGAGTTGCCGCCGCCGACGACCACTACCGGGTCCTTCCGGCACAGGTTCGCCTCCAGCTCGGTCGCCGCGTAGTACACGCTCGACGAGGTGACGGCGTCGAGTCCGGGCAGGTCCAGTTTTCGGTAGCGGACGCCGGAGGCGATCAGTACCGCCCGGCTGCTGATGCGTGTTTCGTTGTCCAGCAGTACTACGTGGTGCCCGTCGTGCTCCTCGAGTGCGACGGCGGTGGCGGGCACGATGAGTTCAGCACCGAACCGCCTGGCCTGGATCTCGGCGAGGTCGGCCAGTTCGGCGCCGCTGATGCCCGCCGGAAAACCTAGGTAGTTCTCGATCCTCGACGCAGTACCGGCCTGGCCGCCGGTGGCCACGCACTCCAGGACCACGGTCGCCAGACCTTCTGAGGCGCCGTACACCGCGGCCGCAAGACCGGCTGGACCCGCGCCGACCACGATGAGGTCACACACCGACTGCACCGGCGTCGTGCGGCGGAGCCCCACGGCGTCGGCCAGGCGTTCGTTGTCCGGGTTCCGCAGCACCTCACCCCGCCAGATCACCACTGGGGTTTCGTCCCGTTCGACGCCGAGTTCGCGAAGCAGCCGCTCGGCCTCCGCGTCGGTCTCCAGGTCGACCCACTGATGTGGCAGCCGGTTGCGGGCCGCGAACTCACGCAACCGGCGGGTGTCGGCGGAGAACCGTGACCCGATGATCGCGAAGCCCGCGCCGAGGGTGAGCTGGAGCGACCGGCGGATCAGGAACGCGCGCAAGATCAGGTCGGCCAACCGCGGGTCCCGCGGTACCAGGTCCCTCAGCCGGTCGAGCGGCACGGCCAGCACCTCGCCCGGTTCCTGTGCCACCGCGGTGAGGAACAGCGGCTGCCCGGTCAGCGTGCCGATCTCGCCGAGGAAGCGGTGTGGGCCGTGGACGGCGACGACAAGTTCCTGGTGGCCGAGTTGCTGCACAACGGCGACCGAGCCGTCGAGCAAGACGATGAATTCGTCCGGCGGATCCCCTGCCTGCTGCAACACCTCGCCGGCAGTGGTCGTCCGGCGCTCGCCTAATGGGGTCAGCTCGGCCAATTGGTACTCGTCCAACCGGGGATACGCGCCGTACAGGTCTGGTGTCTCCTCCATCAGGACCATCCGGGTACGCCGGTCACGTGGCTGCCTCCTTGACCAGCGCCCCTTCGAGCCAAGGCCGGAGGGCCGATGCCTGCGCCGCACCGATCTGCGTCGCGACAACCTGCCCCTGGCGCAGCACCAGCAGGGTCGGGATGGATCTGACCTCGAAGCGCTGGGACAGCTCCGGCGCCTCGTCGGCGTTGACCTTGACCAGTTTCATCTGTCCCGCCTTCTCGGTGGCGAGCTGTTCGAGCACGGGACTGACCATCCGGCACGGTCCACACCACGGAGCCCAGAGATCGACCAGCACCGGCACGCTTGCCTGTTCCACGATCTCGGCGAAATCGTTGTCGCCGGCATCGACGATCCAGGGCAGCGGCTTCTGGCAATTGCCGCACCGGGGGATACCTTCCGCCGCAGCGGGCACCCGGTTGCGGCGGTGACAATTCGGACAGCTCACGACCTTCATGTCGCCACCTCCACAGGGTTCTCGTACGTGACGGCGATGTCGCTGTCCTCGACCGTGACCCGGATCACCGCTCCGTCCAGCACGTTGCCACCCAACAAGGCCCGACCGATCCGGGTCTCCACCTCGCGGGCGATGAACCGCCGCAGCGGGCGGGCGCCGTACACCGGATCAAACCCTTGCGCGGCGATGTGCCGGGCCGCGTCCGGTTGGACCTCGAGCGTCATCCGTCGATCCGCCAGCCGGGTCCGCAGGTCGTCGAACATCAGGTCGACGATGCGCTCGATCTCGGCCATGGTGAGCGGCTTGAACAACACGATCTCGTCCACCCGGTTCAGGAACTCAGGCCGGAACTGCCGTCGTAGCTCTTCCATCACGGCGTCCCGCGCGTCCTCCTTGACCTGCCCGTCCGCGGTCACTCCGTCCAGCAGGTACGCCGACCCGATGTTCGACGTCATGATGATCACGGTGTTGCGCATGTCCACTGTCCGGCCCTGGGCATCGGTCAGCCGGCCGTCGTCCAGGATCTGCAGCAATGTGTTGAAGACGTCCGGGTGCGCCTTCTCGATCTCGTCGAACAGGACCACGGAGTACGGCTTGCGCCGGACAGCCTCAGTCAGCTGGCCGCCCTCTTCGTAGCCGACGTACCCGGGTGGCGCTCCCATCAGCCGGCTCACCGTGTGCCGCTCCTGGTATTCGCTCATGTCGATCCGGACGATGTTCTCCTCGGTGTCGAACAGCGCCGCCGCGAGCGTCTTGGCGAGCTCGGTCTTTCCCACCCCGGTCGGGCCCAGGAAGATGAACGAGCCGATCGGCCGACGCGGGTCCTTGATCCCCGAGCGCGCCCGGACGATCGCATCCGCCACCAGTTGGACCGCCTCGTCCTGGCCGACCAGCCGCTCGTGCAGCACTTCGTCCAGCCGCAGCAGCTTCTCCCGTTCGCCCTCCTGCAGGCGGCTGACCGGGATGCCCGTCCATCTCGACACGATCGAGGCGATCTCTTCCTCTGTCACGACCTCGCGTAGCAGCCGGTGATCGTGCTGCTTGTTGGCGAGTCGTTCCTCCTCGGCCGTGAGCTGACGCTCGAGCTCCGGAAGCCGGCCGTGCCGCAGTTCGGCTGCCCGGTTCAGGTCGTAGTCCCGCTCGGCCTGCTCGGCTTCCTGCCGGACCTGCTCCATCTCCTGCCGCAGCGTCTGGACCTTGCGCAGCGCCTGCCGTTCCGCCTCCCATTGCGCGTGCATGGCGTCGGCCTCGGCCCGTACATCGGCCAATTCCTTCCGCAGTTCGTCCAGCCGCTGCCGACTGGCGGCGTCCTCCTCCTTGGCCAGCGCGGCCTCTTCGATCTCCAGCCGGCGCACCCGCCTGGTCAGCTCGTCCAGCTCGGCCGGCATCGAGTCGATCTCGGTCCGCAGCATCGCGCACGCTTCGTCCACCAGGTCTATCGCCTTGTCCGGCAGGAACCGGTCGGAGATGTAGCGGTGGCTGAGCACCACGGCCGCGACCATCGCGGCGTCCTGGATCTTGACGCCGTGGAAGACCTCCAGCCGCTCACGCAATCCGCGCAGGATCGAGATCGCATCCTCGACCGTCGGCTCGTCCACGATCACCGGCTGGAACCGGCGTTCGAGGGCTGCGTCCTTCTCGACGTGCATCCGATACTCGTCCAGGGTGGTGGCGCCGATCATGTGCAGCTCACCGCGGGCCAGCATCGGCTTCAGCATGTTGCCGGCGTCCATCGCGCCTTCGGTCGCGCCGGCGCCCACCACAGTGTGCAACTCGTCGACGAACAACAGGATCGCACCCTCGGCCGCCTTGACCTCGTTGAGCACGGCCTTGAACCGTTCCTCGAACTCGCCGCGGTACTTGGCTCCGGCAACCAGCGAAGCCATGTCGAGCGCGAACACAGTTCGGTCCCGCAGACCCTCAGGTACGTCGCCGTTGGCGATCCGTTGCGCGAGTCCCTCGACGATCGCGGTCTTGCCGACGCCCGGGTCGCCGATCAGCACCGGGTTGTTCTTGGTCTTGCGGGACAGGATCTGCACCACGCGGCGGATCTCGTTGTCCCGGCCGATGACCGGATCCAGCCGGCCCTGCGACGCATCCTTGACCAGGTCCCGGCCGTACTTCTCCAACGCCTCGTACGACGCTTCCGGCATCGCCGAGGTGACCCGTTGGTTCCCCCGGACGGCGGTCAGCGCCGAGAGGAAGCCGTCGCGGGTCAACCCCTGCTCGGCGAGCAGCCGTCCGGAGGTGCTCTGCCGGCCCTCGTCCAGCAAAGCGATCACCAGATGCTCGATCGAGACGTACTCGTCCTTGAGCCGTCTGGCCTCCCGGTCCGCGGCGTCAAGAAGCCGGGACAACCGCTGGGTGATCAGCACCTGGCCGGGCTCCGCGCCCGGACCGCTGACCTTGGGACGCCGGGACAGCTCCTCTTCCAGGCTGTCCCGCAGCCCGTCCGCATCCGCACCGGCCTGACTTAGCAGCCTCGGGGCCAGACCGTCTGGTTGCTCCAGCAGCGCCAGCAGCAAGTGCTCGCCGTCGATCTGACTGTGCCCGAACCGCAGGGCTTTCGTCTGAGCGTCGTGCAGAGCCTCCTGCGACTTCTGCGTCAGCCGGTTCATGTCCATGTCCTGGCTCCTCTTCTGGCGAAACGCCTGCGCTCCGCCTCCAGTACGGCGATCCGGTCCAGCAGGTCCGTCACCAGCCCCAGCGCCGCATAGTTCAGGGCAAAACCGGCTCGCAGCCGCTGGATCCGGGCCACCCGGCCCAGCTGCGACGGGCTGAACCACATCTCACCGGTGCGGTCAGTCGTTGCCTCTATCAATCCGAGAGTGACGAACCGCCTCAGCAGTTCGGGATGTGCGCCCGCCAGCCGGGAGAAGTCGTCCAGCGCGAACCGAGTGGGCCTGGTCAACTGATTGCTCATGACCGCCTCCTCGGGTCGAACTTCGACGTACCGGCCAACTCCTCGAACAGGCGTTTCTCCTCGCGGGTGAGCCTCTCGGGCACCATCAGCCTGACCTCGGCGTACAGGTCGCCCGGCGTCCCGCGGGGGTTCGGCAGACCGCGGCCCTTGAGCCGCAGCCTGCGCCCGGTCGAGCTGCCCTTCGGCACCTTCACAGTCGCCTCACCACCGGGGGTCTCGACCGGCACCGACGCCCCCAGCGCTCCTTCCCACGCGGCGAGCGGCAGGTCGACGGTGAGATCACGGCCGGACAACCGGTACCGCGGATGATCTGCGATGCGGACCACCAGATAGAGGTCTCCGGCCGGTGCGCCACCGGTGCCCTGGCCGCCCTGCGCGCCGAGCCGGATCCGTTGACCGTTCACCACGCCGGCCGGGATCCTGACGTCGATGGTCCGGTCCGCACCGGTCGGACCGTGCAGGGTCAGCTTGCGGTTGCCGCCTCGGAAGGCCTCCTCGACGGTCAGCTCCAGTTCAACCTCCTGGTCCGAGCCCGGGATCCGGCCCCAGCCGCGCCGGGTTCGTCCGCCGAACATGCCACCGAGCAGATCGTCCAGATCGATGCCCTCGGCGTCGAACTGTCCCCCTCCGGGGTCCCAGCTGCTCTCCCAGGCCCGGCCGCTGCCCCCGGCCCGGCCGGCACCGGCGCGAGAACGGGCATACGTGTCGGGATCGACGTCCGGAGGTACCCGACGGAAGTCCTCGCCGAACGCGTCGTACCGCTTGCGCTGTTGTGGATCGGACAGGACGTCGTAAGCCTCGGAAACCTGCTTGAACCGTTCCTCCGCACCCGGGTCCTTGTTGACATCCGGGTGAAACTGGCGAGCTAGCTTACGGTAAGCGCTCTGGATCTCGTCGGCGCTCGCGCCGCGGGAGACCCCAAGGATGTCGTAGAAGTCCCTGGCAGGCATCAGCCGTCCTCCGCGGCAACCACCACGGCAGCCGGACGAAGTACTCGCGTCCCGTCGCCGTACCGGGGCCGGACGACGTGCACGATCGTGCCGGCTTGTACCTCAGGAGTGGGTGTCGTGCCGACCGCCTCGTGCAGCGTCGGGTCGAAGGGCTTCCCGCTGTCGTCGAACCGCGGGTAGCCGAGGCCGGCCAGCACGGCGAGTGCCTGGTCCCGCACGGCCTGGATACCTTGGACGATGGCGTCATCATCGGCGCCGGCGTGCTCCAGCGCCAGCTCCAGGTTGTCGACGACCGGCAGCCACCTTGCGGCGACCAGGGCACGTTCGGTTTCCCGCTGCTGGTCGGACTCCCGCGCGACCCGCTTTCGGAAGTTGTCCAGCTCCGCCGCCGTGCGCCGCCACCGGTCCTCCATCTCGGCGGCCTTCTCGCGCGCTTCCTCCACGGCCTCCTCGACTGGCGGCGGCGCCGTACCAGTGTCGGTCTCCTGATCACCCATCCCGATCAGCTCGTCGAGAACTCGGCGTCGATGACATCGTCGTCGCCACCGCCCGCCGGCGGCGTCCCGGTGGTGCCCTCCGGCGGCGTACTCGAACTCAGCGCCTGCGCGACCTGCTGCAACTCACCGGTCAGTGAACGCAGGCGCTCCAGCGACACGTCCTGATCCTTCAGCGCCTCCCGTGCGTCTCCGACCAGCATCTCGGCGCGGGCCCGGTCGTGCTCGGCCACCGCATCGCCTCGATCCGCGAGCAGCTTGTCCACCTGATAGGCGACCGAGTCCAGCATGTTGCGCGCGTCGACCAGCTCACGCATCCGGCTGTCCTCGCCGCGGTGAGCCTCGGCGTCCGCGACCATCCGTTCGACCTCGGACTGGTCCAGATTGGACGTCTCGCTGATGGTGACCTTCTGCTCCGCGCCGGTGTCCTTGTCCTTGGCGGACACATGCAAAATGCCGTTCGCGTCGATGTCGAAAGTGACCTCGATCTGCGGTACGCCGCGCGGCGCCGGGCGGATGTTCTCCAGCCGGAAGCGGGCCAGCACCCGGTTGTCCGCGGCCAACTCCCGCTCCCCTTGCAGGACCACGATGTCCACCGCGGTCTGGTTGTCCTCAGCGGTACTGAAGATCTCGGTCCGGCGGGCCGGAATCGTGGTGTTGCGCTCGATCACCTTCGTCATCACGCCGCCCATCGTCTCCAGCCCCAACGACAGCGGGGTGACGTCGAGCAGCAGCACGTCCTTGACCTCGCCCTTGATGATCGCGGCCTGGACGGCGGCACCGACGGCGACCACCTCGTCCGGATTCACCGTCATGTTCGGGTCCTTGCCGCCGGTCATCTGGCGAACCAAGGCCTGCACCGCCGGGATCCGGGTCGAGCCGCCGACCAGGATGACCTCGTCGATGTCGTTCGCGGTCATCTTGGCGTCGGCCATGGCCTGCTCCACCGGCCCGAGGCACCGATCGATCAGATCAGCGGTCAACTGCTCGAAGGTGGAGCGCATCAGCGTGGTGTTGAGGTGCTGCGGACCCTGTGCGTTCGCGGTGATGAACGGCAGGCTGATCGTCGTCTGAGTGACCGACGAGAGCTCGACCTTGGCCTTCTCGGCGGCCTCGAACAGTCGCTGCAACGCCTGTGGATCCTGACGCAGGTCGACTCCGACCTCGCGCTGGAAGTCGTCGGCCAGCTTGTCGACGACCCGCCGGTCGAAGTCGTCACCGCCCAGATGCGAGTCGCCGGCTGTGGCCCGGACCTCGACCACACCGTCGCCGACCGTGAGCACGCTGACGTCGAAGGTACCGCCGCCGAGGTCGAAGACCAGAACCGTCTCGTTCTCCAGCTTGTCCATGCCGTAGGCGAGCGCCGCGGCGGTGGGCTCGTTGATGATCCGCAGCACCTCCAGGCCCGCGATGCGGCCCGCGTCCTTGGTGGCCTGGCGTTGCGCGTCGTTGAAGTACGCAGGCACGGTGATGACGGCCTCGGTGACCTTCTCCCCGAGGAACTTCCCGGCGTCCTCGACGAGTTTGCGCAGTACCAGCGCGGAGATCTCCTCAGGTGCGTGCAGCTTGTCCCGGATCTTGAACCTGACGGCCCCGTCCGGCCCGGCGACCACGTCGTACGACACGGCGGAGAGCTCGGAGGAGACTTCCTCGAACCTGCGGCCGATGAACCGTTTCGCCGAGGTGATGGTGCCCTTGGGGTTGAGTACGGACTGACGGCGGGCCAGCTGGCCGACGAGTCGTTCCCCGGAGTCGGTGAACGCCACCACGGAAGGGGTGGTTCTGGCTCCTTCGGAGTTCGGGACGACCGTTGGCTGGCCGCCCTCCATCGCTGCGATCACTGAGTTGGTCGTGCCCAGGTCGATGCCGACGGCCTTGGCCATGGTCTGCCTCCTGTGTACTCCGGGCTTGCGTGCGACTTGTCGCGGATACACCCAACCTGGTCACTCAGGACAGGAAGCACATCCCCAGAACAGGTGGTTCCGGGTGTCAGACGGTCGCAGCTGACTATCCCGTGCCACGGGTGGGCATCCGGGCCAGCATCTCGCTGGCCCGAGCTGCGTGCTCGGGCACGCAGAACACCTCGTACCGGGTCGCCACCGTGAGCCCGAAGGTGGAGAAGTCGCGCTCACCAAAGGTGAAGAGATGCGCGATGAATCCCCAGAGTGCCCCGAAGATTGCCCCGTAAAGCAAGCCCCAGAGCAGGATCACCACGACGCCGGTGCCGGTTTCGGCGAACAACGACAGCAACAGGCCGATCAGTGCGCCGATCCAGGCTCCGGAACCGGCACCGGCCAGCGCTGCCTTCCATTTCGTCAGCCGGCCGATGACCCGCTCGACCTGTTTCAGGTCAGAGCCGACGATGGTGATGTTCTCGACCGGAAAGCCGTTGTCCGACAGGTAGTCCACCGCGCGCTGGGCCTCGGCGTAGCTGGTGAAGGATGCGACGGCCTGACCGCGGATGAGAGCAGGTGTCTCCTGGGGCGTGGTCATGAAAATCCCTTCTGACGGGTCGTCACCACGTTTCGCCCGGGCCGGCGAAAATACATCCCTGGTTCAGGTGGTCTCCCAGCTCCCTGTGCTAGCACGGCGTAGGTGTGAGCAGCTCGATCGCGCCTTCGCGCGAGGACTGCGCGGAACCGGGATGCGCCGCGCCGTCCCGCGTCAAAGGCTGAGAACTGCGGGACTGACACGCCGTCAGTCCCGCGTGAGGAAGGGAGCATCCGATGGCGCTACCTGTACGACGTGGAACCGATCCAGTACGCCTGGACCCTGCCAACGAGTTCGACCGGATCACGCAGCAGCTCTCCGAGCTGTTCCAACAGCAGTGGCCGGTGCCGACCGTGCTCCGACCGGACGGCTTCACACCGATGGCAGACGTGGAGGAGACCGCCGATGCCTACCTTCTGGAGATCGAGTTGCCAGGGATCAAGAAGAAGGACATCGACATCGAGATCGACGGGCGCCGGCTCGTCATCAGCGGTGAACGTCCGGAGCACCGGCGGACCGGGTGGTTGCGACGCCAGACCCGTTCCTGGGGGCGCTTCCGCTACGAGGTCGTTCTGGGCGCCGAACTCGATCAGGACGGTGTAGAGGCCACGCTCCAGGACGGGGTTCTCCGGGTGCGGGTCCCCAAGAGTTCGACCGGTCACGGCCGGCACATCGAAGTGAAGTAGACCTCGCCGGCTCCTCCGCCTGGACGAGACAGGGCTGAATCACTGAACTGCTGACTTGAGGAGGCAGACATGTACGCACATGTCGGCGACCACATTCATGTGAACGGGAGACGAGTCGGAGGCCCGGTCCGCGACGGCACCATCGTCGAGGTTCGGGGCAGCAACGGCGCGCCTCCGTACATGGTCCGGTGGGCCGGCGCCCAGATCCTGGCTCTTGTCTACCCAGGACCGGACGCCCAGGTTGTGCAATTCCCTGCCGGCGGCGCCTGGCCCAAGCGGTTCTAGGGGTGCTGACCGGGCTGCTCGGCGGCGAACATCCACTCATGCTTCTGTAGCCCACCCGTGATGCCGACGACCAGGTCCTGGCTGACCAGGTCGACCGCGCCGAGCTTCTCGATCCTCGTCTGGTTGTTCTCGACGACCTTGCTCAGCCTCTCGACGATGAGTGGCGCCACCTTGGTACTGTCGACGGAGCCACTGGGAAAGCCGGCGAATGGTGTCCTCGCCGCGACCGTCTCCACGCGGGCATCGGCGGCGACGCCGATCGTCGTCAGGCGCTCGGCGACGTCGTCGGACCAGACGCGGACGTCATCGGCGAGCTCGTCGAGCTGCGCGTGGAGTTGCCTGAACCACATGCCACTGACATTCCAATGAGCCTGCTTCGCGGTGAGTGCGAGATCGACCAACTCGATCAGCAGAGGCTCTAATTCTCGTCCGACAGCCTGCCGCTCCATAGTTCCACTCCTGCCTCGGGGATCACCTCATCTTCGCGAGCACATCGACGTCCGGCATCCCGCGACCGCGTAGGCGCGATCACCGAAGGTCATCCATCGATCGTGGGTTCGTTGGTCAGGACGACGCGGGTGAGCTCGACCCGGGACCGGACGTCGAGTTTGTGGAAGGCGTGCCGCAGGTGAGACTCGACTGTGTGCGGGGACAGATCGAGCTCCTCAGCGATGGCTCGGTTGGTGAGTCCGGTCGCCGCAAGTCGCGCGACCCGGAGCTCGGCCGGGGTCAGGCTCGACCAGCCGAACGCGGGCCGCCTGACGGTTGATCGTTCCCCTCCCGGCCCGGCGACCTCCGAGAGCCGGTCTCGGACGCGCCGGCCGAGTACGACCGCGCCGGCGCGGTCGTACTCGGCAAGTGCCAGCTCGAGCTGCTTCACGGCCTCTGCAGGCCGACTCTGCTCGAACAGGCCGCGCGCGGCATCCTCGGCGGCACGGGCGCGCGCCAGAGGGCGGGGACTTGCTTCGAACGCGCGCACGGCCGCCACCAGTCGGTCGACATCGTCGTCGAGCAGACCGCCGGCCTGAATGCCCGCGGCATCGAACGAGATCGCGCCACGGTTGAGGCGACTGAGGGAGTCCGTCGCCTCGGCGGCCATGCCGGCGCGGCTGGCATCGTTCGCTCGCCTGGCCAGCCCCACCAGGCACGGTCCAACCATGGGATCGAACGCGAGCACCTGCAGACCGTCGGGCAGTTCCTCATAGAGTGAGGCAAGGTGTGCGAGCACGCGCGAGGGGTCCTCGCCGGCTGTCTCGTCGACCACCGCCGTCGCCCAGGCCAGCCGCCGGGCCCCGACGCTTCTCGGCTCGACCACCATGCCGAAACCGCGCCGCAACTGGCGGCGGGCCCGACCGAACTCCCCCCGGTATGCGTTGGCCTCCGCGAGTACGGCGCACAACTCCGGCACGTACGCCCACGACTCCAGCTCCTCGGCTCGGACCAGCCCAGCGTCGCCTTCGGCAACGGCGTTGTCGAGCTCGCCACGATGCAGCAACAACATTGCTCGGCAGGTACGCCCGAATACGTCCGTCCACTCCATGCCGCGCTCTCCCACCCATCGGCTCGCGGCATCGAAGGCGGCATCCGCCTCGTCGAAGCGATCGAGCGC
>Ga0190265_10001861_pt1 | contig 13914 bp, 10 predicted proteins | sample Popmic124T_FD_133135 | JGI IMG/M metagenome (GOLD analysis project Ga0190265, IMG submission 133135) | Populus adjacent soil microbial communities from riparian zone of Indian Creek, Utah, USA - 124 T | ecosystem: Environmental > Terrestrial > Soil > Riparian zone | place: USA: Utah | collected...
AGCGTGCCCCAGCTCGTGCAGCATGACGGTCTGCACGTCGAACCCGCCCGCCGGCGTCTGCGCCGCGGTCGAGAACGTCATGACCTTGCTGTTGAACGTGACGTTCGAGCCGCTGTCCGGATAAAACCCCAGCGCGAGGACGCCGTCGTCGAGCGGTGCCCACGCAACCTCGATTGTTTGCGTGCGCCCGCGGCCCTCGATGAACGACAGCTTCGTCTCGGCCGACCAGCTCGCGAACCCAGCTCTAAGCGCCGTCTCGGTCGCCGTGAGGTCGAGGGACCCGGTGATGTTTTTCAGGTTCCACTTGATCGCGCTCGAGTTGTCGATCTTGCCGCCCTTGAAGAAAAACTTTTCGTCCGACGGCTCGCTCTCGACCGAGGCGATGCCGTCGGGCGTGCCACAGCGAGGCGCATGCAGCATGGCCCGTGTGGCCGTGTCCACGTAGCCGGTCGCGTCCAGCCCGAGCCGCAGCTGCAGCGCCCGGACCGCCGCCTGCGTCTGCTCGTCGAAGACGTCCTGGTAGGCCGGGGCCTCGGCGACGATCGGTTGCCAGCGCGCGTGCTGGCGCGCGAGCGCTTCGTTCGGGAAGTATCCGAAGCGCGTCAAGTACGAGTGCAGCGCGCTGACCGCGGGACCTTCGTCCCCGAGCCGTAGATCCGCGCTGATCGCTTGCACCGGCACGCGATCCTCCGCGACCGCAGGCAGGCCTTGCTCACCTGGCGCTTCGGCGCTTTCCGCCGTGCAGCCCATACCCAGCGCGAGCAGCACGAGCGCGCGAGCCGAACGGACACCACTTCTTCGAACCGACATGACGCCTCCTTGGGGCACGAGGCCCGCAGCCATCTTGTATACGAATAAAATACAAATACCAAGCGAACGTTGGCAGGTGTATTGTTTATCGAATGCGTAGCGGGCGAACGACCGGGAGCGGTCTCGCTCACGCCATCAGGCGCCGCACCGCGTCCACGAGCGCGAGCTCGAGCGCCTGCGGCTCGAGCCCTTGCGGCGGGCGGATCACGCTGTCGACCACCGCGTGCGCGACCATGATCGGCATCAGATAAGTCATCGCTTCGACGTGAGGTGACACGTCCTTCGCGGCTCGCAGCGAGCGCGCTCGGAACGCCAGCTCCTGCAGCCGCTCGCGAGCCGCGACCACCGCGGGCACCTGCCAGAAGAACGGGACCTCCTGCACGAGCACGCTGTACAGCCGCTTGCGCTTCGCGACGGCGCTGAACATGCCGCTGATCCACTCGGCGATCGGATCCTGGCCGCGAGCGAAGGCGTGCTCGAGGTCGTGCGTGAGGTCGGCGATCACGCTCTCGACCATGTGCTCGACGACCGCGGCCACCAGCGCGTGCTTGCTCGGGAAGAATTCGTAGACGGATGCGACCCCGACCCCCGCGCGCGCCGCCACGTGGTTGGTGGTCAACGCTTCGTAGCCATCGCGCTCGAGGAGCCGAGCTGTCGCCGTCACGACGGCTCGGTAGGTCTGCTCGCCGCGCGGCGTAGAGGGGCGTTTTTTCGGAGAAAGTTGGAGTCTGGAGCGCATCGCGGACCGCCTGCCTGGACCCGAGTCGTCCCGAGTATTTGCTCGGGGTATGATCTACGCAACGACGATGACCACCATAGAGTCCCTGGAGCTGAAGGTACACGCGCAGCGCGAGCGCATCCCGGTGATGTACGGGCAGATCGATTTCTCACTCGTGCCCGAGCGCTTCACCCAGGCCCCCGCGGACGCGAGCAGCATGCCCGCTCGGCTCGCCAAGCGGCGCCCCGCGCTGCTCGAGAACGGCGAGCGCGTCGCGCTGCTGCGCGCGTACACGATGCTCGGCGATTCGGTCGCGGATGCGTACGCCGCGCTCCTGCCGCAGTACGGCGGGCGGCGGCTGGTCGCGATGCTCCAGGAAGCGTGTGCGAGAGGCGTCGATCGCGTCGCGAACGCGCCGCCGGAGCTGGTGGCGTTCATCAGCGAGATGGAGCGCATGCCGGCGTGGCTCGACCGATCGCTGATCGAAGAGGGCGCGCGCAAGGAGCGCAACGCCTACGCGCACGTCGCGCCGTACGCGATCCGTGGCGCGTTCTTCGCCACCTTCATGAACAAATACTCGGCGCTGCCCATGGCGATCACGGGCGCGCTGACGGCCGCGACCGCGGCACGGCGCGTCAAGGAGACCGCGACGTTCTTCACCACCAGCGTGCTGCCGGGCGCGCTCGAGCGCTTCGGCGAGGGTTTTCGCGCGGCGGCGATGGTGCGGCTCATGCATTCGCTGGTGCGGTTCAACGTGCTCACGCGCCGCGCGGACTGGGACGCGCGCACCCACGGCATCCCGATCCCGCAAGTCGATCAAATGCCGGCCGGCCTGATCAGCGTGTTCCTCTTGGCGCATCATGTGCTGCGTCAAGGTCGCCATGTGTTCACGCAGAAAGAGCGCGCGATCGTGGAGCTGAGCCGCTATCGCTGCTTCTTGCTCGGCCTGCCCGAAGAGCTGCTCGCCGACACGCCGCGCGAGATCACCGACATGATGCTGACGCGCGCCGCGACCTTGCGCGCGGGCTTCGAAGACGCGACCTGCGGCGCCCTGATCCGCGCGACCATGGCCGCGGACCTCTCCCAAGACCCGTCGCGCTTGGGCCGGCTCGAAGCCCGCATGGAACGCAGCTTTGCCAAGCTGTTCTTCATGCGGAACTTCGTCGATGGCGACCGGCGCGCGGCCGCGCGCGTGGGCATCGACATCACGGCCCTGGACTACGCCTGGGCAGCCGCCACCGGGCTGTGGATCACGTCGCACGTGCAGGCATACAGCCTGGCCGACCGCATCCCGATCGTGCGCGACCTCGCCGACGCGCGCCTCGTGAAGAAGCTCCACAAGCAGCTCGCGCGCTTCGGCCACGCCGAGTACACGACCCACAGTGAGCGCTACCGCCCCATGCAACCCGCCATCGCGCGCTAGCCCAGCGCTAGCCCGACGACGAGCGGCCCGCCGCGGCCGCGTGCGAGCGCTCGCGTATTCCCCGCCGGTGGCGGATTGCCCCGGACCACAACTGGATGCAACCTGCGGTACGTATGCAGATCCGAAGAGCAGGCCTGGGCGTCGCGGTCGTGGTGGTGTTGGTCGCGAGCGGCTGCGGACGGACGCACAGCCGCTACGACTTTCAGGCCCGTGGCGCGGCCGGCAGCGGCGCCAAGGGGGGAGGGGCCGGCGGTTCGGGCAAGGGCGGCAGCGCAGGCCAGCCCAACGATCCGGGCACGCCCGGCGACCCGGGTCGACCGGGCGGCGCGGGCAGACCGGGCGGCGCGGGCAGACCGGGCGACCCCGATCCCATGGCGTGCGGCAACGGGCAGCTCGACGATTTCGAAGAGTGCGAGGGCGAGCTGCGCTTCAGCTGCGCCGATGTCGGCTTCGGCTCGGGCCTCGTACGCTGCGACCCGGGCAGCTGCCGGCTCGACACCAGCAACTGCTCGAACCCGCTCCCCGTGTGCGACAACGACGCGCCGAGGACGATTTCGCAGCTGTGCGTCGCGGCGCTGTGCAGCTGCGATCCCGGCTTGGTCGTCAACTGCGGCGCGGCGTGCTGGCGCCAGATCCAGTGCCGGGTCCAGGCCTGCGGCACGTCCGCCGGTGACCTGAGCTGCCGTCCGGAGGCCTGCCCGAGCGGCACGCAGCAACAGGACCTCGCGCTCAAGCTGCTCAGCTGCGTTCAGGGCAACCCGCTGTGCGGGCTCGATCCGGGGTTCCGGAGCTGCGGAGACGGCATCCTGCAGGACGGCGAGCAGTGCGACGGCGCGAATTTTCGCGACGCGAGCTGTGCGAGCTTCGGCTTCGACCAAGGCTTTCTGTCCTGCACCAAGGGCTGCACGATCGACAGCAGCCAGTGCTTCTTCACATCGTCCATGTGCGGCAACGGCGTGATCGAGCGCGACGAGGTCTGCGATGGGCGCACTCTCGGCGGCCACACCTGCGAGCTGCTCGGCTTCCCGGCCGGTCGGCTGTCTTGCGTCGAGTGCAAGCTCGACACGAGCCGCTGCGGGCAGTGCGGCAACGGCGTGATCGACTCCGGCGAGCAGTGCGACGGAATGCGACTCAACGGCGTGACCTGCAACACGCTCGGTTTCGGATCGGGCGCTCTGTTCTGCGGCGGCGCCTGTCGCTTCGACACCTCGCTGTGCGCGGTCTGCGGCAACGGGGCGATCGAGGCCGGCGAGAACTGCGACGGCGGCAACCTCGCGGGCGCGAGCTGCGATTCGCTTGGGCTCGGCTCGGGGAACCTCTCGTGCAGCCCCACCTCCTGCCACTTCGATTCGCGCGGCTGCAACGCGGGCGCGCAGTGCGGCAACGGCGTGGCCGAAGCCGACGAGGACTGCGACGGTCGCGACCTCACTGCGCAGAGCTGTGACACGCTCGGCTTCCGCTTCGGCAGCGTCGGCTGCAACGCGGCCACCTGTCGCTTCGACCTGTCGGGCTGCACGGGCGCCGGCTCGATCGAGTGCGTCGACGAGTGCATCGATGCCAGCTGCGGGGGGCTGGTCGAGCAGTGCCTGGCCTCGCCCGACTGCCAGAAGGTCCGCTCCTGCCTCGACAGCTGCCGCGACGACCCGACCGTGGACTGCGGTCTGGCCTGCACCGGCAGCCTCGCGGGCGTCGCGCTGGCCACGGTCGCCTCCGACTGCGTCGCCGACTGCGTCGACGGCTGCCGGTAACGTTCCCGGGCTAGGGGCAAGCGTTGTTGGCGGAGCGGACGAGCGTGTTGTTGGTGAACGTGCTGCCGTCGGCACACGGGCTCTCGTTGATCGCGCTGTCGGTCACCATCAGGTTCTGAATCGCGATGTCCGAGGAGTTCGCGAACTCCGTGCGTGCGGCGATTCGGATGTCGCCGCCGCCGGTGACGGTGCCGGCTTCGGTCGCGATGCTCACGTTGTGGCAGTTCTCGAGCAGGATCGAGTTGTTGCCCGTGTCGGCGAGGTCCACGCGGTCGATCACGGCGCCGCCGCTCTCCGATACGCAGAAGATGCCGCGGCCGCCGCCGCGCGCGATCACCTGGCCCACGTGGATGTTGACCGGATACTGGCCGTCGATGCGCCCGTTGCGGTTGGCCATGCGGAACGCGGCGTAGCCGGTGCCCGTGCCCGCGTCGATCGCGTCGACCAGGCCGATCTCGGCGTTGGTGGTGTCGTTCAGCAGCAGGCCGCAGTCCCCGGTGCTGCGGGCCACGACGGTGCCGATCGTGAGCTCGTCGACGCCGTAGGTCTCGACGCCCTGCGTGCTCGTGCCTTCGACATACACGTGGTCGATGCGGATGTTGGTCACCTTGTCGGCGCGATCAGCGCGGCCGTGGTTGTCGATGCGGATGCCGAGGCCGCTCGAGAGACGCAGATCGATCTGTCCGAGATGGAGGTTGTCGACGTCGCGGAAGAAGAGCGCGTAGGGCGGACCGCCGGTCACGCTCAAGTTGGGGATCTCGATGTCGGTGCGGTCGCGCGCGTAGATCGGAGCCATGTCGCCCGAGCCGCTGCCCGTGACGTCGATCGTGCCGCACACGTTGAGGATGGTGTAGCTCGCCACGCTGACCCGCGAGTTGGCTGCGATCGTGCCCGAGCCCTGGACGAGCACGCTCTGCTTGGACGACCGGCCCGCGTCTAGACCATCGATGCCGGCTTGCATCGCAGCCCTCATGTCGTCGCCGCTGTACACGGTCTCGTCGCCGCGCCGTGTGAGCCAGGTTCCGCCCGAATTGCTGACCACGGCGTCGTAGGCGCTCGGGTCCCCGTCGCAGGGATAGGCGCCGCGGGCCCGCCTGCTTGCGTTGATGAACCTGCGCTGCCGCTCGTTCCGCCGCTGCCGGTCGATCCTCCCGCGCCGGAACCTCCCATGCCTGCGGCGCTTGCGGTGCCCGCGCTTGCGGTGCCCGCGCTTGCGGTGCCCGCGCTTGCGCCGAGCCCACTTGCACCTGCTGCGGCCGTGTTACCTGCCGTCGCTGGCGCGCCCGCGGTGACGTCCGTTGCGGTCGTGCCGGCATTGCCGCCCGCGCCGGGGATCGCGCTTTGCCCGCCCTGCGGCAGCGGCGTCTCCCCCGCTTTGTGCGGGGAAGGTGAGGAACAGCCGCTCGCTGCGACCAACAGACAGGTCAGAGCGACCGAGCGGCCACCGGCGGCGGTCGAGCGAGCCATGCATGCGTAGTGTCCGGCCGGGGCACAGCCCGGAGCACAATCACTCCGCCGCTACAGTGCGCCGGACAGCTGCTCCGACGTGGAATGGGCATCGCTTCCGACGTGGAACTTGCGGGCCCTGGCACGATCACCTCACGGGTCACCGCCGTGCGCGCTACGGCTTGGCGAGCCGGGCCGCGCGCAAGGCCGAGCGACGGACCTTGCCCGCGTCGTCGCGCAGCGGCGCGCGCACGAACTCGAAGCTGCGCGGGATCTTGTAGCGCACCAGGTGGTGACCGAGGTGCGCGAGCAGCTCGTCGTCGCGCAGCTCGTGATCGGCGATGTCGACGATCGCGTGCACCGCGTTGCCGAGGTCCTCGTGAGGTAAGCCGATCACCGCGCTCGAGCGCACCGCCGGGTGTGCGTCGATCGCCGCTTCGACCTCGGCAGGGTAGACGTTTTCGCCGCCGCACAGGATCATGTCGGTCTGGCGATCGGCCAGATACAGATAGCCTTCCTCGTCGAGGTGGCCCATATCGCCGAGCGACTCGAAGCCGTCGTGGCTCTTGGGCTCCGCGCCGATATAGCGGTAGGTCGAGCCCGGGCCGCCGCTCGGCTTCATGAATACCTCGCCGACCTGGCCGGGCGGCAGCTCGCGCCGATGCTCGTCGAGGATCTTGAGCTCCGTACCGCGCGCGGGCTTGCCCACCGAGCCGCGGTGCGACAGCCACTCCGTGCCGGTGATCGTCGTCACGCCCTGGGCTTCAGTGCCGGCGTACAGCTCGTGTACGCGCTCGGGGCCCAACCACTCGATGAAGGCTTCCTTGAGCCACACCGGACACGGCGCCGCCAGGTGCAGCAGGCGCTCGAGCGAGGAGACGTCGTAGCGCGCGCGCACCTCCGCGCCGAGCCGCCAGATCCGCTGCATCATGGTCGGCACGAGCATCGCGTACTGGAGGCGGTGACGCTCGATCAGGCGCAGCGCGTCCTCGGCGTCGAAGCGCGGCATCACGACCAGGTGTCCGCCGGCGAACAGGCCGTTCATCGCCATCACCAACGGGCCGTTGTGAAAGAGCGGCCCCGCCACCAGCTGGGAGAGCTTCAACAGCGCCTTCTCGGGGTCGGTCTCGCCGCGTTGCTGTGACAGGATGATCTTGGGTCGACCCGTGCTCCCGCCCGAAGTGGGCGCCTTCCAGTGCCGTGCGACGCGGTCCGGCAGCGGTTCGTCGGAGAGCGCAGCGTCGGGCTCGAAGCCGCGTGCGACGACCGTCCGCCCCTCGCCCTCGTCGGACGGGGCGCCCACCACGAGCTTCGAATCCGCGAGCTCGATGATGGCTGTTCGCTCGACCCGCGGCAGCTTGGAGGACACCGGCTGCAAGGTCGCGCCTAGCTTCGCGATCGCGACCGCCGCCTCGAAGAACGCGATCGAGTTGGGCAGCGCCACCGTCACCATGTCGTCTTGGCCCACGCCGAGCTGCGCGTACGCCCGCGCCAGCCGGTTGGTGCGCAAGTCGAGCTCGCGGCGCGTGAGGCTCACGTCTTCGCAGGTGATCGACACCCGGTCGGGGTCTTGCGCTGCGAGCCAGCTGATGACTCGCCCCATCGACATCATCGCCATGACTACGCCCTCATCGCGCGTCCCTGGCGGCTTGGCCTGCGGAGCGCTCTCGACCCGCGAGCCTATCCCAGGTTGCGGCGAGAAGCGCGGCGGATCGCGCCCGCTGTGATCGGCTTCACAGCGGACCGGGCCGCCGCGGTGCCTACCCTTGGCTCGCGGGGCGCGGCCATGAAGATCGCCCAGGTCTCCGATATTCACATCTCCTCGGACGGCAGGCTCGTCGATGGTGTCGACACCCGAGACAGCTTCAAGTGGTCGTTGAGCGAGGCCACGCGCACTCATTGTGAGTTGCTCGTGCTGTCGGGCGACCTGGCCGCAACGAAGAACGATTGGGGAGCCTATCCGTGGATTTCGGAGCAGGTTTCGGCCTTGCCGATCCCCACGCTGGTGATCTCTGGCAACCACGATGTGACCGCCGAGATCGTCAACGCCTTTGGTCTCGAGAACGACTACGAAAATGGCGCGCTGCGCGCTTGCCGCACCCAAGGCGACGTTACGGTCTATGGTCTCGACACGAGCAGCGAGCACCTATCCGCTGAACAGCTCGACTGGCTGCGTGAGCAGCAGGATGGCCGGAGCGGAGGCAAGCCGCTTCTCTTCTTGCATCACCCACCCATCGCTTGCGGCTGTCGCTACATGGACTCCCACTCACCGCTCGTCGATCGTGAGCAGAGCTGGCGGAGAATCGTCGAGCTCGGACACTTCACGCATGTCTTTTGCGGGCACTATCACGCCCACAAGGAAATAGAGCGCGACGGAATTCGAGTCGTCCTCTGCCCCTCGACCCTGCTTCAGATCCGACAAGACACCCCCGGGTTCGCGATCGAGCACAAGCGCCCAGGCTACCTCGAGATCTCCGTGCGCGACGGGCAGGTGAGTTCGCGTGCCATCTACCGCGACCACTAGCGCGCTCACGGCGCGCGAAAGCGCAGAACCATACCGCACGGGTAGCCGTATCGCGCTACCGCCGCGCGCCACAGCCCGCCCCTGCGTCCAGTACACGTACTCGTCGTCGACAGCGATCGCGCGCGGCCCGCCCAAGCCCTCCACCACCATCTCGCCGCCCGCCGAAACGGGCCACTCGTCGCATTCCATCCCTTCCATCCCTGCGTCCCGCGCGCCGGCATCGCCGCGACCTGCATCCGGGGCGGGGCCTCGCTCCCGTTCTGGCCCGCCGCACGCCGCCAGTCCGACGCACAGCCAGGCGCTCAACCACCGGACGCCCGTTGCTCGCATCTCACCCTCCTCGGCTCGTTCGACGACGCATCGTCCCGCGAGAAATCACCGCGCTTGGCATCGGCTCCTCAGCGTCGAGCGGCTTTGATAGGATCGCGGACATGCCATCGGACCGCGTCCACGAGCTGGTGTTGTTGGATGCCGAACCAGGCCACTTCGCCGCGTACGTCTGGGCGAACATCTTGTTCTTGCGCTGGTGGCAAGGCGGGACCGGTCCGACCTTCGAGCGGGTGGCCCGCATTCGGGAACGGCTGGATGGCGAGCACCCCGAGGGCGTCTCGGTGGTCTATCTCGTCGCGGCGAGCGCGGGTTTGCCGACACCGGAGGCGCGGGCCGCCGTCGGGCAGCTGCTCGCGCGCTACCGCGATCGACGCGCGTGCTTGGCGGTCGTGTTCGAGGGCGAGGGGTTTTGGGCGAGCGCGCAGCGGGCCGCGGTCACCAACGTCCGAATGCAGGTCGCCGACGAATCCGCGTTGAGCATCTTCAACAATCTCCCCGAGCTCATCGCGTGGTTGCCCAAGGAACATCGTAAACGCACGCTCGTTTCAATCTCCGGCGACGAGTTTCGCACCCTGCTCGAGCGGGTCACGGCCGCGGTCCAGTAGCGGTCATCCACCGCAGCTCTATCGGCGCGCCGGCCAGAGACGCCCGATCCAACTTCAGCCCAGCGCTGCAGCCCCTTGCCCGAGGCAGAGTGCAGGAAGAACCCGGCGCGATTCGCTTCTCTCCCGCGTGAGAGCGGGTAGAATTCCGCAGATGCCGGCAGCCCCGTCGCACCCCAAGTCGGAGCCGAGCTTCGAGCGCATCATCGAGTTGCCCGGCGTCTGGAGCTACGCGTGCGGGCGCTTGGGCGTACACCTGTTCCAGGGCCAGCTGAGCGTGCAGGACATGGATCGCATGGAGCAGGTCGGCGTGCTCTGGCACGAACGCAACCCCGGCAAGCGCGTCGAGCTTTCGATTATCCTGCCCAGCGACGCCCGCATGGAGCAACAAGAGCGCGCGCGAATGGCCAACTTGCTGCGCCGCTGGCAAAACGAACGAGTCGCTTCCGCCACCGTGGTGCTCGCGCAGGGCTTGCGCGGCGCGATGCATCGCAGCGTGCTCACGGCACTGATGCTGGTCGCACCTCCACCGCACCCCGCCAAGGTGTTTGGCGCGATCGCCGACGCCGTCACCTATCTCACGCCCTACATCCAGCCGCTGCTCGACGCCCCGTACACCGAAGCCGCCCTCGCGCGTGCGGTCCTCGCCTTGCATCGCTCGTTCGGAGCGCGCTGAGAACGCGACCTCGAATGCACACGTCCACTGCGAAGCGACAAAGATGAGTCCGATAGCGCTCTTCGTCCTTCAGTTCCTGTGGTTCTCGGCCGCGTGGGGGGTGATCGTGTACTACGTCATCTGGCCGTGGTCGCTTTCCTTCGATACGAACCGGCGGCTCGCGCTCTGGGTGGCGCCCGAGGCTTTTCGTGTTCTCGGCGTCGGGCTGCTGGTCCCCAACCTCTCTCCGGGGATGCCGATGGAGTTCGCCATCCCCACGGCGTGCGCCGATGTCACGACCGCCGTTCTGGCGCTTTCCTCCTTCGTGGCTCTGCAGCGAAGCTCGAGATCAGCGCGCACGCTCGTCTGGCTCTGCACCATCGTAGGGGTCAGCGATCTCCTGATCGCCTTTCCCCATGCGGCCCAGGTCGGCGCCATCGGCCATCTTGCGGCGCAATGGTACGTCCCGGTCTTCGCCGGACCGGTGATGCTCATTGCTCACATCGCCTGTATCGCGACTCTGCTGCGTTCCAGGCCCGGTCCTCCGGACGGACGCCCAGGCGCCGATCAGCGGCAATCGGTGTCTGGGCTCGAATCGCCGATGTCGGGATCGCCGTCGTCGTAGCCTTGACCGCCGGTGAAGCGCGAGGCGAGGCCGTCGCCACCGAGCGAGAAGCGCGCGTCGCCAAGCGCCAGGACCGCCTGCGCGAGCTCGAACCCTAGGGACAGCCTCTGCGCATCGGCTCAGAAGCGCACAGCGCCGGTTTCCTTCGCGCGCACCGTGACCGACTGCGAGCCGCCCGTGCCGGCCTTGAGCTTCACGGTGTACGTGCCCGGCATCACCTCGACCGGGCCGTCGCCGACGAAGCCGCCGGCCACAACCTGCTTGCGGGAGTCGAGCACCTCGAACGCCGGCCGCATCGCCTGCGAGAGCGCCTGGTTCAGGCCGGCCGCATCGCGCGCTTCGAAGTACGCACCGCCGCCCTGCTCGGACCACAGCTTGAAGGTCTTCGCAAGGTTAGCATCGTCGATCGCGAAGCCGACGATGTTGATCCGCACCGTGGCCTCCGCGCGCCGCAGCTTCTGGATCGCCGCGACCGGGTTACCGCCGCAGGTCTCCTCGCCGTCGGTGACCAGCACCACCAGCCGCTCGCCCTTGGCGGCGCGCAGATCGGCCGCCACTGCCTCGATCGACGCAGCGATCGGCGTGCGCGCATTGAGCTTCGGCTCGAGCGCTGCGACCTGCTTACCGACCGCGGCAGCGTCGAGCGGGCGCAGCGGGATCGTCAGCTCGGTCTCGCACGACGCCGCCTTCTGTCCGAACACGCGCAGCGCGAACGGCGTGCCGCCGGGGATCACGCTCGTGGTGAGCTTCTTCAAGGTGTCCACCGCGATATCGATGCGCCGCTGTGAGCCGATGCGCTTGAGCATGCTGCCCGATGCATCGAGCAGGATCTCGATCGCACCGCCCGAGCCCGCGCGACCTGCCCCCGGGCTGTGCTCGGACAGGCTGACCTCGATCTTGCCCGGCTCGAGCTTGGCGGGTGTAACGTCGAGCTTGGCGCGTGCCAGCACGCTGTGCGAGTCGCCGGTCAGGTAGCGCAGCTCGTACTCGCCGACCGTCAGCGGCGCGCGCAGCTCGAGCGGCTTGCCCTTCTTCACGTACCCGCTGGCAGCCCAGCGGTCGTCAGGCGCGCTCTTGGCGAACGCCGCGATGCGGTCGAGCTCGTTGGCGGGCCCCGTCCAGATCACCTTGAAGGGCGCCCCCGCCTCCGCCGTGATCGGCCCCTCGATCGACGCGCTCGTGGGCGTCACGGTGATCCGCGTCGTCGCCAGGGTCGAGCCGCTCTCGCCGGTCAGGTACCGGATCTCGTACTCACCCACCGGCTCGGGCACCTTGATCTGGGTCGGGCTCTTGCGCACGTACTCGCTCTCGAGCGCGTTCGCCTTCTCCGGCGCGCCAGCTTCCACGATCACGATCTTGTCGAACTCGTTCTCCGGCCCCGTCCAGCTCACCGCGATCGTGGCGCCGCTGACCGCCGTACCCGGGCCCTGTACGGTCGCGCTCGCGGGGGTCACCGTCAGCGCGGTCTTGGCGAGCGTCGCGTCGCCCTTGCCCTGAATGTAGCGGATCTCGTAGTTGCCGACGGGCTCGGGCACGTTGATCCGGGTCGGGCTCTTGCGCGCGTACTGGCTCTTGAGCGGGCGCTGCTTGTCCGGCGCTCCCGCCGCCACGATGCCGATCTTGTCGTACCCACCCTTCGGCGCGGTCCAGGTCACCACGATCGTGGCCCCGCTGACCGCGGACCCCGGACCGTTCACGCTGGCCGCGTCCTCGGCCGACGCGTGGGCGACGCTGCCCAGCGTCCAGACGATGATCCCAAAGCACTGCAAGCGAGCTATGGCGTGCATGGCGTCCCCCTCTAGCATGTTCAGGCGAGGGACGACGCGCGCCACCCTTCAGAAATGCATCGCGAGGTGTGACTGGGTCGCGGCTACTTCTGGCACACCGGGGTGCAGCGATCCTGGGAGCAGACCTCGACGTCGGTGGCGCGGCCGAAGCGGTGCTCGGGGTTGCTCGCGCGGGCGATCAGGGTGACCACGCTGGCGCTCTGGCCGGCGACCTGGACCTCACGCGTGCACGGGCCGCCGTCGTAGCAGCCGAGCCCGATGCACCACGTCTGCAAGCGGCACTCGGCGAGCGCGCCGCACGTGCGCTGATCGTCCTCGCTGCCGGTGGCGTAGCAGTCCACGATCTCCTCGGCGCACCGGTCGCACATGCACTTCAAGCACGCTTCCGCGACCATCGTCACGTCGTCGAGCAGCATCGTGCAGGCCCGCTCGGGCGTCTCGCGCACGCAGCGGTCGCAGCCGTCGCCGGCCGTGTCGTCGCCGTCGTCGCACTGCTCGCCCGGCTCGGTGATCGAGTTGCCGCACACGATCGTGCAATCCGTGTCGTTGACGCCGTGGCATCCGGACGGACAGCAGCCGTCGCCGCCCGCACACTGCGTCAGCTTGCGCGTGATGCACTGCGCCGAGCACTGGGCCACCGTGCCGATCAGGTCGACGCGGGTGCACGCGTCACCGTCGTCGCCCGGACACGCGGTCGGGCAGTCACCGTCACAGGTCTCCTTCGCGTCCAGCTGGCCGTTGCCGCAGGTCGCGGAGCAGTCGTTGTCGGTGCTCGCGTCGCAGCCCGGCGAGCAGCAGCCGTCGTTCATGCTGCAGGCGCCGTTCGAGACCGTCTCGCAGCGCGCATCGCAGGTCTCCGCGCTGCCGGTGAAGGTCGTGACCGCGCAGAAGTTCGACCCGACGTCGCAGTCCGCCAGCTTGGGGCAGCTCTCGGGCGGATCGCAGGTCTCGTTGCCGGCCTCCTCGACCGTGCCGTTGCCGCACGCCGCGGTGCAGTCGTCGTCGTTGGTCGAGGTCGCGCCCGCGGGGCAGCAGCCGTCGCCGTCGGTCGCCAGGGTGATCGGCGCCGGCACGCAGCGCACGTCGCACTGATCGCCCTGCCGGTACAGCGGTTGGCATGGTTCGTCCGAGACGCACTGCTCCGGGCATGCTCCGGGCTGTCCCGCCGCGATCGCGAAGTCGCACGCCTCACCCTCGTCGAGCTGGCCGTCGCCGCAGCGCACCACCGGGCACGAGCCACGGCCCG
>Ga0190265_10001862_pt1 | contig 13913 bp, 4 predicted proteins | sample Popmic124T_FD_133135 | JGI IMG/M metagenome (GOLD analysis project Ga0190265, IMG submission 133135) | Populus adjacent soil microbial communities from riparian zone of Indian Creek, Utah, USA - 124 T | ecosystem: Environmental > Terrestrial > Soil > Riparian zone | place: USA: Utah | collected...
GATCAATCATTGAAGGATTTTTGTCAAGAAATTTGTGATTGTAGATTATCTGCTATTGCCTGCCAAGATAAGGCTATTGTAGGGTTTATCCTCAAAGTCCGGGCATTATGGCTTTATCCTAGCATTGTGATGGCGGTATCAAATTGGAGCCTTCTACTAAAGACTTGAGAGTCGCAGGACTCAACTCGCCCGCCCGTGTTCTCTACGACGCGCGGGGCATCCCGCACATATTTGCTTCAGATGATCAAGACCTCTTCTTTTCCCAAGGATTCGTCACGGCGCGAGATCGATTATGGCAGATGGATTTTCAGTCGCGCGCAGCCGAAGGAAGGCTGGCTGAGATTTTGGGACCAGACCTTATTGACTTCGACCGTTTCCAGCGAAGTATCGGTATGCCAATGGCAGCTCGCACCTTTCTGGACGAGATTGAACGTGATAGCGAGATTTACGATTTAGTCAAAGCTTATTCAAGGGGGGTCAATGCTTATATAGAGAGTCTGCAGCCGAAGGATTACCCAACTGAGTTCGAACTAATCGGCTACCAGCCTGAGCTCTGGACCCCATTGAAAACAGCTTGCTTATTCAAACATGCAGCTTGGGCCAATACAGGCGTAGGTTATGCTTTGCAAGTGAGCCAGATCCTTTCAAGCGTCGGGGAATCCTTGATGCGAAGTATAATTCCTGAGAAACCTGTATTCCCCGAGCCAACCGTCAAATCCATTTCGTGGCCCTTCCCACCATTCAAGCTGAAGAAGCCTGAGCGACTCTTCATTCCACCGAATCTGAGATACCTGGCAAGCGAACCAGGGGCAGCACCTTTGGGAGGGAGCAATAGCTGGGTAGTTTCGGGCGAGAAAAGTTTCAATGGCCATGCGCTGCTCGCCTGCGATCCGCACACGGAATTACAATTGCCCTCGATCTGGTACGAGCTACAGCTTGTCAGCCAGACAGTAAACGCCTATGGAGCCTCTTTGCCGGGCATACCTAATATAATCGTCGGGTTCAACAAGCAGATAGCCTGGGGCATTACAGCAACAGGCGTTGACGTTTCGGATTGGTATCATATCACCTTCAAGGATAAATCAAAGGACGAATACCTTTACGATGGTCAATGGGAAAAATCGAGAAAAGCGGTCGAAACAATCGCGGTCAAGGGGGACTTCGTGGTTAAGCACGAAGTTATTTACACCAGGCATGGCCCTGTCGTGCGAGAAGATGGGACGCCCGCGCCTGACCCTTTTGTGCCGGAACAGGCAGCTCTCCGATGGCTCGGACACGATGCATCAAATGAAATTCGCGGGTTTTATGCTCTAAACCGCGCGCGTAATCACGATGAATTTGTTTCATCTTTAACCTACTTTGCCTGTCCGCCTTTGGGCTTCATATTTGCGTCAAGGGACGGAGACATAGCTTTCCGGCAACAAGGCAAGTTTCCTGCGCGCTGGCCTTACCAGGGTAGAGTGATCGCGGATGGCTCTGATCCATTATACCTGTGGCAGGATTGGATCCCTTTCGAGCAAAACCCGCATATCAGGAATCCGGCTGACAATTATCTTTCATCTGCCAACCAATACCCTGTAGATGAAAGCTACCCGCACTACATCGCCGGCACTTTTCCTTCTCACTTCCGTATAAAGCGAATTAATCAACTGCTGGAACAGAAAGATAGATTCTCGCCCGCCGACTTCCTGCAGATGCAGGCCGACGTATTTGACCTTCGCGCCGCAACACTGCTTCCGAGGCTAATCGAGCTATTGAACCAAGAGGCCCTATCGCAGGAAGAGAGAGAAGTTCTTTCATTCCTATCCGAGTGGGATTATAAGGTTGATAAGGCAGCAATCGCGCCGACTGCATTCGCAGCTTGGCTCAACAGCATCAACTTTTCGATCTGGGGCGATAAAGTGCCGTTATGCTTTCAAGCTGAGAGGCCCGGGTTGATCGATGATCTAGCAGCTCATTTCATTCTACAGGCGTCTGAGCCAAGTTTGATTGAGAATATGCTCATCCACCGGAAACAGACTCTGATCGAAGTAAACCAAAGATCGTTTCAAGAAATCTGCAATAGCCTTAAAGAAAAGCTGGGACCATTAGGGGAAGAATGGGAGTGGGGGCGAGTGTGGGGCCTTCGCATACCGCACCTTTCGGGTATAGAAGAACTCGGAGCAGGCCCGCTGAAAATCGGAGGAAATGGAGTAACCATCAATGACGTATCGGCTAAGCACAGCTTCGGTCCCAGTTGGAGATTGATCGTCTCTTTCACTGATCAGGGCGTGAAAGCATGGACGTCGCTGCCCGGCGGCCAGTCCGGCGACCCACGCAGCGAACACTACATAGATCAATTACAAAAGTGGGCGCAAGCTGAGATGAGCGAATCTCTTTACCTCGATTCACCGGATGCGGAGGACGATAGAATAGTCTTAAAGCTCGATCTAGAACCTGCTCCCCCCTGACGCCCTGCCTGATACTTATCGGTTTATTTTGCTATGAAGTTCCCTTGAGATACGGAAGTGACGAGACTATACTCTGACTCGTTAAACTTGCCGGTTCACTTGGGATGGTCGCCAATCTTCTAATTTGAGCTTCTAGAATGAGTATGCAGAAGAGAGAAGTCTTAACCCGATTAGGAGTTTTTTCTATAGAAAACTTTTTTGATGACCGGCTATGCTCAGCCGTAATAAATGAATTCCGCTCTGCAAATAAGATCATGGCGACGGTCACTGCGGAGGGAGACTACCTGCTTGACGAAGATTACCGTAGAGTTAAGCGCGCTGAAGTATCTGCGAACGTGGCAGAATTGGTCCGGTCGCGGCTGATTGAAATTAAGCCGAAAGTAGAGGAGGTCTTTAATCTTTCGCTTTCCGGTGTGCAGGACCCGCATTTCCTCATCTATGAGGAGGGTGATTTTTTCCGGCTTCATATGGATGGCGCCGAGGATGAGTTCGAGCCGCTGGTCGTAAAACAACGCCAGATATCTGCCGTCATTTTCTTAAATGACGCTGCTGAGGAGCCGTCTCCCGGAGCTTATGGCGGCGGCAAATTAATCTTTCATGACGGGCCGGACAATCCTGGCGGTACTGAGCAGCAGATTCAGTTTGATAGCAAGAAAGGGATGCTCATAACTTTTCGCTCGCACTTGCCGCATGAAGTTACGGCTGTTACTCACGGCCTGAGGTATACGATAATCACCTGGTTTTTCTAAGCGGCAAAATCAGGCTTTCAAAGAGTCGGCCATCGCAGAGGTAAGCCCCAGAATAGATCTCATCATATTTAAGAGCGGATTCAAATCTCTAGGTTTGGTTGCCGGCGAAAGTAGTTTATCAGCTTTCCATCGCCCGGGGTTCAGACTGATGCCCCACGCGTTGAGCCAGACAGGCGACGGCATATCTTCTAACATTTGTGGCATGGTATCTTCGAGCGCCACCAGAAAAATGACCTGGGCCAGCTCTTCAAGGTAATCGATTGTCAGCTTGTAATCTTCGACTATCTCATCAAAACTCTTATCGCTCCTGAGGCTCCGAGCATAAATCTCTTTGATGCCGGGCACCTGCGCATAATCAAAGAATTGATAATACGCCTGGCCGGACGGCAGTGCCGCCCAGTCTTTGAAGAGCTTCTTAATGCGAACGGCGAGCGGCGTCACCTTAGCCAGCATCCTCCCCACAACTGCCGATTTCTCCGGGTCGAGATAAATTCGATTGAAACGTTGAGGGCCGTTTAACATCCACCCGCTTAGAATATCCCACAGCAGTTTTGCCGCCATCACCATGTGATTGCCATGCAGGTAGTAATCCGGTTGCGTGATCCATGTAGCGCCGATGTTGTAGCCTAAGAAATAGTTGTTGAAGTGGGCGACTATTTCAGCCGTCAGTTCGCTTTCCCGGTCGAGCCTGATCATCTCAGTAATAATCGTATTGCCAAAGCCTATCTGGTCGATGCCCGGCGAAAAGAGCGGGTCGGCAAACACTCCTGCTTCACCTGAACATGCCCATCGGGCGCGTGAATAGACCTGTTTTGATGTGTAGCTGTAGTAACGCATGCTTTTGAAATCGAGCGGCTGACGGTCTGTTATGACTGCATACAGGTGCGGCTCGTTCTTGCTGAGCCAGGACAAGGCTCGCTTGTAGGTATTATATTCTGAGAAAGGAATCACGTCCTCCCTTGTTACGATCCCGACGCTCGTGCATTCGGAAGCCAGAGGAATCAGCCATACCCACCGCCCTCTGGACATCAGATGATTGGTCGAGTAAAAACGATCCCCCCTGGAGACACGCTCATGCCATTGCCTCTGTGTGTGGGGTACAAAATCACCTACGTCAATTCGGCCTTCATATCTGAACCAAACCGCGCTGCAATCCTTGCTCAGGGCACTTCCTAACCCAAGCTTCTTTTGAAGCATCCGCCGCCGTCCCATTGCATCTATGACCCAGCGACAATTAACAGTCTTTATCCGATTGGTGCTGCGCTCTGTGAAGACTACCTGATGAAGGTCCTCGCCATCACCAAGTATAATATCTTTAACTCTGGCGTTCTCAATCGCGGTGACTCCCAAATCGGCATTAAACTGCTTTAGATGGTTTTCCAAGATTCCTCGGTCGATCTGGTAGGTTTCCACAGGGTCGAATTCGGATGAGCCGAATTCTGCCCTGTCTTCGAATCTGTCGCTCCTGTAATCCATGAAAAACCGGAGCCCCATCTTACGCAGATGGCAATTCTTCATGTAGTCCTTCAAACCTAGAATCTCTGTAATGTAGTAAGTGGAAACTTCTGTTAATGACTCCCCTACTTTGAATGCGGCAAGAGGGTGATCGCCCGCACTCAATTCAAGCAGCAGGAGCGAAACATCTGGAAGCTCGCGCCTGATTTGGTAAGCTAGAGTAAGCCCGGCTAAACCACCGCCACAGACGACGACATCATAAGCACCGGCAATCTTGTTTATGTCGCTAACCATCGATTCATTCAATAGCGATTCTTATAATTTCATTTCAACATCATCCCTTACGGAGGGCTGGCGCGATATTGAAGACGCCCGCATGATGCCCGTCTCTGTCGCCCAACGCCGAGCGAATCATATCTCTCAAAATCCATTCCAGAATCGACTTGCCACCTTCGGTCAGCTCTGTCTCTTCACCTGAAGTAGTCAATACCTTCCAATCGACGAAATCCGCTATAAGCGAGTGAAAGTCGTTTAGCGATTCGTAGCCGAATCGCGCCGCAAGCTCGCTGTTCTTAACCGCCGAGTTAGATTTGAACTGTGCCATCACGTACCACAGCATTTGCTGTTTCTTATCCATTTTACAGATTGCATTTGTGGTCGGCGCCTTCCTCTCGACGCGGTCAATGTAATCAAGCCTGTCGATGACGTTGTAGTAAAAGTAGTCGCCCCCGTAATTCTGAACGCCCGGCCCAAAGGCAACACACGGGGTCTGTTTTTGCCACCTTTCTCTGTACACTACCGTGTCTTCGACTTCAGGTTTCAGAAACCACCCCACTAGATTCTCTCTATACCCCGCCGATTGAAGTATAGCCTTTGCCGCACTGTGCATCTCTCGGCAGTCTATCTCGGTCGGGAACTCCTCCGGGTTCTCAAGGTAGGTCTTTATCAGCTTAGGCCCGTCTCTGACCTCAAGCCTGTATAGCGTGATTGAAGTGACCCCGATGTTAATGGCTGTTTCGACCGTCTGTAGCCAATCCCGAAGAGTTTGAGTTTGCATCCCATAGATCAAATCGATGTTGATGTAATTGAAGTGGCGCTTGAGTTCCTTCAGCAACTCTATAGCCTTCGATCTGCTGAACGTGCGGGCCACCATTTCTAGAATGCGGTCATTGAATGTCTGCACGCCGATGCTCAATCGAGTCGCGTATTTTTTCAGTATCTCTATTTTGGCTTCGCTCAGACTGCTGACACTAGCTTCGCAAGAGACTTCTGTGCCGCCCGCACTAGCGTAGCGTCCGGCATAAAACGCAAGACAATCTTCAAGCAGGTCGGGAGGCAGAACAGTTGGAGTGCCGCCGCCGAAATAGATCGAAGGGACCCTCTTGTTTGAAAGAGCAAATACCTCATCTAGCGTCTCGGCATGTTTCTGCTCGGCCTTAAGCAGCCGCGCCATCTCTCTTCGTGTATCTACCTTCCCCCAATAATAACAGTAAGTACACTCCTCTATACACCAGGGGACATGGACATATAACGCGACTGTATCAACACCCTCATAGAGTTTGGCGATGCCGTCCCACCCCCTCTCGTCACATCTTATCGACTCGCACGCGCCAGCCCTTACGACGTCCTCCGCTATGTAGAAACGATAGCCTCTTCCATCTTTGTCATCAAAATAGTTGTCGGGCAGGTCCCCTAATCCTATTCTTTGCAACCTCTTATCATGAAGCATCTCGGCACCTATAATTAGAAGGATTTAAGAGCATCTCATGTTGTTTTCAACCCAACTCACTTTATTCGCTGGCGGAGTTGTTAACTATCTTCCGGGCGTAATCACAACGCCTGGCGGTCGACGGACATGAGAGACGAACCAGCAAATTCTCGCAGGATATTATCATCGCCTCATACCCCATACAAGTTTTTCTCTAGCGCGCGTTTTCCTGAAATAATCGATTCGCCTCGTTGAGTCTGGCGCGCAGGTATTGAGCGAGAACACTCACGCAAGGCTCTCTCATCATAGAGTAATGATCACCAGCAACAGTGTAAACCTGCGCGGCTGAGACTTGATTAATCAGATCGTCCTGAAGCGGCGGCGACGCTCCGTTGCCGGTCTCACCTGCGCGGATGAGAAGCACATTTGGGGGAATCATCGCAGGCCGGTATCGTTTCGCCGCTCTGATGTTCGCGCTCAGTACTCCAAAGAGCCTGTGCGCTTGTTGGTAATCGAACTCCTCCGGCAGCAGCCCCGTTACCTGGGCCTGATTGATGAGACGATTTAGCTGATCCTCCTGCGCAAGCTTGTTAAACGAATCCTTACTAACGATCTCCCGGAATGAATTCTCGATTGTGGGTGTGGCAAGTTTACCGAAGACCCTTGCAAGCTCTAAGGTGAATTCGCCCACCAGATCTGATAGCTTCTCCTCTGTGTCACTACTCGCGACATACGTGTCAAATAGCGCGATGAGCGATACTTCCTGACCGACCGTTAAAAAGTTGTTCGCCATCTCTAATGCTACTAGGCCGCCCATCGACCACCCGCCCATCAGGTAAGGCCCTTCGGGCTGAACAGAACGAACGGCTTGAACATAGTGAGCGGCTATGTCTTTAATATCATCAAGCGGCCCTTCATCATCGTCCAGGCCACGGGATTGAATTGCGTAAAATGGCTGATCCTGTCCAAGCAGGCGCGCGAGGCTGGCGAACTCATAGACGAAACCACCCGCCGGATGCACGCAGAAGAAAGGGACACGGTCACCTCCCTGAGTCATGCCAACAAGGACAGACTTGTTTGTGCGGGCACCCCGGAGGATGTTGGTAGCGGGCGTCGAGCTAATAATCTCTCGCGCAAGCTCCTCAATCGTCGGGTAGTCAAAAAGAATGTACGCAGGTAACTCGACGCCGAATGACTCCTCCATCTTGGACATCATTTGCGGGATCAGCAATGAATGGCCTCCGAGCGCAAAGAAATCATCTTGAGCGCTGTGGGGAGGGGTCTTAAGCACTTCAGTCCAGATTGCCACCAAGGCTTTCACTACTTCATTGCCCGCGAACTCGGCCCGCTCACCCAAACCTGTCCGTGTCGGTTCAGGCAATCTGAGAGCGCTTCGGTCAACCTTCCCATTAGGTGTGAGCGGGAACTTATCAAGGAAGATGAACCTATGCGGAACCATGTAATCAGGCAGCCTGCCTCTAAGGAACTTTTTAACCTCGTCACTCGAAAGACGTAGGCCCGCAGCAGCCGCAATGTAGGCGACCAGTTGATCTGCGCCGCCGCTGTTAGCAACAATGACCAAGCTTTGCTTTATGGCTGGGTGCTTGTCTAATTGGGCCTCGATTTCTTCCAGTTCGATTCTGAAGCCTCGTATCTTGACCTGGTAATCGTTACGGCCTAAGAACTCGACGTTGCCATCCGAACGATAGCGGGCTATATCTCCTGTTTTGTAGAGTCTTGCTCCCGGCTTCCCGCTGAATTGATCGGGGATGAACCTTCGAGCTGTTAAATCCGGCTGTCCTTTATAGCCGAAACTCACGCCTTCGCCTCCTATGTAAAGCTCACCGGAAACACCAATCGGAACGGGCTGTAATCGCTCATCGAGGAGGTAGATTTGCCAGTTAGGTATTGGCTTGCCGATAGGTACGCGACTCCCCGGAGTCCATTCAGTACAGTCATAAACAGTTGACCAGACGGAGCATTCAGTAGGCCCATACTCGTTGAACAGAGCGGCTTGAGGAAATTGCAGTTTGTGCAGCTCAAAAAGCTCTCTGCGGCACTCTTCGCCGGCTATAATTTCAACGCGTAGTGTTGAGAGGCCCGCCGGGTCAGCATAATCTATCAGCGCCGAATAAAGTGACGGAACGCTTATCCAGTGGGAGATTGAATAGTTGCGAATTAAACTTGTAAGCTTTGAGACATCTCTCTGCATTCCATCTTCAGGGATCACAACGCAACCGCCGCTGCAAAGCGTCCAAAATATACTTGTGACAGAGCTGTCAAATGCTACCGGCGGAATGAGCAATAGCCTCCCAACAGGCTCCAGGTAGTAGATCAAGTGAGCGCGAATGGAGTGGAGCATGTTCTTGTGAGTAACAGCTACTCCGTTGGCGACGCCTGTTGACCCGGAAGTGTAGATGAGATAAGCGACATCATCCAGAGTCACTGTACCCGGCAGGTTGTCGTCTTCTTTATCAGCGACGCTGCTCCACTCGGAATCGAGACAGATCATCTTCACCGGGCATTCAACAAACAAGTGGCGCAACGACTCGCTTGTCAACAGCACTTCCACCTGTGCCTGTTCGATCATCGCCACCAATCGTTGCGGGGGTGATTCAGGATCAAGGGGGACGTATGCCCCGCCTGATTTGAGCACTCCTAAGAGGCCGACTAGCATTTCCAAAGAGCGGGGAAAAGAGATTCCGACGAACTTTCCCGGTTTCACCCCAAGCGATTGCAAATGCCGAGCAAGCTGGTTCGCCCTCTGATTGAGCCCTTCGTATGTCAGCTGTTCAGCAGCGAAGATGGCCGCTGTCGCGCCGGCTCTTCGCCTCGCCTGTAGCTGTATTAGCTCGTGTACGTTCAGTCCTTGAGTGTATTCATCCTCCGTGCTGTTCCAGGCAGAAAGTAACAATCGCCGCTCGGAAGCAGACATGATAGGAAGTTCGAACAGGCGGCTATCGGGTTGTTCGACTATGCCCTCAAGCAAAGTTCTAAAGTTAGCCGACATCCGCTCAATGGATTGCGCATCAAACAGATCGGCGTTATAGATCAGTCCTCCCACTAACCCTTGCTCTGTTTCTTCAAGCTCAAGGATCAATTCAAAGTTCGCAGTATCGACCGGCAACTCGAATGGCTCGATGCTCAATTCAGACAGCTTGAGCGTCGAGCTGCGATGGGGGACGTTTTGAAGTATGAACACTGCCTGAAAGATGGGCGACCGGTTGATGTTACGCTCGGGCTGCAATTCCTCAACCAGCTTTTCAAAAGGAATATCCTGGTGCGCGTAAGCTCCGAGCGTAATGTCTCGGACTTGTTTCAGAAAATCGGTGAATCTCAGATCAGGCGACAATGCGCTCCGCAATGCAAGCATGTTGACGAAGAAGCCAACCATTTCTTCGATCTCGGACCGGTTGCGGCCGGCGATGGGAGAACCAACCACAATGTCGTTTTGCCCAGAGTACCGCATAAGCAGCGTCTTGAACGCTGCTAACAAAGTCATGAAAACTGTGACGCCTTGCCGCCTACTCAATTGAGCGATATCTTCGGAAAGCTCTCTACCAAGACTCCATTTACATATTGCGCCGCGATAGGTCGGGTAAGGGGGCTTGACCCTGTCGGTTGGAAGCTCAAGCGCGGGCAGAGCGCCTCCGAGGCGGGAACGCCAGTATGAAATCTCTCTGTCGAGCAACTCTCCCTGAAGCCACTGCCTCTGCCAGTAAGCAAAATCAGCATATTGGATCTCAAGTCCTTGGCCAGGCTGTGTGATCCCGTTGGAGAATGAATGATAGAAGCTTTCTAAATCCTGTATCACTATCCCCATCGACCAGCCATCCGAGATTATGTGATGCATCGTCAGCAGAACTATGTGCTCCCTCTTACCGAGCCGAAGCAGAATAACCCTAAAAAGCGGGCTACGACTTAAATCGAAATTATAGTTTGCTTCTTGGGCAGCTACGCGCGCGACTTCGGCTTCCTGTTCAGACGCGGGCAATGATTGCAGGTCGATTAACGGCAGTCGCAAGCTTGCTGCCGGAAGGATCGTCTGAACGGCGCGTCCCCGCACGTTATGAAAAGTCGTACGGAAGGACTCGTGACGGCGTATTATCGCATCGACGCTCTTTTCAAACGCCGAGATATTAAGCTCACCTTTCACGCGGACAGCGCCTCGAATGTTGTATCTTCTGCTGCCCGGTTCGAGCTGATCCAGAAACCACAACCTCTGCTGCGCGAACGACAGCGGCACCTCCTGGTCGCGTGGTATGGGAATAATAGGCGGCGCAGAAAGGCTAAGGCCTTCTAGGGTTGCAGAGTCAATTTCCTTCGCTAAAGATGCCACGGTCGGGAATTCAAACAACTGGCGCAGGGGCAACTCGATCTTGAAAGCGTCGCGCACGCTTGAGATGAGTTGAGTCGCCAACAGTGAATGCCCGCCCAAATCAAAGAAGTTGTCAAATATGCCGACGCGCTTTGTGCCCAAGACCTTAGCCCAGATGACTGCGAGCGCCGCCTCGACCTGATTGCGAGGCTGTGAGGGCTCTTCACTCGAATCAATCACACACGCCTGCGGTAGAGCTGTATAATCCAGCTTGCCATTCGCATTCAAAGGCAAGGCACTCATGGTTATGAAACCCCAGGGAATCATGTACTCAGGAAGCTTTGTCTTCAGGAAATCACGAAGACTGTTGGCGTCAAAAGATTTTTCATCCTTTAAGACGACGTACGCTACTAATCGCTTATGCCCGGATTCGGTTTCGTTGACTGTGATTGCAGCATCCTTAACATGCGGGCACTTACGCAGCACGGCTTCGATCTCTCCCGGCTCGATTCGGAAACCGCGAATCTTGATCTGGTGATCGAGGCGACCTATCACCTTGATCTTTCCGTCAGGCAAGTAGACTGCAAGGTCTCCGGTTCTGTATAAGCGAGAGCCAGGCTGGTTACTGAAAGGGTTGGGGATGAGTTTCAGAGCCGTTAACTCTGGATCATTGACGTAACCTCGCGGCAAGCACGCGCCGCTCGCACAGACCTCGCCCGGTATGCCGACCGGAACAGGTCGCAAGTATCTATCCAGGATGTAGATTTGAACATTCGAGATCGGGCGGCCCACGGGTGGAATCGTTGGCCAATCATTCAAATCGCTGGGAAGACTGAAAGAGCAGACGACATGAGTCTCGGATGCCCCATACTGGTTGTTCAAAGAACAGTCTCCAAGCGCATGAAAGAATTTTTGTATTGACGGCGTGATCTGTAGCTGTTCCCCGGCGGTGATTACCTCGCGCAAACTTGAAGGCAATCGTTCCTCTCTTTGATTTATCTCGGCCAGATGCTTCAACGCAGCAAAAGGCACGTAGAGCCTCTCTATACGGTAATCTTCAATCAGGTTCATCAATCTTGCTATGTCCGTGCGCTTATCCTCGGAGATCATGAAAAGCGTGTCTCCGCCACACCAGGTACTGAAAATCTCCTGAAAGCTTACGCAGAAGCCGAATGTTGCGAATTGCAGAGTGTTCGCCCTCGGCCTCAAGCCTGAATACTCTCGTTGCCATTCGAGCAGGTTGAAGAAAGCTTGATGCGTAACCCCGACGCCTTTCGGAGACCCTGTTGATCCTGATGTGTAAATGGCATAGAGCAGATTCTGTGGCGTAACCGTGCTGAACGGATCAGCATCATCTTCACGCGCGATTCCTTCTCGGTCCGAGCGTGGGGAGATTATCGTAGTCATCTGACCAGCTATGTCATTGACGAAGCCATCTTCGGCAAAGAGCGCTGTCATCTGTGCGTCTTTCACGATGTGAGTCAGGCGATCTTCAGGGTAAGCCCGGTCAAGAGCAACAGCCGCGCCTCCCGCTTTAATAATAGCCAGCAGCGAAATCAACATATCAAGTGAGCGATGCAGGCAAATGCCGACCAGGCTATCCGGGCCTACTCCTCGCGCTTGGAGATAATGAGCGGCCCGGTTGGCCCGGCGGTTTAGCTCTTCATAAGTCAACTCGCCATTTTCAAAGACCGCCGCGATTGAGTGCGGAGTTCTCCTGACGTGGTCCTCAATCAGCCTATGAATGCATTTCCCCACAACGGGGGAATTTTCCGTCTGGTTCCACTCAACCAATATTTGCTCAAGTTCCTTGCTTGTTGCCATCGGCAAATCCCAGACGTTTTGCCCCGGATTACCAACCACGCCTTGAACCAGGGTTTGAAAATGGCCGAGCATTCGAGTGATGGTTGCCGAATCGAATAAGTCCGTGTTGTAGTCAACCCAAAGCATCAGCCCGTCAGCCTCTTCCCAGGCGAACAGTATCACGTCAAATTTCGACGTCCTGGTTTCGACCTCTACACGTCTCAGGGTCAACCCCGGAAGTTCAAGGTCTTCACCCGGCGCATTCTGCAAAACAAACATCACTTGAAACAGCGGTTGATGACTGAGGTTTCGCTCTGGCCGCAACTCTTCGACGAGCTTTTCGAAAGGCAAGTCCTGATGGGCATAAGCTCCCAGCGCCACCTCTTTCACGCGGCGGAGCAATTCGCGGAAGGTCGGATTCCCTCCGAGATTCACGCACATCACCAGAGTATTTACCAAAAAGCCTATCAACGGCTCGATCTCCGCGCGCGCGCGATTTGCAATCGGAGTTCCCACGGCAATTTTTTCTTGGCCTGTGTACCGCAGCAGCAAAGTCTGAAACACGGCCAGTAGCGTCATGAAAAGGGTGACTCCTTCGCGCTGGCCTAAAAATTTAAGGGACTCTAAAAGCTTAAGGTCCAACTTAAAGGTCTGGTGTGCGCCGTTGAAAGTTTGCACGGGGGGTCGAGCCCGGTCAGTCGGCAATTGCAAAGTGGGAACTTCTGCGAGCTGCGTTCGCCAGTACGCAAGCTGCGTTTCTAATACATCCCCGGACAGCCATTCTCTTTGAGAGTGCGCGAAGTCTACGTATTGGACCGGCAACTCCTCAAGGGGCGAAGGCTTCCCTGCGGCAAACGCTCGGTATATCGCAGTCAATTCTTTGATGAAGACACGGACCGACCAGCCGTCAGAGATGATGTGATGCATGCTGAAAAGCAGCACACACTCCTGGCTGTCTATCTTTAACAGCAGGGCACGCAGCAGAGGGCCTGTGGCAAGGTCGAAAGGGATTTGACTCTCTTCGAGGGCGATAGAGACTATCTCTTCTTGCTGTCGGGCGGCTGACAATTCAGAGAGGTCGGTTATCGCTAGAGCCAACGTCATCGTTTCACGTATTTGCTGAACGGGTCGGCCCTCTCTCTGGATGAAGATCGTTCGCAAAGCTTCGTGCCTTCTTATGATCTCGTTCAGAGATCGCTCCAACACTGCGGCGTCGAGCTTTCCAGTAAGGCGGAGCGCTTCAGACATGTTGTAAAGACTGCTGTCGGGATTATATTGATCGAGGAACCACAGCCGCTGTTGAGAGAACGACAATGGCAGCTCACCATCCCTCGGAATCCGCCGGATCGGCAAAAGGGAAGGGGCCTTTACGCTCTTTTGCGCCTGCTCTATTTTCTGCGCAAGCGAGGCGACGGTCGGGGACTCAAAGA
>Ga0190265_10001863_pt1 | contig 13913 bp, 13 predicted proteins | sample Popmic124T_FD_133135 | JGI IMG/M metagenome (GOLD analysis project Ga0190265, IMG submission 133135) | Populus adjacent soil microbial communities from riparian zone of Indian Creek, Utah, USA - 124 T | ecosystem: Environmental > Terrestrial > Soil > Riparian zone | place: USA: Utah | collected...
GAAGGCGCCGAACAGGGTCACGCCCATGATCGGCGGCAGGTCGAGTTCTTTGATCGAGTCGGCGGCGTACTGGCCGACTCCCTGCAGGTTGAAGATGTACTCGGTGATGATCGCGGCGCCGCCGAGCACCGCTGCGAAATCGAGCCCGAACAGGGTCACGATCGGGATCAGCGAGTTGCGGAGGACGTGTCGCAGGCGGACCTGGCGCTCGCCCAGCCCCTTGGCGCGCGCGGTTCGGACATAGTCCTCGTCCATAGCCTCGAGCATGTTGGAGCGAAGGACGCGGCTGTAGAAGCCGACGAACAGGACCGCCAGGGTCGTCCAGGGCAGGACCAGGTGATAGGCCCAGTCGAGAGGGTCCTCGGTCAGCGGCACGTAGCCGCCGGAGGGGAAGAGCTCGATCTCGAAGGTCAGATAGTTGAGCAGCACGGCAGCGAGCCAGAAGACCGGCATCGAGATACCGATCAGGGCGAGGATCGTCAGCACCCGGTCGGTGAGCCCGCCGGCGCGGATCGCCGAGAGGTAGCCGAAGAGGATTCCAAAGAACATCCAGATCGCCGCGGCGCCGACGCAGAGCGAGAAGGTCGCCGGCAGGCCTTCCCAAATCCTCTGGACGACGTTGACCTGACTCGAGTAGGAGACGAGGTCGCCGGTGAAGGCCAGCTTCATCATCATCAGGTACTGGACTGGCGGCGGATCGTCGAATCCCCAGGTCCGTTCGATGCCGGCGGTCAGCGCCGGCGTCGCGTTCTTGCCGGCGATCGCCTCGGCCGGGTTGTAGCTGGGAATCACAGTGAAGATCAGGAAGACGATCACCGAGACGGCGAAGAGGACGAGGGCCATCCCGAGCAGCCGCCTGACCGCGAAGCGCGCCATCAGGCCGCGCCGCGCTCCGGCTCGTAGGTGCCGGCGTGTGCCTCGAGGCGGACTTTCGATCGGGGGTTGAGGGCATCGCGGAGGCCGTCGCCGAAGACGTTCAGCGAGAGCACCGTGAGCAGGATCATCGTGCTCGGAACGATCGTCAGCAGCGGCGCCGTGTTGAGGAAGTCAAAGCCGGTGGAGACCATCGATCCCCACGAGGAGTCGGGCGCCTGAACCCCCGCGCCGAGGAAGGAGAGGCCGGCCTCGAGCAGCATCGTGTTAGCGATGTTCAGGGTGAAGAGGACGATCGCCGTCGACCACAGGTTGGGAAGCAGCTCGCCGAGCATCACTCGCAGCGGCCCCGCCCCCTGGGCGACGGCGGCCTCGACGAACTCCTTCTCACGCAGCGCCAGCACCTCACCGCGCAGCGGCCGCGCCAGGTACGGCGTGTAGACGAAGCCGATGATCAGGATCGGGATCCAAATCGAGCCGCTCGAGATGGACAATGGCCCGACCTGCAGCCCGTCGACCGCCAGCGCCGTGCCGAGCGCGATCCCCAGCAGCAATACCGGGAAAGCCCAGACGACGTCCAGCGTGCGCGAGATCACCGCGTCGGTCCAGCCTCGGTAGTAGCCGCCCAGCAGGGCGAGTGCCAGGGCGAGAAGGGTCGTGATCAGCGAGGCCGCGATACCGATCAGGAGGGAGGTCCGCCCCCCGTACATCAGCCGCACCATCTCGTCGCGCCCGAGCCGTCCGTCGGCGCCGAGGAGGAAGCGTCCGCCGGCACCGAACCAGACCGGCCCGATCGGAGTCCCGTCGGCCTCGACCACTTCGCGGCGCTCGCCGCCGACCTCGATTTTTTCGGTCGTGTGCGTCTCGTTGGGTCCGGTACGGGCGACTTGGTCCGCCCAGAGCGGGGCCGCCAGCACGAAGAGGACGATCACGGCGAACAGCCCCAGCGCGGCGAGCGCGAGGCGGTTCGACCGCAGCCTCCGGTAAGCGAGATACCAGGGGCTGCGGCCCTCCACTACTTGAACTGGAAGCTGGTCAGATCGCCCCAGAAGGTCGGGTTCCAGATGACCTCGTCCGTGTCGACGTCCTCGGAGACGAACAGCGACACCTTGCGAGCGCCGAGCGGCGCCCACGGGGCCTGTTCCATGAATTCGCGGTCAAGCTCCGCGTACTGCTCTTCAACCTCCGGGGCGAGCTGCTGGGCACCCAGCCGGTCGATCTTCGCGTTCAGCTCCGGGTCGTCGATCTGGGAGAAGTTGCCGTTGCTGGTCGGCGCGATGCTGTCCCCGTGGAGCATCGGCTCGAAGAAGTCGTTCGGGTGCGGGTAGTCCTCGAACCAGTTCGCCCAACCGATGTCCAGGTCGGGGGTCGAGGTGTTGCCGATCACCGAGAAGTAGGGGTCGCCCAACGTTTTCAGCTTCGCGTCGAAGCCGAGTTCCTCCAGCACGTCCTGGACGTAGGCGCCGATGTCGTCATTCGGACTGAAGTTGTCGCTCCAGACCGTGACCGAACGGTCGCTCGGATCGGCCTGCTCGATCAGCGCTTTCGCTTTCGCGGGGTCGTGCGGATAAAGCACGAACTTCTCGTACCCCGGCATGCCTTCCGGCAGGATCTGCTGGCTCGGCACGAGCTCGCCGGCGTAGATCCGTTCCACCGCGGCAGGGTCGATCGCATGGTTGACCGCCTGGCGCACCTCGAGGTCGTCGAAGGGGGGCTGGGTCGTGTTCATCCAGAAGAAGTAGGTGCTGATCGACGACTCCGGCCGGTACTGGGTCCCTTCGTAGCGCTGCTTGACCTGCGCGACGCGGTCGGGGGGCAGCGGGTCGAACATCCAGTCGGTCTTGCCGGATTCGACGTCGTTGACCTGGATCGACTGGTTGCGGACGACTTCGGCCTCGATCCGGTCGACGTGGCCACCCGGCAGGTCCGGCAGCAGGTCGGCGTTGTTGCGCTCCCATTGTGAGTTGCGCTCGTAGGCCCAGCTCCGGCCCGGTTTGGATTCGACTATCTCGTAGGGGCCGGTCGCCGGCGGCGGGGTGGGACTCTGGTCTTTGGCCGGCGTGTCCGCCGGCAGCGGCGCCGTGTACATCATTGCCAGCTCGTTGACGAAGGTGCCGCGGGGCCGGGTCAGCTCGATCGTGATCTCGCCGGTGCGGTCATTGGCCTCGATCCCCGGGATCTCACCTTTCTTGGTTGCGGCGAACTCTTCGGCGCCGACGATGTCGGTGAAGAAGGGGGAGCCGCCGGATTCGAGCTCGAACAGCCTTTCCACGCTCGCTTTGAAGTCCGATGCCCTGACCGGCGTCCCGTCGGAGTATTCGAGGCCCTTACGCAGGGTCAGCTCGTAGGTCTTGCCGTCTTTGCTGATCGTCGGCAGGTCCTCGGCCAGACCGGGAACCACCTCACTGCCCGCCTCGCCTTCGGCATGCGCGTAGGTGAGCAGCGGAATGTAGGTGTTGTACATCGCCGACCAGCCTTCGACCGTCTGCGAGAGCTGGGGGTCGAGATAGTCGGGGAAGAAGGCGAAGTTGATCTTCAGCGAGCCACCCTCTTTACCCTCTGAGTCGCCGCACGCGGCGAGCCCGAGCGTCATTGCTGCCATCAGTCCCGCCACTGCCAGCACTGCGCCTAGCTTTCTCAACGCCTGACCTCCGCTTCGGGCTGGATGGGGCTTTGGCCCTCCTGGCCGGTGGACGACTGGATGTGGCTTTCGCCCCCCCTACCGGGTAGACCTCCCCTGTGGAATTAACTCCACCATAATCTCGAGCCCGGCGTCAACCTCCGCTAGACGGGGATCCGACGCCGATCCCTCCCCGCCCAGAGGCCATCTTCGCCCGAGCAGGGGAGCGGCGATGGCCGCTATCGCGACGACTCCGACGCCCGCAACCAGGAAGGTGGCGCGAGGGCTGACGCCGGATGCGATCAGGCCGCCTAGCAGGTAGCCGATCCCCGGGGTCGCCGCACCGAGCGATTCGAGCACGCCGATCACCCGCGCCTGCATCGTCTGTGTCGTCAGCTCCTGGACGGAGCTGATCACGGCGACCCACTGGACGCCGTTGCCGGCTCCTCCGAACGCCGCGGCCACGCAGGCCACAACCAGCGTTCCCGCCGCCGCCATGCCGAGGTAGCCGGCGCCGATCGCCAGCGTGCTGAAGAACAGCAGGTAGGGAAGCGGCGCCCGCCGCAGCGTCGCGAAGACGAGGCTGCCGAGGACCATGCCGCCTCCCCAGCTGCCGAGCATCAGGCCGTAGCCGGTGTCGCCGGCACCGAGCGTCTCCTTGGCGTAGATCACCTCGATCGGGATCACCGCGGAGAAGAAGACGAGGGCCGCCGCTTGGGCCCCCAGCAGGCGCCGCAGGGTCGCGTTGCCGCGGATGTAGCCGAGGCCGGCGCGCACCTGCTCGCGCAAGTGGCCGGGCTCCGGCTCGGCGTGAGGCAGCCGGCGGGCGGTGAGGAGGATCCAGGCGATCGCGTAGAAGGAGACGGCGTCGAGCAGGAGCGCGGTTTGGGCCCCGAAGGCGGCGACGACGACGCCGGCGACTGCGGGTCCCACCGCGGCGCCACCGGTGAAGGCGATGTTGAGGATCGCGTTTCCAGCCCGCAGCTCGCCGGTCGGCTCTAGCATCGCCGCGCTGACCGACCGGGTCAGCGCCCGTGCGGTCAGGGCCAGGGCTCCATCGAGGGTGGCCACGACGACGATCGCGAGCAGCGAGAAGTGGCTCGCCAGCAGCGCCAGGGCGCCGAACGCAGCCGCCTCGCCCGCGTAGATCGCCGGCAGTACGAAGCGGGGTGGCGGCCGCTCCAAGCGGGCAACGACGACGGGCGTCAGGAGGGCGGGGAGGAATCCCGTCCCGAGGAAGAGCAGAGCCGTGGCCAGGGCGCTGTCGGTCTGGTCGAAGACGAGGACCGAGAGGGCGACGATTCCGAGCCAGTCGCCGAGCTCGTTGACAGCAAAGGAGAGGGCGAGCCGGCGAAAGTCAGGCCGTCTCAGGGGGTCGCGCAGGCGTGGATTACTCATTCCTAGGTTCGATCTCCTACCCCATAAGTGCACAAGTTTCGTTTCAGATGCACAAGTTTCCGCCGAGTTGTGCTACAAAGTTGTCAGTGAAACAAGGCGTTTCTCGCGGAATCCTGTGCGAGATGGCAAGAGCGGGCTTCGACGAAGGGAAAAGGCTCATGGGCTACAAGAAGTAAGAAACTTCCAGCAGAAAGCTACTTGCAGTTTCAATTTGAAGCGAAGGGCGCTCCAACGGGCGTCCTTTGTTCATTCTGGACCAGGTTCCTGCCTGATCCCTGCGAATTGCAAGGTCTTGGCCAATTGACCTAGGCCGGTTGCCGGGGCCCCGGCTACCGTCTACCGTGATCCCTCGCAAGTAGCGTTCGCCGCAAGGGCGCCTTCGTCCAGCCGCAGGGATCCGCTGCATCAGACGGAATTCTCAGGGCTGAGGGGGGTGCACGGCGACCGGCCCAGGCAATCCATGGAAAACGAGCGGCCCACACGGTTGAACCATGCCTTGCTGGCGGCTGCCCTTGCCCTGGTCCTCGTGGGGGTTCTGTGGCGGGCGCCGAATGCGACTTGGGATCTGCCGCTGTTCGGGATCCTGCTTGGCTTCGCGATCGTCAGCGATCTGACGGCAATCGAAACGAATTCCCGCCTGAAGATCTCCGGCAGCTTCCTGGCTCTCGTCCTGGCGATCGTCTTCCTCGGCGGCACGCCCGCGGCGTTGATCGGGCTCGTTTCGATCCTCGCCGGCTGGTTGTACTGGCGGGAGAGCCCGCACGACCTCCTCGTCAACTCGCTGACCTACCTGACCTTCCCGCTCCTGGCGGGGATTGGGTTCCACGAGGTCGTCGCCGCCACCCAGGTCAGCTCGGCCGATCCCGCTTTCTACGTGCTCGTTTTCGGCATCTTCCTCGCCGCGCTGGCGATGAACTTCACGATGATTGCCACCGACGCCTGCTACCTGGAGCGCAGCTCTTTCCTCGAGAAGGTCCGCACGGCACTCATCCCGCTTCTCCCATCCGAGCTGGCGGCAGCGCTGATGGCAGTCGGAGTCGCCTTCCTCTACAACGAGATCGGCCTCGCCGGAGTCGCCCTGTTCGGCATCGTTCTGGTCACCTTCCAGTATCTGCTGGGCGCCCTGCTCAAGTCGCAGGACCGCGCCGAGGAGCTCGAGGTGCGGACCAAGCAGCTGGCCAGCTTCCAGGTGGGGATGTTGAGCGCGCTGCTGCGCACGCTCGACCTGAGGGACCAGATGACCGCCCGCCACAGCGCCGCCGTGGCCCGCTACTCGCGGGCGATCGCGCAGAAGGCCGGCTACTCTCGCCGCGAGGAGGAGCTGGTCCACATTGCGGCGCTGCTGCACGACATCGGCAAGTTCATCCTTCCCGACCGGATCCTGAAGGCGAACGTGCCGCTCACCGACGAAGACTGGATGCTGATCCGCCGCCACCCGCAGCAGGGCGCCCGGGTGGTCTCCTCGCTCGACGGCTACGGCCCGGTGGCCGAGATCATCCTCGCCCACCACGAGCGGATCGACGGCAAGGGCTATCCGCGTGGGCTGGAGGGGGACCAGATCCCGGAGCTGGCACGGATCATCTCGGTCGCCGACACCTACGACGTGATGACCGCTCGCGACTCCTACCGGACGCCGACCTCGAGCTACGAGGCGATCCAGGAGCTGCGGCGGGTCGCCGGCAAGCAGCTCGACGCCCGCTTCGTCGAGATCTTCGTCGAGCTGCTCGAGGGCAAGGACGTCTCCTTCCGGCACGGCGAGGAGGCCGACTTCGAGCGGGAGCTGGCGCTGGAAGCGCGGATCGCCGAGACGGCCAGTCCCGGCGTCGACGCCGGCCGTTTCCAGGTCCCCGGCGTCAGCGTCGGCTGAGCCCGTCCGAGGGCGATACGGTTCGCACGCGATGCGTGCCGTCACGTTCCAGGCTCCCGGAGAGGTCCGGATCGACGAGAAGCCGGTGCCCGAGATCGGCGCCGCCGACGAGGCGGTGGTGCGGGTCGAGGCGAGCGGGATCTGCGGCTCCGACCTCCACATTTACCACGGGCGCGTTCCGGTCGAGCCCGGCTTCACTATCGGCCACGAGTTCGTCGGCACCGTGCTCACGGCCGGACCCGGCGTCGAGCGGGTCGCCGTCGGCGACCGGGTGCTCGGCTGCTTCCATACGGCTTGCGCCACCTGCGGCACTTGCCTGCGTGGCGACTACCACCGCTGCGAGCGTGGCCGCACCTTCGGTCATGGCTCCCACCTCGGTGACCTGCAGGGCGCCCAGGCCGAGCAGCTGCTGGTGCCGCGCGCCAACCTGACCCTGCGACGGGTGCCGGAGGGAATGTCCGACGAGGTTGCGCTGTTCGCCGGCGACGTGTTGGGCACCGGCTACCACGCCATCGCCCACGCAGGCTTGCGCACGGGCGACACGGTCGCCGTGCTGGGGCTCGGCCCGGTCGGCCTCTGCGCCGTGCAGGCCGCGACGGCGGCGGGGGCGACCCAGGTCTTCGCGGTCGACTCGGTGGAGCAGCGGCTCGAGATGGCGGCGCGGTTCGGCGCCATGCCGCTCCACCTCGAAAATGCCGACCCCAAACGCGCGGTGCGGGCGGCCACCGAGGGCCGCGGCGTCGACGTCGTCGTCGACGCGGTCGGGGACCCCGGCCCGCTCGCCATGGCAATCAGCCTGGCGCGCGACGCCGGCACGGTCGCGGGGATCGGCGCCTATGCGGGCAAGGAGGAGGTGCCGATTGGTCTCGCCTGGCTCAAGGGCTTGACGCTGAGACTCGGCCTCGCCAACGTGATCGCCCACGTCGACCGGGTGCTGGGCTTGATCGAGACGGGGAAGCTAGATCCTTCACCGCTGGTCACCCACCGGATGAAGCTCGACGAGGCGGCGGAGGCCTACCGCATCTACGACAACCGGGAAGCGCTGAAGATCGTACTGACGCCGTAGCCGACATCGACCCCACTCTGGTGTGGTCGATATCGGATGCGGCGTGGCTGTGCTGTGCTAGTTGACTGGTTCACTGCGGCTCGCTACTGTGTTTATTGATGGCACAGCAGGCACGAGCGCCCGACGCGCCCAATCCGTTTGCGACCGACCCCGGCGACGAGCTTCCGGTCGGCCTGCAGCTGACCTGGCGCCTGCGGGCGTTGATCGCGACCGGCCATCTCGCGTCCAATGAGCGCCTGCCGAGCTTCCGTCGACTCGCAGAGTGGGCGGGGGTCAACGTCAACACGGTTCGCGCCGTCTACGCGGGACTGGAGCAGGAGGGACTCGTAGTCACGCGACATGGCCAGGGGACCTTCGTCGCCCCCGGGATCGAGGCGGCGCCGCAGCTCGAGGAGATCGCGATAGATGCTCTTCGCCGGGCCCGTGAGGCAGGGCTCGGCCCTCGCGAGCTGGCGATCGTCGCCTCGGCCTGCGCGAGCATGCCGGGGGCACTCGACGCTCCCCCTACCGTCGAGACGCCGGACGACCTTCCCGACCTCGCCGAGCAGAGCGAGGCGATCGAGGTTCGCCGGGAGCTGCGCCGCCAGGTCGGCAGACTCGAGGCCGAGCTGGCTTCCTACACCCGCGACCTGCCGGGCGACCTGCCGACGGCCCCGCGCCGCGCCGCGCCGCACGTCGCCGGGGTGGAGGAGCTCGAGCAGACCCGCGACACGCTGATCGCCCAGCTCTCGGAGGCGCAGAAGGCCGCCGAGCTGCGGGCCAGGGAAGAAGCACGGGCGAGGGTGCGGCGTCAGGGGCTGCTGTCGGAGGGCGACGACCCGGGTGCGCCGTCCGGCGCGAGCCCGCTCGAGCGGGCGATGAGCTGGTGGCGGCGCACGTCGTAGCGCGGGCGCTGCTGCCCGCCAAGTCCGCCTTCGAGCAGGTGGGGGAGATGATGATCCTCACCGCGAAGACGCTGGTCTCCGCGGTGAGGCCGCCGTACCCCTACGGGGAGGAGCTGGTCAGCCAGTTCCTCTTCGTCCTCAAGCTCTCCTGGTTCCCGATGACGATCTCGACCTTCGCGCTGTGTCTCGGCGCGCCGGGGCTGCAGGCCGCCGGGATCCTCGACCTCTTCGGGGCCCTCGACCGCCTCGGCGGCTTCTTCGTCGTCACCGCGGTCCGCTTCATCGGGCCGATCGTCACGGCGGCGGTCGTCGCCGGCGTCGCCGGCACGGCGATCACCGCCGACCTCGGCTCTCGCAAGATTCGCGAGGAGCTCGACGCCCTGCAGGTGCTCGGCGTCGATCCGATCAAGAACCTGGTCGTGCCGCGTTTCCTGGCGCTGATGGTGATCACGGGGCTGCTCGACGTCTTCGCGATCGTCTTCGGCCTCACCGCCGGCATCGTCGCCTCGCTCCTCTACGACCAGCCACTCGGCGGTTTCTTCGCGACGCTCTTCACCAACGCCCTGATCGCCGACGTCTGGGGCTCGGTGCTGATGTGCACGCTGTTCGGCGGCATCATCGCCGTCGTCTGCTGCTACAAGGGGATGACCGCGTCGGGCGGGCCGGCCGGCGTGGGTCGGGCGGTCAACCAGGCGGTGGTGATCGCCTTCATGGGGGTCTTCGCCTTCCTCTACGTGTTCACCACGGTCCTGCTCGCCTCCAATCCCGAACTGCAGTCGATCCGATGATCGGCTGGCTCGACGTCCCGCGCGGCTGGCTCGACGCTTTCGGCGAGCTCGTGCGCTTCGGCGGCCGCATCGCCGGGCAGGTCTATTCGGGACGCGTTTCGTACTTCTTCGGCGAGAGCTTGCGCCAGGCCGGGATCCTGATCTTCGGCTCGGCGCTGATCATCTGGGCATTCGTCTTCATCCTCGGCCTTCAGTGCGGGGTGATCGGCGCCTACTTCAACCGCTCGATCGGCGCCCCCGCCTTCGCCGGCCTGTTCTCCGCCTACTGCGATCTGCGCGAGGGGTTGCCCTACGCGTTCGGCTACATCCTCTCGGCCAAGGTCGGGACGGGGATCGTCGCCGAGCTGGGCGCGATGCGGATCTCCGACGAGATCGACGCGCTTGAGGTGATGGGCATCCCACCGATCACCTTCCTCGCCGCGACCCGCCTGCTGGGAGCGTGGATCGCCTTCCCCTTCCTCTACCTGATCGGGATCGGGATCGTCTACTTCGCCAGCTACATCGCCGTGGTCGAGCAGGTCGGCGACGTCTCCTCCGGCGGTTACCTGCTGATCTTCTGGATGTTCCAAGACTCGGTCGACGTGCTCTTCAGCCTGGCCAAGGGAATGGCGATGGCGACGGTCATAGTCCTGGTCGGCTGCTACTACGGCTACACCGCCTCCGGCGGGCCGGTCGGCGTCGGCAGGGCGACCGCGCAGTCGATGGTCGTCAACATCATCCTCGTCCACATCATCGGGATGCTCGGCACCGTGGTCTTCTGGGGAGCCAACCCGCGCGCCCCGATCGGCGGCTGACCGGCGCGAGCCTACGTGTGCTGGGCGGCCGTTGCGCCCGTCCGTGCGGGCTTGCGGTGACGGCGGAACATCTCTTCCACCCACCTGTAGCCGCGCCGCTCCTCGAGCGGCGCGCGGAAGCGCTCGAATCCGGCCGCCGACTCTTCGTCGGCCGGCAAGGGGCCCTCCTCGGGGGTCACCAGCGGGTAGAAGAGCGAGGCTGCGGTGAGGTCCGCAACCGTGAAGACGTCCCCGACCAGGTAGTCGCCGTCCCCCAGCTCGGCCTCGAGGCGGTCGAGGGCGGCCAACACCTTGACGCGGCCGCGCTCGGCGGCTTCGGCGCTGCGAGCGCCGAAGCGCAGCGCGGTGTAGGCCCGGGCATAGGCCGCGGTGGCCCCCGGCACGCGGGCCAGGGGTCCCGGGGCGGCGTGCTTCATCAGGGCGGTGAAGCGCTCGCGGTCGTTGCCGAGCTCGTACCAGGCGAGCTGACGGATGTGGGGCCCGAGCTCCTCGTCGAAGAAGTCCTCAAGGTCCAGGGCGCGGCGTCGGCTCGCGACGTCGGCCGGGTATAGGGGTGGGTCAGGGAAGCGCTCCTCCAGCGCGGCAATGATCGCGGTCGAGTCGCCGATGTGGCGCCCGTCCATGCTCAGCACCGGGAAGGTGGTCTGGGAGCCGCGGGTGAGCCAGAGGGCGACCGCCATGTGGGCCCCGGGGACCGGTCCGCGGCGGCGATGCTCGACGTCCTTCCAGGCGAGCGCCCAGCGCGCCTTCTCGCTGTAGTGCGAGACGTCGATCTGCCAGAGGGTTGGTTGTGAGCCGCCCATGTTTGAAATGCTCCGGTTCGTGGCAGCATAAGGCGATGGCGACCTTGAGCGATTCCGAGATAGAGGCGAGACTGTCCGAGCATCCGGGTTGGGAGCGGCAGGGCGACGCGATCTCCAAGAGCTTCGAGCGTGGCGACTTCGTCGGTTCGGTGCGCTTCGCCGACAGCATTGTCGAGCCGGCGGAGACGATGGGTCATCACCCCGACCTGGCGATCTCCTGGGACAAGGTCACGGTGTCGATCGCGACTCACTCCGAGGGTGGCATCACGGCCGCCGACTTCGAGCTGGCGGCGAAGATCGACGCGCTCGCCTGAGCGCGCGGGCTACCGTGGCCCGGTGGCAGAGACGCTGAGGATCGATGGGGACCTGGCGATCCCCCTGGCGGAGATCGAGCTGCGGGCAAGCCGTTCCTCCGGTCCCGGCGGACAACACGCGAACGTGACCGCCTCGCGGGTCGAAGCGGTGTTCGACGTCGAGGTGTCGGCGACGCTGGACGAGGCTCAGCGGGCCCGGCTGAGCGAACGCGCAGGCCCGGTCGTCAGGGCGGTCGCGCAAGAGGCGCGCGGCCAGGCGCGCAACCGCGAGCTGGCATTGCAGCGCCTCGCCGAGAAGATCGCGGCCGGGCTGAGAATGCCACGCCGGCGGCGCCCGACCCGGCCGACCCGCGCCTCCCGAGAGCGCCGCCTCGAACAGAAGCGCCGGGACGCCGAGCGCAAGCGTTCCCGTCGCAAGCCCGCCGGCGAGGACTGAGACCGTCTCCACCCGCTCGTGGCAGACTCGGGGCCGATGGCCAAGCGAAGGCAGCGGCGGCCTCGGCAGAAGGCGCCGACCGTCGACTACACCGACCCGGAGGGGAACACCCTGACCCTGCGCCAGTCGCTCAGCCCCGCAACGATCGCCAAGATCGGCGAGGGCCCGGCAACCGTCGCGACCTCGCAGGACGACGCCTGGCGCCGCCGCCAGGAGCTGCTCTTCGAGCGCCTCGCCGTCCGCTGGGAGATCGCGGGTCTGCCCCTGACGGACCAGAAGATGCTCCTCGGCCGCTACCGCATGGCCGACGCTGCGACCCAGGAGTGGGTGCGAGAAACGGTCGCCGACCACGTCGACCGCCACATCCCCGAGCTGCCGGAATAGAGCCCCGGTCGTCCGGGTCGCCGCTCAGGATTCGCGGCGGCCGTGTCCACGAGGGTGCCAACCGCCAAACGCAGCCGCTGGCAACGATTTGCCGGCTGGGGGTTGGCTGCAATCGCCGGGGCGATCATCAGCGCATCGATCACCACCGACCGTGTCGATTGGGCGGGAGAACTCGTCGGCGACCTGTTCGACGACGGCGTCGCAAAGCCGACAGCCACCGAATTGCTGACTGCGCAAATAGGTCGCCAGGTAAGGACGGCAACCGTGTGGGATGGGCGTCCCACGATGTACCCGGCAAGCCTGAGGTTCATCCTCGATCATTTCCGGGAGGTCGATCCCCGGCGCCCGCATCGCCATTTGTTGCCCAGGCCGCCCATCGTCTTTCCCGACCAGTTGGTCCAAGAAATGCCGGTCTATGCCGGACACCGAATCACAGTCGTCGGGAAGGTGGTGGCAATGAACGTTGCACGGTCGCGCCTTCGACATCTCGCGCACGGCGGCTTCACCAGCCTGGGACGGTGCCCGTTCAAAACCTCACCTACATCGCCCAGCTCGCTACGCCCCACTCCGCTCAATCGCTGGTCTACTGCCTCTTCACGGATGGACCCTTCCGACGGCTCGTCCCAGGCAGGTGGGCCGCGGTGTTGGGGGTGCCGGTCGCCCGAGGAGCAGTCGCCCTTACCGGCGGCGGTTTCGCCCAGGGCGGGTACGTGATCGGGGCCTCGGCAAACCAAGTCAGCGGCCCCAATGAAGTGATCCAAGCAGTTCGCCTCGTCGAGAGACACGATCATCGACAAAGGCGGCGTCAGGCCCCAGGGACCTAGATCGGCACGGGGTTCGAACCAGCGGCCTTGGAGCTTGGGCAGTCGGAGAGGTTCCCGGTGCTGAACGCGAAGCCGCACGGTTTGCCCAGCTTTGGGTTCTCCTTCGAGACTCGAGCGAGCAGTGCCGCGCCACCTACAGGCCGAACTCCGCTGGATCGACGCCGGCCTCGCGAGCGACATCAGACAGCTCGACTCGCTTGCCGGTGTCTTTGGCGAGAGCCTCGCGGACCTCCTCAGAGGCAACCAGCTCGTCCAGAACCTCCGTCAGCCACTCATACCGCTCATAAGAGAGGATCACGCCCTCGGGCTTACGATGAGATCCGAAGACGACCGGATCAGCCCGCCCTCCTCTCTCGCGAAAGAGCTTCAGATAGCTGGAGAGATGATCTCGAGCCTCGGCACTGGGAACGACGCTTTGCGGGGACACCGCCATGTAGCAAAATACGTACATATTTTTGTACGCATTACGCAGGCGGGATGGGCCTGCTAGGAAGTCTTTGGAACCGGGATATCCCATGCCCTTGGATCGCCAGGCAGCCTCGGCAGAATCCCGACCAAAGCCGACGCAGCCGAAGTTCCAACGCAGACGCCCCGGCACGGTCTTGAAGGCGATCACGACTGACTTGCGCGATCGACCGGAAGGGATGCGGGCCCGGGACATTTGCGGCGGCCGTCACCGCATTGCTCGGCGAGAGTCGTTGCGTATGAAGAACAGACGCCCACGCATCGACGCTGGCGACTAGTTGACCCGCCTACACACCTTGTGAACGGCTGAGAGGCCATCCGGGCCCTCCAAGACGCTTGCGGTTCTGACGCCCAAGCAAGGAGGACCCGGATGAAGGTTCACGGTAACGCCGCACTC
>Ga0190265_10001864_pt1 | contig 13912 bp, 14 predicted proteins | sample Popmic124T_FD_133135 | JGI IMG/M metagenome (GOLD analysis project Ga0190265, IMG submission 133135) | Populus adjacent soil microbial communities from riparian zone of Indian Creek, Utah, USA - 124 T | ecosystem: Environmental > Terrestrial > Soil > Riparian zone | place: USA: Utah | collected...
ACCTCCCGGGATTTCGCCTTTGCCTTCGACCGCATCGCCCTCAAGAAAAACGGAGCCGACATCGCCTACCTGCTCGAGCTCGTCGAGGGCTTCGACGCCGTCAACGCCTTTGGGGATGCCAAGTCGCTCAGCGGAATCAGGACCCCAGACGACCGCACTCTCGTGATCGAGCTGTCGGAGCCGTACGCCAACTTTCCGGCCGTCCTGACGCATCCTAGCCTCGTTCCTCTTCCCGAGGAGGCATTCAAGGCATCGGACGAGTTCAGTTCCCGCCCCATCGGAAACGGCCCCTTCGAGTTGGCGCAGCCCTTCGAGCTCGGCGCTCCGGTCGTGCTGAGGGCGGTGGACGGGCACTTCCAGGAGCCCGGCATCGAGGGCATCCGCTTTCTGCCCTTCCCCGACGCCGCCTCGTCGTGGGTTCCTTTCACGAACGACCAACTCGACATTGCCGAGGTCCCCACGACGCGGATCGAGCAGGCGAGCGAGAACTACGGCGAGGATGGCTTCGTGTCGCTGCTCGTCGGGTCGTATTACGGATTCAATCTCGAGTCCGACGAGCTCAAGGACCCGCGCAAACGCCGGGCCATCAACCTTGCTATCGACCGCGCTTCGCTTGCCGAGGACATCTTCGCCGAGACACTTCAGGCTCCCAGGGGCATCGTCCCGCTCGGCATGCCGGGTTTCTCCGACGACGCTTGTGGCGAGCTCTGCCGATTCGACGCCCAGGAAGCACGTCGCCTCGTGCGAAAACTGCCCCAGGGCGAGCGCAGGGTGACCCTCGAGTACACCCGGGAGGAACTGCAGGGTCGGGTCGCGAGGAGGGTCAGGGAGAACCTCGATGATGTCGGGCTCGACGTGAGGCTGAGGGCGTACCCGTTCAACCGGTATCTGGAGCGATTGAGCGACGGCGACCACTCCATGTACCGGCTCGGCTGGATCGGGGAATATCCCGACCCTCACGTTTTCCTCTCCGCTCTGTTCGCCTCGGACTCGCCCGACAACCACACCGGATTCTCATCCAAGCGGGTCGACTCTTTGCTGGCCAAGGCGCAAAGGGAGAGTGATGAAACGACGCGCCTCGACCTCTATCGGAGCATCGAGAAGGCCATCCTCGAGCAGGTGCCCCTGGCCCCTGTGGGTTCGTTCCGCATGTTCTGGGCGGCAGCCCCGCGCGTCCAGGGTGTTGAGTTCGACATGCTTGGGGGGTTCGACGGCGCCGGTATCTCTCTCGAGCGCTAGGCCCCCTGGCATATAATCGTTCGAGCCCTGTCGGGACGCGTAGCGCGGGCAGGGCTTTCGCACGCCCGGCGGCCATCCGGGGAGCGAGCCACTCTGCGGTGGTGCTGAAATTGGTAGACAGGCATGGTTGAGGGCCATGTGTCCGTAAGGACGTGAGGGTTCAAGTCCCTCCCACCGCACTTTCCCGTTGCGATCGGTCCCCGCCGGGCGCGGTCCGACAGAAAACGCTTTGCCCAGGAGCGGTTCGCGTGATTTGCCCCACTCGTCTTTGGGGCGCACAACGGTAACAATGACAGCCGCGGTGGCACCCAGATGATGAGGGGGAGTAGGTGACCGACCCGCAGGGTCGCGGAGGCGACGTCGGTCTCGAGGTGGACGACGCCGGCTCCCAGAGTGCAACTCAAGGCAACGGTGCCGATCTACCGACCGGCACTGTGACTATGTTGCTGACCGATATCGAGGGGTCGACCAAGCTCTGGACAGAGCGGCCCCGGGCGATGTTCCAGGCCGTCTCGCGCCATCACGCGATCATCGGCAACACGATCGAGCGCCACGGCGGCGCGATGCCGCGCGATCAGGGTGAGGGCGACAGTATCTTCGCCGCTTTTCCGCGGGCGAGCGACGCGGTAACCGCGGCCCTGAACATCCAGCTGGCTCTACACGACGAGCCGTGGCCCGAGGGCGTGTCGCTGCGAGTGAGGATCGCCCTGCACACGGGAGAACCTCAACTGGCAGATGGAAACTACTTCGGCCAGGCGGTAAGCCGCTGCGCGCGGCTGCGGGGATTGGCCAACGGTGGTCAGACCCTTCTCTCGTCGACGACCATGGAGCTCGCGCGCGACGGCCTTCCACCCGGAGCATCGGGAAAGGATCTCGGCGCGCACAGGCTCAAGGACTTCGCCCGGCCGGAGACCGTCTTCCAACTCGCCCATCCCGATCTGCCGGACAACTTCCCGCCACTTCATTCCGACGAAGCGCGCTCCGACAACCTGCCCCTTCAGCTCACGACATTCGTGGGCCGCGAGCAGGAGATCAAGGAGATCAAGGAGCTGCTGGCCTCCATCCGTCTGGTCACTCTCGTCGGTCCGGGGGGCTCCGGCAAGACGCGCCTCGCCATTGAGGTTGGACGGCAACTGCTCGGCGAGTTCGAGGACGGTGTTCATCTCGTCACCCTTGCATCGCTCGGCGACTTTTCGTTGGTCGTGTCGCGCATCGCACAGAGCGTCGGTCTTCAGGAGAGCGCCAGCGAGGAACCCTTCGAGGGGCTGGCGAACTTCCTTCGAGACAAGCACATGCTTCTGATGCTCGACAACTTCGAGGGGGTCATCGGAGCGGCGGCGATCGTTACCGAGCTGCTGACAGAGTGCCCAGACATCAAGGTTTTGGCGACGACGCGGGCCTCTTTGCGCATTTCCAGTGAGCACGAGTTTCAGGTGCCGCCGTTGGAGCTGCCGGAGCTCGACTACCTTCCCGACATCGAGGAGCTGTCGCGTCACTCTGCCGTCAAGCTTTTCGTGGAACGTGCGCAGGCGATCAAAGCCGACTTCGCCCTGACCAACGCGAACGCGCGCATCATTGCGGAGATCTGCCATCGTCTCGACGGATTGCCTCTTGCGATCGAACTGGCCGCGGTACGCGTCAAGTTGCTACCGCCGGCCGTACTGCTTGATCGGCTGAGCAGCCGCCTGGACCTCTTGACGGGCGGGCCGCGCGACCTTCCCGCACGGCAGCAGACGCTGCGCAACGCGATCGATTGGGACTACACACTGCTCGAACCGGAGGAACAAAAGCTCTTCCGGCGCCTCTCAGCTTTCCACGGAGGGCTCAGCCTCGACGCCGCGACCGCTGTCACGACAGCGGCGGGTGAAGTTGGTATGGATCTGTTCGACGGCCTCGATTCCCTCGTGGGAAAAAGCCTGTTGCGACAGATGCCATCGCTCGAGAACGAACCGCGCTTCGGCATGCTTCAGACGATCCGTGAGTACGCGCTCGAGATACTCGACGCATCGGACGAGTCCGATGCCACACGCCAGGCGCACGCGAATTTCTACCTGGCATTGGCCGAACGAGCGTCAGAGGAGCTCAGAGGACCGGATCAAGTGCGTTGGCTCGAAGCCCTCGAATTCGATCACGACAACCTCCAGGATGCGCTCGAGTGGGCCAAGAAGAACGACGATTGGGGCGTCCTGTTGCGGCTTACTGCGGGGATGTCGTACTTCTGGTCGATCCGGGGGTACGTCAGCGAGGGCCGCATGTGGACCAAGATCGCTCTCGAGCAGACGGAAGGGATCATCAGCCTGCACCGGGCACGGGTGCTGGCGGGAGGAGCCATGCTGGCGCGCGCCCGCGTTGACTACGCAGAAGCGCGCCGCCTCTTGGAGGAGTGCATCGCGGCACAGCGCCAGCTGGGTGACGAGCCAGGAGTCGCCTTCTCGATCAAGGACCTCGGAAATCTCGAGGTGGATCAGGGCAACATCGAGGGGGCCGAGAAGCTCTACAGCGAGAGCCTTGCCGAATGGCGAAGGCTCGGGGACAAGGAGGGCATCGCCCAGACCCTCAACAATCTCGGCTTCATCGCTCAGATAAAGGGTGACCAGACCGAGGCCATGAAACTTCTCGATGAGAGTCTCGGCATCTTTCGACAAGTGCGCGATAAGCAGGGGATTGCGCGGGCTCTAATGAATATCGCGGTGAGCACGCGCGAGCTGGGCGACTACGAACGGGCCGTCAGGCTGTCCCGCGAGAGTCTCGTGCTGTGGCGCCAGCTCGGGGACAAGTGGGACGTGGCGGACTGCCTGGAGGACCTTGCGGGAGAGCTACACGAGCTTGGCCTCAGCCACCAAGCGGCCGTCATCTACGGCGGCGCGGAGACTCTTCGTTGGGCGATCGGTGCGCCGCGTCCGCCTGTCGAACAAGAGTCCTACGAAGAACGGGTGGATGCGGTTCACGGTGCTCTCGGGGACGCGTTGTTCAGCGAGGATTGGGCGCGTGGAAGTGCAATGAGGATGGAGGAGATCATCGACTACGCCCTGCACGACGACAGGTCTGAGGTGATGGAGTGACCCGCCACGCATCGTCGGTAACGGTTATCTCGTGGATTCCATCGGAGGCGATCAGGGGGCTTCCCAGTCTTCCGTTTCAGATGGGGATCACTCACATCGACGAACCGCCGCCGACACACATCGACGACGTCGCTCAACTCGTCGCCAGCGAGAAGCTTCGCTTCGCAAACCACCTCGAGGCATGGATCGAGGTAGACGACAGCGGGATCGTCGGCTACGGCTCCGAGGGGGCCGGTGTGATGGGAAGCTCCGCGGTGGGAGTGGGCGCGCGCACGATCAGTCTTCCCGGCCTCTCTCTTCCCGACCTGAGACCCGATCCGGTGGTCACTCCCGAGTCGGTCACCTGGCGGCAAACCGCCGGAGGACGCACCCCTCTCCCCGCGCCGCGCCGCATCAAACACAAACCCTTCGTGCAGATTCGATCGCCCATCGTGTGGACCACGCTCGAGCTGGAGCTCTTTGCAGACGGCACCTCTGACGGGCGACTCGTCGGGTCGAGTCCCTTCCCTCGTCACTGGGTCTACAACGACTCGGATGACCTCGTCGCAAAGAGTGGCCTCATCGATTTCGACCAGTGGTATCACCACGCGTTCGGGGGCGTGACTCCTTGGGAGGCCGTGGATATCGAAGCGCTGACAACCGAGGTCGAATCAGAGCTCGAGCAACATCTGTCTCGCTCGATCATGAGCTCGGACCACAGGACGCGGCGCCGGCGATTGAAGAAGGGAGAGGTTCTCTTCAACCAAGGTGACGAGGGCACCGACCTCTTCCTGGTGCTCGATGGAGTCGCATCGGTCGAGGTGGACGGCACTTGCGTGGCCGAGATCGGGCCGGGGGCGGTGATGGGGGAGCGCGCCGTGATCGAGGGCGGCCGACGGACCGCGACGGTCCGCGCCATTACTCCTCTGAGGGGGGTTGTTGTCCCACCCGAGCTGGTCGAGCGCGAGCACCTGGAGGAGCTAAGAGACAGGCACCGCCGAGAGAGCGAAGATCTGAACGACTCCTGAGGCTCTGGCTTTCCGTGACGACGGCCACCGGGTCGATCAGATCCGAGCGAGGTTCCGCAGTGGGCGCCTCGGTCCACGTCTGGGAGCCGGGCCACAGGCCGTGGCGATGAGGCGCTGGATCCTCCCTCTCTGGCCCCTGTAGGGAGCCAGGAGCTCCAGCATGCGCTCGTCGGTCGCCCGCTCCTCGCCTGCCAGCGCATATGCGATTGTGTGGGGCAGGTTCCAGTCGCCCAGGATCACAGCATCCGGGTCACCGACCGCGGTACGGACGACGTGACCGGAGGTCCACACGCCGACCCCTCGAATGGCCTCGAGCCGACGCCGGAGCAGCGTCGGTTCGCCGCTCACGCTGCGCTCCAGCCGGGGCGCTTCGACAGCGGCCCGCCTCAGGGTCTCAGCCCTCTGGCGTTCGATGCCCAGGGGATGCAGGTCGTAGTAGCCGAGTCCCGCGAGCGCCTCGGCGGACGGGGGCAGCTTGATCCGGTGAGGGCCTGGCGCGGGCTCTCCGAAGCGTCCGACGAGTGCCAGGTACGAATGCGTCGCCTCCCGGCCGCTGACCCTTTGGCCGATGATCGCAGGGACGAGGATCTCGAAAACGGCAAGTGTGCGGCCCAAGCGGAGACCGGCGAGGCGCAGAAGCAAGTCGCGGACGAGTCGGTGGGCCGGGCGGAGGTCACCATGGTCATCATGAAGGCCGACGAGGTCGTCCGCGTGATCGAGAGCCCACTCCGCTCCCGGCCCCCACGCTCGCGCGGCGAGCTCGGCGCCCCTCACCTGGAGCTCGATGGTCGCCGGTCCTTCGGGTGAGCGTGTGGCCCGTATCGCATCTGCGGAAGAGAGGCGCAGGCAAGGATCGCCTGCCCCCTCGCGCAGGACACCGAGAGTCAGTCGCAGGTCGAGCGGAACGCGCAGCGGGAGGGAGCGGCTCTTCACCCGGCCAACTCTAAGCGGACAGGGCGCCGTCTCACCGGACGTGCCCACTGAACTGCTAGCTCTCGTGTCGCGCGACGGCGGCTAACCTGGGGGCAATGCGACTTCTGCTTCTCTCGACCTACGAGCTGGGCCACCAACCCCTTCACGCCGCGTCGCCCGCGGGTGCGCTTCGCGCTGCCGGGCATGAGGTGCGCTGCCTCGATCTCTCGATCCAGAAGCTAGAGGAGGGGGCCCTGGAATGGGCCGACGCCGTCGGTGTGTCGGTGCCGATGCACACCGCCATGCGTCTGGGCATCAAGGCGGCCGAGATGGTCAAGGACCACGATCCCAACTTGCCCGTCTGCTTTTACGGTCTCTACGCGCCGGTGGGTCGCGACGGCACGGTGGGAGTCGTGGCCGACCGCGTCATCGCCGGAGAGTACGAGCGTGGGTTGGTCCTCTGGGCGAACAGGCTCGCGCAGGGAGACGCTCCGGACACCGGGTCGGACGAGCCTCTGATTCAACTCGGCCACGATGCGTTCGCTCTTCCCGCGCGCGATCTGCTGCCGGGACTGGACGGCTACGCACATCTCGCCATGGACGGCACGGAACGGAAGGTCGGCTACGTCGAGGCAAGCCACGGCTGCGCACACGAATGCCGGCATTGCCCGGTGCCGGTCGTCTACGGCGGGCGAATTCGCATCGTGCCCCAGGATGTCGTGGTTGCCGACGTCGAACAGCTCGTCGGTATGGGAGCCGAGCACCTCACGTTCGGTGACCCCGACTTCCTCAATGGCTGGCGTCATTCCCTGAGAGTGGTGCGCGCCATACACGAACGCTGGCCCCACCTCACCTTCGACGTCACGGCCAAGGTCGAGCACGTGCTCGAGCGCCACGACATCTGGGCCGAGATGGCAGCCAGCGGTTGCTTGTTTGTGGTGTGCGCTCTGGAAACCACCAACGACGTCATTCTCGAGCGTCTGGACAAGGGCCACACAACCGCTCAGGCAGTCGATGCGATCGAGCTGCTGCGCGCCCACGACATCGAGGTGCGGCCCTCGTTCCTTCCGTTCACCCCCTGGACGACCCACGACGACATAGTCGAGATGATGAACTTCATAGTCGCCCACGATCTCATCGCAAACGTCGACCCGGTTCAGTACTCCATTCGGCTACTGCTTCCAGAGGGATCGCTGCTCCTGGCTCTTCCCGATATGAAGAGCTACCTCGGCCCTTACGATGCCGAGCACCTGACGTACACGTGGGCCGCAGCGGATCCGTCGGTGGACAAGCTTCAGCGCAGGCTCGCCCGCCTGATCGAGGAGGCCACCGCTGCGGACAAGCCCCCCGGTGCGACCTTCCTCGACGTATACAGAACCGTCTTGGAGGCCGCCGGTCATAGCACAAGTTCTCCGGCCGATCTCATCGAAGTAGGTTCAGTCGAAGGGAGGCCACGCCTCACCGAGCCGTGGTTCTGTTGAGCGGAGCCAACCGAGGGCCAGTTCGGCGCTCTTTAGAAAGCAACTAGGACGGAGGAACGAACATGCAACACGACTATGGAGTGGTCGCATCCGAGTTCAAGTCGCTGTTGAACCTCGATGTACCGCCGCTCGCGATCACTTTTTCAGATGAGGCCCCCGCGGAAGTCCCCACATTCGACGAGCCGATGTCGGCTCCGGCCGAGGACGGCCGGCATGGGCGCGTTGCGGCGTCCTGCGTTTTCTGGATGAAGGGAACCGAGCGCACCTTCACGACGGTGCCAGAGGACCATGGCAACTGCAGCGTCGGTCGGATGACACATGGTTTCGCCAAACTCTCGGACGTCGCGGGAAACTCCGATGTCGCTACCTTGTTCGAATCAGGCTGGGTCGGGATGGACGACGTCCCGAAGATCCCGGTCATGTCCAAGAGCTATGGGCACGTCACCTACGGACCGCTTTCCGAGACACCGGTCGACCCGGACATCGTCTTTCTACGACTTACCCCAAAGCAACTCATGATCTTGAACGACGCGATCCCCGAGATGTCGCTCGAAGGCAAGCCGCAATGTCACATCATCGCAATGGCGAAGGAGCAGGAAGTCGTCGCGGCGAGTATCGGGTGCATGTTGAGTCGAGTGCGCACCGAGATGGGCGCACACGAGATGACCTGCGCCATCCCGAGGTCGTCGCTCGACGACGTGCTCGAAAGGCTACGTCGCGCTGAGTCCATCGACAGCAACGTTGCCGCCTATGCCGCCCGGGACAAGCAACGGTTCCGCTAGGCATTCGGCCGCACTAGGCTCGTCCTGATGGACGAGATCGGCCTCTTTCCTCTCGATGAGGTGCTCCTTCCTGGAGAGCGAGTCCCCCTGCACATTTTCGAGGAGCGCTACAAGGACCTGATCGGTGCGTGTATCGAGAACGCGTCGGAGTTCGGATTTCTTCTCGCCGAGCAAACCGAGCTCCGCACGATCGGAACATCGGCGAGCGTGGTCGATGTGCTCAACCGCTACGACGACGGGCGCATGGACATCGTCGTCGAAGGACGCGACCGATTCAGAGTCACGCGCGTGACCGAGACCCAGTCGTACCTGACGGCGGAGGTTCAACCTTTCGGGGATGCCGGGGCGGGCGCGGACCCGGAGCTCGTGGCCGAGTGTCTTGGTGCTCTAGAGCGTGTCGCCGAGGTGACCGGGGCAGACGCGAGCGCCATCGAACTCGGAGGGGCAGACGTCGCGTGGAGGATCGCGGCGCAGGTGGACTTCGGGACGGAGTTCAAGCAAGAGCTCCTCGAGATGCAGACAGAGAACGAACGCCTCGAGCAATTGGCCGAAGCGCTGGACAAGGCGGCGACCGCCATCACACGTGGGAAAGAGATCAGGCAGCGGGCCGCCGGCAACGGCAAAGTCGACCACCTCTAGAGCGGGCGCAACCGGTGCCCGCGACAGGCACTAGCATCAGGTGATGGCCGAACTGCCGATCACCGAACCCGCGAACACGACAATCGAGGAGCCGGATGGCTCGCTGGAGGCCGTGGCGAAGGCGGACTCATCCGATGCCCTCGCCGCGGTGGCAGCCCGTTTTCCGGAATGTCTGACAGCCTGGGCCGCCCTTGGAGAGGCCGCGCTTGCCGAGAAACGAACCATCGAGGCGTACGCGTACTTCAGAGTCGGGTATCACCGGGGACTCGACCGCATCCGCCGCGCCGGCTGGCGAGGCACAGGCAGAGTTCCCTGGGCGCACGAACCCAACCGTGGCTTCCTTCGCTCGCTACGAGGGTTGGGAGTCGCCGCGGCAGAGATCGGCGAGGACGCCGAAGCGACTCGCTGCGCCGAGTTCTTCGCCCAGCTCGCCCCCGACGCGTAGGTGAGGCGTCCAGAACCCATCACGAGCCATGCGAATCCACTCCTGAAGAGGGCTCGCAAGCTCCGCCAGCGCAAGCATCGCGACGCGGAGGGTGTCTTTCTAGTCGAGGGCATCGCGGCCGCGTGGCAAGCCCTGGAGCATGCTGACGTCGAGGTCGTCCTCTACAGCCCCGACTTGCTGACGAGCGAACGCGCCCTCGATCTCGTCCGCCGGGCCGAATCGGGGACCCAGGTCGTCGAGGTTGCAGCGGACGCCTTCGCAAGCCTCTCGGAGCGAGAGCACCCCGTGGGTCTTGCGGTCATCGCGCGTGCGTCAACAGTCCGGCTTCGCGACCTCTCCGTCGAAGGGGACTCCGTGTTCGTCGCGCTGCACGAGGTCGGCAACCCGGGGAACCTCGGCACGATCGTCCGCTCGGTAGACGCGGCCGGAGCGTCCGGCGTGATCGCCATCGGAGAGGGAACAGACTTCTGGCACCCGAACGCTCTCAGGTCGTCGATGGGGACCATGTTCACGACTCCGCTGGTGAAGGTAGCCGACGTGCGCGACGCCATCACGTGGGCCAGAGACAACGGGCTAACAATCGTTACGACCACCGCGCACGCGGAGATCGAGCACTGGTCGACGACCTACTCGAAGCCCGCTCTCGTACTGTTCGGAAGCGAGAGCCACGGATTGAGCGAGGACCTGTTGGACGAGGGTGACGTTGCGGTGCGCATACCGATGCAAGGATCGGCGACATCACTGAACCTGGCGGTCTCCGTGGGGGTGTTGCTCTACGAGATCACGCGGCCCCGACCGGGCTAGACGTCGCCGAAGGCTAGACCTCGGCGTCGAGGAACTCTGCGACCACTTGGGCGAGCTTCTCGTACTTATTCCAGAAGAAGTGGTTCGCTCCGGGCATCGCATGAAACTCCGTCTGAGCCGTCTCGGCCCAGCTGCGGCAGTCTTCGACATCGACCATGTCGTCGTTACCGGCGCACAGAACCAGAGCCGGGATCTCGAGACCGATCTTCTCTGCCGGGGGAAGGCCGTCGGTGATCCCCGGCTTCCTTTTCACGGCCGGCGCGATCGCGACCAGGGCGGCGAGGTCGGAGTCCGCCGCGGCCACCCTCGTGGCGACGGCCGCACCGAAGGACCACCCGGCGATCGCGACCGGCAGATCCGGGAAGCGTGCGCGCATGAACTCGACCGCACCATCGGCGTCGGCGATCTCGGCAGAGCCGGTGGAGGGCTCGCCCTCAGACTCGCCGATCCCACGGAAGTTGAACCGGAGGACGATCCAATTCCTTTCAACAAGCTCCTCCGAGACCGTGACCAGCAAGGGCGCGTTCATCGTCCCTCCCATCTGGGGATGGGGGTGACAGAACACGAGGCCGGCGCGCGGCACTTCGGGGATCCACAGTTCGGCCTCGAGCTCGAGACCGTCCGTCGAGCGAAGCTCTGGCCTTTCGTTTATGACTTCTTTCTTCATGCCTTCCTCTTCATGCCTTGCTTCATAACCCGGTCTTCATTCGGGCGACGCCTTCCCGCAATGTTGTGGCGACCTCGGCCATGGCCTCGTCGCTCTCATACTTCGTGCGCGGCCAGAAGAAACCTCTTAGTCCGTCCTTACGGCGTCTTGGCACGACGTGTGCGTGGAGGTGCGGAACGCTCTGACTGACCCTGTTGTTCATCGCCACGAAAGAACCCTCGGCCCCCATGACCTCCTCCATCGCCCGGCTCAGCAACCGTGCGGATGCAAAGAAGGGGGCGAGCATGTCCTCGGGGAGGTCGGCGAGAGTCTCGACGTGATCCCTGGGTATGAGCAGGGTGTGACCGGGGAACAGGGGGCGAAAGTCCAGGAAAGCGAGTGTCAGTTCATCGGAATGGACGACGTGGGCGGACACGTCACCCGTGGCGATGTCGCAGAAGACACACATAGCAGCCGACGATAATCGCGAAAGGGGTCTCCGCGCGAAGAAGGGTTCTCAGTGGTATCCAATGACGAGGTTTTCCATCAACGACGAGCTCGACGAGTCGCCACCTTTGACAGGAGGAAGACGTGGACGAGGACACCATCAGGGAGCACGCCGCCAATCACGGCAAGGCAACGGTGGCCGGCGACTTCAAGACCGCCGGTCAAGACCTCACGCCCGAGGCCGTCGAACAGGCGCCTGGCGTCATGAAGGCGATGCCCAAAAGCCTGAGCGACGCGGACATCTCGAGCGTCGAGAAGGACGGTGACGCCTACGTTGCCGTCATCGAGTACTCGGGCGGCGGCGAATCGACCAAGGTCGCTTCCCGATGGGAGGAACGCGAGGGGCGCCCGAGGATCGTGGACCTGAAAGTTATCTAGCCGGATGCCCACAGCCGACATCTCGGGTCCGCAGCGCAGGGTCCTGTCTTTTAAGATAGGGCCGGTCAAACCATCTCAGGGCGAGGCCGGGATTCCCCTGAGTAGCGGGCGAACCCTGCCGTTCTACGTGTGGCGGCAATGGATCGCGCCTGCCGGTCACTACGCCGAGCGTTTCTACCTCGTCGACAAGGACAGCCGCGAGATCATCTGGGAGGGCCCTCAACGCAACCAGACCACATGGGGCCTCCAGGGGGCGACCGAGGAGAGCACGACGATCGACGATTCGATCCCCCTCGAAAAGGGAAGCTATCTCGTGGTGTTCGCTCTCGGTGGGGTAAGCGGAGGGGAATTCGACGTCGACGCTTTCGAAGTGCCCGCCTGAGACATCCAGCGCCCTTACTGCGCGACGTCCCTATGCTGGAGTGGAAATGAGACTACGACTCGTCGCTTTACTCGCGACTCTCATCCTGGTTCTTCCCGCGTGCGCGATCAGCGTGTCGCGCACGGACCGGGACGGCGCCACCGAGATCCAGGGCGGCGAGGTCACCCTCGAGCAGAGCACCGATCCGGTCGAGCGTTCGAGCGTTGCAGAGGTCGTTGAGAAGGCGCTCCCCTCGGTCGTGAACGTCAAAGTCGTCGGTCTCGGTGAATCCTTCGGTGGAGACGAAGCGCGGGCACAGGGATCCGGTGTGATCATCGACGAGTCGGGCTACATCGTGACCAACAACCATGTCATCGAGGGTGCGGCCGATGTCGAGATCGTTTTCACCGACGAGAGCCTGGACGACCGGCGCGTTCAAGGGCGGGTCATTGGAACCGATCCCGCCAAAGACCTCGCCGTCATCCTCGTCGACGTCGACGGTCTCAAGTCCATCGAGCTTGGAAGCGAAGACGGCTTGCGACTGGGAGACGACGTCATTGCTCTCGGCTTCCCTCTGGGGCTGGGCGGGGCGACGGTCACCGCCGGGATCGTGTCCGCCAAGGAGCGGGACATCTCCGTCGGCGCCGGCCAAGGCGTGGACCAAGAGCAGCTCGAGGGAGTCCTGCAAACGGACGCGGCGATCAATCCCGGAAACTCGGGAGGCGCGCTGCTCGATTCGGCCGGACGGCTCGTCGGCATCAACACGGCTGCCGCGGCTGCAAGCACCGCCGAGAACGTCGGATTCGCGATATCCATCGACACCGCGCTCCCGATCATCAAAAAGATCATCGAGAACCCAGCCGAGAAGAAGGCATGGCTTGGCGTGAACATTGCGGATCCGACCGACCCCCGCGTCGAGGAAGACTTCGAGGACGTCGCCGACGACACCAAGGGCGCCGGCCTCGTCGAGGTCTTTCCAGATGGGCCTGCCGACAAGGCGGGTGTCGATGCAGGAGAGATCATCGTGGCGATAGACGCCGAGGACATCTCCTCACCCGAGGATCTTACGGATGTGCTGGCCGACTTCGACCCGGGCGATGAAGTGACATTGACTCTCGCGGGGCCCGACGGCGAGAGAGAGGTCACGCTCGAGCTCGAAGAGCGGCCGGTGACTCTCGGCGGCTAGGGGTTAGGCAGGGATTTCCACTTCAGAGGCGCCACAGCTACTCTCAGGGCATGCGTGTGAGGCTTCGCAACCCCGACCGAGTGGTGGAGGTGCCAGGTCCGAAGACCGTGGTGGCCATGCTCAATGAGCTGGATATCGTGCCAGAGTCGGTTCTCGTCATCAAGGACAAGACTCTTCTGACGCGCGATGAACGCGTGGACGACTCCGACGAGGTCGAGGTCAGACCCGTGCTTTCAGGTGGAGCAGGAGATCGCAAATGAAATGCAAGGTCTGCCGGGAGCACGCCGTCGTGGACATCCGTCGGCACAACGCGGGCTTCTGCCGGGATCACTTTCTCGAGCACACACGCAATCAGGTCGCCCGGGCCATCAAGGAGTTCGAGATGTTCCGGACCGACGACCGGTTGCTCCTGGCGGTATCGGGGGGCAAGGACTCTCTCGCCCTCTGGGACATCCTCATCGAT
>Ga0190265_10001865_pt1 | contig 13911 bp, 15 predicted proteins | sample Popmic124T_FD_133135 | JGI IMG/M metagenome (GOLD analysis project Ga0190265, IMG submission 133135) | Populus adjacent soil microbial communities from riparian zone of Indian Creek, Utah, USA - 124 T | ecosystem: Environmental > Terrestrial > Soil > Riparian zone | place: USA: Utah | collected...
GCCGCCCGAGCTGGCAAAGCAAGCCGTTCGGTCGTGCCGTGGATCGCTCGGTCGTGCCCCCGGACGACTCGACAAGTTGGGGACCACACCCCTAGAGAATCGGCGGGCCACAACGGCCTCCTCTCGGCGGTTACGGGTGCCCGGAGCAGTCTTGGTAATCGCCGCAGGCTGGCCACCGGATCGCGACCTGTCGACGACCCCGTGGGCGACCGTGTCCCCAATTCCTGTCCCCAGCTTCGAATACGGGGCAACAGGCGCAGCCGATTCCGCCGGATATGCAGCGTGTTTCGAGCAGTCTGCCGTCCCTGTAACGCAGGCGCCCCTCCAGTTCAGGGAGGTGCTCTGTCGAACCGGGCAACAGCTTGATTTGCAGGCATTATGCGCGCGGCACGGCCAGCGTCGGACAGTGTCCCATGCTACAGGGAGGTGCTCTGCGATGCTTGCCAAGACAACAGAACTAGCTCATTTGCAGGTATTGCTTGGAATATAGAGCCCTCTGACGGACTCGAACCGTCGACCCCCTCCTTACCATTCAGGTTCCGGGGAGGAAAGCGCGGGCACGGGCGGGTCTTCGCGGGCACGAAAGCGCCGCAAACCGAAGGGATCTGACGACGACGAGTGACCCGCGCGCGGACGCGCGTGGACGGGCTGGTGTTCGCACGACGTTCGCATGGCGATCTTCCTCCAAGCTCCTCGTCACGACTGAGAGCGCCGTTCTACGGTGATCTCCTTTGAGGCTGAGCTGCGGCGTTCGGGTGTTGGCGGTGACGCGGTTCATGTCACTCACTCGGTACTTGAGGTGCGTGACGCCGGGCGCCTCGACGGCCCGGAGGGGACGTCGCAGGCTCCGCGCTAAGCGCGCCTAGGGCCGTCCGATCACGCAAACCGCGGGAACCGGGCGCAGGTCCTTGACCAGCACTTGGTTCACGGAGAACTCGGCCAGCCGGATCCTCTCGCTCAGCCGGTCCGCGAGGTCGCGAGCTCGGCCGGGCTGCGTGTGGCGAGCGTCCCAGAAGAGATAGACCGCTCCATCGGGGGCGAGATGCCGCCGGACGATCCCCAGCGCCGCCTTCGGCTGATGCCAGAAGGGCGCGACGTTGAAGGCGAAGACCTTGTCGAATCGCTCGTCCCCGAGTTCCGCCTTCTCGAGCGCGGCCGTCTTCAGCACGGCCCTGCCTCCCGCGACGTGCTCGCGATTCCTACGCGCGGCCATCTCAATCATCTTCTTCGAGCGATCGATCGCGGTGATCCGTCCGTTGATCAGCCGTTCGCAGACCAGCGATACGGCCACGCCGTGTCCGCAGCCGACCTCCAGCACGCGATCGGCTGGGTCGAGCGCCAGGGTGTCCACCGCCCACACGAACCGTTCCGAGGGCTTACTCGCCATGCCCTACGCCCTGCCGTTTCCGAACAAGGGCCGCACGTCGGCGATGTCGCAAGCCGCGTGACCAGGGCGGCCATGAGACCAGACGGGGTGGGGTGCATGGATGGACTCAGGCATGCAAGGTGGGCCGGTAGATGAGCTCTTGGGTGTGGCCGTCGAGCGTCCGGCTCTCGATCAGCTCGAGGTCGAAGTCGGCCGCACCGTCGAAGATCGGGTCAAGTCCGGTCTGACCGGTGATCACAGGGAAGAGCGTCACCTGGACGCGGTCGACCAGACCGGCGGCCATCAGCGCCCGGTTCATCGACAGGCTGCCGTGCGAGCGCAACGGCACCTCGGACTCCTCCTTGAGCCGGGCCACGACGTCGACGGCATCACCGCTCACGACGGTCGCGTCCGGCCAGTCGAGGGGTCCTTGCAGCGTGGTCGACACCACCGTTGCCGGCAGGCTCACCATCCGGGTGACCCATGGGTCACGCACCTCCGACTCCTCGCTGCTCGAGGCCAGCATGCGCGCGAACGCCCGATACGTGTTGGCCCCAAAGACCATCCGCTGCTCCTCGCCGTACAAGGCGAGGCGGTGGTCGAGCAGCTCGGGGCCTTGCTTACCCCAGTAGCCGGTCCAGTTGCCGCTGGCGGCGCCGAAGCCGTCGAGGCTGGAAAAGACGTCGAAGGTGTAGGTAGCGGTCATGAGGATCTCCTCGAGTGCGGTTGATCGGGTGTGTCGATACTGACTGGAAACCACGGCGAAGCTCATCGCCGTTGGGCTCCTGGAGTCTGGCCGCACTGGGATGCGGGCCTAGGACTTGATCAACCTAGAGGGGAGCCGCCTCGGGCACAGCCCTTCCGCACTATCAGGCATAGCCCGAGAAGCCTTGCGCGACCGATCTCGCGCATCCTGGGCTAGAGGGTTGCTCTGGGTGGCGGCGTAGGATGACCGCCGATGACTGAGCCGAGGAAGCCCCGCAAGGCGTCTTGGCGCGAGCTGCCGCCTGCCGAGATGGCCGCTCACCTGCTCGCCACGCCCACGATCAGCGACGGGGTCTGGACGTCGGAGCCACGCCTGCCTCGCGAGAGGCGCTCGGACTTCGTGCGCCGCGTCCTGCTGAGCGAGACACCGGAGTCCGAGCCGGAGACGCCTGACGCCGAGGCCGCAGAGCTGGCCGGCCTGAAGCGTGGGTGCTACCTCCTCAACACTGATGGGGGCAACTCCGGGGACCCATTGGGCCGCGCGGCGATTGGTGCGCTCCTCCGAACGCGCCGTCTCGTCACCGTGGCTCAGATCTCGAAGGCGATCGATCCGGCCACCCACAACGTGGCGGAGTACCAAGCGTTGATCGAGGGACTCAAGCTCGCGCGCAATCACGGCATCCAGCGACTCCGGGTCTACATGGACTCTGAACTGGTGGTCGACCAAGTAAATCGTGTCTCCGCGGTGCGACAAGCACATCTCAATGACCTGCACGAGACTGCGAGCAATCTCAAGGGCCAGTTCAAGAACATCCGCATCAGCTGGGTGCCGCGGGAGATGAACACCGAGGCAGACCGACTCGTGAAGGATGCTCTCGGCGCCCCTGAATGTCGCGCAACACAGCTCGAGTAGGCCAGTGACAACGGCGGCTTCGAGCGTTTCAGCAGCGACAGCCAGCCGGGCGAAATGGGAGCCGTGGATCCTCTCGAGAGCGCGAGTCGAGCCGTAGAACTTGGTCAGCCCGACAGTCTCGCCAGAGCGCTCATCGCGGACACGGTATCCAAGCGTCCGTCGAGAACCGGACCGCCGTGGCTGCTCGCGTGAAGGGCTGCGGGTTAGCCGCAACCGAATCGGTGCGACTCCCGATGCCCCGTCTCCGCGTGGCTGCGAGTGTTGCTAAGCAGCCGCACCTGCGGCTGGTAATGCCTGACGGAAGGAGAGTCATGGCGACCATTGAGAGGGTTGTGACCTTCTCGGCTCCGGGACAGATCGACAGTCCCGTAGAGCTGAAGTCGCGCTACGAGAACTTCATTGGCGGGCGTTGGGTGGCGCCGGTGGAAGGCAAGTACACCGTGAACGTGACGCCCGCGACGGGCGAGCCGTTCACGGAGGTGCCACGTTCGACGCCGGAAGACGTCGAGCTGGCGCTGGACGCGGCGCATGCCGCGAAGGGTGCCTGGGGCGAGGCCTCGGCCACCGAGCGTTCGCGCGTCCTGAACAAGGTCGCGGACGCGATCGAGGAGAACCTCGAGATGCTGGCGATCGCGGAGAGCTGGGAGAACGGCAAGCCGGTGCGCGAGACGCTCGCCGCGGACCTCCCGCTCGCGGTCGATCATTTCCGCTACTTCGCCTCGGTGATCCGCGGCGAGGAGGGATCGATCTCGGAGATCGACAAGACGACGATGGCCTACCACTTCAGGGAGCCGCTCGGCGTCGTCGGCCAGATCATCCCGTTCAACTTCCCGCTGCTGATGGCGGCCTGGAAGCTGGCCCCGGCGCTGGCGGCGGGTAACACCGTCGTGCTCAAGCCGGCGAGCCCGACTCCGTGGTCGATCCTCAAGCTGATGGAAGTGCTCGAGGACATCCTGCCTCCGGGCGTAATCAACGTCGTCAACGGCCCTGGTGCCGAGATCGGCAAGGCGCTGGCAACGAGCAAGCGCATCTCCAAGATCGCCTTCACGGGCGAGACGGTGACCGGGCGACTGATCATGCAGTACGCAGCGCAGAACATCATCCCGTCGACGACCGAGCTGGGCGGCAAGTCGCCCAACATCTTCTTCGCCGACGTGATGGCCGAGGACGATGCGTTCCTCGACAAGGCGATCGAAGGGCTCGTCCTCTACGCCTTCAACAAGGGCGAGGTCTGCACCGCACCGTCGCGGGCGCTGATCCAGGAGTCGATCTACGACGAGTTCATGGAGCGGGCGCTGGAGCGGATCGCCGCGATCCGTCAGGGCCACCCGCTCGATCCCGACACGCAGATCGGCCCGCAGGTCTCGAAGGCGCAGCTCGAGAAGATCGAGAGCTACGTCGAGATCGGCAAGCAGGAGGGCGCCGAGCTGCTGATCGGTGGCGAGCGCAGCCACCTCGGCGGCGAGCTCGAGGACGGCTACTACTTCCAGCCGACCGTCTTCAAGGGCACGAACGACATGCGGATCTTCCAGGAGGAGATCTTCGGCCCGGTGCTCGCGGTGACGACGTTCCGTGATGAGGCCGAGGCGCTCGAGATCGCAAACGACACGATGTACGGTCTCGGCGCAGGCGTCTGGACACGCGACATGAGCAAGGCGTTCCGCATGGGCCGCGGCATCAAGGCCGGCCGAGTGTGGACGAACTGCTACCACCTCTATCCGGCCGGCGCGTCCTTCGGCGGCTACAAGTCCTCCGGGGTCGGGCGTGAGAACCACAAGATGATGCTCGACCACTACACGCAGACCAAGTGCATGCTCGTCTCCTACGACCCCAATCCGCTCGGGCTCTTCTAGAGCGATGCAAGCGGATCCGGCTCCCAGGATCGTCGCCACCGACTCCGCCGTTTCGGAGATCGGGCGTCTGAGAGACGAGCACGGTCCGCTGATGTTCTTCCAGTCGGGGGGCTGCTGTGACGGCAGCTCCCCGATGTGTTTCCCCGACGGGGAGCTCCTGCTCGGCCCGAACGACCGTCTGCTCGGCGAGGTCGACGGCTGCCCCTTCTACATCGACGCCGACCAGGACGAGCGCTGGAACAGGCCTACTCTCGTGCTCGAGGTCGCAGCTGGCGCCGGCTCAGGCATGTCGCTGGAAGGAGTGCACGACCTCCGTTTCCGCACGGACGGTCGAGCCGCCGCCCAGGCGTGGACCAGCTGATGTACCCGTCTCGTACCCGCACCGTGTTTGCAGGTTCGCAAACAGAGACCAGCTGCTGGCGCGCGCGGTGACGTGCCAGGCGCAGAAGGCACGGAGCCGCTCTCGTCGATGACGTCGCCGACAAGAAACGGCAGCTGCCAGACCGCGCCGTGCCCCGTCTGCTCGCACTCACGCAGCCCTGCGCCGTGCGCGAGCGCAGCCGCCTACGGCTACCTCAGGTCCGATGACGGCTGGAAAGGCCGCGCGACGCAAGACTCCCAACTGCGCGCTCGCATTGCCAGCGCCCTCCAGCCGAGCCCGCCCGAATGCCGCCACGATAGGCCGGGGTTCCAGAACCGGCAGCGAGGAGGTGGTCGCCTTTCCGCCAGCACCGGCAACGAAGACTCTTCTTTTGCAGGTATTTTCTGTCGCTGCGAGCTGAAATGGCAAGCCTCGAAGGTGGTCGCGTGAGGCCGCGCGTGCCCGCGAGCGCCCGCCGGTCCGAAAATGTACCCGTCTCGTACCCGTGAGACGCTTCACCTGCGTCCAGGCAGGCAACAAAAGCCTAATTTGCAGGGCTTTTCGTGAAGCCCTCTGACGGACTCGAACCCTCGACCCCCTCCTTACCTACGAGTTCTGGGCGACGAAGCTGCCAGAGCCTGGCTGAGCTCAGCGGATGTTCGCGGAGCGCTCAACCCGATGTATAAAAGAGAGTAAGAGGTGTGGCAAAGCACTTGTCTCGTACCGCGAAGCGCGACGCGTCAGGTCTCAGTCGACTCAGCTGCGACTAGCGGGCCTCAACCGACGCCAGCGGTCTTCGCGACCTCTCGGTATTGAGCGATACTCGTAGCGATCGACCAGATCGCGAGCGCCAGGACGCCAGGGAGAAAGCCGTAGCCGAAAACGCTGTCTTCGCTGGTGCCCTGGATGAGCGCGAGGAAGGTGATGAGGAAGGAAAGAGCGCCGAGCAGGGCCATGATGCCGATCCAGCGGGCGAAGACTCCGGTGCGCAGCGTCAGCAGTCCGGCAGCCGCGAGCATCACGGCAAAGCCCATCGCGGCGACGAAGTACGGCCCCGCCGCCGCCGTGCCGGCCACCGCTCTACTCACCACGGGATCCGCGTCCGCGCCTTCGGTTGCTGCGGCAGCGATCATGACGATGGCCATCGTGATCCCCGCGATCCCAGTGAGGGCACCCGCGAACGCGACCCGAGCGAGTTGCACCGAGCCGCGTGCCGTGGCCTCGGCGTTCCCAAGGACGCTTCGGATCGTCCCAGCGAAGTGCAGGAACGCAAAGCCTGCGAGCAGGATCAGGAACCCACCGATCCGGCTCTTCCACTGGTTGTCGTCCGCCCACTTCGTCCAGTCCTGATCCGATGCCGTGTAGTCCGGCGCGTTTCCACCGCTGAGGAACCAGGCGAGAATGAACAGCACCGCGAACGCGACGCCGGACAGGGCGAGCAGCCGCTGCCAGGAGGTGGGGAGAGCGTCAGCTGACCGGTCTGAGGGCGTCTGCGCCGACACGTTCGGCTACACGCCGTCGGTCTGCGGAGTGACCGTGCTGCGCGCCGCGAGGATCGGAGCGGTCTTCCGGAATCCCCAGACTGCCGCGTAGATCCCGAGCGACAGCTCCCAGAAGAACTCGGGGATGACCAAGATGGCTGGCACCGTCGTGCCCGCATTCCACCAGTCGAAGAGCGTGCCGATGCTCCCGATCAGGAGGAGTGGCCCTCCAATCAGTCCGAGCCAGGTCATGCGCCGTGGGACGAGGCCGGACTTGTACATCAGGTAGCCGAGGATCAGCCCGTTCCCGAACGGGACGATGAACCCAGGGCCGAACAGGAACGTCCAGTCCTTGAGCGCGGCGAGGGAGACGGCGAGGTCGGCCGCGTCCGGAGTGTCGTTTCGGAGGCTGACGATCCCGAGCACGAGGATGATCCCGCCTGCGATGAAGACGCTCTCGATGATTCGAGCAGTGACGTAGCCGATGGCGAGGAGCTCGTTCTGTCGCCTGATGATCGGGTAGAGGACGACGGCCGTGCCGACGTTCGCGATGATCAGCAGGAGCTCCAGGAAGGCGCCCAGGTAGATCTGGCTGTCCTTGCCGTCACCGGCGATGTATCCGGCCGGGTCGTCGAGAACTGGCTGGAAGAGCGCGAGGGCGCCGATCGACGTGACGTACGTGATCAGGAAGAGCACCCCGAATATGCGGGCGTTCCTCTGGTCTTCGGCCATCTCGCCTCCTCGGCAGCCCGTTGCGGCTAGACGCGACGTGGCGATTCTAATCCGGAGCTCTCAGAAACCTCAAACGAGAACCGTGCGTGGCGCCCGAGCTGAAATCGGCTGCCGAGACCTTCGCGAACGCAAGAGCTCGACGAGCGCAAATTGACCCAAGACTTGGCCTACAGGCTCTACGCTGGGCGGAAAGTTGGGAACCCAGATTGGAAAATAGCCTATTTGCAGGGTTTTTCTAAGCCTTCTTGCGGACTCGAACCGCAGACCCCCTCCTTACCATTCAGGTTCTGAGGAAGGAAGCGCGGCCACGGGCGGGTCTCTGCGGGCACGAAAGCCTCGCAAACCAAAGGGATTTGACACCGACACGTGAGCCGCGCGTGGACGCGTGTGGTCGGGCTGATGTTCCTACATGTTCCCTCGCGGTGGACGAGAGTCAGGTTCAAGCGTGCCGGTCGCGACCGCGTCCTGCCGATCGAGCTGGGCTCAGGCGAGAGCACGCTGGCCCAGGCGACGGCGCGTCTAATGCGTCGGATCGTGCCGCCGGTACCAACGACGGCGGATCAAGACACCACTGGCGATGCTAGCCGCGGTGATCGCTCCGCACGTAGCTCCGAACGCCACAGGCGGTACTTCAAGCTCGGTGTGCGTGCCGATAGCAACCGCAACCGGAATCGAGAAGGCAACGGCCCACCATCGCCCGACCGCGAGGCCGATGAGGAATCCACCGACGAAGAAGATCGCGACGAGCATCGACCGAGTCTATTTGGCGGCCCCCGCGCGTCCACGTCGGACGCACCCTCAGGCGTCATTCCCGAACACTGGCCCAGGTAACGGATACTTCGTGTGATGGGAAACATCCGCTTCGGCGAAGGCGACCGCGTGCGCGTTGTGCAACTCGATCCGCAGTGGAAGGAAGCTGACCGCTGGGTTCTCGGGGAGGTCGGCACCATCGACTACTGGCACCCACAGTTCGAGGAATGGATGGTCTGGATTCAGACCCCAGGCGAACCGGAACCGACTCTGTGGATGTTCGGCGAGGACGAACTGGAACCGGCGTAGTGGCTTACCGCCGTCGAGGGACATTCCTGAACGCTCGACCAGGCGAGCAGATCCGACCTCGGGCCCCCTCAGCTGTTGACGGGCCTATGCGCTGGCGTACGCTTCTTATGTGACTTTCATCGGCATCTGTCTCCTCGCCGCTGTGGTTGGCACGATCGGATGGCGCCTGTTCGACAACAATCAGGCGTCGCTCCTCAAATCGTCGCCGACTCACTCGAAGTGGCGGTTCGTCCCGCTCGCCTCGGCTGGGATGATTCTCCTCGCGGCCGTACCTACCCTGGGAGCTGCGATCTTGTTAGCGCCACTCGGGTTGCTGGCAACGATCACCGCGTTTCGACGGATTCAACAACCGGCCGGGGCGACTTTCTGGTTTGGAGCAGGGCTCAATGGATTGCTGACGTTTCTGGTGGCCATCACCGTGGCGTCCGCCCAGCTGTAAGCCGCGGTCGACTCCGAATCGCCTCGGGGGACATTCCCGAACGCTGGCCCATGCAGCCGTTCTCGCCGCTCAGTCAGGCGACGCCGTAGGTGACGATCTCGTGCAGAGGGCGGAGGCAGGCAACCGCGTGTTGTCCCCAGTGGTTCTCGAACGCCCATCGAACGTCCCACAGTGCATCGACGCGAGCTTCTTCAAACGATGCGATTGCTTCCGCGAGGTCCTCGTCGATCTCGACCAGCTCCAATGAGAGCGAGCGCTCGATCGGTTCGACATTTTCATCCGCGAGCTTCGACGGGTCGTAGACGTCGATGAAGCTGTCGTGTTCTCCGAGTCGAGCTCTCAGCTTTTCACGGAGTGCGGCGCTGTCCCCCTCACGCGGCGGCGTATTCGCAACGTCGTCATTTTCAGGCACCGTTGGTGGGCCGAGGAGCGCCGCTGCGAGGTAGACGCGCGCGAGTGCGTTCCTGACCTGCCGCGCGAATGCGCCAGCCTGTACGTCGTCTGCGACGAGCGCAGCCCTAAATGCTTGAGCGGCCGACACGAACTCGTGGCGATCGCGCATCCGCAGAGCTTGTCAGGTTCAGGCGTCATTCCCGAACGCTGGCCCAGGTCAGCGACCGTGCTTCCCCTTCACGAAATCCTGATGAGCGCGTTGTACGTTCTGGGCGTGGGTGTTCGGGCATCGCTCGGAGTCGTTGTCATCGGTCTCGCCTTGACAGGATGCTCGGACGACAAGTCGAGCGGCTCGACGAGCGCTAGTCCGCGAGCTTCGGATGTCTCGACCCAGATCTCCGCCGCGGAATGGAAGGCGGTCATCAACGACTGGTACGTCGATGGGACCATCAACCAGCCTCATCGATGCGTGGCGATACAGGAGGCGATCGACCAACTGCCGAGGCGGGACTACTCAGACGCGTATGCAGATCTGCGGCGACTTGAGCGCGACACCTGCAGCTGAGGGTCAGGCGACATTCCGGAACTCTGGCCCAGGCGACGGGACGCCATGAACGGGCTGACATCTCAGGGCCTTGGAACGCCATCAGCCGGAACAGTCGGAACCGTCGCCCATGCCAGAAGGTCGCCGTCCGAGTCGGTCACGGTCACGGCTGTGGCCAGATGCCCGACCCGCCGATGCGCTGCTGGAATCTCAAACAGGAAGAAACCGGCATCGATCGGCGGCGAAACCCAGACGAATGGAATCTCGGCTGTCATCCCGTCCTCGTACTCGACCACGAGTCTCTCAGCGTCGGGCGTGAGCAGCCGTCCTGCGATCCTTGTCGTTACGCCCTTGCTTCGGTCTTGCTCAAAGGCCGCGCCGATCAGGAAGGAGTTCAAGTCCGGGCTCAACCCCAGAGGCTGGGGCGGCGGCGTCCGTTCTCGGGTGCAGCCGCCGATGTAATCCGACCACAGCAGGCAGAACCCTCCACTCGCCGTCGGTGCCACCCAAAGCGTGTGCATGCCGTCGGAGAGACGCACCTCCGTCACTCGCCGGGCAGAGTTCGGGAGTACTCCTGACTCCATTCCAGCCGGCGCGCCGATGTCGAGGCTCTTGAAGTCGAGCTGAACGCGCTCGGGCGCGGGGTCAGCCTCAAACCACTGAATGACAGTCCGATGAAGCCCCAGCGCAGGGGTTGCAATCGCCAGCGCGGCAGCAAGCCCGGCAAGGAGGAGCACTGGACGCCGGGTGTGCCCGGCCCGACGGCGGACGTCCGTCCAGTCAGGCTCAACGCCTACAGGCAGCGGGAGCAGCCGATCCAACTCCCTCCGAACCAGGGGTTCGAGCTCGATCACGATGACACCTCGCTCAGCATTTGTCGGAGATTCGAATGTGCGGCATTGAGCGTCGCTGAGACAGTTCCGATCTCGACGTCGAGAGCCACGGCAATGGTGCGGTAATCGAGATCCGCGAAGTAGCGGAGGAAAACGGCGAGCCGTTGCCGTTCGGGCAGCGCCGCGATCCACCGGCGCACGCCGAACTCGTCGTCGACCTCACCGTTCACCTCCGAGAAGAAGGCGAGCGCATCGGAGTCGACCAACGTCGCCACGCGAGCGTTCTGCCGCGCCGCGTTGACCACGATTCGCCAGACCCACCCGTCAAGAGCGCCCTCGCCGCGAAATGCCCGCCTGTTCCGCATCGCCGCCGCGAAGCCGTCCTGCACTGCGTCCCGCGCCCGATCTTCGTCATCGACAATCGCCATTGCAATGCGGAGGAAGTACGGGTACCGCGCCCGGTACAGCTGTTCGAGTGCCCGAAGCCGAGCATCATCTCCACGCCCAAGCATGTCCCTAACGATTCTCCCGGACGTCAGTTTGTTTAGGGCCGATCAGTTAGGTGTATATCGGGCCGCGCTGACGGCCAGGCAACTGCTGGTCCTCGCCCCGCCTCTCAGGGGACATTCGTGAACGCTGGCCCAGGTGAGAGCTGGACGGAATGGCGTGGTTGCCTCAGACTGAGTCAAGGTTGACCGACTCCGTCTTCACTACGCCGATGCCGTACATCGTGTGCGGCATGCTTCTCGGGGTGGGGCTCGTTGCCATGCGCTCCCGGATTCGGTGGTGGCACCGACTCCTCGTCAGCGCAGCCGCTCCTTGCGCCGTCGTCGCCGCCTTCGAGTTGGCTGCTCCTGATCCGCTCCTGTGGAGCGACCGTCTGGTGGTGGTAGTGGCTGTGCTGGTCGGCATCACTACCGGAGCAGTCCCGGCGGTCTACGTCTCGTGGATGCGCCGCGTGTTCCGCGATGCCAACGCGTCGGTCGCCGCGAAGCCCTGATCCGCACCGCGCTCAGGCGTCATTCCCGAACACTGGCCCAGGCGAGCCAACCGCCCTCGAGCCTGAACCGGTGATTATCTCGCTAGGCGAAGGTGGCGATGTCGAGCGGGTCTATCGCCAGGCAACGCGGCTAATCCTTCGGCGGCCGGACGATCTGTTGCCCGTGTGAACCGCCCGATTCACTTTCCTCGTTACGAAGGAACATTCGCCACGCCGCGCGCCCGAGGGAGAAGAGGAGTATCACCGCGGGCGCGGCGATGACGAGCGCGATCACCGCTTGGACGCTGATGCCATGAGCATAGCTCGAACGGTGCGGCGCCTCTTGAACCCTTAGCCGTTCAGGGGGCATTCCCGAACGCTGGCCCAGCCGACGCCCCTTGCCGCGAGTACGCTTCGGCCATGGTCGAGCGGTACACGATGAACCACTTCTCGCAGGGCAATCCGGCGGGCGAGAGACAGGGAGACGTGCCTGCGCTTCTTCGGCGCGTCGCCGACTCGATCACTGAGCTCGGCGACGTCAAGGTTCACGACATCACGTTCCACACCGAACTCTTAGACGGCGAGGACGCGGTGACGATGACCGTGTACTACGCCGACGCGCCGCACGACTGATCCTCAGGGGACATTCCCGAACACTGGCCCAGGCGACGGCTAGGCTCGGCGGCGTCGGATGGCGGAAACGATCTTGTCTAGATCGACAGGCCGCAAGGTTTCGACCCGGAGTAGATCGCCCGGCAGGTCAAGCGCGCCATGCGTTCCGCTTGCAAAGCGTCCGGAAAGCAGCTTCACCTTCTCCGCGTCATGGTGTCCCTCATGGCGTGGTCGATTCGTGTACCGCGTGATGAGCAACTCCAAGGGCGCGGCGCAATGGATCTGGACGACATGATGATCGGGAAGCGATCTGAATTGCTCCTCGGCGCTTCCGCGGAAGAAGTTGGCCTCGACGATCACGCTCTGTCCCGCCGCGAGTAGTAGGGAAGCGAAATCAAACAGGAGCGCGAACGCCGCGCCTCCTAGCTTGCCCGACCAGTCCACGTCGCCGGTTCCCAGCGTCTCGTAGAGCCGCTCCTTGATCCTGTCCCTCACGATCAGCGGCAGACCGAGGCGAAGCGAGAGGGCGTCGGCGAGCGTTGTCTTGCCTGCCGCAGGCATTCCAGTGACAACGACGAGTACGGGCCGGCGCACGTCGGCATCCTCGCAGCGCCGACCGCGCTCGGGTGAGATTCCCGAACGCTGGCCCAGGCAACGGCCAGGGTTTCTAGGATCGGTCCGTGCCGGTCCCGTTCCCCAAGAGCTTGCACGCGTCGTCAGTCGCCTTGCGGATGTTCTCCGCCGAGGATGCACCCTGGATTCAGGCTGCCTGCGACAGACCTGAGATGGCTCGATTCGTGCCGGTTCTGCCATCGCCGTACACGCTCGCCGATGCTGAAGCGTTCGTGCGGTACGCCGAGAACGCTTGGGAGCAAGGATCGAGCGCCCCATTCGCGATCACAACCACCGGCAACGAGCCGCTCGGCTCAGTCGAGGTCCACTCGAAATCCACAGACGCGAGCCATGCAGGCGTCGGATACTGGCTTCGTCCCGAAGCGCGAGGTCGAGGGGCAGCGACCGAAGCGGTCAGGCTCGTCTCGGCATGGGCGTTCGACGAGCTACGCATCGAGCGCCTGAGTCTGATCACGGACCCGGCTAACGAGGCGTCGATGCGCGTGGCCGAGCGGGCAGGCTACCTGCGGGAAGGTCTTCTCCGCGCCTGGCACCCAACTCGGTCGGGCCGTCGCGACAGCGTGATGTTCTCGCTCGTGCCTAGCGACTTACCTCGACCGCAATAGCGGGACGGTCGGGAGTCATTCGCGAACACTCGCCCAGCCGAGCCTCCTCGAGCCGTCAGTGGATCGCGATTTAAGAATTTCGCGAATCCGTTCCGGCAGTTCGAACCTAGTTAGGGGGTGCACAGCTCGCCGCCCGTCCATTGGACTCGTCTTGGGGAGGAAGCACATGACAGCGAAGAAGGTCGGACTACGCCGTGCGGTAGGCGCTGCAGTTGCCCTCGGTCTCGCGTTGGCCGTGGCCGGCCCAATAGCGGCCGGCAAGAAGCCGCCGCCGCCGACGGGCGACAAGACGCCGCCGACGGCGCCGACGAATCTGCGCGTGACGAGCCTGAGCCACAAGAGCGTCACGCTGGCCTGGAACGCGTCGACGGACAACTCGGGAAGCGTCACCTACTCCGTCAAC
>Ga0190265_10001866_pt1 | contig 13910 bp, 11 predicted proteins | sample Popmic124T_FD_133135 | JGI IMG/M metagenome (GOLD analysis project Ga0190265, IMG submission 133135) | Populus adjacent soil microbial communities from riparian zone of Indian Creek, Utah, USA - 124 T | ecosystem: Environmental > Terrestrial > Soil > Riparian zone | place: USA: Utah | collected...
CGCAAACCGACGATGCTCGAGATGTTCACGATCGCCCCGCCACGCCGCTTCATCATTCCCCGCGACGCGGCGCGGCTGGTGTAGAAGACGCTGCTCAGGTTGGTCTCGATCACGTCGCGCCAGTCGGCGTCGGTCATGCGCGCGAGCACGCCGTCACGGGTCAGGCCCGCGTTGTTGACGAGGATCGCGATCTCACCCGCCTCCTCGACGAGCGCCTTCGCCTGCTCCGGATCGGCGACGTCTGCCTGAACGGCGCGGCCTCCGATCTCGGTTGCGACGGACTCGGCCTCGTCGGTCCCCGAGCGATAGCCGACAACGACGTCGGCGCCCGCCCTGGCGAACTCGACGGCAATCGCCCGACCGATGCCGCGAGACCCTCCGGTCACAAGGGCTGTCTTTCCCTCGAGCGAGCAGAACCCGTCGCTAGGCAGTGGAGATTGTCTCCTCGACCTTTTTGAGCCCGGCAAGGTTGTTCACCGACACTGCCTTCACGGTGCGGTCAATCCGCTTGAGGAGACCTGAGAGGACATTGCTCGGACCGACCTCGACAAAGACCCGTGCGCCTTCCTCGATGAGCCCGCGGGCGGCCTGCGTGAACTTCACCGGCGCAGTGATCTGCTCGACGAGAAGCGTCGCCATCCTGTGTGCAGGCTCGATCTTGGCAGTGACGGTCGACATGAATGGCGCAACGGGATCCCGGAAGCGGACGCGGTCCAGCGCCGGCCGCAGCCGGTCGGCCGCGCGCGCCACCAGAGGACTGTGAAAGGCGCCTGAGACCTTGAGCTTCACCGTGCGCCGCGCACCGGCGGCCTCCGCCCTTGCGCACAGCTCGTCGACAGCAGCCTGTGTCCCGGAAACGACGATCTGGCCCGGGCAGTTGTAGTTCGCGGGCCAGACTCCCTCTATCTCCGCGCAGAGGTCCTCGACAATCGGATCGTCGAGACCGAGGATCGCGGCCATCGAGCCGTTGCTCTCCCGGGCTGCCTCGTCCATCGCCAGGCCGCGTTCGCGAACCAGGGCGATCGACTCCGCGACATCGAGTGAGCTCGCGGCCGCCAACGCTGTGAACTCACCAACCGAGTGGCCGACGACGAAGTCGGGGTGCAGCCCTCGCGCATTCAGCGCCGCCAGCACGGCGAGGCTCGTTGCGACGAGCGCAGGCTGCTGGACGTCCGTGCGGACCAGCTCATCGAGCGGCGCCTCGAAGCACAGCCGCTCGAGATCGAGCCCGGAGGCCTCACTCCCTTTGCGAAAGACCTCCATCGCCTCGGGCACGGATTCGGCGATCTCGCGGCCCATGCCGACCTCGAGCGAGCCCTGTCCGGGGAAGCAGAAAGCGACCTTCATGAGCCCACCTTTCCGTTTGCAGTCCACTCGATCAAGGCCGAGCCCCAAGTCAGGCCCGCTCCCATGCCAGTCATCAGAACCAGCTCGCCCGGCTTCAATCGCCCATCGGCCTCTGCATCGGCAAGTGCCAGCGGGATGGAACCGGACGACGTGTTGCCATACCGATCGACGTTGACCACCGTGCGCTCTTCGGGAATGCCGAGCTTCTTCCTGGCGTGCTCGATGATGCGGACGTTCGCCTGGTGCGGAACGTAGACGTCGACGTCCTCGACCGACACTCCGCTGTTGGCGAGCACCTTCTCGGCCGATTCGACGAGCACCCGGGCGGCGAACTTGAAGACCTCGCGGCCGTTCATCTTCACGTAGTGCTCGCCCCCGGCGACCGTTTCGGCCGACGTCGGCTCGCGGGAGCCGCCGGCCGGTATATACAGCTGCGAGCCGCCAGACCCGTCGGCTCCGAGCTCGAAGCCGAGGAAGCCGCCCTGGGGCACGCGCTCCAGCACGACGGCGCCGGCGCCGTCGCCGAAGAGGACGCACGTGCTGCGGTCCCCCCAGTCGACGATCTTCGAGAGGAGGTCACCGCCGACGACGAGCGCCCGGTTGGCCAGGCCTGCCGAGACCATGCTGTGCGCCTGCGCGATCGCATAGACGAAGCCCGTGCAGCCGGCTGAAAGGTCGTAGGCGGCCGCATTCTTCATGCCCAGCTGGTCGGCCATGATCGCGCTGGTCGAGGGGAAGGCCATGTCCGGCGTAACGGTCGCGACGATCAACAGGTCGATCGAGGCGGCGTCGCCTCCGGCCTGCTCGAGAGCGTCCTTCGCCGCGGGCAGCGAAACGTCCGAGAGCGCCTCGTCTGCCGCTGCCACACGGCGTTCCCTGATGCCCGTGCGCTCGATGATCCACTCGTCGGAGGTGTCGACCATCTTCGACAGCTCGTCGTTCGTCAGCACGCGCTCCGGGGCATGGCAGCCGAGACCCGTGATCGAGACGCGGCCGTTCGATGTGGCGCTCCCGATCAACTTCGGTCCACTGCGAACGTCAACGTCCCGCGCGCCGCCAGCTTGTCCCCAACGTGGGCGGTCGCGCGTCCCTTGCCGATGGGCCCCCGAACCCGCTCGAGCACGCACGTCAGCTCCAGCTCGTCACCAGGTAGGACGAGCCGCTTGAAGCGCACGTCGTCGATGCCGGCGAAAAGCGCCAGCCGGCCCCGATTCTCCTCCTCGGAGAGAACGGCCACGGCGCCGGTCTGGGCCATGGCCTCGACGATCAGGACTCCGGGCATGATCGGGCGGCCGGGGAAGTGCCCTTGGAGGTACCACTCGTCCTCGCGCACGGTCTTGCGCGCGACGGCACGAACGCCCAACTCCAGCTCGACGATCTCGTCGATGAGGAGGAACGGCTCACGATGGGGCAGGATCGCCTCGATCTCTGCCCGCCCGAGCGGCGTCTCAAGGCGGGTTGCCACGAGCCGCCTAGTCTAGTGACGATGGACACTCTCGCCGCCGAAAACGTCGTGCCGAGGCTCCGCGGCCGCTTCGGCCGTCCCTATCTCTACGCGGAGACGTGCCCCTCGACTCAGCGGCTGCTGGAGCCGGAGCGGACCGAGGGCGCGGTCGCGGTGGCGGAGGAGCAGACCGAGGGGCGCGGACGCCTAGGGCGCACGTGGGTGTCTCCTCCGCACGTCAACATCCTCTGCTCAGTGCTCCTCGAGCCCGCCGTCGAGACACCACGGCTCCCGGAGCTCTCCGTCGTCGCGGGCGAGGCGTGCGCCGAGGCCATCAGCCGCGTCACCGGCCTCGAGCCGAGCATCAAGCTGCCGAACGATCTCCTGCTAGGAGGACGGAAGGTCGCCGGGATACTCGCCGAGGCTCGCGACGGACGGGTCGTGCTCGGAGTAGGCATCAACGTGAACGTCGAGGCGGCCGAGCTACCTCGAGACGTAACGACACCGGCCACTTCGCTCCTCGCCGAGCTGGGTGGACCGGTCGACCGCGCCGAGCTCCTCGTCACGCTCCTCGAGACGCTCGAGGAGCACTACTACCGCTGGCTAGCGCTACCTCAATAGGGGAGCGGTCTCGTTCCCCGCAAAGTCGCGGGCGACGGCGCGCATGGACGTGAACGCGCCGCCGGAGGGAACAGTGAACCGCCCAGGAGTCAGCCGCCGCACCCGCACGATCCGCGACCCATCGAGGGTCACGGTGAGATCGGCGGGCTCGTTGATCGAGAAGCGAAGCTCAGGCGCCGACACGAGTTGCAGCCGAGGCGCGGCGAGGTCGAGGGCGAAATCCATCGTCTGGACGACCGTCGAGACGGGGGTCGTGGCACGCACGATGACCTTGTACTCCCCTGCGCCAAGGCGCCCGCCGAAGCGGCCGTTCCACTCGATCGCCTGCGGGCCACCTTCTCTAGGCCCTGCGAAGACCTGGCCTAGTGTCTTCCCTTTCCGTTGCACGGAAATGGCGATGCGCGCCGGCCCGTTGAGCCCGAAGCGGAACCTCGTCGTATCCCACCGCCCGTCCGCATTGGGCGAGAACACCTGAGGCACGACCCGCACTCCGACGAGGGCTCGGTTGACGATCACGGTCACCGTCGCCGTCGTCTCGATGCCGGCGTCGCTTCGCGCCGCGAGCAGGATCCCGTAGCGGCCGTCCGGAACGCCGGCTCCGTCCCAGCGAAACGTGTGCTTGCCTGCCAACTTCCTCTCGGTGAAGAGCACGGCCAGCGGGGCGCCGGCGGCATCTACGACCGTGGCGGTCACCGTAGCCGGAGTGGTGATCCGGTACTGCACGGTCGTCGTCTCCTGGCGCCCGTCGCCGTTCGGGGTGATGAGGGCAGGTCGAGCGAGAGCGGTCAGCGTGGCCCGCTGGACGGTCCCGGCAACGGTCCCCGTGGCCGGTCGCACCGTAGGGCCGGCATCGATCGCATACGTGTAGCGACCGGCAGGCACGGTCCGGGCATCCCAGACCCAGTCGACCGCCGTTCCCTCCCCCTCGCCCGTCCCGACAACCGAGTTGCTCTGGTCGACGACGACGACGCTCCATGGCAGCGGCTCAGTGAGCCGCGCGGTGAAGCGCACGAGGCCGCCCGGGCCGCCCACCGCACGCGGTGAGTAGAGCTTCGGGAGGCCGAGGTCGTGGACCATCCGTCCGATGTTGTTCAACTCCCCGTAGAGGCGGCCTCCCGGACAGGAGGTGAAGCCGGTGTCGCGGTGGCCGGAGATCGCGCGCAGTGTGACCGGAGCGCCTGTTGGAAAGCGAGGGTTCCCCGTCGACGTCCAGTTCGTCAGGCTGAGCGGGTCGAGGTGCGCGACGTCGAGCCGCCACGCGAGCAGCTGGGTCAGCGCGGTCCGTGCACTCGGGGTCACGGCCCCCGCGTCGTAGTTCCCGAGCAGGGCGACTCCGACCGAGCCTGTGTTGAACCCTGCCGCGTGAGCGCCGACGACATTCCGGTCGATTCCACCGAAGCGGCCTTCGAACACCTGGCCGTACTTGTCGATGAGAAAGTTGTAGCCGATGTCGTCCCAGCCGTTCGAGCGCACGTGGTACAGCTGGATGCCGCGCACGATGGCTGCCGACTGCGTCCTCGAGTAGGTGTTCGACCCGGCCGTGTGGTGAACGATTGCGAAGCGCAGCGCGTCCGTGTACCGCGCGCGTCCTCGTCGGATGCGCTCGTTCGCACCCCAGGCGAGCCGGGAGAGGATCAACGGCGAGTCGGCGATCGAGATCGCGCGCAGCGGGACCCCTCCGGCGGGGCTCCAAACGTACTGGGCCCGAACCCGGCGCACCGGGCCGCGCGTCTTGATCTCCAGGCGGTTCGAGGGCCCGGTCCAGTACGGGTTTCCGATCCGCCAGCCCGGCCGGCCGCGTTCGCGGCCTGGATCGGGAGCATCCTCGGCCTCGGGGGCGGCCTTACGCCACCCGCTCCACCGCCCTCTGACGGCCTTCGTGCGGAACGAGACCTCGCCGCTGCCCTGCCAGTGCAAGCCGACCAGGTTGAACCGGGGCGCGGGCGATTGCCGGCCGGCCGGCACATCACGCGCGACCGCCGAGAGGCCGGCCCCGAACGCGGTCGACGGCACGACGAGCAACGAGATGAGGGCGATGAAGAGCGATCTCATGGGCGAGGATGCCTTCCTAAAGAACCAGAGACCGGCTTCGCCCTCAAGGCTGCCGGGCCTTCCTAGATAGAATCCTTACAAGTGTGAAAGGGCCGCTCCTGCGGACATTTCTCGTCGTCGCCTGCGTGGCTGCGACCCTGGCTCCTGCGGCCTCAGGAGCCCCCGATCGCCCGCGTGTCCTCGAAGTCGTGTTCGAGAACGACGTCAACCCGGTCACGGCTGACTACGTGATCGGCGAAATCGAGCGGGCGAACGACGAGGGCTATGACGCGGTCGTGATCCAGCTCGACACTCCCGGCGGGCTCTCCGAGGCGATGCGGGACATCTACAAGAAAGAGCTCGCGTCTCGAATCCCGGTCATCGTCTACGTGGCGCCCGAGGGAGCGCGGGCTGCCTCCGCCGGCGTCTGGATCGGGCAGGCGGCCGACGTGCTGGCGATGGCGCCACAGACGAACCTCGGCTCCTCGACGCCGATCTCCTCGGGAGGCGGAGACATCCCGTCGGATCTCAAGCGGAAGGTGATCAACGACGCAGCAAAATCGCTCCGCGGCCTGGCCGAGGAGCATGGGCGCAACGGCGACTGGGCGGAGCAGGCCGTCCGGAAAGCCTCGAACCTGACCGCCCGGGAAGCGTTGCGCATGAACGTGATCGACGCCATCGCCCCCAGCCTGCCGGCGCTGCTCGAGCAGCTCGAGGGCTACAAGACGAAGCCGAAGGGTCACGTCCTGCACCTCTCCGGAGCCGAGATCGATCGGGTCGAGATGTCCTTCTGGAAGAAGATCCTCGACACGCTCATCGACCCGGAGCTGATCGTGCTCTTCCTCTCGATCGGGACGCTCGGGATCATCGTCGAGCTCTGGAATCCCGGCCTCATCTTCCCGGGCACCGTGGGCGCGATCTCGTTGATCCTCGGCCTCTTCGGGCTCCAGGTGCTACCCATCAGCGCCGCCGGGCTGCTGCTGATGATCCTGGCCTTCGCGTTCTTCGCTGCCGAGGCGTTCATTCCGAGCCACGGGGCGTTAACCGTCGCCGGTGCATGTTGCTTCGTCATCGGCGCGCTGCTGCTCTTCGACCCGGCGGGCGAGAGCTACCAGGTGTCGCTGACCGTTGTGCTCGCGATCGCCGGAACGCTGGCCGTGCTGATGGCGCTCGTCGCGACGAAGATCGTGCAGGTTCGCAAGCTGGCGCCGGTCACAGGCCAAGATGAGATGGTCGGCCAGGTAGGGGTCGTGCGCGACACGCTCGACCCGACGGGCCAGGTCTTCGTGCACGGTGAGCTCTGGCAGGCGGAGAGCGACGCCGGGCCGATTCCGGCCGGCAGCCAGGTACGCGTCGAGGGTATCGACGGGCTCACGCTTAGGGTCGCGCCGGTCACCTAGTCGGACCTCTATAGGATCGCATCGTGGCCGCGCTCATCGGTCTTGCCGCAGTCGCCCTCGTCGTGTTGGTCGTGCTCTCGTCGGCGATCCGGGTCGCACGCGAGTACGAGCGGGGCGTCATCTTCCGGCTCGGCCGTCTGAGGTCACCGCCCAAGGGCCCAGGCCTGTTCCTGCTGATCCCGATCATCGACAAGATGGTTCGAGTCGACCTGCGAACGGTGACGCTGAACGTCCCACCGCAGGAAGTGATCACCAAGGACAACGTGCCGGTCCGCGTCAACGCCGTTGCCTACTTCCGGATCATCGATCCCGAGAAGGCGATCGTGCAGATCGAGAACTTCATGGTCGCCACTTCGCAGATCGCGCAGACGACCCTGCGCAGCGTGCTTGGCCAGCACCAGCTCGACGAGCTGCTCTCCGAGCGCGACAAGATCAACGAGATCCTGCAGCGGATCATCGACGAGGCGACTTCGCCCTGGGGCATCAAGGTCTCGATCGTCGAGGTGAAGGACGTGGAGATCCCCGGCGGCATGCAGCGCGCCATGGCCCGGCAGGCCGAAGCCGAGCGCGAGCGGCGAGCGAAAGTCATCGCCGCCGAAGGTGAGTTCCAGGCCTCGGAGCGTCTCAAGGACGCCGCCGAGGTCATGGCCCAGAACCCGATGTCCCTTCAGCTGCGCTTCCTGCAGACGATGCTCGAGATCTCGTCCGAGCGTTCGTCGACGATCATCCTGCCGCTCCCGATCGAGCTCTTCCGGCCGCTGATCGAAGGCTCGAGCGGCTACGGAACCAAAAGCTGACGGGCTCAGAAGTCCGGCGAGACCCGATCTCCGGGCGGACGGTCGTCATCGCGCCGGCGAGAGCGAAACGCCCCGGCGCCAAACGAGGAGAGGTCGAGCAGGAGAATCCCGAAGAGCTCGACCGCTGCCCGTTCTGCGAAGGGAGGGAGGACCGAACACCGCCCGAGGTCTTCGCCGTGGGCCCACCGGATCGGGAGCCCGACACCCCGGGCTGGCAGGTCCGCGTCGTCCCCAATCTCTATCCGGCCTTCGACCGGCAGGAGGTCGTCGTCCACTCGCCGCGACACGTCCGCTCGCTGGCCGAAGTCGCGGCGGACGAGATCGCCCCGATCGGCATTGCCTGGGAACAGCGGATCGCGGCCGCCCGCGCCGAAGGCTTCCCGTACGTCCAGGTGCTCCTCAACGAAGGGCGCGAAGCCGGAGCGAGCCTTCCGCACAGCCACTCGCAGCTGGTCTGGTTGCGCGAGCCGCCGCCCGAGCCCGCGGCCGAACTAACGAATCTGCAGGACGGGAGCTGCGCGCTCTGCGCTCTCCTCGCGGAGCACGAGCCTTTGACGATCGACTCCGCAGACGGAGTGCGGCTCCTGGCTCATCCGGCCGGGCGCGCGCCATACGAGCTGCTGATCGCCCCGACGGAGCATCGGCCGGAGGGCGGCGCAGATCTGTTCGCCGCCGCGCTCCGGCTCTTGCGCAGCGGAATCCGCCGGCTGCGCGCAGTCGAAGGCCCGGTCCCGATCAACGCCTGGGCCCACGCAGGCGGGCACTGGCACCTCGAGGTGCTGCCGCGACTGACCGTGCTCGCCGGACTCGAGCTCGGCGCGGGCCTTTACGTCAACTCGCTGCCGCCGGAAGAGGCGGCGGCTGCTCTAGGAAAGGGCTTCCTCTAGCTTCGCCGAGCCGTTGTGACTCTCGCGCTCGCGAAAGCTACGAGCGGCCTCGATCGCTGCGCCGAGGTTCAAGCCCTTGTCTTTGGCCTGTTTGATCAACATCACCGTCTCGAGTGCATCGATGTCGTAGATCCGCTGCTTGTGACCTTTCGTAGGAATTTGAGCCTTGTTCGTCCAGTAGTCGAGCTGCATCTTCGAGATGCCTGCGATCTGGCACACCTGGCCCAGATAGAGCTCGACTTTTCCGAGGTGATCGGCTAGGTCGATTGGTTCAAGAAGATCCACCTGCCCGGCGGCCATACGTGTTCCCTCCCTCTGGAGACGTTGACCCCATGCGCTGAAGGTATAACGCTATGACGCGTTTTTGTGAAGGCTACTTAGCGAAAACGGTTACAAATTGCGGCCATTTTCTGCCGAAACCTACTCCTCGACGGGCTCGGCTTCGGCGGGCTCCGCTTGCACAGCCTCGGCTTCGACGACCTCGTCCTGATCGGCCTCGACCACGGGCGCCAGTGTCGAAACTCGCTCGGACTTCTTCAGCCGCATCACGATCACGCCCTGGGTCGAGCGCCCGAGGCGCTTGATGTCGTCGACTGCCATCTTGATCACGGTGCCGCCCGTCGAGATCAGCATCACCTGGTAGCCGGGACGCACGACGCGCGCGCCGGCGAGCTTGCCCTTGGCCTCGGTGAGCTGCACAGTCTTTACGCCGAGACCGCCGCGTCCCTTGACCGGATACTCGTCGATCTTGGTGCGCTTCCCGTAGCCGTTCTCGGTGACGACAAGGAGGTCGGCATCGTTCTCGGCGCGGTTGATCTCGATCACCTCGTCGCCCTTGCGCAGGTTCATCCCGCGCACACCGCCGGTCGCCCTCCCCATCGGGCGGGCGCCCGACTCGTGGAAGCGAATCGCCTGTCCCTTGCGCGAGACCATCAGGATGTCGTCGTCGCCTGACGAGTGGATCACGCCTACGAGCTCGTCCTTGGGGCGCAGGTTGATGGCGATGATGCCGTCGGCCTTGAGCGGCGTGTTGTAGTCCTCGAACTTCGTCTTCTTGACCATGCCGTTCTTCGTAGCGAGGACGAGGTACTCGGCCTCCTTGAACTCGCGCGTGGCCATCACGGCGCGGATGGTCTCGCCCTCGCGAAACGGCAGGAAGTTGGCCATCGCGCGCCCTTTGCCCTGCCGCGTGCCGAGCGGAAGCTCGTGGACCTTCAGCCGGTAGACCTTGCCCACCGACGTGAAGAAAAGGATGTAGTCGTGAGTCGATGCGACGAACAGGTGCTCGATGTAATCGTCGTCCTTCAGCCCCATACCCATCACGCCTTGGCCCCCGCGGCGCTGCTCGCGATAGGTGTCGACCGGTAGCCGCTTGACATACCCGGCCCGCGAGATGGCGATGACCATGTCCTCCTCGGCGATCAGATCCTCGAGCTCGAACTCCTCCTCGGCCGCGATGATCTCGGTGCGCCGCTCGTCGCCGCGGCCGTAGATCTCCTTGATCTCGGCGAGCTCCTCGCGAATGACGCCGTCGATGCGGGCCGGATCGCCGAGAATCGCCCTCAGCTCGGCGATGCGCTCCTGGAGGTCGTTGTACTCCGTCTCGACCTCGCTGCGCCCGAGCGCGGTCAGACGCTGGAGTCGAAGGTCGAGGATCGCCTGCGCCTGGATCTCCGAGAGCTCGAACTGCTCCTGCAGTCCGGTGCGCGCAGCGTCGACGTCGGCCGAGGCGCGGATCAGCGCGATCACTGCATCGAGGTTGTCGAGCGCCTTGAGGTACCCCTCGAGGACATGTGCCCGGGCCTCGGCGCGGCGCAGCTCGTGCTTCGACCGGCGCGAGATGATCTCGCGCTGGTAGTCGAGGTAGTGGCGGATCATCTCGAGCAGCGAGAGCGTCCGCGGCACGCCCTCGACGAGCGCCACTGCGTTGTAGCCGAACGTCGTTTGCAACGGGGTGTGCTTGAAGAGCTTGTTGAGCGCCACCTGCGGAATGGCGTCTCGCTTCAGCTCGACATAGATGCGCATGCCGTCCTTGTCGGAGTGGTCCTGCAGCGCCTCGTCTGTCATCGGAACTTCGTTCAGGGTCCCGGCCTTGACGAGGTCGGCGATCTTCTCGATCACGCCTCCCTCGCCGCCCTTGCGGACACCGTACGGAAGCTCAGTGATGATGATCGCGTTCTTGCCGCCGCGCAGCACCTCGATGTGCGCCTTGCCTCGAACGATGAGCCGGCCGCGCCCCGAGCGGTAGGCGTCACGAATGCCGGAGCGGCCGACGATTGTGCCGGCGGTCGGGAAGTCCGGGCCTTTCACGATCTGGGAGAGGCGCCCGACATCGATGTCGGGGTCGTCGATCATCGCGTTCACCGCAGCGACGACCTCGCCGAGGTTGTGCGGGGGGATATTCGTCGCCATGCCGACCGCGATCCCTTGCGAGCCGTTCAGGAGCAGGTTCGGATAGCGCGACGGAAGGACGGTCGGCTCGCGGCGCGACTCGTCGTAGTTGGGGACGAAATCGACCGTATCGGCGTCGATGTCGCGCAGCATCTCGGTCGCCATCCGCGAGAGGCGGCACTCCGTGTAACGCATCGCCCCGGGCGGGTCGCCGTCGATCGAGCCGAAGTAGCCCTGCCCCTGGATGAGGGGGTAGCGCATCGAGAACGACTGTGCGAGGCGGGCGAGAGCGTCGTAGATCGCCGAGTCGCCATGCGGGTGGTAGTTGCCCATCACGTCGCCGACGACGCGCGCCGACTTCCGCGTTGGGCGGTTCGGCTGCAGGCCGGCTTCGTGCATGGCGTAGAGCACCCGGCGGTGGACGGGCTTCAAGCCGTCGCGCACGTCAGGCAGGGCGCGCGAGACGATCACACTCATTGCGTAGTCGAGGAAGCTCGAGCGGACTTCCGCCTCGAGCTCGCGAGGCTCGATCCGGCCGATGCCCAGCGGCTCGCCGGTGAGATCAGACATCGAGGAACCTCACGTCACGTGCGTTTTGCTCGATGAACTCTCGGCGCGGTTCCACCTCGTCGCCCATCAGGCGCGAGAACCAGAGATCGGTCGTCGCCGCATCCTCGACGTCCACTCGTACGAGCATGCGCCGTGTGGGATCCATGGTCGTCGTCCACAGCTCGTCGGACTGCATCTCCGCCAGACCCTTGAAACGAGTGATCTGGATGCCGTGCTTGGCGAAGGTGAACGCGAGCGCTCTCAGGCTCTCGAAGGTCTCGGCCTCCTCGTCCTGCTTGCCGGAGCGAAGCCGGAACGGCGGCAGCCCGCCGACGACCTCGCCGAGTCGCTCGTACGAGCGCCGAACATGCTCGTAGATGGGGGAGTCGAACAGCTCGGCGGGAACAATGATGTCCGTCGCCGCGCTCGTCTCCAGCTCGACGATCCGCACCTTGAGTGCCTTTGCGTCGGCCTTGGCGTCGAGGCCGTAGCCGTTCTCGCTCGCGGCCTTGATCCACTTGGCGGCCTCGCTCGGCGTCGACACGTCGCTCTCGACTAGCCGGTGGGCGAGGACGAAGTCGGCGGCCGGATTGCCGAAGTCGGAACGGAGGCGGCCGGCCCAGCCCTCGAACTCGTGCAACGCCCGCTGGAAGCGGCCGTACTTGGCCTCGCTGAGCTTGACCTGGGCGCCTCCGCGCGCCTCGATCTCGATCTCGGGAAACTTCTCGCGGACGAGCAGCTCCTCGAGCTGGGCGTCCTTCTCCAGATAGCTCTGCTGGTTGCCCATCCGCACGAGATAGAGCGGCGGCACCGCGATGTAGACGTGGCCGCGCTCGAAGAGCTCGGGCATGTGGCGATAGAGGAACGTGAGCACGAGCGTGCGGATGTGCGCACCGTCGACGTCGGCGTCGGTCATGACGATGACGCGGTGGTAGCGCAGCTTCGCGATGTCGAACTCCTCGCCGATCGACGTGCCGATCACCTGGACGAGCGTCTGGATCTCGGTGTTCGAGAGGACCTTGTTGATGCGGTTCTTCTCGGAGTTGATGATCTTCCCGCGCAGCGGGAGGATCGCCTGGTTCGACTTGTCGCGGCCTTCCTTGGCCGCGCCGCCGGCCGAGTTGCCCTCGACGATGAAGAGCTCCGACAGGGCCGGGTCGCGGATCTGGCAGTCGGCGAATTTCTTCGCCATCTCGCCCCCAAACGCGCCCTTGCGTCGCGTCAGCTCACGGGCCTTGCGAGCCGCCTGCCGCGCACGCGCCGCAGAGATCGCCTTCAGGATGATCTGCTTCGCTTCGGCCGGGTTCTCCTCGAGGAACTCGGAGAGCTTGGCGTTGACGGTCTGCTCGACAAGGCCGCGGACACCCGCGTTGCCCAGCTTGGTCTTCGTCTGGCCCTCGAACTGCGGGTCGCGCAGCTTCACGGAGATCACCGCTGCCAGCCCTTCGCGCACGTCGTCGCCCTCGAGGTTCTCCTCCTTCTCCTTGAGGAGCTCCATCGAGCGCGCGTACTTGTTCAGCGTGCGCGTGAGAGCACCCTGGAAGCCGGAGAGGTGCGTGCCTCCCTCGTGCGTATGGATGTTGTTCGCGAACGAGTAGACCGACTCGACGTACTTCGTGCTCCACTGCATCGCGACCTCGACCTTGCCCTGCTCTTCGGACTCACCCTCGAAGTAGACGATGTGCTTGTGGACGGGATCCTTTTGCTCGTTGACGTACGCGACGAAGTCGCGGATGCCCCCCTCGTACATGAACTCGATCTTCTCGCCGCCGGCGCGCTCGTCGTTCATGACGATGTGCAGCCCACGGGTGAGGAAGGCCGTCTCGCGAAGGCGCTGGACGAGCGTGTCCCAGTCCCACTCGACCTCGTCGAAAATCTCCTCGTCGGGCAGGAAGGAGATGGTCGTCCCGCTTTCGCCCTTCTCGGCCTTGCCGATCACCTTCAGCTCGGTCGTCGGCTCGCCGCGGCAGAACTCCTGCTGCCAGAGCTTCCCGTCGCGGCGCACTTCAGCGGTGAGGCGCTCGGAGAGGGCGTTGACCACCGAGACTCCTACGCCGTGCAGGCCGCCGGAGACCTTGTAGCCCTCGCCGCCGAACTTCCCGCCGGCGTGCAGCTTCGTCAGAACGACCGTCAGGGCGGACTCGCCCGTGTCGGCCATCTCGTCGACCGGGATGCCCGAGCCGTTGTCGACCACCGTCACGGAGTTGTCGGGGTGCAGCGTCAGATCGATGCGATCCGCGCGCCCCGCGAGCGCCTCGTCGACCGAGTTGTCGACCACCTCGTAGACCAGGTGATGCAGCCCGCGAACACCCGTCGATCCGATGTACATGCTGGGTCGCTTGCGCACGGGCTCGAGACCCTCGAGGACCGTGATGTCTTTAGCGGTATAAGATGCTTTAGTCATTAAAAAAAGCCCTGCATTTTGCCGCAATTAGGGCAAAAG
>Ga0190265_10001867_pt1 | contig 13910 bp, 2 predicted proteins | sample Popmic124T_FD_133135 | JGI IMG/M metagenome (GOLD analysis project Ga0190265, IMG submission 133135) | Populus adjacent soil microbial communities from riparian zone of Indian Creek, Utah, USA - 124 T | ecosystem: Environmental > Terrestrial > Soil > Riparian zone | place: USA: Utah | collected...
CAACTCCATGTTTGTCGATAGCTCTCGCAATCGCTTTCGTCAATCTCGCGTACTCAACCTTCTTATCGTCCTCGAGCTCGAAGACAATATTCTTCAGCTTGAATGGAACAATCACGCCATCGCGAAGCGCCTCTTTGTAGGAGACGGCGGGGAAGTAGAACGTCCGAAGGGGGCGGCGGGCGCCGGAGTGCGTAGGGGTGGCTCCTTCGGGGGGCGCGCGGAAGCCGGATCCTCATACTCGACACGAATCCAGCCTTTGTCCTGAGGCCGGCCAAGGAGGGTGATGACGGTGGAGAGAGCGTACAACTGGCCATCGCTCTTGCGAACCCGGTCGTGAACCCAGGAGGCAGTTGCTCCTTCCGGAGGATGCTCGCGTGCGATGGCGGCGAAAAGGAGCCATTCGCTTGGGGAGAACGGGACGCGAGAGCTCATCGGACCAAGAGTCTACTTGATCGACGTTTGTGCGACAAACGGCAACGAGACCCCGAGAGAGGGCCTGCCAGGGGAGTAAGGTCTTGCACTGAGAGGAGCATTGTAGCGCAAACGAGGATCTTCGGCGGGGGGGTTGCACGAGGGGACATCCAGGTTTTTCACAGGAGGGGGCTCCCCTACTACTAGGAGCCTGTCGGCTTACCGGGCACAAGGGAGTATCTCCGCCCGATCTGGGCCAAGCCCGAGGATTTGGGGACGCTGAGCTAGGAAAACTCTAGCGAGGCTTTCGCTATGGGTGCCTGAGGCGGCCCCTCTCAGGCAGCTGCCTGGGGGCACCATCCGCTGCGGAACAGCTTGAGCAGGTTGTGAGTCAGACACATCAGGCTCCACTCGCCCTCCACGGCTACAAAGCCACGCAAGGAGAATTGGCGTAGCCCGCGAACCCCCTTAATCTGGCCAAACACGGGCTCCACGGTCTCCTTGCGCTTCGAGTACTCCCGTTTGCCTTTCACGGTCAGCAGCTTGCGAGCCATGCGCTCTTTCAGGGTCGCTCCCGAAGGGATCCGCCCGCGCGGAGCCTTACTCTTGTCGCCATGCTTCCGGCGTCCCGTCGCTACATAAGGCTCGATCCCTTCGCCCTCCAGGTAGCGCACGTTGTCTTCGCTGTAGTAGCCCGCATCCGCACTCACCGCCCGCGGCCTCTCTTGCGCCAGGTTCTTCTTCATCTCCTCAATCAGCGGCTTGGCCTGCTGCTTGTCATTGGCGTGCTGCGTCACCTGCGTCGCTACGATCACTTGCGCCCGACTATCCACAGCTGCTTGGCAGTTGTAGCACTGCTCGAAAGACTTCGTCGCTCCGTCCTGCATGATGCGCGAGTCCGGATCGGTGAAGTTGCGTTGCGCTTTGTCCGCAGGGTCAACCTTCAGAGTTGGTGGCGGGCCTTCCCCGCCTCCTTGGCCAGAGTTTGAGGCGGGAGTCTTCTCCTCAGGCTTCGCACTCTGCGCCTCAGCCTGAGCCTGCGCTTCCAGAGCCGCCTTCGCTTGACGGATCTTCTCCAGGCGGCTCTGGCGAAAACGCAGTTCCTCCGGCAACTCTTCGCCGCGACGACCCTTTCCGTAGCGAGCATCCTCGGCCTCGTCCGCAGCTTCAGCCTCCGCCAAAAGCTCCTGCACCTGAGCCTCCAACTCGGCGATCTTCTCCTTCATCCGTCCGTAGCTCATCGCTTTGTGTTTGGAAGCATTGGCCCGCATCTTCGTGCCGTCCAGAGCCACATGACCCAACTGCACCAGACCCGCCTTCTGGCAAAGATGAAGGATCTGGACGAACAAGCGCGACAGAGCTCCGAGGTGGCGACGACGGAACTCCGCAATCGTGTCGTGATCGGGATGCTGATTGGCCGCCAAAACCCGAAACGGCACGCTCTCATAGGTCGCCCTCTCAATCTTGCGCGAGCTGACAATCCCCAGACAGTAGCCGTACAGCAGCAATCCCAACATCAGACGGGGATCAAACCCAGGCTGCCCCCCGCGCGTGCCGTCGTAGGAGCCGTAGATCTCGGAAAGATCCAACTCCCCGATGACATCGAGGAGGAAGTAGGCTAAATGCCCCTCCGGCAACCACTCGCGCAGGTCGGGGGGCAGCAACAACAGCTGATCCGGTGCGTAGCTGCGGAATCGCGTCGTCTCCATGACGACGATTTTACTACCTCCCAGCAACTCCGGAGGTTTCCCGACAGGCTCCTAGACCCTACGCTCCACCTACAGGAGAATCTATATGGGAGTGGTAACTTGCTGAAAACGAAGGCAGAATTGGATGTCAGCATTGCCGTTTCATCGGTGGAGCGTTACTGGACCATCGACATCCCGTTACCGTTTCATCGCAGTTAAGGGGGAGACTGGTGTTACCGTTTCATGTGCAAAAGTCGTCGTTTTGCACAGGCACGACACAGGATCGCGTTAACGAGATCTCAGGTTATGGGCGAGCGGCAGGCAGGGCGTTACCGTTTCATCGGCTAAGCCTTGGAATGGACAAGGAATTCCCCAGTGCGCCCTGTGCTTACCTGCAAGTATCGTCGTGGAGCTCGTTGAGGATGCGCGCGAAGACGGCCGTGCTTGTCGAGGTCCTCGGCCGTGCGGATGGGCCAAGCCACGCTCCTTCATGACCGGCGGCGCGCCGGGCGAGCCACTAGTGGTGCGGTCCATGGACGGGCATTCCGGCTCCGGCTCTGGCGGGGGGTAACGCTCAAAACGAACGAGGGTCTTATAGGGTAGCCGGCGATTGAGTTCCGCGTCGTACTTGCCCGGCCCCAACTCAGGAGCACTTTCCGCACCTGTTCCACCCAGAGCCCGTTCATGAGCTCGTTGTCACGCTTTCGGCTTGGTGCGCACCACTATTCTTGAACCATTTCATGCGGCTCCGGCTGAATGCTCAAGGAGTGGATGTGGGCGGCTGAGATGTGTTCAGCGAACTATGCGTATCGTTATAGATATTTTTTGGATGACAACGACAGAAATGCCCCATGCTCCTGCCATATTTGCACTCGCCGAGCCGGGCCAGAAACACGCCCAGCCGCGGGGGTCTCGAACAGCAGTCGCAGCGCCAACTCCACACCGAAGGCTGCGAGCCACGCCCGACCATCGGCAAGATCACTCCATCCCAGAGGACCCTCTACCCGGTGGTGGTCTCCTTCCCGGTTTGCCTTCAAGAGCCCGCCCCGACGTCGAGCGGCCGGTGGGGAGCCGGTCACGCGGATTCGTGGCAAGAGTCGGAACACTCCCAGCCGTCGCTGCCAGCACGCATAATCCGCGTAGCACCCATTCGGAGAGGACCGAGCCTCACAAACGAGTTGGGCCGCTGGCAGCTTCCTTCACAAAGCGAGACGCTTCCCCTCAGGTAAACTGCTGTAAAGTATTTTCACGAAAGACTGCGGACTCCCAATCTATCTCACTTCCGAAGGAGTCGATTTTGACGAGAAAAGTCATCATTGTTGGGGGCGGGACGGCTGGCTGGATGACTGCGTCCCATCTGAAGAAGGCGCTGCCCGGCATCGACGTTACCCTGATTGAATCGTCCAACATCAAGACGATTGGCGTTGGCGAGGCGACATTCAGCACGATCAAGCTCTTTTTCGATTTTCTTGGGCTTGACGAAAGCGAATGGATGCCTAGCTGCAATGCTAGCTACAAGTTGGCGATCAAGTTTGTTAATTGGAGAGCGGCGGGAGGCCACTTCTTCCACCCATTTCAGCGGTACGAGATCGCCGAGGGTTTCAACCTGGGCGAGTGGTGGTTCAAGCTCAAGCGGCCCGAGGAGCCCTTCGATTATGCGTGCTTCCTCGTTCCGGCCATGTGCGATGCTCAGAGGTCTCCCCTGTTCCTCGACGGCCGGGTCTTCGACGATAAAGTGCAGGACTACTTCACCGTGGACCTGCGGGGGAAGAAGAACATCCTCGCCGACCACAAGGTGCAGTATCCCTACGCCTATCATTTCGATGCAAAGCTCCTCGCGGATTTTCTCCAGGGCTATGCCATCCGGGGGGGGGTGCGGCAGGTCATCGACGATGTGGCCGAGGTCCGGCTCCGGGAGGACGGCTCTATCGACCACCTTGTCACCCGGGAGAACGGTGCCTTCCAGGCCGACCTCTATATTGATTGCACCGGTTTCCGCGGCTTGCTCATCAACCAGATGCTCGGTGAGCCATTCCTCTCGTTTTCAGAATCGCTGCTCTGCGATAGCGCCGTGGCGATGCAGGTGCCACGGGACATTCAGGTGTATGGCATCAACCCCTACACTACGGCGACGGCCTTGACCTGCGGCTGGGCCTGGGACATCCCGCTCTATGGACGGATCGGTACTGGTTACGTCTACTCGAGCCGGTTTTCTTCGCCGGAGGAAGCGGAGGTGGAGTTCCGCCGGCACCTGGGGCCGGCCGCCGACGGGTTGAACGCGTCCCATATCCGAATGAGGATCGGCAGAAGCCGGAACTCGTGGGTCAAGAACTGCGTTGCAATCGGATTGGCGAGCGGCTTCGTGGAGCCGCTAGAATCAACAGGCATCTTCTTTATTCAGCACGGGATTGAGGAACTGGTGAACCATTTTCCCAGTGTTGATTTTGACCAGGAGACGGTAAAGAGCTACAACCGAGTGGTGGGGGATTGCATCGATGGCGTTCGGGACTTCCTCATTCTTCACTACCGGGCATCCGATCGTGTGGACACGGATTTCTGGAAGACCACAAATCAGTTGGAAATACCCGAACCGCTCGGTGAGCGCCTCGAACTCTGGAAGCAGAGGCTTCCCAACCCCAGGAACATCAATCAGAGCTTCCATGGGTTCGAGGCGTACTCCTATTCCGTGATGCTGCTCGGCCTCAACTACTGGCCAGCGTCGAGCCTGCCGGCCCTCGACTACATAGGTGACGAGAAAGCTCTTCACACTTTCAAGCTGCTGCGTGACAAGACCCAGCGGCTGGTCTCGACACTGCCATCCCAGCTCGAATACCTGACGCATGTGCGGTCCAGGATGAACGCGCTGGTCGTCGACCTCGATGTTAAGTGAGGGAGTTTTTTCTGACCGTGATGGGTACATGCGTTCTGCGATCTTTCGGCTCGTCGCCGACAGGCAGCTGCCATTCTGCTCATCGTAATGTTGTGGGTTTGATCATCTCGTCCCGCCTTGGGGGGATCCGTTGAGGCAGCAAGGGCGATGCAGTTTCCGAGAGGATCAGACACTGATCGGGCTTCTGCGTTCGCGAGTGCAGGAACGATCGGGTCAGCGTGCCTACCTGTTCCTCGCCGAAGGCGAGGTCGAGGCCGCGGAGCTGAGCTGCGCGGACTTGGACCAGAAGGCTCGCTCGATCGGAGAGCTTCTCCAGCGCGAGGGGACACGAGGAGAGCGGATTCTCCTGCTGTATCCCCCAGGGCTCGACTTCGTGGTTGGCTTCTTCGGCTGCCTCTACGCAGGCGCCATCGCGGTCCCGGCCTACCCGCCCACCTCCCGGCGCCACGTGCCTCGCTTGCTCTCGATCGTCCGCGATGCACGACCGACGGTGGTTCTAAGCGTGTCCTCGGTACTGTCGAGGATCGCAGCGCTTACCGCTCAAGCCGTGGAGCTGAGAGGAGTGCAATGGTTCGCGACGGACGAGCTCGCGGCCCACGACTCAGGTTGGGAGCCGCCACTTCCCGGCCCTGAATCTCCGGCTTTCCTGCAGTACACGTCCGGTTCGACCGCCACTCCGAAGGGTGTCGTGGTGAGCCATGGCAATCTGATCCACAACGAGGAGATGATCCGCCGCTCCTTCGGCCAATCGGAGGTGTCGGTCATCCTGGGTTGGCTTCCTCTCTATCACGATATGGGGCTCATCGGGCAGGTACTCCAGCCTCTTTACGTGGTGGCTTACTGCGTACTGATGTCGCCGATGTCATTTTTGCAGCGGCCAGTGCGATGGCTACGGGCAATTCAGAAATACGGCGCCACGACCAGCGGCGGTCCGAATTTCGCGTACGAACTCTGTGTGCGCAAGATCTCTCCTCAGGAACGGGAGGGGCTCGACCTATCGTCTTGGCAGGTAGCCTTCAACGGCGCCGAGCCGGTGCGAGCCGAGACTCTTGAGCGTTTCGCCCGTGTGTTTGCGCCCTACGGCTTCCGGCACACGGCCTTTTACCCCTGCTACGGCCTAGCCGAGGCGACGCTATTCGTCTGCGGGGGCGCGGTGGGCGCCGGACCGCGAGTTGCGGCGTTCTTGCCGGCGGGTCTGGAGGCGCACCGCGCCGAACCCGCCTCCCTGGAAGAACCGAAGCGCGAGCTGGTGAGCTGCGGCGTGGCCTGGCTGGAGCAGGAGGTGGCCATCGTCGATCCGGAGAGGCGAGAGCGTTGTCCTCCCGGCCGGGTCGGCGAGATCTGGGTGGCTGGCCCGAGCGTGACGCACGGGTATTGGCAGCGGCCGGAGGCGACGGCCCATGATTTCGGGGCCCGCCTCGCGGGTGAGCCGGACGCCGGAGCGTTCCTCCGAACCGGCGATCTCGGATTCATCCACGAAGGCGAGCTGTTCGTCACCGGGCGCCTGAAGGACCTGATCATCCTGCGCGGACGCAACTGCTATCCCCAGGACGTGGAGCTGACGGCGGAGCGGGCCGATATCTCGATCCGGCAGGGGGCGTCCGCCGCCTTTGCCGGAGAGATGGAGGGGGAGGATCGGCTGGTCGTGGTCGCGGAGTTGGACCTCCACCCGGGGGCGGAGCCCGTGGCTATCGCGGAGGCGGTGCAGCGGGCAGTGGCGGAGGAGCACGAGGCACGGGTCCACGAGGTGGTGCTGATTCGGGCCGGGACACTGCCGAAGACGTCGAGCGGCAAGGTGCAGCGCCTGGCCTGCCGGACCCTCTGGTTGGACGGGGGTCTCGCTGTGGTGGCGCGAAGCCGCGCCGAGCCGGCCAATCCCGGTGCCGCGGAGCCCGGCCCGGAGGAGGAGTTCGCGGCACCGTCCCGGGAAGAGCTCCTGGCCCTGCCCTCCATGGAGCGGGAGGCCCGGCTCCTGGTCTGGCTGCGTTGGGAGGTGGCGCGAGCCGCCCGCATCCCGCTGGCTCGTGTGGTGCCGGACGAGCCTTTGGCCCGCCTGGGGATCGACTCCCTGGGCGCGGTGGAGCTGCGCTCCGCGGTAGAGGAGCGGCTGGGCGTCGAGGTTTCCCTGACCGGGCTGCTGGAAGGGGCCGACGCCGCGGGTCTGGCACGGGAGGTCCTGACACGCCTTGAGCGGGGCGAGACCATGGAGGCGCTGGCCTCGTCAGAGCCGGCGGCCGACGCGCCTCTTTCGATCGGCCAAGAGGCGCTCTGGTTCCTTCAGCGTCTGGCGCCTGCCAGCGGCGCCTACCACGTCGCCGCGGCCGCGCGGGTGAGGCCAACCCTGGACGCCACGGCCCTGCGCCGCGCGCTGGACGCCCTTGCCGCCCGCCATCCGGCCCTGCGCGCGACCTTTCACGAAGGAGAAGAGGGGCCGCGCCAGCGCTTCGAGCCGTCCCAGCGGCCCGAGCTGGTTGAGGTCGATACCTCCAGCCTCCCTGAGGCCGACCGCCTGGACTTGGCGGCGCGCGAGGTCTATCGGCCGTTTGACTTGGCATCGGGGCCGCTCCTCCGAGTGGCCTTGCTGCGCGGCGGAGACGAGGGCGACATGGTGGTCTGGTCGATCCATCACATCATCGCGGACTTCTGGACAATGTCCCTTCTAGCGCGGGAGCTGGGGGTGCTCTACGGCGAGGCCACGGGGGGACCCCCAGCCGCCTTGGAGCCGCCGGGGTCGGCTTACGGCAGCTTCGTGCGGTGGCAGGTGGAGCGGATCGCCGGACCCGAGGGGGAGCGGCTCTGGAGCTTCTGGCGAAACCAGTTGGCCGGTGCTCCCCTGGACCTGGATCTCCCCACGGACCGCCCCAGGCCGCCGGAGCGGACCTGGCGCGGCGGTGCCGCGGGGCTCCTGGTGGACTCTGCACTGACGGAGGCCGCCGAGGCGCTGGCGTCCTCGCGGGGCGCCACTCCCTTCATGCTTCTGTTGGCCGTGTTCCAGACTCTCCTGCACCGCCTCACCGGTCAAGAGGACCTGCTGCTCGGTGCGCCGACCGCGGGTCGCGATCGGGCCGAGCTGGCGGGAGTGGCCGGCTATTTCGTCAACCCAGTGGTGCTGCGCGGCGATCTGACCGGGGATCCGGGCTTCGCCGAGCTCCTGGAGCGGGCGCGGCGGACCTCGCTCGATGCGTTTGCCCATCAGGACTTCCCGTTCCCGCTGCTGGCCGAGCGACTGCGGCCGGAGCGGGATCCGTCCCGGACCCCGGTGTTCCAGGCGGCGCTGGTCTTCCAGAAGGCTCAGCGGCCCGATGAGCGGGCTCTGGCCGCGTTCGCCCTGGGGATGGCAGGGGCGCGGGCCGACCTGGGGGCGCTGCACCTGGAGTCCGTGGCGCTGCCCGAGCGCTTCTCGCCATTTGACCTGGTGCTGCGCGCGGCCCGCTGCGACGAGGGGCTCGCTCTGTCCTTGCAATACGACGCCGATCTCTTCGATGCCACCACGGCGCTGCGGCTGCTGGGTCATCTGGTTCACCTGCTCGCCGCCGCCGCGGCGGAGCCGGAGCGCCGCGTCACGGACCTGCCGATGCTCGGCGAGGCCGAGCGCTTCCAGGTGGTGGTGGAGTGGCCGGATGCCTGTCGTCCGTACCCGCGCGACAAGGGGCTGGTAGAACTGTTCGGAGGCCAGGTGCGGCGTGCTCCGGGCGCGGTGGTGGTCGAGCAGGGCGAGCGGCGGCTGACCTGGAGCGAGCTGGATGCGCGGTCGGATCGGCTGGCGTCGCGGCTGCGGGCCCTAGGTGTGGCAGCCGAGACCGCCGTGGGTGTGTGCGTCGATCGCTCGCCCGAGATGGTGGTGGCCCTCCTGGCCGTGGTCAAGGCCGGCGGCGTCTACGTGCCGCTCGATCCCTCCTATCCCGCGGAACGGCTCGCCTTCATGCTGGCGGATGCGCAGGTGCAGGTCCTGGTCGCCGGGGAGGATCGGGCCGCCGCCCTGCCTGTGGGAGGGCAGCCGGTCGTGGAGCCGGACGACCGGGACGGCCCGCCCGGGGTGGACCTGAGGAGAGCCGGCGCCGGACCGGATGCTCTGGCCTACATCATGTACACCTCGGGCTCCACGGGCCGTCCCAAGGGCGTGGCCGTGACCCAGCGCGGCATCGTCCGGCTGGTGCGGGGCGCGGAATACTGTGATCTCGGTCCCGAGCAGGTCTTCCTGCAACTCGCACCGGTCTCGTTCGACGCTTCGACCCTGGAGATCTGGGCGCCGCTGCTCAACGGCGGCCGCTTAGTGCTGGCGCCGGCGGGAGCGCTGTCGCTGGAGGAGATAGGGGCCCTGCTGGAGCGCCACGGGGTCACGACCCTGTGGCTCACTGCCGGTCTCTTCCACCAGATGGTGGAAGGCCACCTGGAGGGGCTACGGTCCGTGCGTCAGCTTCTGGCGGGAGGCGATGTGCTGGCTCCGATGGCTGTGCGGCAGGCCCTCGCCGGCCTGCGCGGGCTTGTCCTGGTGAACGGCTACGGCCCGACCGAGGGGACGACGTTCACCTGTTGTCACCGAATGACATCGGCGGACGTGGTGCCGGCGTCGGTGCCCATCGGCCGGCCGATCTCCAATACGTCGGTCCACCTGCTGGACGAGGCGTTCCGGCCTGTGTCCGTGGGAGTTCCGGGCGAGCTGTATGCCGGGGGAGACGGTCTGGCCCGCGGCTACGTGGGCCGGCCGGATCTGACGGCCGACCGTTTCGTACCCGATCCTGGGGGAGTGAAACCGGGAGCACGCCTTTACCGAACCGGCGACCGTGCGCGCTGGCGCCCCGACGGCACCGTGGAGTTCCTCGGCCGGCGGGACGCTCAGGTCAAGATCCGGGGATTCCGCATCGAGATCGGAGAGGTCGAGTCGGTGCTTCGCGCCTGTCCGGGTGTGGAGGAGGCGGCGCTCGTCGTGCGGGAGGAGCGGGGAGAGCGCCACCTGGTGGCCTGGGTGGCTGCGCAGCGCGGTGTGACGTCAGCCGCGGACCTGCGTGCCGGGCTGCGCGAGCGGCTGCCCGACTACATGGTCCCGGCGGTCTTCGCCGTGGTTCCGGAGCTCCCGCACGATCCCAACGGAAAGGTAGACCGACGGGAGCTGGCGCGCCGGGAGCCCGAACGTGGCGACCCTTCCGGCCTGTCGCCTCAGACTCCCCTGGAGGAGGTTCTGGCCACTCAGTGGGCGGATCTCCTGGGCCTTCCTACGGTCGGCCGCGACGACGATTTCTTCGCCCTCGGGGGGCACTCGCTTCTTGCCACGCGGGCCGTCTCACGTCTGCGCCGAAGCCTGGGGATCGAGGTGCCGTTGGCCGACCTGTTCACGGCTCCTACGGTGGCGCGCCTGGCTGGGCGGCTAGAGGAGCTGCGGCGCGAGGGCCGGCCCGCGGTGCCACCCCTTCGGTCCCATCCGCGCCCGGACCCACTCCCCCTCTCCTACGCACAGGAGCGCCTCTGGTTCCTGGAGCAGCTCGCGCCCGGGAGCGCCCTCTACAACATCCCGGTGGCTCTGCGCTGGCACGGTTCCGTGGATCCGCAGGCATTGCGGCGCGCCTGTGCCGCCGTCGTGGCCCGGCACGAGGCGCTACGCACGACCTGCGTGGCCGTGGACGGCCGGCCGGTCCAGGTTATTTCTCCCGCGGTCGAGCCGCGCTTGCCGGTCATAGATCTGGCCGCGCTGTCCGCAACGCGGAGGGAGAAGGAGCTGGGCCGCCTGGCAGGGGAGGAGGCGCGGCGGCCGTTCGATCTCGCCCGAGGGCCGCTCCTGCGCCTCACCCTGGTGCGGCTGGAGGCGGAGGAGAAGGCTTTCCTGCTCACCCTCCACCACATCGTTGCCGACGGCTGGTCCCTGGGCGTGTTGTTCAGGGAGCTGTCGGATTTCTACGCTGCCGAGGTGGAAGGGCGTCCGTCCGCTTTGCCGCCGCTGGAGGTGCAGTCCTGCGACCACGCCCTTTGGCAGCGTGAGTGGCTCGCGGGCGACCTGCTGGAGCGCGAGATCGCCTGGTGGCGGGAGCGACTGGCCGGGGCGCCGGCCGAGCTGGCCCTGCCGTTCGACCGGCCGCGGCCGGCGGTGCCGGGCCACCGAGGCGGGATTCTTCCCTGGCGCCTGCCACGGGAGCTGGCGGCGGCGCTGGGCGCGCTGGCCCGGAGCGAGGGCGCGACCTCTTTCATGCTTCTGCTGGCAGGCCTCCAGACCCTCCTCTTCCGGATCACCGGACAGGAGGATCTGACGGTCGGTACCCCGATCGCCAACCGCACACGCAGCGAGATCGAGGGGCTGATTGGCTTCTTCGTGAACACCCTGGTACTGCGCGGGTACCTGGCGGGCGCTCCGCCGTTCCGCGCAGTGGTGGAGCAGGCGCGCGAGGCCGTGCTGGCATCGTCGGCCCACCAGGACCTCGCCTTCGAGAAGCTGGTGGAGGCGCTGGCTCCGGAGCGCAGCCTGGGCCGCACACCCTTGTTCCAGGTGATGCTCGCTTGGCAGCACGACCTGGTGGGGGAGCTTCTGTTGGGCGGCGCGTCCCTTGAGCGGCTGCCGGTCCACTCCGGAACCGCCAAGCTCGACTTGACGCTGTCGCTGGGAGAGTGGGACGGCACGCTCGCCGGCGAAATCGAGTACGACGCCGAGCTGTTCGACCGCACCACGGTGCAGCGCCTAGCCGGACATCTGGAGAACCTGCTGGCCACGGTCGTCTATGCTTCCGGAACGCCGGTCCCGGAGCTCGATCTGCTGGCCCCGGTGGAGCGGTGGCAGCTCCTGGCCGAGTGGTCGGACACAGCGGCAGCCTATTCTAAAGGCTCCTCTCTCCATGAGCTGATCGCAGCCCAGGTCCGGTGCACGCCCCGTACCGTTGCCCTGGTTTGCGAGGGGCGTAGCCTCCTCTATGCCGAGCTCGATCGCCGGGCCGGCCGGCTGGCGCGCCGCCTCCGGGAGCTGGGCGTGGGACCGGAGCACCGGGTGGGCGTCTGCGCCGACCGCTCGGTCGAGATGGTCGTGGCTCTCCTGGGCATTCTGAAGGCGGGAGGGGCCTACGTGCCGCTCGATCCCGAATACCCGGCCGAGCGCCTTGCTGTCATGACGGCGGAGGCCGTGGGACGGGGCGTGCTGCTGACGCAGGCCCACCTCTTGGACCGTGCGCCCGCCGCGGAGACGGTGATCGTCCTGGACGAGTCGGATCCCGATCCTGTCGGCGTGGTCTTCGCTGAGGTTCCGGTTCCGTCCGAGGCGGCGGCCTACGTGATCTACACATCGGGCTCGACCGGCCGTCCCAAGGGGGTGGTCAACAGCCACTGCGGAATTGTTAACCGGCTGCTCTGGATGCAGGAGGCCTATGGACTGACGGCGAACGACCGGGTGCTGCAGAAGACGCCGTTCAGCTTTGACGTTTCGGTCTGGGAGTTCTTCTGGCCCCTGCTGACCGGCGCGCGGCTGGTGGTGGCCCGGCCGGGCGGGCATCGGGATCCGGCGTATCTGGCGCGCCTGATCCAGGACGAGGGGATCACCACGCTCCACTTCGTGCCATCCATGCTCCAGGCCTTTCTCGCGGACGAGGCGGCGCCGGAGTGCCGGGGCGCCATCCACCGGGTGATCTGCAGCGGCGAGGCGCTGCCGTACGAGTTGGAGCAGCAGGCCCTGCGGCTCCTGGACGCCGAGGTCTGGAACCTGTACGGCCCCACTGAGGCGGCGGTGGATGTGACGTTCTGGCGTTGCGCCGCGGCGGAGCGGCCGCGGCCCGTGCCCATCGGTCGCCCCGTGAGTAATACACGCATCTACTTGGTGGACCGTTTCTTCGCGCCGGTGCCGGCCGGAGTGGCGGGGGAGCTGCTGATCGGCGGCGTGCAGGTGGCGCGCGGGTACCTGGAGCGTCCGGATCTGACGGCGGAGCGCTTCGTCCCTGATCCGTTCTCCGGAGAGCCGGGAGCCCGGTTATACCGGACGGGGGATCTGGCGCGGTTCCGTGCGGGCGGAGAGATCGAATATCTCGGCCGGCTGGACCATCAGGTGAAGGTGCGGGGCTTCCGCATCGAGCTCGGCGAGATCGAGACGGCTCTGGAGAGCCATCCGGCGGTCCGCCAGGCCGTGGTGCTGACGCGGGACGAAGGGGACGGTGACCGGCGCCTGGTCGCCTACCTTCTGGGTGAAGCCCGGGCCGTGGAGCTGCGCGAGCACCTGCGGGATCGCCTTCCTGAGCACATGGTGCCGTCGGGTTTCGTCTTCCTCGAGGTTTTCCCCCTGTCTCCTAACGGCAAAACGGACCGCAAGACCCTGGCGCGGATCGCGCCCGAGGCGGAGATCGGGCGGAGGGCGCCGTGCGGTCCGATCGAGCAGATGGTAGCGGGGATCTGGGCCGAGCTGCTGGCCTTGGAAGAGGCGGGCGCCGACACCCACTTCTTTGAGGCGGGCGGCCACTCGCTGCTGGCCACGCAGGCGGTGGCGCGGGTGCGCCGGGCCTTCAGCGTGGAGCTCCCCGTGCGCGCCTTGTTCGAGGCACCCACGGTGGCGGCGCTGGCGGCCCGGATCGAAGCGGCGCGGCGGGAGGGCGAGACCGCGGCCTTGCCCCCCCTGGTGCCCGTGGCCCGGACCGGCGAGATCCCTCTCTCTTACGCCCAGGAGCGCCTCTGGTTCTTGGACCAGCTCGAGCCCGGGAGCCCGGTATACAACATGCCCGCCGCCCTGCGCCTCCAGGGGCGGTTCGATCGCGCAGCACTAGCTGCAATCTTGCGCCAGGTGGTGGCGCGGCACGAGGCGCTGCGCACGCGCTTCGCAGCGGTGGAGGGCCAGCCTGTCCAGATCGTGGAGCCCGCCAGCGAAGTCGCCCTGCCGGTAGTGGATCTGGGAGCCCTCGAAGCGGAGGTGCGGGAGGCCGAGCTCGCGCGGCTGGCACGAGAGGAGGCGCGGCGGCCGTTCGAGC
>Ga0190265_10001868_pt1 | contig 13910 bp, 14 predicted proteins | sample Popmic124T_FD_133135 | JGI IMG/M metagenome (GOLD analysis project Ga0190265, IMG submission 133135) | Populus adjacent soil microbial communities from riparian zone of Indian Creek, Utah, USA - 124 T | ecosystem: Environmental > Terrestrial > Soil > Riparian zone | place: USA: Utah | collected...
ATGCGGGCAGCGGCTCCGGGCTGCTGATGACCGTACGGCAGACGGGCGCCGCCATCGGTGTCGCGCTGCTGGGGAGCCTGCTGTCGGGCACGTACACCGGAAAGCTGGACACGGACGGGCTGCCGCACGCCGCGGCGCAGGCGGCGGGCGACTCGGTGATCGCCGCCCACGCCGTCGCCGAGCGGATGGACTCCGCCGCTCTGGCGGCGTCGGCCGATGCCGCCTTCGTCGACGGCATGACGCAGGTGCTGACGGTGTGCGGCGTCGCCGCCCTCGCCGCGGCCCTGCTGATGGCGGCGCTGCTGCCCGACCGGCGGCGGAAGGAAGAGCCGGTGACCAGCGGCGAGGACACCGGGCCGCTGTCCCTGCCGGGGACATAGCTGGCCCTGTCACGCGGACATGGCCGACAATGAGCCGCATGGCCCCTGCACGCAACAAGTCCTCCGCGACCACTTCCCGCCCGGGCCTCCGCGAACGGAAGAAGATCAAGACACGGCAGGCGATCCGGCAGGCCGCCTACCGGCTCTTCTCCGAGCAGGGGTACGACGCCACGTCCGTCGACCGGATCGCAGAGGAGGCGGAGGTCTCCCCCAGCACCGTCTTCCGCTACTTCCCGACCAAGGAGGACATCGTGCTCTCCGACGAGTACGACCCTCCGCTCTACGAGGCGCTCATCGCCCGTCCCGCCGACGAACCTCCCGTCACCGCACTGCGGAACGCCATGCTCGGAGTCTTCGCGCAGACGGCGAGCCAGGAACCCGACCGCGAGCCCGCCGAATCGCACCAGCGGATGCGGCTCGTACGCGACGTGCCGGCCCTGCGCGCTCGTATGTCCGAGCACATGTCCGTCACGGGCCGGTTCCTCGCAAGCGCGCTGGCGGAGAGGACCGGACTGGCGGAGGACTCCTTCGAACTACGGGTGCTCACAGGGGCGTTGCTCGGCGCCATGGCCGAGGCTCTGTTCTGGTGGGGCGAAAGCGACCAGCAGGAGGGCATGCCCGAGATCGTCGACCGCGCGCTGAACCTCGTCGAGAGGGGGTTCCCCCAGGCCCGCAGGGCCGAGGGGGAGGGCTCAGTTCCGCAGTGAGCGCTCAAGCACCTCGGGATCGGCCGTCGGCGCGTCGCAGGTGAAGTTGCGGCACACGTACGCCGTCGGCCGGCCGTCCAGCAGCGGCCGGTCACGCAGCAGGGGCACATCCAGTCCCGCGGACGAACCCGGCTCGCCCTTCGCGACGACCGCGCCGGGCGCCGTCGCCAGCAGCGCCGTGCGGTGCAGTGCGCCGGTGCCGGGGTCGCTGTGCGGGCCGACCACAGCCACTTCCCGCGGTCCGTCGAGGGCCGCCTCCGCCGCCGCGAGGCCCCAGCCGATGAAGCGCGGCGCGCGGTGCGCCAGCGCCCTGACGATGCCCAACGCCGTTTCGGCGGCGTCGCGGTGGCGGGTGCTGCCGGTGTAGGCGGCGTACGACAGCAGTGCCTGCGCGGCAGCCGTCCAGCCCGAGGGTGTGGCGCTGTCGGTGGGGTCCTGCGGGCGCCGGATGAGGGCTTCGGCGTCGTCGGCGGTGTCGTAGAGGGTGCCGTCCGCGGCGGTGAAGTGTCCGAGCACCGTCTCCAGGAGCACACCTGCACGCTCAAGCCAACTGGTCTCCCCCGTAACGGAGTAGAGGCTCAGCAGGCCCTCTGCCACATCGGCGTAGTCCTCCAGCACGCCGACGCTGGGGCCTGCGGCGCCGTCGCGTGAGGTGCGTACGAGGCGGCCGTCCGCGCTCATGTGCAGCTCGGTCAGGAGGTGTGCGGCGGTGGAGGCGGCCTCGATGAGGTCGGGGCGCTCGAAGTAGGCGCCGGTCTCGGCGAGGGCGGCGACAGCGAGCCCGTTCCAGGCTGCGACGACCTTGTCGTCCCGCTCGGGGCGGGGGCGCTGTTCGCGGACGCGCAGCAGCCGCTCCCGTACGGACTCGACACGTGCGGCATCGGACTGCTCCTCCCCGTCGGGGAGTTGGAGCACCGACGCGCCCTCCTCGAAGGTGCCCTCCTGCGTCACGCCGTAGTAGCCGAGGGCCCATCGGGCGTCCTGCTCGCCGAGTGCCTCGGTGAGCTCGGCGGGAGTCCATACGTAGTAGGCGCCTTCGCGGTGACGGCCTTGGCCGTCGTCGCTGTCGGCGTCGAGGGCGGAGGCGAACCCGCCCTGTGCGGTGCCCAGTTCACGCACCATGAAGTCGGCGGTCTCCAGAGCGATGCGCCGCGTCAGGTCCGAGCCGGTGGTGCGCCAGGCGTGGGCGTAGACGCGGCACAGCAGCGCGTTGTCGTACAGCATCTTCTCGAAGTGCGGTACGACCCAGCCCGCGTCGACGGAGTAGCGGGCGAAACCGCCCGCCAGCTGGTCGTAGATGCCGCCCCGTGCCATGGCCTCGCAGCTCTGCTGGACCATTTCCAGAGCCCCGTCGGAGCCGGTGCGCGCATGGTGCCGCAGCAGGAACTCCAGTGCCATGGACGCCGGGAACTTCGGCGCACCGCCGAACCCGCCACGCGCCGCGTCGAAGTCACGCGTCAACTCCAGCAGGGCCGCGGCCAGTTCCTCCGGGCCGGGAGGCTCCGGCTGGTCGTAGCGGATGCCGCGCGCGGACAGGTCCCGTACGATCCGCCCGGCCACGTCTGCGACCTCTTCACGCCGGTCCGTCCATGCGGTGGCGACGCCCTCCAGCACCTGCCGGAAGGAGGGCATGCTGTGCCTCGGGGCGGGCGGGAAGTACGTGCCGAAGTAGAAGGGCTCGGCCTCGGGCGTGAGGAAGACGGTCATGGGCCAGCCGCCCTGGCCGGTCGCGGCCTGCACGGCTTCCATGTAGACGGAGTCGACGTCGGGGCGTTCCTCGCGGTCGACCTTGACCGAGACGAAGTGGTCGTTGAGGTAGCCGGCGGTCTCGTCGTCCTCGAAGCTCTCGTGTGCCATCACGTGGCACCAGTGGCAGCTGGCGTATCCGACGCTGAGGAGCACCGGCACCTCACGCCTGCGCGCTTCCTGGAACGCGCCCTCGGACCACGGCCACCAGTCGACCGGGTTGTCGGCGTGCTGGAGGAGGTAGGGGCTGGTCTCGTCCGCGAGTCGGTTCGCCATCTCTCCATCGTGCACGACACGGGTCCCGCGGCGCGGGCGCGGGTTCCCGGGCGACACGTCCGTCAGCCTGCTGGAACTCGACCCGGCGAGGCGGGAAGGAGCCACTCCGCCCTTTAGAGCTGGGCCCGCTCGCCGCCCGTCGCCTCCCAGCCGGCCACCGCCAGCGCCCGGTAGGCCGCGTAGTGCTGGGCGGGGTCGCCGGAGTCGGCCCACGGCATCGCGCCGACGTAGCCGTCCACGACGCGCAGCGCGTCCATCGCCTCGCCGTACCGTTCCGCGCGTACCAGGAAGCAGACCAGGAGATGCAGGACGTGCGGCCGTACCGGATGGCCGGCCTCGACCTGGTCGACGGCGTACTCCGCCGCCTCCATCGCCTTCTCGATCGTCTCGCTCTGGTACAGCCCCCGCACCACGTTGACCTCCGGCAGGTGCTCGTAGACCGCGAAGAGCGGCAGCGCGGGCAGCAGCGTGCCCTCCGGCGCGTGCGCGGCGGCCGTCTGCGCGAAGGCGTCGGCGTCGGCACGTGAGCCGCATCCGTTCTCCGACCAGTACGGCAGGGCCGCAAGGTGAGCGCCCATGTGGTGCGGTGCCTTGCGCCGCAGGGACGCCCACAGCTCCTCGAAGTCGGCCCGCCTGTAGGAGAGATGGCGTGCGATGAACAGTTCGGTGATGTGCGGCGTGGGGTCCGCGGGGGCGAGCCCGGCGGCCTCCTCACAGACCGTACGTGCCTCTTCCAGGATGATGCGGTGGTCCGCTGACGCGGGGTCGGTCAGTGCCTGCCAGACCAGGAACTGCGCGTACACCTGGGCGCCGCCCGCGTCGTCCGGCTTCTCGGTACGCCACTCGCGCAGCCAGCGCGCGTCGCGCAGCCCGGGCTCCTTCCTGAAGGAGACACCGCCGCCGGAGTCGCTCATGCCGGGGGCGTCGGGCACACCCAGCGCCCGTGCCTGCGCCAGTTCCATCGCCGCCGCGCCCGCCATCGACTGCACCCGCTGCCAGCGCAGCTCCCACTCGTCGCCCGTGAAGGCCAGCAGCCGCGCGACGGGCTGCCAGTCCTGGGTGCGCTGGGTCTCCTCCAGCGCCTCGACGAACTCCTGGTCGGGGCCGGGCAGCCGTACGTCCAGATGCTCGGCGGGCACGAAGCCGTAACCGGCACCGCGGTCGAGGGCTCGGGCGTGCCCCTGGGCACCCTCCAGGCGCTGCCGCCGCCGGCGTATCGCCGGGGCGACCAGGACGCCGAAGATGGCAGTCAGTGCAACGAGCACGAGCAGGGCTTCCATGGCTGCGTCTCTCCCCGTGGGTATGCGTGTGCGCGGCTTGAGGTTTTTTCGTCGGAACGGTTCGCTGGAGCCGCTCCGCCTCCACCGTACGGCGCATTACGCTCGCCACATGAGCGACCAGCACCTCGACGGGCAGACGCCCCAGAGCTTCGAGACCCTCGCGATCCACGCGGGGCAGACCGCCGACCCTGCGACGGGGGCGGTCGTACCGCCCATCTATCAGGTGTCCACGTACAAACAGGACGGTGTCGGAGGCCTCCGCGGCGGCTACGAGTACAGCCGTTCCGCCAACCCGACCCGTACCGCCCTGGAGCAGAACCTCGCCGCGCTGGAGGGCGGGCGCAACGGCTTCGCCTTCGCCTCCGGCATGGCCGCCGAGGACTGCCTGCTGCGCACGCTGCTCGTGCCTGGCGATCACGTCGTGATCCCGAACGACGCGTACGGCGGCACCTTCCGCCTCTTCGCGAGGGTCGCGGAGCGGTGGGGTGTGGAGTGGTCGGTCGCCGACTCCTCCGATCCGGCGGCGGTGCGTGCCGCGCTGCGCGACCGTACGAAGGCGGTGTGGGTGGAGACGCCGTCCAACCCGCTTCTCGGCATCAGCGACATCACGGCACTCGCCGAGGTCGCACACGGCGCGGGCGCGCGGCTGGTCGTCGACAACACCTTCGCCAGCCCGTATCTGCAGCAGCCCCTCGCCCTGGGCGCGGACATCGTCGTGCACTCGACGACGAAGTACATGGGCGGCCACTCGGACGTGGTGGGCGGCGCCCTCATCGTGAACGAGCCGGAACTGGCCGCCGAGATCGCCTTCCACCAGAACGCGATGGGCGCCGTCGCCGGCCCCTTCGACTCCTGGCTGGTGATGCGCGGCACGAAGACCCTCGCCGTACGGATGGAGCGGCACAGCTCCAACGCCTCCCGCATGGCCGAGATGCTCATCGCGCACCCGAAGGTGACGCAGGTCTACTACCCGGGGCTGCCCTCGCACCCGGGGCACGAGACGGCGGCGAAGCAGATGCGGGCCTTCGGCGGGATGGTCTCGTTCCGGGTGACGGGCGGGGAGGAGGCGGCCGTGCGGGTGTGCAACAGCGCGCACCTCTTCACCCTGGGCGAGTCCCTCGGCGGCGTCGAATCGCTGATCGAGCATCCGGCCCGCATGACGCACGCCTCGGCGGCGGGCTCGGCACTGGAGGTGCCGGGGGATCTGATCCGGCTGTCGGTGGGCATCGAGTCGGCGGACGACCTGCTGGCGGATCTGCGGCAGGCACTCGAAGCGGCAGTGGACTGAGGTGAGGACCAGGGGGCCGCAGGAACCGGCGGCCCCCGGGTCTTCGCCGCGTCGCCCCGCTGCCTCGGCTACCAGCCCAGCGGCGGCGTCGTCTGCTGCGGCTCACCCGTCCAGGGCTCGGCCAGCGCCACCCACACGGCGAACCCGACAGTCGCCACGAAGAACGCCCACAGCAGCAACTGCACGGTGCGGCGCCGCTGTGCCATGCGCAGCCCGAGCAGTACGGCACGCCGGGCGAGGTCGGGCGGTACGGGTTCGGGCATCCCGCGCTCCAGCAGGACGCGTACCTCGGTCTCTTTGCGGTCGGGGACTTTCATGCGACACCCTCCGGGTCCCGGCCGGCACCATCCTGGCCTGCGGTGTCCCGGGTCCGGATGCCTCTGACGACGCGACGGGCGCGTGCCGGGGCAGCGGCCACTGTGCCTGGTCCGGGTCCCGGTCCGGCGCCCGTGCCTGCGCCGGGCCCGCTCGCCTCACGGCTGAGGATCGTCGCCATTCCCCGTGTGCACAGGTCCCGTACCCGCTCGACCGGCAGTCCGAGCGCCGCAGCCGCCTGCTCCTCGGCGACACCCTCGTAGAGGCGCAGCACGAGCATCAGCCGCTCCTGCGGCGGGAGCCGGTCCAGCAGACCGCCGCGCGGGCGGCGGTAGCGCCGGGCGCTGTGCGCGAAGTGACCGACGAGATCGTGACGGGTGTGCTCGTACGGGTCCCCGCCCCGCAGCCGGTCCCAGTCCGCGTACGTACGTGCCAACGCCCCGACGAGCAGCTGCTGCGCGGCCGGAGCCGCACCGAAGGGTTCACCCGTGAGCAGTGTGGCGGCATGCAGCAGCCTGCCTGCCGCGCCCGCGACGAACGCTTCGAACTCCCGGGCCCGGCGGCGTTCCTCTCGTGACCGCCGCTCTCCCACCTTTTTGCGCCTCCCGCCCGCTTATGGCGCCTATGGCCATAGGACGGCAGGCGCACTGATCAAATCAAGAGGCGGGTGGGTCCGGGACGGTCGAGGGCTGGATCCCCTGCATCGCCTGGTTGAAGCGGGTCAGGAGCATGCAGAAGGTCTCCTTCTCCTCCTCGCTCCATTCGTCCGTCAGCAGAGCCATCAGCTCACGCCGTGACGAGCGCACCTGCTCCAGGCGTGTGGAGCCGTGCGGCGACAGCTCGAGCACGACCGCGCGGCCGTCCTCCGGGTGCGTGGTGCGGGTGACCAGACCGGCGTCGACCAGGGGCGCGACCTGCCGGGTGACGGTCGAGGAGTCGATTCCCATGCCGGAGGCGAGTGCCTTGACGCCCATGGGGCCGACCTGGTCGAGCCTGTTGAGCAGCAGGTACGCGGCGCGGTCCATCGAATTGCGCGCCTGGCCGACACCACCGAGCCGGGTCTGCTCCGCCCGGCGGGCGAATACAGCGACCTGGTGCTGCATCGCGTCGAGGACAGGGTTGCCGGCTTCGAGCTCACTGGTGGCGTGATCTGGGCTGTTCTCTGTCATCATGTCCGGTTGCGTGGGCATGGCCGAGGTACTCGCTTCTCAAGAAGTTCCAAGGACGCGTGAAGGACGGGGTCCGTGCTGACCAGGGTACGCGGCGACGCCGCGACCCGTACCTTCGCTGCGTGAACGCGTGCGGGGCGGTATGCTGCACGGTTTCCCTCCGTCGGTCCTCCGTGATTTCCACCGTGACCTGCGAGACTGACGGCATGGTCTCCTCTCCTCCCGATGAACCTGCGTTGTCCGTCGACGACGTGAGAGCCGCGCAGAAGGTGCTGTCCGGCGTCGCCCGGACGACATCCCTGGAAGGCAGCCGCCATCTCACCTCCCTGGTCGGCTCCCCTGTTCACTTCAAGTGCGAAAACCTGCAGCGCACGGGCTCGTTCAAGCTGCGTGGCGCGTACGTGCGCATCGCAGGCCTGTCCACCGAGGAGCGCGCCCGCGGCGTCGTCGCGGCGAGCGCCGGCAACCACGCGCAAGGTGTGGCACTGGCGGCGTCCCTGCTGGGGGTGACCTCCACCGTCTTCATGCCGGAGGGTGCTCCGCTGCCGAAGGTCGCGGCGACCCGCGACTACGGCGCCGAAGTGCGCCTGCACGGCCAGGTCGTGGACGAGACGCTGCTGGCGGCGGAGGAGTACGCGCAGGAGACGGGCGCCGTCCTCATCCATCCCTTCGACCACCGGGACGTGGTGGCCGGGCAGGGCACGCTCGGGCTGGAGATCCTCGAGCAGTGCCCGGAGGTGCGCACGATCGTGGTGGGCGTGGGAGGCGGCGGGCTGATCGCGGGCATCGCGGTCGCCGTCAAGGAACTCCGCCCTGACGTACGGCTGGTCGGCGTGCAGGCGGAGGGCGCGGCTGCCTATCCGCCGTCGCTGGCTGCCGGGGAGCCGGTGACCCTGGACGCGGTGTCCACGATGGCCGACGGGATCAAGGTGGGGCGGCCCGGGGACGTCCCGTTCAAAATCATTGGCGACCTTGTCGACGAGGTCCGTACGGTGTCCGAAGACGCCCTTTCCAGCGCGCTGCTGCTCTGCCTGGAGCGGGCCAAGCTCGTCGTGGAACCTGCCGGGGCGAGCCCGGTCGCGGCGCTGCTGTCGCACCCGGAGTCCTTCGAGGGGCCCGTGGTGGCCGTGCTCTCCGGGGGCAACGTCGACCCGCTGGTGATGCAGCGGACGCTGCGGCACGGCATGGCTGCCGCAGGCCGTTATCTGTCTCTGCGGCTGCGGGTGACGGACCGGCCGGGGGCACTGGCGGCACTGCTGGGGGAATTGTCAGTGGCGGACGCTAACGTCCTGGACGTGAGCCACGTACGGACCGATCCGCGGCTCGGGCTCGATGAGGTGGAGGTGGAGCTGCACTTGGAGACCATGGGGCCAGAGCACTGCACCGACGTCGCGGCAACGCTGCGTGCGGCGGGTTACACGGTGGTTCTGACCCGCTGATGCCGCCTGCCTGACGGGGGACGACCGCGTCGCACTCGCGACTATCGCGAGTGCTGTTGACGCGATGTATCGCGTTCGTACATACTGCTGCTCTGCCGCTTCGCAGAACAGTCAACTGTTGCTGTATGCCGGACATATCCGGTGTGCTTTAGCATTCACTGCCACTTCTCCAAATAACACTTCTCCATACTTGGGAGCCCACTTATGCCAGGCGCCATTTACGCCGAGGGTCTGGTCAAGACCTTCGGCGAGGTAAGGGCACTGGACGGCGTCGACCTCGATGTCCCCGAGGGCACTGTGCTGGGTCTGCTCGGGCCGAACGGCGCCGGAAAGACCACTGCCGTGCGGGTGCTCACCACCCTCATACAGCCGGACAGCGGCAAAGCCGTCGTCGCAGGACTCGACGTACTCAAACAGCCCAACGAAGTGCGGCGCTCCATCGGCCTGTCGGGCCAGTTCGCCGCCATCGACGAGTATCTGACCGGCAGGGAGAACCTGCAGATGGTCGGCCAGCTCTACCAACTGACCGCGCGCGACGCGAAGAAGCGGGCGGCGCTGCTGCTCGACCGCTTCCATCTCGGCGACGCCGCCGACCGCACGGCCAAGACGTACTCCGGCGGCATGCGCCGGCGGCTCGACCTCGCGGCGGCTCTTATCGTCCGTCCGCCCGTGATGTTCATGGACGAGCCGACCACGGGCCTCGACCCGCGCAACCGCCAGGAACTGTGGGGCGTGATCGAAGAGCTGGTCGCCGACGGCACCACCCTCCTGCTCACCACGCAGTATCTGGAGGAGGCCGACCGCCTCGCCCACGACATCGCCGTCGTCGACCACGGCAGGGTCATCGCCCGCGGCACGTCCGACGAGCTCAAGGCCCAGATGGGCGGTGAGCGGATCGAGGTCGTCGTGCATCAGCACGACGAGCTCGGCACCGCCGAGGCCATCCTCGACAAGCACAGCGTGCAGGGCCCCGACAAGGGTTCCGTCTCCGTCGAACAGCACACCCGAAGGCTGACCGTCCCTGTCACCGGCGGCGCGAAACTGCTCGCCGAGGTCATCCGTGACCTGGACGCACGCGGCATCGAGATCGACGACATCGGCCTGCGCCGCCCCACCCTCGACGACGTCTTCATCACCCTCACCGGCCACGCCTCAGAAGAGAGCGAGATCGACGAGAACGGCCTGGACGGCGACGACCCGGCGTCCGTACAGAAGCAGGGCAAGTCCAGGAAGCAGAAGGACCAGAAGAAAGGGGCCGTCAAGTGACTGCCACCACCTCGGTGTCGTCGGCTCCCCGCCCGGTCGCCAAAGCCGGCGGCGGCCTCGGGCAGTCCGTGTCCGACTCGCTGATCATCGCCAAGCGCAACCTCATCCGGATGCTGCGCATCCCCGAGGTCGTCGTCTTCGGACTGTTCCAGCCGATCATGTTCGTCGTGCTGTTCAGCTACGTCTTCGGCGGTTCGCTGGCTGTCGGCGGCAGCACGGACGCGGGGGTGTACCGGGAGTTCCTGATGGCGGGGATCTTCGCGCAGACCGTCACCTTTGCGACGGCAGGCGCGAGCGCCGGCATCGCGGAGGACATGCAGAAGGGTCTCGTCGACCGCTTCCGCTCGCTGCCCATGGCCCGCGGCGCCGTACTCACCGGCCGTACCCTCGCCGACCTCGTGCAGACCGCGCTGACCCTCGTCGTCCTGGCGATAGTCGCGCTGCTCGTGGGCTGGCGCACGCATGAGAACGGGCTCAAGGTGCTGGCCGGATTCGGCCTGTTGCTGCTGCTCGGATACGCCTTCACCTGGATCGGCGCGCTCATCGGCCTTTCCGTACGGTCGCCTGAGGCGGCCACTTCGGGCGGACTGGTCTGGCTGTTCCCCGTCACCTTCGTCTCGAACGCCTTCGTGGATACGAGCCGCATGCCCACCTTCCTCCAGCACATCGCCGACTGGAATCCGTTCAGCGCCACGGTGCAGGCCAGCCGTGAGCTGTTCGGCAATCCGGGCGTCGTGGATTCCAGCGCCTGGCCCATGCAGCATCCCGTCCTGGCTTCGCTGATCTGGTCGCTGCTCATCCTGGTCGTTTTCCGGACCCTGGCTGTACGCAAGTACCGCTCGGCGGTCGACTGACACCCAGGGGGCAGTCACATGTCCCCTGGACAGCACACGCAGAGGGACCGCGACCTGTGAACGGTCGCGGTCCCTCTCGTTGTCCAGCTTCAGATGCACTGTCCGGCGGCTGCCCAGCGCCGGAAATCAGCCCTGGTAGGGCTTGGCCTCCAGGACCTTGACCGACGCGAGCTTGCCGTTCGGCAGTTCGTATTCGGCTTCCGCGCCGACCTTCTTGCCGTTCACGCCGCTGCCCAGCGGGGACTGCGGGGAGTACGTCTCGATGTCGGAGCTCGCGTACTCCCGCGAGGCGAGCAGGAAGGTCACGGTGTCGCTCTCGTCACCGTCGAAGGCGATCGTCACGACCATGCCGGGCGCCACCACACCGGTGTCCGCGGGAGCTTCGCCGACCTTCGCGTTCTCCAGCAGCTGCTGAAGCTGCCGCACGCGCAGCTCCTGCTTGCCCTGCTCCTCCTTGGCCGCGTGGTACCCGCCGTTCTCGCGGAGGTCACCCTCCTCGCGAGCCGCCTCGATCTTCTTGGAGATCTCGGTGCGTGCAGGACCCGACAGGTACTCCAGCTCGGCCTTGAGCTGGTCGTACGCCTCCTGGGTGAGCCAGGTGACGTTGTCGCTGGTCTGGGTCACAGGTGCTCCTCGTCGGTACTGGGAAATAAAACATCGCCCTGCCCATGAGGCTGCGCCTTCAGGGTGGGGCGGAAACTACGAGCCTAACAATTCCGGCTGAAAAGGGAAGAAGGTTGAACGCTGCGTAGAGCCTCAGTGACCTTCGGTTTCCCGGGGCTGGCACCCCTTCAGCTCGGCGCTCGTCGCGCGGGTCGTGGTCCGTACGGAAGCCACCGTGTCCACCCGCTCCGGGCCTGCCGCAACGGGGACGTCCTTGCGCCCCACCTCGGCGCCGTCGTCCGCGAGGGCACGGAGCGTACAGACACCTTCCGCGCCCGCGTCCTTACGGACCTCCACGTGCACCTCCACCGTACGGTCCGAGACGACCTTGAACTTGATCATCTCGCCGCTCACCTCCTGCGAGGAGATGTAGCCGGCACCGATCCAGCCGAGCACCGCCAGCCCCAGCACGCCGAGTACCGCTCCGACGATCTTCAGCCTGCGGTCTGTGCGCGCGTCCCGCTCGGTGGCGCTGCCCGTACTTCCGTACCGGCCCTGCGGCAGCCCGGTGGAACCGGGGGCGCGCTCTCCGCCGGTCTCGGCTCGCACGTCAACCATGGCCGGGTCCACTTCCGTCGGGTCGAGGGTGGTCGGGAATCGGGAATACATCGGGGTGCCGATTCGGTCACTATAGGAGTCGCCTGCCGTGACGAGTTAACGAGGATCGAGTCTTGACTGACCAGCTGCGACTGATGGCCGTACACGCGCACCCCGACGACGAGTCGAGCAAGGGTGCGGCCACCATGGCCAAGTACGTATCCGAGGGGGTGGACGTGCTGGTCGCGACCTGCACAGGGGGCGAGCGCGGCTCCATCCTCAACCCCAAGCTCCAGGGTGACCCGTACATCGAGGAACACATCCACGAGGTGCGCAAGAAGGAGATGGACGAGGCCAGGGAGATCCTCGGCGTGAAGCAGGCATGGCTCGGCTTCGTCGACTCCGGCCTGCCCGAGGGCGACCCGCTGCCGCCGCTTCCGGAGGACTGCTTCGCCCTCCAGGACCTCGATGTGGCCGCGTTCGCACTGGTGCGCCTCATCCGCGAGTTCAAGCCACACGTGATCACCACGTACGACGAGAACGGCGGGTATCCGCACCCCGACCACATCATGACCCACAAGATCTCGATGGCGGCCTTCGAAGCCGCCGGCGACCCGGAGCGATACGCAGAGGCCGGACCCGCCTGGCAGCCGCAGAAGATCTACTACAACCAGGGCTTCAACCGTCCCCGCACGCAGGCACTGCACGACGGGCTGCTCGAGCGCGGGCTGCACTCCCCGTACGGGGAGTGGCTGGAGCGCTGGAAGTCGATGGGCCGCGAGCGCGAGATCACCACGTACGTGCCGTGCGGCGAGTACTTCGAGATCCGCGACAAGGCCCTCGTCGCGCACGCCACGCAGATCGACCCCGACGGCGGCTGGTTCCGCGTCCCGCTGGAGGTGCAGCGGGAGATCTGGCCGACGGAGGAATACGAGCTGGCGAAGTCGCTCGTGGAGACCTCGCTACCCGAGGACGACCTCTTCGCGGGCATCCGGGAGAATTGAAGGCATGACCCTGACGAGTCCGACGCACACCGCCGTGGCCCAGCTCCTCCCGCTCGCGAAGGACCTGGACGAGAACAAGGTGACTCCGGGCGTCCTCGGCTTCATCGTCTTCGCCGTGATGGGCATCGCGGTGTGGATGCTGATGAAGTCGATGCACCGGCACATGAACAAGGTCGACTTCGAGGAGCGCCCGCTCGGCGCGGGTGACGGCCCGGACGCCGCGGCCTCCACCTCGGCGTCGGCGTCGGCGTCCGACGACGGGAAGCAGCACCCCGGCCCAGGCGTCTGACCAGTACATACGCGTACGTACGACGGGAGTTCGCCATGCTGTTCGGCAGCCACAAGAATCACCTCCCGACTGCTGAGGAGGCCCTGCCGGGCCGCCCCGAGCGGGAGTTCACGGTGCCCGAGCGTCACACGGTCCTCGGCAACCCTCTGCTGGGCCCGTATCCGGACGGCCTGGAGGTGGCGGACTTCGCCATGGGCTGCTTCTGGGGGGCGGAGCGGATCTTCTGGCGCGCCGACGGCGTCTGGACGACCCTCGTCGGCTACCAGGGCGGCCTCACCCCGAACCCGACGTACGAAGAGGTGTGCTCAGGCATGACCGGGCACACCGAGGGGGTGCGTGTGGTCTTCGACCCCGCGCGGATCTCGTACGAGAGCCTGCTCAAGCTCTTCTGGGAGTCGCACGACCCCACGCAGGGCTTCCGCCAGGGCAACGACACCGGAACCCAGTACCGCTCGGCGATCCACACGCACAGCCCCGCCCAGCACGCGGCGGCCGAGGCCTCCCGCGACACCTACCAGAAGGTCCTCACCTCCGCCCGGCACGGCGCCATCACGACGGAGATCCTTCCGGCCGGGGACCGCCCCTTCTTCCCGGCGGAGGGCTACCACCAGCAGTACCTGGACAAGAACCCGGCGGGCTACTGCGGCATCGGCGGCACGGGCGTCTCCTGCCCGGTGGGGGTCGCGCCCGCCGACGG
>Ga0190265_10001869_pt1 | contig 13902 bp, 6 predicted proteins | sample Popmic124T_FD_133135 | JGI IMG/M metagenome (GOLD analysis project Ga0190265, IMG submission 133135) | Populus adjacent soil microbial communities from riparian zone of Indian Creek, Utah, USA - 124 T | ecosystem: Environmental > Terrestrial > Soil > Riparian zone | place: USA: Utah | collected...
CGACCCAGCAACCGCGGCGCTGTGGAAATGGCACGCCAGCGAGGAGATCGAGCATAAGGGCGTCGCCTACGACACCTGGCTGCACGCGACCAGGGACTGGCCGGCCGGCAAAAGGTGGAAGATCAAGGCCAAGGTGATGCTGTTCGTCACCCGCAACTTCGTCGTCGACCGCAGCCTGGGCACGATCGAACTGCTCCGCCAGGACGGGATCGCCGGCCCGAAAGCGTGGGCGCGGATGCTGTGGTTCGCCTGGGTGCGGCCGGGCATGCTGCGCAAGATCCTCGGCGCCTGGCTGAGTTTCTTCCTGCCCGGCTTCCACCCCTGGAAACATGACGACCGGGCGCTTATCGGCAAGGCCGAGAGCGACTATGCCGATTCGCTGATGCCGGGGACGGCCTCTGCCTGAACCCGCGCGCGGGTGAGCCGGATCGCGCCGATCAGCCCGACCAGGGCGAACGGGATGCCGCTGCCGAACGCCCCCCAGGCGACCCAGGCGAAATTCGCCTCGCTCAATCCCTGTCCGAAGCCGGCGGCATTGGCGGCGATGCCCGCAAGCGCCGCGCCGAGCGCGCCGCCGGCGTTGCGCGCCGTCCCGATCGCCGCGGAGCCGCGCGCCCGGTCGGCGTCACCGAACGAGCCGATCACCCTTTGGCCGAGAAAGCTGTAGGAGAGGCCGAAGCCGGCCCCGAGCAATGCTCCAGCGACGGCCAGTGCGGCAAGGCCGCCGCCGTCCATCGACAAGGTGAGGCCGGTCACGCCGGCGAGGATCGAAGCGGCGCCGGCGACGATCAGCCGCGACCGCCACGCCTCGCCTGCCCCGGCGACCGACAGCGAGGCCGCGGTCCAGGCCAGCGCCTCGATCGCGACCAGATAGCCGGCCTCCAGCGCGCCAAAGCCGAAGCGATGCTGGAGCAAGGCCGGCGCGTAGAGCGCGAAGGCGGTGCCGGCCGCGGTCGTGGCGAAATAGGTGATATAAGCGGTGCCGAGCGGGAAGGGGCCGCTGCGAGCGGGGACGAGGCCATTGCCACTGGCGCGGTCTGCTGCCAGCGCCGCGACCGACAAAGCGGTGCCCGTCGCGCCGAGCGCGATCGCCAGGGTCAGATGATCGATCACGCCCGCGGTGGCGATGGCGGTGATGCCGATGGCGAGGAGCAATAGAGGCTTTGCCGGGAGAGCGGTGATCGAGTCGCGGCCCGCGCTCCTTGGGATCAGCACGAAGCTGGCGGCGGTGAACAGGACCGCCTGGCCCGCGAACAGCCAGAAGACGCCGCGCCACATCCCTGCATCGGCGAACAAGCCGCCGAGCAAGGGCCCGACCAAGGTCGCGACGCCCCAGACGCTGGTGCAAAGCGCGAACACCCGCGGCAGCAGGCGGCCGGGGAAGAGCAGCGCCAATACCACGTAGATCAGGCAGCACACCCAGCCCGCCGCGCAGCCCTGCAGGACTCGGCCGGCGAGGAACAGGGCGATGCCCGGCGCCGCCGCGCTCAGCGCGCAGCCGATCGCGAATGCGGCCCCGGCCAGCATCATCGCGGCGCGCAGCCCGATCCGCTCGGCGAGCCAGCCCGCCGAGGCGCCGGCGACGACGAGGCCGGTGAGGAAGCCCGAGGCGGCCCAGCCGAACCAGGCATAGCCGTCCAGCGACTCGCCGACGCTGGGCATGATCGTCGCCGTGACCAGCGAATCGGCGGCGACGACCCAGCAACCGAGCAGGATCAGCGCAAGCACCGGCGCACGTCCCTCGGCGAGGAGATCGCGCCAGCCTTCGCCGAGAGGCGGGGCGGGGTGGGGATCGAGGGTGGCTTCGGCGGTCATCGGCTTTCCCTGGTTGCGACGGGGTCTGCCGCGGCTTATGCATCCTCAACTAAAGTTGAGGTCAAGCGATGAATCGCACCGGTCCGCTGCCGAAGATCCTGAGTGTCGGCGAGGTCGCGCGGCGAAGCGGCGTCTCGGTTTCGGCGCTGCATTTCTATGAGCGCGAGGGGCTGATCGCGGGCTGGCGAAGCGGCGGCAACCAGCGCCGCTACGAGCGCGCGGTGCTTCGCCGGGTGGCGATCATCAAGGTCGCCCAGGCGGTCGGCATTCCGCTCGCCGAGATCAGGGCGCGGCTCGAGGGCGTGGCGGGGACGCCGGGCAAGGCGGCCTGGGCCAGGCTCGCGGCCGAATGGCGTGAGGATCTGGAGCGGCGGATCGCATTGCTGACGCGGCTCAGGGACCGGCTCGACGGCTGCATCGGCTGCGGCTGCCTTTCCGTCGACGATTGCCCTTTGCGCAATCCGGAAGACCAGGCGGGGGCGGCAGGGGCAGGGCCGCGGCATTTGCTGGGATAGAAATCCTCCCCTTGATGTCGAGGATGGGCAGGTCGCCATATCCCCGGACAGGACTTCGGATCGCGAGGCGATCCGAACCCGTCCATGGGGACGAGCCGCAGGCTGATGGGGGGCTCTTAAAGCGAAGGAAGCCCCTCCACCGCACTTCGTGCGGTCCCCCTCCCCGGCAAATGCCGGGGAGGATTGCGTCCGCTAGGCCGCCATCGGGCAGGGCTCGGCGCAGGCCTCCTGCGCGCCGGCGAGATCGAGGGCGAACTCGCGGACGGGGGCTTCGGCACTGCGGCCCGCGCTGAAGCGGGCGCGGGTGACTCCGGTCGGCCGGAAGCCGAGCTTCGCCAGCACCCGCCCCGAGGCCGGGTTGTCGAGGAAGTGACCGGCCTCGAGCCGCCTCAGCCGCAACGTATCGCGGGCGTTGGCGATCAGGGCGCGGCCGGCCTCGGTGGCGATTCCGCGGCCCCAATAAGGGCGGGCGACCCAATAGCCGAATTCGGGCTCGCCGCCGCAATCGGGCGTGCGGCCAAGGCCGATCCCGCCGACCAGGCGCGGTGCGCCCTCGCCGCGCAGGAAGATCAGGCAGGCGGCGTCATGCGGCCTGCGCTCGCGCATCAGGAAGGATTCAGCGTCGGCGAAGCTGTAGGGCCACGGCGCGGTGGCGAGATTGCGGACGATGGCCTCCTCGGCGATCGCCTCGACGAGCGCGGGCGCGTCCTCGCGCCAGCCGGGCCTCAAGAACAGTCTCTGCGTGATCGCGAACATCTGTCTTTCCCTTCACTCTGCAACCGGCCCGTGCCCCCGGAGGGTTACGGACTGGCGACAAATCGTCGTGAGGGAGACAAACTAAAAGGGAGAGGAGCGACCCTCTCCCTCAATTGGTCCCGCTTCGAGAACCTTGGGCCGCCTTCCCAGGACAGCCCTTCCTCGGCTGTCCCTATGTCGCTTCGCTGGTCATCGGCATGTCTACGCACACGAACTTGCGACCCAGCTTGCCGTCGCGAAACGCGACTTGGCCTTCGGTCAGCGCAAAGAGGGTATGGTCCTTGCCCATGCCGACATTGGTGCCCGGATAATATTTGGTGCCGCGCTGGCGCACGATGATGTTGCCGCCGACGACGCTCTCGCCGCCGAACTTTTTCACGCCGAGGCGCTTGGATTGTGAATCGCGGCCGTTACGCGACGAGCCGCCAGCTTTCTTATGTGCCATGACGAAATACCTACTCTCGAATCTCTTTATTCGCCCTTACCAGCGGCGGGCTTTTTGGTCGAGGCCTTCTTGGCCGGGGCCTTTTCGGCCGGAGCGGCCTTGGTCGCGGCGGCCTTCTTGGGCGCCTCGGCCTTTGCAGCGGGGGCCGCTTCGGCCCCGCCCTTGGCCGGAGCCTCGGGCTTGGGGGCGTCGGCCTTGCTCGGAGCAGGCTTGGCGGCGGCCTTGGCCGGCTTGGCTTCCGCGGCCTTGGCGGCCGGAGCAGCCTCGTCGGCCTTCTTCGCGGCCGCCTTCTTGCCGCCGATCGAGACGATCTTCAGGATCGTGTGGAGCTGGCGGTGGCCGCGCTTGCGGCGGTAATTCTGGCGCCGCTTCTTCTTGAAGACGGTGACCTTGTCGCCCTTCGCCTGGGCGACGATTTCGGCAGCCACGATGAGGCCGTCGGTCGGCTTCAGGTCGCCGCCTTCGCCGGCCAGCAGGACGTCGTCCAGGTTGATGGTGTCGCCCGCCTCTCCGGCGAGCTTCTCGACGACGATCTTGTCTCCGGCGGCGACGCGATACTGCTTGCCGCCCGTGCGCACGATGGCGAACATGGGCTTTTCCAATTCAAGTCAAAATGCTTGTCCACGCGGAGCTGCCCCCGCGCGAGAAGAAGGGGCTGCTACAGAGGGGCGGCCGCGATGTCAACCGATCCGCCCGCCCGTGGAGCGCTGCGGGCCGGTCAGTGCCGCCGTTCGGGGCGGAGGCGGTATCGGCCCTTGTCGAAGCCTTCGAACATGCCCTCGATCGCCGGATGGTCGACCGGCTCGCCTTCGTTGTCGGGCAGCAGATTCTGCTGGCTGACATAAGCGATGTAGCTCGACTCCGAATTCTCGGCGAGGAGATGGTAGAAGGGCTGGTCCTTGGGCGGCCGGATGTCCTCCGGGATCGCCTGATACCATTCCTCGCTATTGGCGAAGACCGGATCGACATCGAAGATGACGCCGCGGAAATCGAACATGCGGTGGCGGACCACGTCGCCGATCGAGAAGCGGGCATGGGCGATTGGAGGCGCCTTGGGAGAGCCTCCACTGCCCGCAGGGATGGTGTCGGAACCGGTCATCCGCTTTATGTAGGCCCGGCCGGGCGCCGCGACAAGCAAGGCGGCTCGCCGGCCCGCTCGCGGGCCGGGCGGGAGGGCTCGGAAGACGCTTTTCGGCGGCGCGCAGGACAAGCTTGGCAAGGCGGCCCGGCTGGGCTAGAGCGCGCGGCTCATCGACCAAGGCCGCCTTCGCGCGGCAGGGCCAATGCCTTCCGCGGAGAGGTGCCGGAGTGGTCGATCGGGGCGGTCTCGAAAACCGTTGTGCCCGCAAGGGTACCGTGGGTTCGAATCCCACCCTCTCCGCCACGGCCCCGTTCCCGACACGCCTCCCCCGGCGTCAATTTCTTGCCGGCCGGCGGCTTTCGATGGTCGAGGCAGGGATAGCGGCGATACCGCGCATTGCGCCGACGCGGGCGTTGAAATGACAGAATAGGCGCCCGTCGCGCCGGTCCGGTGCGGGCCTCCTCGCCAAATTCTCGGCCCGTGCCAAGAGGCCGACCGGCGTTGCCGATCCTTCGGGAATTGCCGTCCGGCCATGGTTCAGCTGCGGCCCAGCCGATTTTAACGCATTGACTCCGTACCGTAAAACCCGCAGGTTTCCGCGTGCGAGTCGTAAGGGATCGTTAACGATCGCGGCGCGCCCAATGGGTGGGGAACACTCTCGGACGGGGCTCACCCGCCGATTGAGACATTGAGATCACTGGCGCCGTCGTGGCGTGCGGCGGAGATTTGCTTGGATTCGAGCCTGCTCCGGCGTGCCTGTCTTAGGCCGAAACTTCCGGGGGGGAACGTTGCAATGGCAATCGACAAGCTGAATCGGCCGCAGAACGGCAAGTCCAGGCTGGCAGGCGAGGATGACGTCCAGGCGGGCGACGCGCACTCCCTTGTCGCGACCCTCGACGCGGCTCCCGGCACGGTCGAGCTTCGCGATGGCGACGGAAACCTCGTCGCGACGTTCAGCAGCATCCAGGCCGCCGTCGATGCCGCCAGCAATGGCTTCACGATCGTCGTCGGCGCCGGCGTCTATTTCGAACAAGTCGTCGTCGACGGCATCGACGACCTGACGATCAGGGCGGAAACGGGCGCGTCGGTCGTGATCGCCGCCCCGGCGGACCTGGTGGAGACGGCCCGGTCTTCTTCCGACCGGGAAATCCATGCCGTCTTCACCGTGAACGGCTCGATCAATGTGAGTCTCGACGGGATCGTCGTTGACGGGGACGGCCGCGGCAATACGGTCGACGAGGGCGGCGGCGCCGGCCAGGCCAATTTCTACGGCGTGTTCTACCGCAACAGCTCGGGCGGGCTCGTCAATGTCGACGTTCTCAACATTCGGGATCCCTACCCGGGCGGCTCGACCGTCGGCGGCGACCCGCTGCTGAGCGGAGTCCAGCGCGGCATCGGCGTCGGTGCAGACAATGACAGCCTGCGCGCCTTCTCAATGCTGGGCGGTTCGATCAGCGCCTTCCAGAAGAACGCCACGGTCTTCAATTTCGCCGATCTCACGATCACCGGCGTCACGATCACCGGCGGCGGCGCCCAGACGATCATCGCGCAGAACGGCATCCAGGTGTCCAATTCGACCGGCACCATCTCCGGCAACGACATTTCCGGCATCGGCTATGCCGGCCCGGCCGACGCCTATTCGGCCGCGATCCTCGCTTTCGGCAACACCGGGCTGCACATCCAGGACAATTCCATCACCGGCGCGAACACCGACACCCTCGACGCCAAGATCGTCGGCATCTTCGTGCTGGATTTCGGGACACCCAACAGCGGCGGCTCGATCAGCGGCAATTCGATCTCGTTCGTCGACGAGGGCATCGACGTCAGCGGCAATGTCGGCCCCGCAGGCATCCTGATCGAGGACAATATCGTCACCAATATCGACGTGACGGATCCCTACGCGGCCGGGCTCTATTTCGCCCCGAATCCCTCGCTCGCGACCCCGCACAATGTCGACGGCACCGAGGGCGACGACATCCTGTCGGGCGGCGCCGGCAATGACGATTTGTCGGGCCTCGGCGGCAACGACATCCTCACAGGCAATGGCGGCAACGACATCTTGAACGGCGGCAACGGCCGCGACATCGCCGTCTATGCCGGCGCGCGCGGCGATTATTCGTTCACCCAGACCACCGGCGCCGGCGGCCGGGTCACCGGCTTTTCCGCGGTCGGCGACAACAATTTCGGCAACGGCAATGAAGGCGTCGATGCGTTGTTCAGCGTCGAGGTGCTGCAATTCTCCGATCGCATCCTGGATGCGACGCAGAGCGTTCAGCTGTTCGATTTCAACGGCTCGCTGATCGCGACCTTCGACACCATTCAGGCGGCGATCGATTCCGCCCAGGACAATTACACGATCCGGGTCGCGGCCGGTGTCTATCACGAAGATCTCGTCATCGACGTCGGCGTGCGAATCATCGGCGCCAGGACCTCCGCCGTCGCCGGCCGCGATGCCGAGAACGGGGTCGGCGAGACGACCATCGTCGGCCACGCCCACGTCACCGCCGCCGACAACGTCATTCTGACCGGCCTGCGCTTCCTCAACGACGCGACGACGACCGGGGGCGGGCCGTCCAATCCGGCGCTGCAAATCCTCACCGGCGGCGGCGCAGCCGGCCATCTCGTCTCCAATTCGATCTTCTGGTCGACGCTGGCCGGCGGCGCCAACGGCGTCGACGATCGCGCGATCTCGCTGTCGCCGATCGCCGATGGGTCGGTCATGATCACCAACAATCTCATCTCCGGCGCGTCGCAGGGCCTGTTCGGCACCGCCTCGTGGGGCCGGGGGATCTGGTTCGACGGCGGCGGAGTCACGCTTACCGTGACTGGCAACGTCTTCGAATGGACCCGCAGCGGCATGAATTTGGACATGTCCGGCGGCTCGATCGCGATCGTCGACAACAACGTCTTCCGCAACCTCGGTACCGGGCTCGCGGTCGGAATCGACGACGACAACGCGGCGATCAGCAACAACGATTTCAGCAATGTCGGCGAGGAGTTCAGCTTCCGCAACCTGACCACGGACGTGACCTTCAACGCGGAGGACGCGGTCGACGTCCTCAACCCCGTCGGCACGCCGAACGACTATGTCGTCGTCCTCGGCGGATCGGGCAACGACAACCTCACCGGCACCTCCGGCGCCGACTATCTCGATGCCAACAACAATCCGGGCAATCCGAATGCGGCGGACAGCGACGTTCTCGTGGGCGCCGGCGGCGCCGACATCCTGCTCGGTCGCGGCGGCGATGACAGCCTGACCGGCGGCACCGGCGACGATACGCTGATCGGCGGCGCCGGCACCGACACAGCGGTCTTCGCCGACACGCTCGCGCCCGGAAGCGTCGTCACCGTGGCCGACGCCGATCCGCTGACGGCCGGCAATCAGCCAGGCTGGGCGGTGACGACGACGACCGAAGGCACGGACATGCTGACCGGTATCGAGATCATCGACAGCGGCGGCAGCGGCAACCTGTTGCTGGTCGGCTCGGGTGGTTTCGCGACGATCCAGGCCGCGGTCGACGCGGCTTCGGACGGCGACACCATCCTGATCGCGGCGGGCACCTATATCGAGCAGGTCGTCGTCGACAATCTCGACAATCTGACGATCCGCGCCGTCACCGGCGCTCAGGTCATCATCAAGGCCCCGGCCGATCTGGTCGAAACCGGACGCTCGGCGAGCGACCGCGAGATTCACGGCGTCCTCACCGTCAAGAACAGCGTCAATGTGACCATCGACAATGTCGATATTGACGGCGATGGCCGCGGCAACACGGTCGACGAAGGCGGCGGCGCGGGCCAGGCCAATTTCTACGGCATATTCTACCGCAACTCGTCGGGCAGCCTGCTCGGAGTCGACATCACCGGCGTTCGCGATCCCTATCCGGGCGGAACCGCCGCCGGCGGCGAGCCGCTGGTCAGCGGCACCCAGCGCGGAGTCGGCCTGGTCGTCGACAATGACAGCCTTCTCGCCTTCGTCATGACCGGCGGTTCGATCAGCGATTTCCAGAAGAACGCCACCGTGTTCAACTTCGCCGACCTCACGATCACCGGCGTGACGGTCACCGGCGGCGGCGCCCAGACCATCAACGCCCAGAACGGCATCCAGGTTTCCAACTCGACCGGCACGATCTCGGGCAACACCATCACCGGCATCGGCTATGCGGGCGCGGCCAACGCTTATTCCGGCGGCATCCTCGCCTTCGGCAACACCAATCTCAACTTCATCGGCAACGTCATCGTCGGCAGCAATGCGGATTCGACCGCGGCCCGGGTGGTCGGCATCTTCGTGTTCCAGAACGGTCCTACCGGCGCGCCGAGCAGCGGCGGCGAGATCAGCGGCAACACCATCTCGTTCGTCGACGAAGGCATCGACGTCACCGGCGACATCGCACCCAACGGCATACTCATCGAGGACAATGTCGTCACGAACATCGACGGGACCAACAATCCGGCGACCGGCGTCTATTTCGAGCCGAGCCCGGCGCTCGCGACCGAATTCTACATCGACGGGACCCAGGCGGACGATTATCTGGCCGGCGCCGCCGGCGATGACGATCTGTCGGGCCTTGGCGGGAGCGACACGCTGACCGGCAATGGCGGCGACGATTCCCTTTTCGGCGGCGGCGACACGGACACCGCCGTCTATGCCGGCGACTATGCCGACTACACCGTCACCACGGTGACCGACGGCGACGGCCGGGTGATCGGCTTCAGCGCGGTCAGGGACGACGAGGCCGGCGACGGTGACGACGGTACGGACGCGCTCGACAGTATCGAAGTCCTGCAATTCGGCGATGTGGTCCTCGATCTCGGTCAGCCGGTCCAGCTGTTCGACGACAACGGCAATCTCGTCGCGACCTTCGCCACCATCCAGGGCGCGATCGACGCCGCCCAGGCTTCCTACAAGATCCTGGTCGGCGCCGGCACTTATGCCGAGAACCTCGACGTCGACGTCGACGGCCTGACCATCGTCGGCCAGGCCGGCGCCGTCCTGCTCGGCACGTTCCTGAGCGACAACGGCGTCACCGGTCCGCTCAACGAATGGCTGAAGGCCCAAAGCGCCTATAGCGGCGCGGCCGGCAACGGCATGACCGTGAACGCCGACGACGTAACGATCAGCGGGCTCACCATCAGCGGCTTCCTGCAGGGCATGGTGCTCGGCAACGGTACCGACGGGCTGACCCTCGACGGGGTCGTCTTCCTGTCCAACTTCACCGGAATCCACAAATCCGGGACCGCCGCGGTGACGAATTTCGAAATGCTCGGCGGCTCGATCTCGGACGGCCATCTCGGCATGGACATCGTCCGCGCCGCGGGCTCGGGCGGCATCTTCGACTTCGTCCTGATCGACGGCACCGCCTTCGCCGATCTCAACCGCAAGGGAATCTACGTCGAAGCTCTGAGCAACGCCGTCATCACCGGCTTCACCATGACCAATGTCGGCGAATTCGGCGGCATCACCGCGACCGGCGCGCTCGGCGCGGGCGGCAACGGCATCAACCTCAATCTCAAATATGGCGATTATGCCAACGTCACCATCGAAGACTTCACGATGACCAACGTCGGCAGCTCCGATCGCGACGGCGCGGCCGCCTCGGGCCATGTCAACGGGGGCGCGATCGTCATCGCTGCCCGCGACGACGCCCCGAGCTACAGCGGCGCTCCGGCCACTTTGACCGGAATCGTCATCCGCGACGGCACCATCGACGGCACCTCGACCGGAATCGAGCTCGGCGAGCCGGGCAAGCACAATGCGACGCCCGATCTCGACGTCGAGAATGTCGTGATCACCAACGCGCAGCACACTGCCCAGCACGGCGACATCGGCAACCAGTCCGGCGCGACCATGACCTTCGACGGCACGGCCGGTAACGACAGCCTGATCGTCAGCGGCAATTCGGACGGCGCCTTCATCATCCACGGCGGCGCCGGCGACGATATGGTCACGACCGGCTCCGCCAACGACCTGCTCGACGGCGGCGGCGACGACGACACGCTGAACGGCGCGGGCGGGATCGATACCGCGACCGCCGGCACGGGCGCGGTCTATACCGCCAACGGGACGAGCTGGACGGTCACCTCCAGCGCCGGCACCGACACGCTGATCAATATCGAGATCGTCAGCAACGGGGCGGGCAACGTCCTGCTCGTGGGAAGCACCGGCTTCGCGACGATCCAGGCGGCGATCAACGCCGCCCAGAACGGCGACATCATCCTGCTCGCGGCGGGCACCTACGCCGAGACGATCACGGTCGACAAGGACGTCACCATCCGCGGCCCCAATGCGGGCATAGCGGGCGACGGCACGCGCCTCGCCGAGGCGATCATCGACGGCGCCGTTTACATGCACGCCGACGGCGCGACGCTCGACGGCCTCACTGTGCTCGGCGGCGGCACGGTCGCCGGCAATCCGGCCGGAATCTATGTCGACACCGACAACGTCACCCTCGCCAATCTGATCCTCCAGGGGGACGGCACCGTCTCCTACGGGATCACCACGCCCTATAATGGCGGGGTCACCGGGCTCACGCTCAGCGACAGCCTCGTCACCGGCTGGGACGGCGGCGCCTATTTCAACCCGACCACCCAGTTCACCGCCACCGGCAACAGCTTCGAGGGCAACGGCAACGGCTTCGCCGGCGACGATTGGGGCGTCGGCACCTTCATCGACGGCAACAGCTTCACCGACAGCACCGGCTCGCATATCGGCTACGGATCGTTCGACAGCGTCGAGGATGTCGGCGCCTATTTCGGCGCCGGCAACAGCTTCGATGCCGGCAGCCGGGCGACCTCGATCTTCGTCTATGGCGACGGCACGCCCGGCGGCCAGACCATCACCGGGACCGACGAATCGAACGGCATCTTCGGCGTCGAATTCGTCGCCGGCTCCGGCACGGATTCGACCTTCCACGGTGAAGGCGGGGACGATTATCTCTACGGCGGCTCGGGCAACGACACGCTCGACGGCGGCGCCGACACCGACACCGCGACCTATGACGGCGCCCTCAGCGATTACACGATCGTCACCCTGACCGATTCGAACGGGCAGGTGATCGGCTTCAGCGCGGTCACCGACGACGTCGCCGGCAATGGCGACGAGGGCGCCGATACGTTGACCAGCATCGAATTGCTCGAATTCGCGGGCGTGACGCTCGATCTTGCCGATCCGGTCCAGCTGTTCGACGTCGACGGCGACCTCGTCGGCACGTTCGGCACTATCCAGAGCGCGGTCGACGCGGCGCAGGCTTCCTATACGATCCGGATCGCGGCGGGCGTCTACACCGAGAACGTCAATTTCCACACCGCCGTCACCGTGCTCGGCGCCCATGCCGGCGATGCGGGCAGCTCTCGCATCGGCGCGAACGCGTCCGGCGAGACGACCCTGATCGGCCGCCACGACATTACGGCGGCGAGCGGCGCCGTGACCCTCGACGGACTGCGCTTCGTCAACAATTCCACCACCTCGAACGGCGGCCCTTCGGACCCGATCCTCCAGATCGTCACCGGCGGCGGCCATGTCGTGACCAATTCCGTCTTCTATTCAGAGGTCGTCGGCGGCGCTCGGCCGAGCCCCGACGACAGGGCGATCTCGATGCCCGTCATCGGCGATGGCACGATCACGATCAGCGACAATTATTTCACCGGCGCGTCTGCGGGCGCGTTCGGCACGGCCTCGTGGGGCCGCGCAATCTGGTTCGACGGCGGCGGCGTCGATCTCGCCGTGACCGGCAACACGTTCGAATATAGCCGGACCGGCCTCAACATGGACATGACCGGGGATTCGCAGGCCAACGTCAGCGGCAATCTGTTCACGACCACCGGCACCGCGATGGCGGTCGGAGTCGACACGATCGGGCTGACCGTCACCGACAACGATTTCAGCAATGCCGGCGAGGAATTCAATTTCCGCAACCAGGCGGGCGACGTGATCTTCGACGCCGAAACCGCGGTCGACGCGCAGACCGGCGCTTATGTCGACGTGCTCGGCGGCGGCGGCAACGACCAGCTCAGCGGCACGTCGAACAGCGACCTGCTCGACGGCAACCAGCTGAACCCGACCAATGCCGACAACGACCAGCTCAACGGCCGCGGCGGCGCCGATCTTCTGCTCGGCCGTGGCGGCAACGACCGGCTGACGGGCGGCGGCGACGCCGACACCCTGCTCGGCGGGACGGGCACGGACACGGCCGTCTTCGCCGACACGCTGGCGCTGGCCAATATCACGGCCATCGCCGACAGCGATCCGCTGACCGCCGGCGATCAGCCTGGCTGGTCGGTCGCGACCACGACCGAGGGCACCGACACGCTGAACGGGGTCGAGATCGTCGAACATGCCGGCGGGCGTATCCTGCTCGTCGGCTCGGGCGGCTTCGCGACCATCCAGGCGGCGATCGACGCAGCCCAGAATGGCGACACCATCCTGCTCGCCGCGGGCACCTATGCCGAGACGATCACGGTCGACAAGGACGTGACCATCGTCGGCCCCAATGCGGGGATTCCGGCCGGTGGCGTTCGGGTCGCCGAGGCGATCATCGACGGCGGCGTCCACATGCATGCCGACGGGGCGACGCTCGACGGGCTGACCATCCTCGGCGGCGGCACGGTCGCCGGCAATCCGGCCGGCATCTATGTCGATACCGACGATGTCACCCTCGCCAATCTCATCGTCCAGGGCGACGGCAGCGCCGGCACCGGCATCCTGACCCCCTATAATGGCGGCGTCACCGGCCTCGTCCTCAGCGGCAGCCGGATCGGCGACTGGACCAACGGCACCTATTTCAATCCCACGACCCAGTTCAGCGCGACCGCCAACAGCTTCGACGGCAACGGCGTGGCGCTGACCGGCGACGATTGGGGCGCCGGCACGACCATCGCCGGCAACGACTTCACCGATTCCGCCTTCGGCCATGTCGGCTACGGCGCGTTCGACAGCGTCGAGGATGTCGGCGCCTATTTCGGCGCGGGCAACAGCTTCGACGCGTCGGGCGGGCGGATCGGCATCTTCGCTTATGGCGACGGCACGCCCGGCGGCCAGGAGATTACCGGCACCCAGTATGGCGATTATATCGCGGGCGCCGAGTTCGTCGCCGGCTCCGGCAACGATTCGATCTTCCACGGCGCCGGCGGCGACGATTATCTCGACGCGGGCGCGGGCAATGACAGGCTCGACGGCGGCGTGGGCGACGATACGCTCGACGGCGGCGCGGGCACGGACACCGCGACTTATGCGGGGCCGGCGACGATCGCCCGGACGGTGGGCGGCTGGACGGTGACCGATGCGGGCGGGACCG
>Ga0190265_10001870_pt1 | contig 13897 bp, 14 predicted proteins | sample Popmic124T_FD_133135 | JGI IMG/M metagenome (GOLD analysis project Ga0190265, IMG submission 133135) | Populus adjacent soil microbial communities from riparian zone of Indian Creek, Utah, USA - 124 T | ecosystem: Environmental > Terrestrial > Soil > Riparian zone | place: USA: Utah | collected...
CGGCGGCGAACGTGCCGTTGTTGTAGTAGCCCGCGGGCGCCGACTTCGCGCCGTCGCCCTCCAGGGCCTTGACGCCGTAGGGGAGCCGCGGCAGCCGGCCGAAGAGCTTGATCAGCGCGGGATCGATGCGCTTCGCGATGTCGCGGTAGCCCGCGACCAGGTCCTCGGGCCGGTCGTAGAAGAAGCGCGGGTCGGTGCGCAGGAATTCGGAGAACTCCGCGAAGCTCCCCCGGAAGCCGGTCGCGGCGATCAGCGTATCCATCTCCTTGCGGATGCGGCTCACCTCCGAGAGGCCGAGTTGGTGGATCTGCTCGGGCTTCAGGCCGGTGGTCGTGAAGGTCTGCAGCTTGAAGGCATACCAGGCCTCGCCGTCCGGCAGGTCGCTCATGGCGATCGACTCGCGGGCCTGCGGGATGTAGGTGTTCGCGAGGTAGTCGCGGAGCTTGCGGAGAGCGGGCTCCACCTGCTCGGCGAAGACCCGGCCGGCTTCGGCCCGGAGCCGCTCGTCGGGGGCCTCCCGGAACCGCGCCAGGACGGGGCTCTTAGGCCCGAGGAGGCTCCCGACCCGCTCGGGCACGCCGCGCAGGGTCACTCTGGGCGGCGTGATCGCGGCCTCCAGCCCCTTGGCGAGCAGCGCGAGCGTCTGGTCCACCACCTTGGGGAAGCCGCGCAGGCGGGTGAGCATGGCCTCGTAGTCCTGGACGGTGCGGGCCGGCATGTAATCCAGGAGCTGCACCAGATCCAGGTCGATGCCGCCCATCTGGTCGATCACCAGGTACGACCCCAACTCGTGGAAGCGCCGCCCTTCGATCTGCCTTTCCAGGCGCCGCCGGAACAGGTCATAGTTGACCTGCTCCGGCGCGGTAAGGCGCGAGCGGTCGATGGCAGAGAGGGCCGCCAGCTCCTCGCGGACGGTCTCGTACAGGCGGGCGCTGGCCGCGGGCGAATAGTCGGACCAGCGGTCGTTCGGATGGCCGATGTAGGTGGCAAACTCCGGGCCCTCGCGCAGGCTCGTCTCCCAGTGGAGGTCGAAGAGCTTCTTGAGACGGGCGCTTTCAGTTTCAGGGACCGGGGCGAGCAGGAGGAGGGCGAAGGCGAGGATCGCTTTCATGGGATTCCGTACCTCTTCCTTTTCTCCCATAGCGCCTTGCGGCTGATGCCCAGGAGCTCGGCCGCCTGGCCCTGATGGCCGCGAGTATAGGCCAGGGCGTTGCGGATCATCTCCTTCTCCACCTCCAGGAGTGGGCGCGGCCGGCCTTCGGTCGTGCCCTCGGGCGGCGGCGGATCGATCGGGGTATCTCCCGCGAGTCCGGCGAGGATCAGCCCCCGTTCCAGCACGTTGCGGAGCTGCCGGAGGTTGCCCGGCCAGGAGTGGTCGAGCATCCAGGCGCGGGCGCCCGGGGAGAGCTCGAGGTGCGGGCGGCCGAAGCGGACGGCGAGGTCCGAGAGCAGATGGTCGAGGATCGCGGGCAGGTCCCGGCGCCGCTCCCGCAGGGGGGGCAGGAGGAAGGCGAGCACTTCCAGGCGATAGAAGAGATCGGAGCGGAAGGTCTCGCGCGCGACCCGCACGGGCAAATCCTCGGAACCGATCGCGAGGAAGCGCAGGTCCGCGGTCCGGTCGACGTCGCCGAGAGGGGCGTAGCGGCGCTCGGCGACCAGACGGAGCAGCTTGGGCTGGGTCGCAAGCGGCAGCTCTTCCACGTGGTCGAGGACGAGCGTCCCCCCCTCGGCGCGGCCGGCCCGGCCGTCGTTCGCCTGCTCGGCTCCGGTGAAGGCGCCCGCGCGGTAGCCGAAGAGCTCGCTCTCGAAAAGGGTGCTGGGGATCGCCCCGACGTCCACCTCGACCAGGGGACCGGCGGAGCGCGGGCTGGCGCCGTGGATGGCCCGGGCCAGGGTGGAGCGGCCGGTCCCGGCCTCGCCGAGGATCAGGACCGGCGCGTCGGTGGCGGCGGCGCGCTCGATTCCCTTGAGGCTCTCCGACAGGACGGGAAAGTCCCGGGTCAGCCTCGTAAGGGAGAGCGGAGCCGATGTCACCAGGTGTTACGAACGGAATTCGTTGGTCACGTCGGGAGCGTCGCCCCAGAGGCGCTCCAGGGAGTAGAAGCGCCGGGGCTCCTCCTGGAAGATGTGCACCACGAAGTCGCCGTAGTCGAGGAGCACCCACTGGCCGCGGTTGAAGCCTTCGACGTGAAGCGGGCGCACCTGCCCTTCCCGCATCCGCTCCTGCACCGCGTCCGCGATCGCCTGTACCTGGCGCTCGCTCGTGCCGCTGCAGATCAGGAAGAAGTCGGTGAAGTCGCTGACCTTCTCCAGGTGGAGCACGCGCAGGTCGACCGCCTTGCGGTCCTCCGCGGCGGCCACGGCCTCGCGAACACGGGCTGGAGTGTCGACGATACTGACGATGGGCTGGGTGGGTTGGGTGGTGGGTTCGGGTCTCATCTGTATAGGTCGTACTTTTGCACGTATCGTACCACCGACGGGGACACGGTTCCCGTCGGCGGCTGCTCTCCGCGGGCGAACATCTCCCGCAGGCGGGTGGACGAAACATCGACCGGCGGCTGGCCCAGAAAGACGACCCGGCCGCTTCGCGCCAGAGCGGCCAGATCGGGTGACAGCGTCGCCTCCTCCAAGGTCCAGCCCGGCCGCGTGAGGACGACCAGGCGCGCCGCGTCCACGATCTCGCGCCAACGCACCCAGTGGTCGAGATCGGCGTAGGAGTCGCCGCCGATCAACAGGTGGAGGTCGATCCCCGGCATCTCCTCCCGGAAGTGCTCCAGGGTCTCGATCGTGTAGGCGGGCCGCTCCAGAGCCAGCTCGAAGGTGGAGGCGTAGAGCCCTTCTTCTTCCAGGAGGGCCATCTCGACCATGGCGTAGCGGGCGTGGGCCGGCGCCAGGATTCTCCCCGGCTTGTGGGGCGGCACGGCCGTGGGCAGGTAGATCACCCGCTCGAGCCCAAGGGCCTTTCTGGCCGCCTGGACGGGCTCGATGTGCCCGCGATGAATCGGATCGAAGCTGCCTCCGAAAAGACCCAGTCTCACGGCTTGGGCCTCATGGCTGACGCAGCCGGCGGGCGAGCTCCGCAATCAGGGCATGGATCCCCTCGTTGGTCGCGGAGCTGATCTCCATGTGGAAGAGACCGCGCTCTTTTGCGGCCTGGCGCAGCTCCTCCCGCCGCTCGAGCAGCGCGGAGTCGAGCTTGCTGCCGACGATCAGCCGCGGGCGCTCCATCAGCTCCTCCTTGAAGGCGGCGAGCTCGCGCTCCACGGTGACGAGGTCCGCCGCGGCGTCCCCTTCCGGATCCGAGAGGTCCACCATGTGGAGCAGCACCCGGCAGCGCTCGATGTGGCGGAGGAACTGGATGCCCAGGCCGGCTCCCTCGGCCGCGCCAGCGATGAGCCCGGGCAGGTCGGCGATCACGAAGGGCTCTTCCAGGGGACCTTCCGCCACCACTCCGAGCTGCGGAATCAGGGTGGTGAAGGGGTAATCCGCGATCTTCGGCTTGGCCGCCGAGACTACGCTGATCAGGGTCGACTTGCCGGCATTGGGCAGGCCGACGACGCCGACATCCGCCAGGAGCTTGAGCTCCAGGCGCAGGCGCCGCTCCTCGCCTTCGCCGCCCGGCTCGGCATTGCGCGGGGCCTGGTTCGTGGCGGTCGCGAAGCGGGCGTTACCCTTCCCTCCCCGGCCGCCTGAGGAGACCAGCAGGCGCTCGCCGTCGGCGACCACCTCGCCCAGCAGCTCGCCGCTGTCGTCGTCGTAGATCACGGTGCCCAGGGGCACCACGATGTCCAGGTCGTCGGCGCTCTTGCCGCTCTTGTTCGAGCCCTCGCCATGGCGGCCGCGGTCGGCCGCGTAGAGCGACTGGAAGCGCAGGTGGTAGAGCGTGTTCTTGCGGGCTTCGCCGAGCAGGTGGACCGCTCCTCCGTCGCCGCCGTCGCCGCCGGACGGACCGCCCCGCGGCACGAACTTCTCGCGGCGGAAGGCCACGCACCCGTTCCCTCCACGCCCTCCGCGGACGTGGATGATGGCTTCATCGATGAAGATCACAGGTTTTTTAAGGCTGCGAAAGGAGCCGGGAGGGCCCGGCTCCCCTCGGCTGAGGAAATTACGAGGCGGCGGGCTCGCTGGTGGTGTCTTCCTGGGTAGCCGGCGGGGTCTCGGTCAGGATGTGCACGAATTTCCCGCGGCGCCCCCGGTCCTGGAACTTCACGACGCCGTTGCGCTTGGCGAAGAGGGTGTCATCCTTGCCGCGGCCGACGTTCAGGCCGGGGAGGAAGACGGTGCCGCGCTGGCGTACGATGATCGTGCCGCCCGTGACGTTCTGGCCGCCGAAGGCCTTGACGCCCAGGTGCTGCGCGTTCGAGTCGCGGCCGTTGCGGCTGGAGCCTTGTCCCTTTTTATGTGCCATGGCTGGTTCCTAACTCCTTGATGGCCGCCTTACGGCAGCTCAATGCCCTCGATACGGACCCGCACGAGGTCCTGACGGTGGCCGCGGCTCTTGCGGTACGTCGACCGCTTCTTCTTCTTGAAGACCCGGATCTTGGGTCCCCGCACCTCGCCGACCAGCGAGGCCTTGACCAGGGCGCCCTCGATCACGGGGCTGCCGAACTGCGCGCCGTTGTCGCCGGTCGCCATCAGCACCCGGTCGAAGCGAACCTCGGCGTTCTCGCCATCGCCGGCGCCCGAAATGCGCTCGACGTCGATCACGTCGCCGGGCTCGACGCGGTACTGTTTGCCACCGGTTTCGATCACTGCATACATAGAGATTGCTCCGAGAGTCGTCCCACTGGACGCGTGGACGGCGGAAAGTAGCACAAGCGGCCCGTCCCGTCAACCCGATCGACACCCGCACGGCACGCTTCCTGCTGCTATCCTTCTCCCGCATGCTGAAGCTCTACGCCCTCGCGACCCGCGCGTTCCTCCGCCTGGCCGGCGCCCGCCGGCAGGTGCTGGAGGACGGCCCGGTCTCCCTCGTCTACTACAGCGTAGGGCCCGCCGGGGGCGAGCCCTGGGTGCTGCTCCACGGCCTCGGCGCGGTGGCTGCCACCTGGGCGCCGGTCATGCGCGCCCTGGGCCGCGGCTGCCGGGTGATCGTGCCGGAGCTGTCCGCCCTGGGCGGCACCCGGGCGCCGCGCGCCGGCCTGGGGGTGATGCGCGGCGCCTGGACCATCGCCCGGCTGATCGAGAAGGAGCTCGGCGGCCGCCCCGTCACCCTGTGCGGCATCAGCCTGGGCGGCTGGACCGCGGTCCGCCTGGCCCTGCGCCGCCCCGACCTCGTCTGCCGCCTGGTGCTCATCGACGCCGGCGGCTACCGCGAGCAGGACTGGGACAAGATCCAGGCGCTGGTCCGCGTGCAGGATCTGGCGGGCATCGATCGCCTCTACGGCGCCCTGTTCGGCGAGGTCCCCTGGATGATGCGGGTCTCGCGCAAGGGCTTCCTCCAGACCTACACCTCGCCTTCCGTGACCGAGACCCTGGACGACCTGGAGGAGGTCGACACCTTCCATGACGAGGAGCTCGCCCGGCTGCGGGTGCCCACGGCGCTGATCTGGGGCGAGCGGGACGGCCTCTTCACGCTGGAGGCGGCCCGGGCCATGGCCGCGGCCCTGCCCGACGTCCACCTGGAGGTCATCCCCGGCTGCGGCCACGCGGTCCACATCGAGTGCCCTGGCCGTCTGATCCAGGCCATCCAGCGTTTCCGCCGTGCCACCTCGGCTTCAGCTAGAATTCAGGCATGTCCAGCCCCGAGTACCTGATCTGTCTCGACTGCGAGACCCCCTGCTACGTGTTCGAGTGGGACGACGGAAAGCTCACGGAGGTCCTGTGCCAGGCCTGCGGCAACGACGACCCCGAGCAGTTCGCCGTACCTGACGACTACGACGCAATGTCGTAGCCCCTACTCATCCCCGAAGGCGATCCCCAGGGCGCGGGCGCTCTTCAGGAGGGCCCCGCCGGGGTCGACGAGCTTGGCCTCCCGCACCGCCTCGTCCAGGTCCACGTCCTCGATGCAGCCGTCGGCGAGCCGGATCATCCGGTTGAAGCGCCCTGCCATCGCCACGTGGACGGCGGCCTCTCCGAACCGGGTGGCGAGGATGCGGTCGAACGCGACCGGGCTGCCTCCGCGCTGGAGATGGCCGAGCACCGTGACCCGCACGTCGCAGCGGGTCAGCGCCTCCAGCTCCCTGGCCAGGCGCTCGCCCGCCCCGCCGAGCCGCTTCACCCCTGTGATCGCGTCCACCGCCACCACCGCCATCTCGCCTCCCCTCGGCATCGCGCCCTCCGCCACGACCAGCAGCGAGGACGCCCTCCCCCGTTCCTGGCACCGCACCACCGTCATCGCCACGGAGTGCGGGTCGTAGGGGATCTCGGGGATCAGGATCACGTCGGCCGCTCCGGCAATGCCCGCGTGCAGGGCGATCCAGCCCGCGTGCCGGCCCATGACCTCCAGGATCATCACCCGGTGGTGGCTCTCGGCCGTGTCGCGCAGCCGGTCGAGCGCCTGGGTCGCGGTGTCGATGGCCGTCCAGAAGCCGAAGGTGTAGTCGGTCGAGGCGAGGTCGTTGTCGATGGTCTTGGGCACGCCGATGACATTGAGCCCCTGGCGGCCGAGATCGGAGGCGATGCGCAGGGTGCCGTCGCCGCCGATGACGATCAGGGCGTCGAACCCGGCCTTGCGCGCGTTCTCCAGGCACTCGGCCGAGCGGTCGATGGGGCCGTCCTCTCCCGGGCAGGCGAAGGGATTGTCCCGGTTCGTGGTCCCCAGCACGGTGCCGCCCATCCGGATCAGCTCGCGCACGTCCGGCCCGCCCACGTGGCGGAACCGGCCGTCGAGCAACCCCTTGAACCCGTCCAGGATGCCGATGACCTCCGCTCCGTAAACCCTCTCGGCCGTGCGCACAACTGCCCGGAGCACGGCATTGAGCCCCGGCGCGTCGCCTCCTCCGGTCAAGACTCCGATCCTCTTCATGGGCCGGGATTCTATCTCAGCCAGATATCTGCGTCATCTTGACTAAAGATCTTTAATCTAACACGGTTGAAGTCAACTTTCTCCGCTTGAGGGATTGACAAAATCTTAGCTGTCTGGCATCATACTTCTCGAAAGCAGCCCGCCGGAGAGCCGGCGGCCCATATAAAGGAGGACTCAAGCCATGATGAACAACGTCACCCGCTGGAACCCCACCACCGCCTATCTGACCAGCCGCGAGCCGTTCTTCCGCCTGTTCGACTCGGTCTTCAACAGCGACGCCCAGGGCGAGGAGACCCGCGCGTGGGTGCCCCCTGTGGACATCCAGGAGAATGGCGACGCCTACCTCTTCCATGCCGAGCTGCCCGGCATGAGCAAGGAGGACATCCACATCACGCTGGAGAACAGCGTGCTGCGGCTGAGCGGCGAGCGGAAGTTCGAGAAGGATGCGAAGAAGGAGAACTACCACCGGGTCGAGCGCACCTACGGCACCTTCACCCGGACGTTCACCCTGCCCACCCAGGTGGACCCGGAGAAGGTCCAGGCCGCCTTCGAGAACGGCATCCTGACCATCACCGTTCCCAAGGCCGAGCAGGCCAAGCCCCGCCGCATCGCGATCAGCTGAAATTGATCTCATCCCCCCTCTCCCCAGCCCTCTCCCCCGTGCCGGGGGAGAGGGAGCTAGGCGGGGGTTTCGACGGCTGCCCGGGGTGAAGGCTCGGGCGAGGCCACCAGGGGCAGCTCCACCGTCACGACCGTCCCCTCCCCCACGGCGCTTTCCAGCTTGACGCGTCCGCCATGGGCGCGCGCGATCCGGTCGACGATGGCGAGGCCCAGGCCGGTGCCGCCCTTGCGGGTGGAGTAGAAGAGCTCGAACACGCGCTCCCGCTCCTCGGGGGGGATGCCCACGCCGTTGTCGCGGACCGCCAGGGCCACGGAGGGACCGTGGCGCGACACCGAGAGCTCCAGCGCCGGCCTCCGCCCCGCCTCCTCCGCGGCGTCCATGGCGTTGCGGGCCAGGTTGAGCAGGAGCTGGCCGAGCTGCGCGGGATCGACCCGCACCCGCGCGCCGCCGCTGCGGTCCTCGACTTCCACCCGCGCGCCCCGCTTCTGGATCTCGCCCGCGAGCAGCTCGCGCACCCGCTCGAGCGGCCGGACGGCCGGCATTTCCTCCATCTCCAGCGGACGGGGCTTGGCATAGGCCAGGAAGTCGCTCACCAGCCGCTCCAGCCGGCTGATCTCCGAGCGGGTGATCGCCACCAGCCGCTTGCCAGACGCCGGCGATGCTGCCGAGCCGCCCTCCTCGATCTCCTCCTCCAGCATCTGCATGTTGAGGTTGAGCGAGTTGAGCGGGTTGCGGATCTCGTGCGCCAGCCCCGAGGCCAGGGTGCCGATGTAGGCCATGCGCTCGGCTTCCAACGCCTGCAGCTCCAGCCGCCGGGAGCGCTGCACGAGCAGCCAGACCGCGCCGTACGCCGTCAGGAGGAGAACGACCGAGAACCCGCCGATCCACGCGGCCTGGCGCACCAGGTCCTGCCGCAGCACCTCGATGCGCTGCGAAAGCTCCACCGGGCTGATGCCGATCTGGAGCGTGCCGAACCGGCCGATGGGCACCTGGATGTCCGGCACCTGGTAGACGGTCGCGAAATCCTTCTCCTTGATCTCGACCGGGACGTCGATCTCCCCGAGCTGCAGCTCCGGCGAGCCGGCCGGCGGCATCTGGGTGTCGCCCTGCGATACCACCGGCGGCGTCAGCTTGCTGTGCATCTCGAAGACGAGCATGCCGTCGTTGTCCAGGATCTTGAGGTCGCGCACGATCTCCCGCTCGCGCAGGGTGGAGTCGATGTAGGCCTGGGTCTCGCGCTCGACGGCCATGGCCGTGTAGAGGTCCCGACCCTGCTCCTCGGTGCGGCGGGCGAGCTGCCTGGCCAGGGTCTCGGCTTCCGCCCGCGTCTCGAGCAGGACGCGCTCGATCTCGCGCTGCGACAGCGAACGGAAGATCAGCCACCCGAACAGGGCGATGTCGAAGAGGACGAACAGCCCGAAGACCACGGAGGCGATGAAGAGCCGGCGCGGCAGCGCGTTGGAGACCTTTTCCATACCCTCTAAGGATACACCTGAGGTTTGACCCTGATCGGGAGTCGCAGTACGATGGCCGCGCCTTCCCAGGAGGCCCCAAAAACATGCGACCCCGATCGGCTCGACCGCTCTTCGCCGTTCTCTTGGTCCTTCTCCTCGTCGCCGCCTGCAAAGGCAACGGGGAAGAGGGAGCCGGCACCACCCCGACCCCCACAGCAGCAGCTGGAGAACCGCGGCGCGGCGGCACCGTCGTCATCGGCTGGAGCGCCGCGGCCACCGGTGTCAACGAGCTGATCACCCAGGGCACGGCGATCACCACCGAGTTGAACCGCCAGCTCTTTTCCCAGCTCCTGGAGGAGCAGGCCGACTTCGAGGAGCACCCGCCGACGTTCAAGCCCCTCCTCGCCCGTTCCTACGAGTGGTCTCCGGACCACAAGGCGCTCACCTTCCACCTGCGCGAGGACGCGGTCTGGAGCGACGGCGTGCCCATCACCGCCGACGACGTGCGCTTCACCTGGCAGGCGCACGTCCACCCCGACGTCGGCTGGGACTCCGCGGTGATGAAGGAGAGCATCACCGACGTCGAGGTCGTGAACCCGAAGACGGTGCGGTTCCACTTCTCCAAGGCCTATGCGAAGCAGGTCCAGGACGTGAACGAAGGGGGCATCCTCCCCAAGCACACTTGGGGAAAGCTGCCGTTCTCCAAGTGGCGCGACAACGCAGACTGGTTCCGCGAGCACCTGGTGGTCAGCGGCCCCTTCACCATCGCCGCCTGGGACCCGCAGCAGCAGGTCGTGCTGGCGCGCAACCCGCGCTACTTCAGGCAGGACCGCCCCTACCTGGACAAGGTGGTCCTGCGCAACATCCCCGACGCGGCGAGCATGATGACCCAGTTCCTGAGCGCCGAGCTCGACTTCGTGCCGCAGGTCCAGCCCTCGGACATGGAGCGCATCCAGTCTGACCCCAGGCTGGCGCTGATCCCCTACTGGTTCCGGACCTATGTCTACGTCGCCTGGAATCATCGCAACCCGCTGTTCGCCGACGCCGACGTGCGCCGCGCCCTGACTCTGGCCATCGACCGCCAGACGATCGTGGACACGATGTGGCCCGCCGGCACCGGCAGGGTCGCGGTCTCCCCCATCCTGCAGAGCGTCTGGGCCTTCGATCGCAGCCTCGGCCCCCTACCCTACGACCCGCAGGAGTCGCGCCGCATCCTCGAGTCCAAAGGGTGGAAGGACTCGAACGGCGACGGCGTGCTCGACAAGGGCGGCAAGCCGTTCTCTTTCGTGCTCCTGAGCAACGCCGGCAACCAGCAGCGCAACGACGCCGCGGTCATGATCCAGCAGCAGCTCAAGCAGGTCGGCATCCAGGCCGAGCCGCGGGTCGTGGAATTCAACAGCCTGGTCAACGACGCCACGTCCGGCACCTTCGACGCCCTGGTGTTCGGCATGCAGATGGACACCAGCCTCGACCTGACGTCGCAGTTCGGCAGCAACCATGTGGAGGAAGGGAACTTCAGCGCCTACAAGAACCCCGAGTTCGACCGCCTGATGGTCGAGGCCATGTCGAAGCCGGACATCCGCGACGCCAAGCCGATCCTCGACCGCATCCAGCAGATCCTCCACCGCGACCAGCCGGTGACGTTCCTCTGGGAATCGCAGCGCCTGAGCGCGATCAACCGCCGGGTGCACGGTGCGCGGCCGAACGTCCTCTTCTCGCTGTTCAACCTGGAGGACTGGTGGGTCGATGCGGCCCGCTGAAGTTGATCCCCGGCGGCGGGCGGACGGCGCCGCCGCCGAGTGATCCGCTTCGTCCTGCGGCGGCTGGCCGCCTCGCTCCTCCTGCTCTACCTCGTCCTCACCGCGACCTTCTTCCTGGTCCATCTGGCGCCGGGCTCGCCGTCCATGCTGCTGGCGGGGGACCAGCGGCTCCCGGTCGAGCAGCAGGAGAACCTGAAGCGGATCTACGGGCTCGACCGCCCGCTGCCGGTGCAGTACGCCCGCTGGCTCAGCGCGACGGCGCTCGGCGATTGGGGGACTTCGTTCACCTACCAGCGGCCGGTGACCTCGGTCGTGCTCGACGCCGTGCCGGCCACCCTGCTCCTGGCCTTCGCCGCCCTGCTGGTGGAGCAGGCGGTCGGGCTGGTCTTCGGCATCATGGCGGCCCGGAGGCCCGGCTCGGCCGCGGACCACCTGATCCGCGTGATCTCCCTCCTGCTCTTCTCGCAGCCCGCCTTCTGGCTCGCCCTGATGGCGATCCTTCTCTTCTCCCTGGTCTGGCCGATCCTTCCCGCCAGCCACATGTACTCCGTGGGGGCCGAAGACCTGGGGCGCGGCGCCCGCTTCCTGGACCTCCTGCGCCACCTGGTCCTTCCCGCCCTGGTGATCGGCCTGACCCAGGCTGGCTCGGTGATCCGCTACGTCCGGGCCAGCGTGCTCGACGTCCTCGGCCAGGAGTACATCCGTGCCGCCCGCGCCAAGGGGATCTCCGAGCGGCGGGTGGTCTGGGTCCATGCCCTGCGCAACGCCCTCCCGCCGCTGATCCAGGTGATGGCGCTCTCCATGGGGTCTCTGCTGAGCGGCATCCTGATCGCCGAGGTCGTCTTCTCCTGGCCGGGGATCGGGCGGCTCACCTTCGAGGCGATCCTGAGCCGCGACTACCCGATGGTCCTCGCCACCACGGCCTTCGGCGCGGTCATGACGCTGCTGGCGAACCTGATGGCCGACGTGCTCCACGCCCTGGCCGATCCGAGGGTCCGCCATGCGTAGGCTGCCCGGGAACCTGCGCTGGGGGATCGGGATCGTCGCCCTCCTGGGGCTCGCCGCGCTCGCGGCACCGCTGCTCGCCCCCTACGACCCGGCCGAGCAGCTCGACCCGGTGGCCGCCCGCTATCGCCCGCCCGGAACCGTCCTTTCGGCCGTGCACCTCGCGGACGGCGGCTGGCGGCTGGCCGACCGTGTCGAGCGCGTCCCGGACGGCTTGGGCGGAAATGGCCTGGCGGTCGAGCGCCTCGGGCGACGAGAGGTCCTGCCGGAGTCGAAGGTCGTGAACCTCGAAGCCGGCGGCGTCGCCGACCGCCGCGTCTTCCTCCTGGGCACGGATCGCTTCGGGCGCGACATCTGGTCCCGGATGGTCCATGGCGCGCGGGTGTCGCTCGCGGTGGGCCTGCTCGCGGTGGCTCTCGCCCTGACCCTGGGCGTGACGGTCGGCTCGGCCGCGGCCCTGGGCGGGCCGGTCGTGGACTCGCTGCTCATGCGCACGGTCGACGCCCTGCTCTCCTTCCCCTGGATCTTCCTGATGATCCTGCTGTCCACGCTGTTCCGGCCGGGCACGGCGGCCATGGTCCTCCTCCTGGGCTCGTTCTCCTGGATGGGGATCAGCCGGCTCACGCGCGCCGAGCTCCTGGGGCTCAACAGCCGCGAGTTCGTGGCGGCGGCCCGATCCATCGGGCAGACGCCGATGAAGATCCTCCTCCGCCACCTCCTCCCCAACGCGCTCACGCCGATCCTGGTGCGGGCCACCCTGATGGTCGGCATCCTGATCCTGCTGGAATCCTCGCTCTCCTTCCTGGGCATGGGGATCCAGCCGCCCACGCCGACCTGGGGGAACATGGTCGCGGAGGGGCGCGACGCGCTCAACCAGGCCTGGTGGATCGCCACCTTCCCGGGCGCCGCCCTGGCCTTGACCGTGATCGGCTTCAACCTGCTTGCGGACGGCCTGCGCGACTTCCTCGATCCACGGCTCGACTCAAAAGACCCTGCTATGCTCCCGCCCCTGTGAGCGCCCCTGCCGGCCGCCGGGCCTCCCTGACCGTCTTCACAACGATCCTCCTGGACCTGATCGGCTTCGGGATGCTCCTCCCCCTGCTGCCGTTCTACGCCCAGAAGCTGCACGCCTCGCCCGCCGAGGTGGGCCTGCTCTTCTCCTCGTACAGCCTGGCCCAGCTCCTGTTCTCGCCGCTCCTCGGCTGGCTCTCGGACCGCGTGGGCCGGCGGCCCGTGATGCTGGCCTCGATCTTCGGCAGCGCCGCCGCGCACCTGATGTTCGCGCTGGCCGACTCGTTCGCCCTGCTGGTGCTGGCGCGCTCGCTGGCCGGGGTGGCCGCGTCGAACTACAGCATCGCCCAGGCCTACATGGCCGACGTCTCGCCGGCCGGCAGCCGGTCGAAGGCCATGGGCCTGGTGGGAGCGGCCTTCGGCATCGGCTTCGTGCTCGGCCCGGCGCTGGGCAGCGTGCTCTCCCTGACGCCCTACGGTCCCCAGGCCGTGCCGCTGACCGCCGCCGCCCTGTCCGCGGTCAACTTCCTGTTCGCCCTCCTCTGGCTGCCGGAATCGCTCCCACGGGAGGTCCGCGAGCGCCGCCAGGCGCAGCCCTGGATCGATCTCGCCGGCTTCGGCCGCACCTGGCGCAATGCGCCGTTGCGCGGCATGATGGTCCTGTTCTTCCTGGTGATGTTCTGCTTCTCGCTGTTCGAGGCCACGCTCGCCCTCTACTGCCAGCACCGGCTTCAGTTCGACGAGCACCGGACGTCGCTGCTCTTCGTCTTCGTGGGCGTGGTGCTGGTGATCGTGCAGGGGGGATTGCTGGGCCGGCTGATCCGGCGCTTCGGCGAGCGGCGGCTGATCCTCGGCGGTATCGCTCTCATGGCGCTGGGCCTGATCGCCCTGCCGGTCTATCCGAGCCTCGGCCTGCTGCTGGCGAGCCTGCTGCTGCTCGCCGTGGGCTCGGGCGTACACAACCCCTCGACGCTCGGCCTGCTGAGCCAGATCACCGACCCCGAGTCCCAGGGGAGCACCATCGGCCTGTCGCGCTCGTTCGGGGCGCTCGCCCGGACGCTCGGTCCGGTCACCGGCA
>Ga0190265_10001871_pt1 | contig 13893 bp, 14 predicted proteins | sample Popmic124T_FD_133135 | JGI IMG/M metagenome (GOLD analysis project Ga0190265, IMG submission 133135) | Populus adjacent soil microbial communities from riparian zone of Indian Creek, Utah, USA - 124 T | ecosystem: Environmental > Terrestrial > Soil > Riparian zone | place: USA: Utah | collected...
ACGATACTGTGCCACTTGGCCACGAACTCCCGGGTATTCAGCGCGGGGTAGGTTTGCTTCTCCATGGGACCTCCCGTCTCCGTAGCGCGGATGCCTGCGATTCCTTAGGTCGTCCCTCGTCGCCAGTAGGTAACTAACAGCCAATACCCGATAACCAATAGACCCTCTGGACACCTGCCCGTATTGCTTGCATCGTGATGAAGGGTGAGCGCAGCCCCCAGCGACGCGGAGATGCGAGATGAGACGGCCTCTGATTTTCATGATGACGGCGGCGTTCGTCCTTGCCGTCCCCGCCTGCCAGGATTCCGGGGCGCCCGACTCCGTCGCCACAGAGTCCGACCCATTCACCACCCTTCCCCTCGGATTCGCCGGTGTGCAAAGCACGTTCGGGGGTGAGGACGACGACGGCACCACCGAATGGTCGCCGCGAGGCCATGGGAGACTTGGTTCTCAGGGTGACCCGAAAGGGCTGATGTTCGGTGGGTTGGCCAAGTTTTTCAACTTCAACTCCGTACTCAGGCCTTTCCCCAACGAGGCGTCCGACCACTGCGCGTTCGATGCGTCAAGCGGGCGCGTCGAGTGTGAGCCGGTAAACCGCGGAGGACTGACCGTCACCCGCTCGGCTGCCTTCGCCGACGCCGACGGGGACGCGCAGCAGGCCTTCGATAGGTCGACGACGAACGCCGTCAACGTGCGGATGGACGTCAGCGGCACCAAGGAGCGGCACGACGGGAATAGCAGCACCATCCACCATCACAGCGACCACACGGTGACCGGTTTGGCCCTGGGTAGCACCGAGCTTACGCTCAACGGTGAGTCCGCCGGGGTGGAAACCACCACCGGCACGGATGAGGTCGGCGACTTCACCGCCGAGCGGAGGATCGGCGACACGATAGAGGACCTGGTGCTGCCGGTCAGCCACGGCAGACCATTCCCCACGTCCGGGACGATCGTGCGCTCGGTGGAAGTGACGATCACGTACGCAGGTCAGGTACCCAAGACCCTCAGCCGCCGTGAGGTCGTGACCTTTACCGGCGCCAATACCGCGACGGTCGAGATCACCAGGGATGGCACTACTCGGACCTGTACCTTCACCCTGCCGGGGGGTGCGCTCGACTGCCCCTAGGCGACCCCTGGCGGAGAAAGAACCTGAGATGTGTGATCGTAACTGTTTGTGGGACAAGTAGCAGGGGCGGGACTCGAACCCGCGACCCCGGCATTATGAGTGCCGTGCTCTAACCAGCTGAGCTACCCTGCCATCTCCTCAAAACAGCGTGAGCGGTGAGCGGTAAGCAGTAAGCGGGGACAAGCCCCACCCTTCGACATCGATCAGCCAGGAAAATAATCCCGCTCACCGCTCACTGCTTACCGCTCACGCTGTTGCTGTTCCCGCTCTCGCTTTTCAGTCGCCACGCTCTCGCTCGATGGAACCAGCCGGTACAGAAATTCCCCCTTCTTGATCATCCCGAACCGCTCCCGTGCCACCCGCTCCTGGGTCCGGGGATCGAGCTCGATGGCCACCGCCGCCTTGGTCAGCGAGTCCACCAGAAGCTCGAGCCGCTGGACGTTCGCCTGCTCCGCCGCCTCCTCCCGCCGCAGCTGGAGCAGATCCAGCGTTCCGTATTCCCCTCCCTGAAGCGCAAAGTACAGCGCCGATGCCAGGCCGATGATCGTGGCCCAGCGGCCGGCGGTCACAGTGGGTAGAGGTCCCGGCCCGGATAGTGAGCCAGATCGCCCAGCTCCTCGGCAATGCGAAGCAGCTGATTGTATTTGGCCGTCCGATCGGTGCGGCTGGCGCTTCCGGTCTTGATCTGCCCCGCCCCGGTGGCCACGGCCAGATCGGCGATGAAGGTATCCTCGGTCTCGCCCGAGCGGTGTGAAATCACCACACCGTACGCGCTGCCCTTGGCCAGCTCGATGCACTGGAGCGTTTCGGTCAGGGTTCCGATCTGATTGACCTTCACCAGCACGGCGTTGGCCACGTTCTCCTCGATCCCCCGGCCGAGCCGGTCCACGTTGGTGACGAAGAGATCGTCGCCCACCAGCTGGACCCGCTCGTGCAACCGCTCGGTGAGCAGCGCCCAGCCCTTCCAGTCGTTCTCCGCCAGCCCATCCTCGATCGACACGATCGGATACCGGTCCACCCAGCCGGCATACAGGTCCACCATCTGCTCGGCCGACTTCCGGCTCCCATCGCCCTTCTTGAAGACGTACTCGCTGTCCTGATACAGCTCCGAGGCCGCCACGTCGAGCGCAATGGCCACGTCCGCGCCCGGCTCGTAGCCCGCAGCCTTGATCGCCTGCATAACCACATCGAGCGCGGCCTCATTGGACGGCAGCATGGGGGCGAAGCCCCCTTCGTCTCCCACGGCGGTAGACAGCCCCATCTTGGTCAACACCTTCTTGAGGGCGTGAAAGACTTCCACCCCCATGCGCAGCCCCTCAGGGAAGGTCTCCGCCCCGATCGGCACGATCATGAACTCCTGCGCATCGACGTTGTTCGATGCGTGGGCGCCGCCATTCAGGATGTTCATCATCGGCACGGGAAGCACCCGCGCCATCGGCCCGCCGAGATAGCGGTACAACGGCAGCCCGCAGTCCTGGGCGGCCGCGCGGGCGACGGCGAGCGACACACTGAGGATTGCGTTGGCGCCGAGCTTGCTCTTGTTGGGAGTGCCGTCGGCGTCCATCATCTCGGCATCGACTTCGATCTGGTCGGCGGCCGCCCTGCCCTCCAGCCGGGGACCCAGCACCTCGTTCACGTTCCGCACCGCTTCGGTCACACCCTTCCCGGCGTACCGCTTCGAATCGCCGTCCCGCAGCTCCACCGCCTCGTGCTCCCCGGTTGAGGCGCCGCTGGGCACCGCTGCCCGCCCCTGCGCCCCGCTGGAGAGAACCACCTCGGTCTCCACTGTCGGGTTGCCACGGCTATCCAGGATTTCACGAGCGTGAACTTCTATTATGGTCGACATTTTTTTCCGAAAACGAGGGAAACAAGCGAGCGACGAAGCCGCCCGACCGCCCGCGAACCTAGTGGGCCTGCCCGGACCCCGTCAACCGAAGTGATTGAATCCGCGCAGCTCGATGGGGTGGCCTGCCAGCCGGAACACGACGCCGCTTCCCTCGGCCGCCAAACCGATGCGGGTGAGCGGGATACCACACTCCCGGACGAACAGGCTCATCGCGTTGAACCGGGCCGGGAGTGCCACCAGTAACTCGTAGTCCTCGCCGCCTTCGGCGGTAAACCGTTCGACTGGCAGATCCAGCCGGCTGGCCTCCTCGGCGGCCTCGGCCACAACGGGTATCGCGTTCAAATCGATCTTCAGGGCGACCCCGGATGCGGCGGCGAGGTGCCATGCATCCCCGGCGAGTCCGTCGCTCAGATCGATCATCGCGCGTGCGCCATGCCGGGCGAGCCACCGGCCGGCCGCGATCCTCGGTTCGGGATGGGCGAAGCGCGCTCTGGCCGGGGGCGGCGGTGGCGCCCCCCGCCGCCAGGCTTCGAGCGCGGTGCGGGCTCCGCCAAGCTGGCCAGTCACCCAGAGCCCATCTCCCGGCTCGGCCCCGCCCCGCGTCACTGGGGCCCGGGTGCGCCCGACCACGGTGACCGTCAGGCTCCAGGCTGGGCCGGATGCAAGATCACCGCCCAGCACCATCGCGCGCACCGATTTCGCGGCCGCGCCCACACCGGCCATCACTTGGAGCAGCTCAGCCTCAGCGGCTGTCGCCGGCATGGTGATGGCACAGAGCAGGCCGATCGGCTCGGCGCCTTCAGCCGCCAGATCGGAGAGCGCCGCCGCCGCCGACCGCCAGCCGAGTTCCTCGGGGCCGATCCACTCCCGGCGGAAGTGCACCCCTTCCACGCTCACGTCGGTGCTGAACGCGATGAACTCCTCGCCTTCGCGGACGAGGCCACAGTCATCGCCCAATCCGGTCCCCTGGTCGCCCAACAGCTGGGCGATTTTCCGGATCCGATCGAACTCGGGTCCGGGACCAAGCGCCAGCGTTTGCCCCGGCCTGGTCCGGGTCACGGCCGGATCGCGCTCAGCCGGAAGCGCACCAACCCGCGGTCGGTGGCCACCCAGAGGTAGTCAGCGTCCACCGCGAGATCGTTGATGAGGCCAGGCAGATCGCCGTCGCGCAGGGGACGGAGTGGCGGGGTGTTCAGCCGGACGAAGCCGAGCGCGCGATCGCCCGCGACCCAGAAGCCCTGGCCCTCCGGAACGAAGCGACGCAGGCGGCCAAGCAAAGCGGAGAGGTTCGGGCCCAGCGTCCATCGGCGCGTCTTCGGATCGCGCCACAGGAACCCGTCGCGAGTGAGGGCCACCAGCGTATCTCCCAGAGTGGCGATGTCCACCACCGGGATCTGGACGCTGGGTGAACCCAAGCCGTCCGGCCGCACCAGTCCGCCCAGGCCCGGGAGCGACAGGAGCACACCGGCAGCGGTGCCGACCCAGACCGAGTCACCCGCTGGGAAGACCGCGTATGCCGGATCCGAGTAGGATGGCGCTAACCGCTCTATCGCAAGAGCATCGCTGATCCGGGCGATCCCCCGCTCGGTGCCAACCGTGATTCTGCCCCCACGGGAGGCGATGGAGTTCACCCGGCTGTCGGGGAGGCCACGGCTATCGTCCACCAGCTCGAGCCTGCCGTCCGATGGATTAACTCGCGCCACACCGAGATCGGTAGCGGCCCAGATCGCCTTGCCCTGGCCGGTCAGGTCGCGCACCTGATCGAACGGCACCCCGGTGGCCGACGGGCCCGGAACCGATCGGAATTCCGTGAGATCGCTGGCGACAAATGTGAGCGAGGCATCCGCAAGCGGAGTCCGGTTGGTGCCGGCCCAGACACCGCCAGGCCAGCTGAACACCGCGCCGACCCGATCCGATGGCAGCCCGAAGCTGAGCCGCTGGGGAAGCGGCGCACCGTCGTCCACATACAGGGCGCCAATCCCGGAGGTGCCCAGGTACCACCCCCGATTATCGAACGCACGCGCGGCAGCCGTGTAGCCGACGTTGCGCAGGCGGCTGTCGGTCAGAATCGCCGCCGCATTCGCCTGGAGCGACGGGTTGCTACGGACCGCCTGCTCGACCGAGGCCGCCACAATCGGGCTCCCGGGCGCCGGCGCCGGCGTGGGTACCGTCCCTCCGCGAGGCAGCAGCTGCCAGCCACGCCGGGTGCGCACATAGAGGCCGGCGGCGGGGTTGTTCTGATCAAAGGCGATCGCTACCACGCCATCAGGAATCGGACCCTGATCCCACAGTTGGATTTCGGGCTGATAGTGCACCCATCCGTCGCGACGGGCGAGCCAGAGCGAGTTGTCCAGCGGATCAGCAAGAGCAGTGAATACCCGCGCGAGCAGGGATGGGGTGGGAGGATCGAACGACCCTTCCCAGCGCCGGAACTGCGGGTTCCAGACCAGGACCGCTGATGGCGACACGATGTAGACGCGATCCAGCGAGGCGGCGATCGCGTTGATCCGGCTGAAATCGCCGATGACCGTTCGCTCGTCGGGGCGCCAATCCCGGGTGAATGACTGAGCCGTGGCCGGAGATGTCAGGCACAGTATGGCGAACACCGCCAGGAGATGACGCATCGACAAAATCTATCGTGCTACGTGGTTTGAGGCCGGGGCAGCTCGAACAGGATGGGGGGGCGTGGCGCCGGCCGGGCGGTGCGTAGCACTTCCCACTCACGCCATAGATCGGGGAGGGCTTGCACCACATCCATGGGTCTGAGGCTGCGAGCGGTACAGCGCCGGGCCGCGAGATCGGCGGCTCGGCCCAGCACCTGCGCCCCCAGCGCGCCGGCAATGTCGGGCTCGAGACCGATGGCCAGGTTCGACCCCACGATCCCGCTCAATACATCTCCGCTTCCGCCGGTGGCGAGCCCGGGATTGCCGGCGACGATGGTGAGGAGCTGTCGCTCACGCGAGGCCACGACTGTGGGAACACCCTTGAGCAGGATCACAGCGCCGCTGTCCTGCACAGCCGAGGCGGCGGCAGCCCAGGGATCGAGCTCGCGCGTGCCCGCCAGCGCCGGGAACAGGACGCGGAACTCGCCGGGATGAGGTGTGAGCACCAGGGAGCGCCCAGCGGCAAGCTGATACAGCTCCCCGGTCGCGCCTCCGAAAGCCACCAGCGCATCGGCGTCCAGCACCACAGCTCGCGCCGCCTCCACCAGGGCGGTAATGAGCTTGCGCCGGTCCGGCTCGCGGCCGAGGCCGGGACCGATGACCACGGAATCCGCGCGGGCGATCAGCTCGAGGAGGGCAGCCGGCGGCGGCTGATCGAAACGATGAGCGAAGGTCTGGACATCCGGCTCGGCTTGCATGAGCGCGGCGACGGTATCCGGCGGCGCCACCGCGTGTACCAGACCGGCTCCCGCGCCAAACGCCGCCCGGGCGGCCATTCGTACCGCTCCGCTCATCCCGGTATCACCACCGACTACTACGACCCGGCCCCGGTCGCCCTTGTGATCCCGGGCCCGGAGCCGGCGCATCCACTGCGCGGCCTGAAGGTCACTGACTACGGCGGGCCAGGCCGGATCGGCGGGTGGGTGGCCGATGTCGACGACCACGACGTCGCCCACTTCGTCCCGAGCCAGCAGGTGACCACGGCGGAATCCGCCGAAGGTCACAGTGAGATCGGCTCGGGTCACGCCGTGGACGGTTCCGGTCAACAAGTCCACGCCGGTGGGACCATCAAGTGCAACGACGGGAACGTCGAGATCCAGCAGGCGCGCGAGCAGCGCGGCCAGTTCGGCACGTGGTGCCCCGGCGGCACCAGTGCCGAGCAGCGCGTCGATGGCGAGCCCGACGGCCGGCCAGGGTCCATCGGGACCGACTTCCCGAACTCCCTCAGCCCGGGCCACCCTGGCCATTTTCTCGCGCAGCTCCGATCCGGGCCCTGAGGACGCTACCCAGACCGGAACCTCGACCTGGTGCAGCGCCCTGGCGACCACCCAGCCATCACCGCCGTTGTTACCCGGCCCCGCCGCCACCAGCACGCCGGCCCGAAGCAGATGCGGGTACCGATCGGCCAGGACCACCGCCACCGCCCTCCCCGCACTCTCCATGAGCGTGGCGAGATCGACACCGGCGGTGACGGCCAGGCGGTCCCAGGTGTTGGATTGTTCGGGGGAGAGGACGGGGATGGGCAAGGTGAGAGGTAAGAAGTGAGAGATGAGAAGTGAGAAGTAAGGTCGGTCCCATCTCCTCATCCTGGCGAAGCGAAGGGACCTGTCTCGACTAGTTCGGTGGCTTGCTGTGCAAGTCCCTCTCTGCGCTCGGGATGAGGAACCCTTCTACCCTTCAGTCCCTCTCACTTCTCACCTCTCACTTCTCACTTATAGCTCTGCCCTATCGCCCGCCCGAAACTGATCTCGCCGTTGTCGATTCGCAGATTGAATCCGCATTCCGGGTTGGTGCAGACCCACGCTTTGTAGGTGATAGGTGCGCCTTCACGGCCGTAGTCCGACAAGGGGATCAAGGTTCCCTGCGAACATTTCTGGCACCCCGGCCACTCTTTTGTCTCCATGCGTCCTCCCCTTGGCGGTTCGAGGCTAGGCGCCGCGCAGGCCTTGCCAGTCGTAGGAATCGCCGAAGGCGTCCGCGAACTGGAAGACCGCCTCGAAGTCCGACTCCGAATCGCCAGGTTGGGTGACCAGCAGCCCGACCTCGACCAGGGTGAAGACGATGCGGCCGATGTCCTCGGTGCGGGTGATCCCCCAGTGAGCTAGAACGACCGGGGCCAGCAGGCCGAACTGCTTGCGGGCAAAGTCACGGCAGGCCCACGCCAGCTCCGCGCCGGTCACATGCCTCCGAGCCTCGAGGCTGGTCTGCAGGAATTCGATAGTGCCGAGGACGAAGAGATACCCACGCTCGTGGAACTGACCACCACGAGCGCGAATGCGGGCCATCACGTCGTCCGCGAACTGCAGTTCGTTCACCGCTGCGCCCCCACTGGAGAAGCCACCCGCACCCTGCGCGCCCCATCCGAGGCCGCGCGGGCCTTCCGCGGCGCGTACAGGGGAAAGTCCGCCGCCAACTCCTCGACTTCCGCCTTGATCGCGGCGAGCGTGCCCTCATCCGGACGGGTCAAGGCCCGATCGATCATCTCGGCGATGCGCCGCATTTCGCCGACACCCAGGCCACGGGTGGTAACCGCCGGCGTGCCGATCCGGATCCCACTGGTCACGAAGGGCGATTGGGGATCGTCGGGGATGGTGTTCTTGTTCACCGTGATCCCCGCCTGGCCCAGGATCTTCTCCGCGGCCTTCCCGGTCAGGTTTTTCGGCCGCATGTCCACCAGCATGAGGTGGGAGTCGGTACCGCCCGACACAATGGCAAAGCCGCGATCGATGAGCGCGTTGGCCAGGGCCTTGGCATTCTCCACCACTTGCCGGGCGTAGACCTTGAAGTCGGCGGTGAGCGCCTCACCGAAGGCTACAGCCTTGGCCGCGATGACGTGCTCCAGCGGACCGCCCTGCGTTCCGGGGAACACTGACTTGTCGATCGCCTTGGCGTGCTCCGTGGTACAGAGGATGAGCCCGGCGCGAGGCCCGCGCAGCGTCTTGTGCGTGGTGCTGGTGACGACCTGCGCGTGCGGCACGGGAGAAGGATAGACCCCGCCTGCCACAAGGCCGGCGAAGTGGGCCATGTCTACCAGGAAGAACGCGCCCACCTCGTCGGCGATAGACCGGAACGCTGCGAAATCGATGATTCGGGCGTAGGCACTGCCGCCGGCGATGATCAGCCGGGGGCGGTCCTGGAGCGCCTGCTCCCGTACCTTGTCGTAATCGATCAGACCGGTGCTCGGGTTTACGCCGTAATGCACCGCACGCCAGATCGTCCCGCTGTGGTTCACCGAGGCACCGTGGGACAAATGGCCGCCATGCGGCAGCGACATACCCATCAGGAGCTCACCCGGCCGGATGAGTGCCATGAACGCGGCGAAGTTGGCCTGGGCACCGGAATGGGGCTGCACGTTGGCGTGTTCCGAGCCGAATAGCTGCTTGAGCCGGTCGATCGCCAGCTGCTCTACCTCGTCGACGACCTCGCAGCCGCCATAGTACCGCTTGCCCGGCAGTCCTTCGGCGTACTTGTTCGTCAGCGGCGTGCCCATGGCGTCGATCACCGCCCGGCTGGCGAAGTTTTCGCTCGCGATGAGCTCCAGCCCATCCTGCTGGCGGCGCAGCTCGGCATCGACCAGCCGGGCTACGGTAGGGTCGGCTTGGCGGAGTGAGGCGTTGTGATCGAGGCTCATTCGCGCTCCTGTTCGATCTTCTCGACCCGGCGGCTGTGCCGGCCACCGGCAAATCCGGTGTCGAGCCACGTTTTCAGGATCTCGACTCCCTCTTCTTCGCTCAGGAAGCGCGCCGGAAGAATGAGGATATTGGCATCGTTGTGCTCCCGGGCTAACCGGGCGAGCTCAGGCGACCAGGCCACGGCAGCACGGACCCCCGGGTGCCGGTTGGCTGCATACGACATCCCCAGTCCGGTTCCGCACAGGAGAACTCCCCGGCTCGCGTCGTGGCGCTCCACCCGGGACGCGACGCTATGGGCGTAATCCGGATAGTCGGTGGAATCCAGGCTGTGAGTGCCCAGGTCCAGCGGCTCATATCCGAGCGCTCGTAGCTCCTCAACCAACCGCTCCTTCAACTGGAAGCCGGCGTGGTCCGATCCGATGGGAATGACTTCACTCATTGGGGGTAATGTACAGTAAAGTCCGGCAGCGGGGCAGCGGGGCGGCGAGGCAGTAAGTGCAACTGAGGAATGAGCGTACCACTATTTGTCAATAGTAATCGGGCTGCGCCTTTTCTCTGTCCGGCTGTTCTGCCCCGCCGCCCCGCTGCCCCGCCTATTTCCTCTCCCCCATCCACATCCGGTCCAGTGAGCCTACCGCCGCGATCCGCTGCTCGGCGAGCCGGTCCGCCGCGCGATAGGTGGGGATCCGCTCTCGCCGGGCGATCTCGAAAATGCGGAGCAGGGTCTCGTAGATCTCCCCCGCCTTTTTCTTGGCTCGCTCTACCGGCCAGCGGTGCAGCTCGCCGTAGACATTGATGACTCCGCCGCCATTGATCACGTAGTCCGGGGCGTAGAGAATTTTTCGCTTCTCCAGCTCATCGCCGTGGCGATCCTCGGCCAGCTGGTTGTTGGCTCCCCCGGCGATGATTTCCACCTTGAGGCGCGGCAGGGTCTCGTCGTTGATCGTGGCGCCCAGCGCATTGGGGGAGAAGATCTCCGCAGCCTGATCATAAATAACGTCGGGAGAAACCGGCGTCGCGCCGAACTCCTGCACCGCACGCCGCACCTTCTCCCCGTCGATGTCGGTGACAATGATCCTGGCGCTTTCGGCGTGAAGATGCTGCATCAGGTAGTAGGCCACCTTGCCTGCCCCCTGCACCGCCACCGTTTTCCCCGCCAGTCTGTCGCTACCCCAGCGCTCCCGAGCCGCCGCCTTCATCCCGACATACACGCCGTATCCAGTAACGGGCGACGGGTCGCCCGACAGGCCGAGCAACCCGGCGACGTGATCGGTCTCCAGCTTGATGTACTCCATGTCCGCGGGACTGGTGCCGATATCCTCCGCGGTGATGTAGCGGCCACCGAGCGTCTGGATGAAGCGGCCATGGGCGCGAAAGAGCGCCTCGCGGTCAACCCGCTTGTTGTCGCCGATAATCACTGACTTGCCGCCCCCGAGGTTGATCCCCGCCACCGCCGACTTGTAGGTCATTCCGCGCGCCAGCCGCAACGCATCGGTGATCGCCTCATCGGTGTTGGCATACTGCCAGAACCGGGTGCCGCCCAGCGCCGGGCCCAGCGTGGTATCGTGAATCGCGACGATGCCGAAATAGCCGCAGGATGGATCGTGGGAGAGCAGGACCTGCTCGTGACCCAAGGAGTCCATCGCTGCGAAGATGTCCAGGGACGGTACCGAAGCGTGAGCGGTGAGCGGTGAGGGGTGAGCGGGAACACTCGACTGGCCGCCGGCCGGTGTTCCGCTTACCGCTGACCGCTTACCGCTTACGCTCTTGCTCGTAGTCATAAAATCCCTTTCCACTTTTACGACCCAGGTACCCTGCTGCCACCATCTTGCGCAGCAGCGGCGCGGCGCGGTATTTGTCGTCGCCCAGCCCCTTCTGGAGCACCTCGAGGATAGCCAGGCACACATCGAGTCCGATAAAGTCGGCCAAGGCCAGGGGGCCCATGGGATGGGCCATGCCCAGCTTCATGACCGTGTCGATCGATTCGGGCGTGGCCACCCCTTCCATGACACAGAAGATGGCCTCGTTGATCATCGGCATCAGCACCCGGTTGGAAACGAACCCGGGATAATCGTTCACCTCGACCGGGGTCTTCCCCAGCGCGCGGGCAGCGGTCATGACCGTCGCGGTGGTGGCGTCGCTGGTGGCGTGCCCCCGGATGACTTCGACCAGCTGCATCACCGGCACCGGGTTCATGAAGTGCATGCCGATGACCTGTTCCGGTCTCCGGGTCCGCGCGGCGATCTCGGTGATCGAGATGGAGCTGGTGTTGGTCGCCAGAATGGCGTCCGGGCCCGCGATGCGGTCGAGCTGCTCGAACAGGGAAAACTTCACCGCCGGGTTCTCGCTGGCAGCCTCGATGATGATTTCGGCCGGCCCCGCCGCGTCCAGCTTCGACCCGGTGCTGATGCGCCCGAGTATCTGCGCCGTCGCGTCCGCGGGCAGAGTGCCTTTCTTCACCTGGCGCTCGAGATTGCCCTTGATCGTGGTCGTGGCCCGATCTAGGGCGGCTGAGGCGGTGTCGATGAGCGCCACCTCCCACCCGTGCTGAGCGAAGACGTGAGCAATCCCATTGCCCATAGTGCCCGCACCGATCACGGCGGCCCGGCTCACACGGTCTCCTTCTGGGCCCAGCGCATGGTCACCACAATTGCCGCAGTGATAGCGACTGTGGCAATCAGGCCACCCTCCGGTCCAAACCGCCCGCCTGACAGCCAGTCCGGTGCTCCGGCACAGTAGTCGAGTAGCGGGATGTCGAAAGGAAGACCGCTGACCGGTGCGTCCAGTACCGCGAGCGTGGCGTTCCAGCCCAGGTGGGCACCGAATGCCGTCCACAGCCCACCGGGCGCGTAGAAGGCGACGCCGAGGAAGATTCCCGCGAGAGCGATGTTCCCGAGACCCAGCGCGTTGACGCTCGGGTTCAGAGTGTGGAATAGTGCGAAGACCAGTCCCGCAACCACGACGAGAGCGGTGGCCCGGCCCAACACTGCAGCCAGCAACACCAGCGGGAGCCCGCGAAACATGATCTCCTCACTCAAGGCGGCGGGCGCCAGCACCACGAAGGTCTTCACCGCCTGGGTGACATAGTCTTTCAGCCCGCCGTCGTCGGGTGACCAGTGCGAATGGGCGAGCGCGACCGCACCCAGCAGGGCCAGTCCCGCCGCGGCTGCCCCGATGGTCAAACCGATGGCGAAGCCTTTCAACCCAATGCGGGGCGGCGCCCAGCGTAGATCCCTGCGCTGGAGGCGCAGCGCCCGGAACCCGATCGCCCAGGTAGCGAAGGCAAACCCGAGGAGCTGGCTGGTGCCGGCAACCACGATCTGATCCGTGCGGGCCACCAGAATCCTGGTCAAGCCATCGGCCACACTGCCGTACTTTGCAAGAGCCCAGATCGCCATGACCGTCCCGCTGGCGCTCAGGCCCAGCAGCATGAAGGCGACCGTCCATCCGATCGCCTTCCAAGGGGACACCCTAGCGGGACCGTTCTCTGCCGAGGTCAAAGGAACGAGCGGATCTTCGGGCCGGCGGCGAGGATCAGAGCGGCGGCCAGACCGACTTTGACCAGGTCACCGGTGAGAAACGGGACGAAGCCCACTCGGAACGCCACCGTGGGGTCACCGCCCAGCAACGCCAGCTGCGCTACGCCACCGGCATGGATGATGACCATGCCAAGTGCGCAGGCCAGAAGTATCCGAAGTACGGCCCGACCGCCGGCATGTCCAGCCGATTCAGTCACCGGACGGACCAGTGCTCCCGTGACGGTTGCCGCTATGGGGAACGCGAGCAGATAGCCGCCCGTCGGTCCGAGCAGGTGCCACGCGCCCGACCCGCCCCCCGCAAAGACCGGCAATCCGATGATACCCAGCAGCAGGTAGAGCACTAATGCGCTGAGTCCGCCGGCCGCACCCAGGAGTCCACCCACGGCGAGCACCGCCAGAGGCTGGAGCGTCATCGGCACCGGGCTGAACGGCACCGGCACCACCACCTGGGCGGCGAGGGCGACGACAGCGGCGCCAAGGCCTATGGCAATCGTCCGGCGTAGGACTCGGGTCTGTGGGGCTGACGCGGGCCTAGCTACACCTATATCTGGATTTCTCACAGCAGCTCCACACTGAGGGCAACCGCATTGCCACCGCCAAGACAGAGAGTGGCGAGACCAGTGCTACCACCCCGATCGCGAAGAGCATACAGCAGTGTCGTGAGTACCCGCGCACCGCTTGCCCCGATGGGATGGCCCAGCGCCACGGCCCCGCCATGTACGTTGACTCGATTCCAGTCCCAGCCCAGCTCCCGGCCATCGGCCAGAGCTTGAACCGCAAACGCCTCGTTGGCCTCGATCAGGTCGTAGTCGCCGATCTTGGTGCCGGCCTTCTCCATCAGCGTCCGGACGGCCAACACCGGGGCAAAGAAAATCTCGCGCGGCTCACCGCCACCGGTGGCGTAGGCGGTCACCCGGGCCAGCGGCTTGAGCCCGTGGGCCTTCGCAAATGCGAGCGAGGTGACGACCAGCGCACTTGCACCGTCATTCAAGCCCGGCGCGTTGCCGGCGGTTACCGTCCCACCGTCCTTCCGGAAAACGGGCTTCAGCTTGGCCAGGGTTTCCGGAGCAGTGTCCCGCCGAGGCGA
>Ga0190265_10001872_pt1 | contig 13886 bp, 11 predicted proteins | sample Popmic124T_FD_133135 | JGI IMG/M metagenome (GOLD analysis project Ga0190265, IMG submission 133135) | Populus adjacent soil microbial communities from riparian zone of Indian Creek, Utah, USA - 124 T | ecosystem: Environmental > Terrestrial > Soil > Riparian zone | place: USA: Utah | collected...
ACGGTCAGCTCCTCCGCCAGCGCCCGCTGCGCCGTCCGTGCCGCCGGGCGCTCGACGCTCTCGGCGATCAGTGCCTCGACCTCCTCCGCGGGGCGCTCGGAGTAGAGCGGCAACCACAGGCGGGCGTCGGCGTCGTCTGCGTTGAGCCAGAACTGGAAGAAGGCGTACGGCGACGTCAGGGTCGGGTCGAGCCAGACGGCCCCGCCCTCGGACTTCCCGAACTTGGTGCCGTCGGACTTCGTCACCAGCGGCGTGGACAGGGCGTGCACCTTGGCGCCCTCGGTCCGACGGACGAGGTCGATGCCGGCGGTGAGGTTGCCCCACTGGTCGGACCCGCCGGTCTGCAGCGTGACGCCGTGCCGGCGGTGCAGCTCCCGGAAGTCGTTGGCCTGCAGGATCTGGTAGCTGAACTCGGTGTAGCTGATGCCCGCCTCGGAGTTCAGGCGGGCGGACACCGCCTCCTTCGCCAGCATCTGGCTGACGCGGAAGTGCTTGCCGATGTCGCGCAGGAAGTCGATCGCCGAGATCGGCGCCGTCCAGTCGAGGTTGTCGACGTAGATCGGGCCCTTCAGCCCGTCCGTCTCGGCCGGCACGTCGAGGAAGGGCGCCACCTGCTCGCGGATGCGGTCGACCCAGGCGGCCACGGTGTCCCGGTCGTTGAGCTGGCGCTCGGCCGACGGCCGCGGGTCGCCGATGAGCCCGGTCGCCCCGCCGACGAGGACGACGGGCTGGTGACCGGCTCGCTGGAGGGCGCGCAGGACCATGAACTGCAGCAGGTGCCCGACGTGCAGGCTCTGCGCGGTCGGGTCGAAGCCCGCGTAGTACGCGACCGGGCCCTCGGCGAGGTGGGCTCGCAGCGCGGCCTCGTCGGTGCTCTGGGCGATCAGGCCTCGGCGGTGCAGGTCGTCGATCACGTCGTTCACAGGGCCCCATCCTGCCCGGTGGTCCTGCCCCTCGATCGTCCGACCCGCCCTTTCCCACCCGCCCGGAACACGCTGACCGACGACGCTCCGGTCTCCCAGAACCGCCACGGGAGGTCGGTCGCCTGGCTGATCCCGACGCGGGGACCGGCGCTGAGGTCGTCCGGCGCCGGCCCCCGGTGCAGGCGGACGCTGCTCGGCGCCGACAGCAGGTCGGCGCCCTTGTCGGCGGGCCCGATGTCCAGGGCCTGCGTAAGCCGGGCGGGGCCACGGGCCAGGTCGCGGGCGTGCCGCGCCGCCGGACGGCGGGACCGCGCGAGCCCTTCCCCCACCACCACCTCGCCGGCCCGCATCAGCACCGCCGATCCGCGCCCCTCCGGACCCACGACGACGTTGGCGCACCAGTGCACGCCGTAGCTGAAGTAGACGTACAGCCGCCCGGACGGGCCGAACATGATCTCCGCGCGCGGCGTCGGCCCCCGGTGCGCGTGCGACGCGGGGTCCTGGCCCTCCCCCGAGTAGGCCTCGACCTCGGTGAGCCGGAGCGCCACCCGTCCCGTCGGCCGGTCCGTGACCACCCAGCACCCGAGCAGGGACGGCGCGACGACGTCGACCGGCCCGAGCAGGTCCGCCTCGGACAGGAGGGGGCCCGGCTCGGGCAGGTCGTCGTCGGCCTGTGCGGTCAGAGCGCCGCCGCCACCGGTGAGGCCTGCGCCCAGTCGGCATGGACGACGGCGAGGTCCTTGAGCGTGGACAGCTGCTCGGCGACCCGGACGGGCGCCGTCCCGCCGCGGGCCTTGCGGGCCGCCAGGGCGCCGGGCACCGACAGGACCGAGCGGACGTCGGGGGTGAGCCGCTCGTCGATGCCGGCCAGCTGGTCGTCGTCGAGCTGGTCGAGCTCGAGCCCGGCCGCCTCGCAGAAGGCGACCATCGATCCGGAGATCTCGTGCGCCGACCGGAACGGCACCCCGGAGGAGACGAGCCACTCGGCGACGTCGGTGGCGAGGGCGAAGCCCTGCGGTGCGGCGGCTTCGAGGACCTCCGGGCGGAGGGTGAGCGTCGCGACCATGCCGGTGACGGCGGGCAGCAGGAGCATCAGCTGCTCCATGGAGTCGAAGACTGGCTCCTTGTCCTCCTGCAGATCGCGGTCGTAGGCCAGGGGCAGGCCCTTGAGCATGGTGAGCAGCCCGGTGAGGTTGCCGACGAACCGGCCGGACTTCCCGCGCGCCAGCTCGGCGATGTCCGGGTTCTTCTTCTGCGGCATGATCGACGACCCGGTCGCCCAGGCGTCGTCCAGGCGGGCCCAGCCGAACTCCGTCGACGTCCACAGCACGACCTCCTCCCCCAGCCGGGAGAGGTGGACGCCGAGGAGCGCCGCCGCGAAGCAGAACTCCGCGGCGAAATCGCGGTCGCTGACTGCGTCGATCGAGTTGTCCGCCGCCCGGTCGAAGCCCAGCTCGGCGGCGACCGCGTCAGGGTCCAGCTCCAGCGACGAGCCGGCCAGCGCCCCGGCGCCCAGCGGGCTGACCGCCGTGCGCCGGTCCCAGTCCTGGAGCCGGTCGACGTCCCGGGCGATGGAATGGGCGTGGGCCAGCAGCTGGTGGGCGATGAGCACCGGCTGGGCGTGCTGCAGGTGCGTCATGCCGGGAGCGGCGACGTCCTGGTACCGCTCGGCCAGGCCCAGCAGGGCGAACTCCAGCGACGAGAGCTCGGCGACCAGCGCCCGCACGTTGTGCCGGAGGTAGAGGCGCAGGTCGGTGGCGACCTGGTCGTTGCGGCTGCGCCCGGCGCGGAGCTTCCCGCCGAGGGTGCCGAGCTTCGCGGTCAGGCCCCGCTCGAGCGCCTCGTGCACGTCCTCGTCGGACTCGATGGGGGCGAAGGTGCCGGCGGCGACCTCGGCCGACAGCTCGGTGAGCGCACCGACCATCTGCTCGAGCTCGTCGTCGGTGAGCAGCCCGGCGCGGTGCAGCACCCGCGCGTGGGCACGGGAGGACGCCAGGTCGTAGGGCGCCAGTCGCCAGTCCACGTCCGTGCTCTTGGACAGCGCGGCCATGGCCGGGGACGGGCCGCCACCGAAGCGTCCGCCCCAGAGCCGGGTCTCGTTCGCTGCCGATATCACGGGTGCGACTCCTCCTCGAGGTCGGCCTTCAGCTCGGGGTAGCTGGCAGGCGTGCCGGCCGCGAGACCGCGGAGGCGGTCGGCCAGGGCCGGCCCGCCGTCGGGGTCGCGCGAGACGACCAGCAGAGTGTCGTCCCCCGCGATCGTGCCCAGGACGTCGGGGAGGCCCACCTTGTCCAGCGCCGAGGCCAGGAACTGCGCGGCCCCCGGCGGGGTGCGCAGGACGGCGAGGTTGGCGCTGCCCTCGGCGTGGGTCAGCAGGTCGGCCAGGAGGCGGGTGAGCCGCGCCGGTGCCGCCTGCGCCGGGCGCAGCGGGGCGTTCTCCGGCGGAAGCACGTAGCTGGCCGGAGCTCCGTCCGAGCCCCGCATCTTCACCGCGCCGAGCTCCTCCAGGTCGCGCGAGAGCGTCGCCTGGGTGACCTCGATGCCGGACTCGCCCAGCAGCGCCGCCAGGTGCGTCTGGGAGGTGACCGCCTGGGCCTCGATCAGCCGCCGGATGCGGGCCTGGCGGGCGCTGCGGGTCAGACCCGCCGTCACCCGGATCGCTCCAGTAGCCAGAGGAGCAATGCCTTCTGGGCGTGCAGCCGGTTCTCCGCCTCGTCCCAGACCACGCTCTGCGGCCCGTCGATCACCGCGGCGGCGATCTCCTTCCCGCGGTAGGCCGGCAGGCAGTGCAGGACGACGGCGTCGTCCGCGGCCCGGGACAGCGCGTCCTCGTCGACGGCGTAGGGCAGCAACGGCGCTACGAGACTGCGGTACTCGTCCGCCGTGCTGGTCTCGCTCCCCATCGACACCCACGTGTCGGTGGCCAGGACGTCGGCACCGTCGGCCGCCGCGGCGGCGTCGGCGGTCCAGCCGACCGAGCCGCCCGTCTCGGCGGCGATCTTCGCCGCGCGGTCGAGGATCGCGGGGTCGGGCCGGAACGTCTCCGGCGAGCCGATCCGGACGTGCATGCCCGCCGTCGCGCCGCCCAGCAGGTACGAGTGCGCCATGTTGTTCGCGCCGTCGCCGAGGTAGGTCAGGGAGCGCCCGGCGAGGGTGCCCTTGTGCTCGATGACGGTCTGCAGGTCGGCCAGGATCTGGCACGGGTGGTACTCGTCGGTGAGCGCGTTGACCACCGGCACCCGGCTGACCGAGGCCATCGCCTCGATGCGGTCCTGCCCGAAGGTCCGCCAGACGATCGCGGCGGTCTGCCGGTCGAGCACGCGCGTGGTGTCCTCGATGGGCTCGCCGCGACCCAGCTGGCTGCTGCCGGCATCGATGACCAGCGGGTAGCCGCCGAGCTCGGCGACCCCGATGGAGAAGGAGACCCGGGTCCGGGTCGACGGCTTGTCGAACAGCACGGCGACCGCGCGGGGCACGCCGTTCGGGGCGGCGAGCGGCGTGGGCGCCTCGGGCGTGTGGCGGGACGCCTTCACCGAGGCGGCCAGGGCCAGCACCTCGGCCTGCTCGGCCGGGCTGAGGTCGTCGTCCTTGAGGAAGTGCCGGGTCACTGGTTCTCCAACGCGGAGTCGAGGGCCGTGGGGAGCGCGGCGACGAAGGCGTCGACCTGCGCGTCGGTGAGGACGAGGGGCGGGGCGAGCCGCAGCACACCGGGTGCCACGGCGTTGGTCAGGAAGCCCGCGGCACGCAGCTGCTCCTCGAGGACCGGGGCGACGTCGGCGGTCAGGACGACGCCCAGCAGCGCGCCCCTCCCCCGCACACCGCTGATGCCGGGGTGGCCCAACCCCTCGATACCGGCGGTGAACCGGTGCTCGAGCTCCTTCGCCCGCTCCAGCAGGCCCTCGTCACGGATCGTGTCGAGCACGGCCAGCGCGGCGGCGGCGGCGATCGGGTTGCCACCGAAGGTCGAGCCGTGCGACCCGGCCGTCATCAGGTCCGCCGCGTCGCCGAAGGCGAGGGTGGCGCCGATCGGGAGCCCGCCGCCGAGCGCCTTCGCGAGGGTGATCAGGTCGGGCTGGAGGCCGTCCGCCTGATGGGCGAACCAGTGACCGGTGCGGCCCATGCCGGTCTGCACCTCGTCCAGCGCGAAGAGGGCACCGGCGGTCGAGGCCCCGGACGCCGCTCCGGCCAGGTAGCCCGGGGGTGCCGGCAGCACGCCGCCCTCGCCGAGCATGGGCTCCAGCAGCACCATCGCGGTCCGCTCGGTGACGGCCCCGGCGAGCGCCTCGCCGTCCCCGTAGGGCACGTAGCGGACACCGCCGGGCAGGGGTGCGAACGCCGCCGCCTTCGACGGCTGGCCGGTGAGCGCCAGCGCACCCATCGTCCGGCCGTGGAAGGCGCCCTCGGCGGTGATCACCTCGGACCGGCCGGTCAGCCGGCTGATCTTGAACGCCGCCTCGTTGGCCTCGGCGCCCGAGTTGCAGAAGAAGACCCGGCCCGGGCGGCCGGCGAGGTCCAGCAGCCGCTCGGCGAGCGCGACGCCGGGCTCGTGCATGGCCAGGTTGGAGACGTGCCCGAGCTTCTGCGCCTGCGCGGTGATCGCCTCGACGACCTTCGGGTGCGCGTGGCCGAGGATCGTCGTCGCGATGCCACCGAGCAGGTCGGTGTACTCGCGGCCGTCGACGTCCCACACCGTGGCTCCCGCGCCGCGGTCGAGCGCGACCGGCGGCGTCCGGTAGTTGCTCATCATCACGGCCGACCAGCGGGAGGCCAGCTCCTCTGTGCGCGTCATGGTGCTGTGCCCTCCTTCGCTGTGGGAGCCGGCACGACCATCGTGCCGGTGCCCTCGGTGGTGAACGTCTCGAGCAGCAGTGCGTGCGGCGTGCGCCCGTCGACGACCGTCGCGCGGCGCACCCCGCCCTCGACCGCCCGCAGGCAGGCGGCCATCTTCGGGATCATCCCGGCGTCCAGGTGCGGCAGGATCTCGGCGAGCTCGCGGGCGTCGATCTGCTGGACGAGCGAGTCGCGGTTGGGCCAGTCGGCGTAGAGCCCCTCGACGTCGGTCAGGACGACGAGCTTGACCGCGCCCAGCGCCGCGGCCAGCGCGGCCGCCGCGGTGTCGGCGTTGACGTTGTGCACGACGCCGTCCGCGTCCGGGGCCACGCTGGCGACGACCGGGATGTGCCCCGCCTCCAGCAGCGCGGTCACCGGGGTGACGTCGACGCCGGCGACGTCACCGACCAGGCCGATGTCCACGGGCTCGCCGTCGACGACCGCCCGCGTGCGGGCCGCGGTGAACAGGCCGCCGTCCTCACCGGAGAGGTGCACCGCCATGGGGCCGTGCTGGTTGATCAGGCCGACGATGTCCGGCCCGACCTGGCCGGTCAGCACCATGCGGACGACGTCGATCGTCTCCGGCGTGGTCACCCGCAGCCCGCCGCGGAACTCGCTCTCGATGCCGAGCCGCCCGAGCATCTCGGTGATCTGCGGGCCGCCGCCGTGCACGACGACGGGGAGGATGCCGCAGGTCCGCAGGAACACCATGTCCTCGGCGAAGGCGCGGCGGCACTCGTCGTCGACCATGGCGTGGCCGCCGTACTTGATGACGACGACGTTGCCGTGGAACTCCTTGAGCCACGGCAGTGCCCCGGTGAGGACGGCGACCTTGAGCCGGTCGCCCTCCGGGTCGTTCCTCCGCATGACCCGCCGGGTGCCCACCGTCCGCGGCAGCCGGGGCTGCGGGCTCGGCTCGTCGATCCGGACGTCGGGCGGCGTCGGGTCCTGGGCGGTGCTCTCGTGCGCCGGGTCCTGCGCCTGCTCGCCGCTCACGTCGAGTACGCCGAGTTCTCGTGCACGTAGGCGATGGACAGGTCGTTGGTCCATATCGTCGCCTGCTCGCCGCCGGCGTTCAGGTCGACGTCGATGGTGATCGCCCGGCCGGTGAGGTCGACGCCCTCGCGCGGGTCGCCGATGGCCCCGCCCCGGCAGACGGTGACGCCGTTGATCGTGACGTCGACCCGGTCCGCCTCGAACGCGGCGTCGGTCGTGCCGATCGCCGCCAGCACCCGCCCCCAGTTGGGGTCGTTGCCGAACAGCGCCGTCTTGAGCAGGTTGTTGCGCGCGCAGGCCCGGCCGGCGGTCAGGGCGTCCTCCACGCTGGCGGCGTTGCGGACGGTGATCGCGATGTCCTTGGTCGAGCCCTCGGCGTCGGCGAGCAGCTGCATCGCGAGGTCGGTGGCCGCCGCCGTGAGCGCCTCGGTGAACTCCTCCGCGCCGGGGGTGACCCCGCTGGCCCCGCTCGCCATCACGAGGACGGTGTCGTTGGTCGACAGGCAGCCGTCGGAGTCGACGCGCTCGAAGGACAGGCCGGTCGCCGTCCTCAGCGCCGACTGCAGGACCTGCGGCGTCACGACGGCGTCGGTGGTGAGGACGACGAGCATCGTGGCCAGCGACGGCGCGAGCATGCCCGCGCCCTTGGCCATCCCGCCGATCGTCCAGCCGTCCCGCTCCTGCACCGTCGTCTTCGGGACGCTGTCGGTGGTCATGATCGCCCGGGCCGCGTCGGGCCCGCCCTTCTCGCTGAGCGCCTTCACCGCGTCGGTGACCCCGGCGGTCAGCTTGCCCATGGGCAGCCGGACGCCGATCAGGCCGGTGCTGGCCACCGCGACGTCGATCGCGCCGATGCCCAGCTCGGCGGCGGCGTGCTCGGCGGTGGCGTGGGTGTCCTGGAAGCCCTCGGGGCCGGTGCAGGCGTTGGCGCCGCCGGAGTTGAGGACGACGGCGCGCGCCCGCTCACCGGCGAGCACCTGGCGGCTCCAGAGGACCGGGGCGGCCGGGAAGCGGTTGGTGGTGAAGACGGCGGCGGCGGCGTCGTCCGGACCGTGGTTGAGGACGACGGCGACGTCGGGGGCGCCGCTGGACTTGAGCCCGGCGGCGACGCCGGCGGCGGAGAACCCCTTCGGGGCGGTGACTGTCACTGGGCATCCTCTGGTGCAGATGTGGTCATGGCGCGACTCCGACGAGAGGGAGACCGGTGGTCTCGGGCAGGCCGAGCGCGAGGTTCGCGCACTGCAGCGCCCCGCCCGCGGTGCCCTTGGTGAGGTTGTCGACGGCGGCGACGACGACCAGCCGGCCGGCGTCGGGGTCGACGGCGATCTGCAACTGCACCGCGTTGGATCCGAGGACGGCGGCGGTCGTCGGCCACTGCCCCTCGGGCAGCAGGTGCACGAACGGCTCGTCGGCGTAAGCCTTCGCGTAGGCGGCGCGGGCGGCGTCGGCGTCCACCCCGGGCCGCACCTTGGCGGAGCAGGTGGCGAGGATGCCGCGGCTCATCGGGACGAGCGTCGGGGTGAAGCTGACGCCCACCGGCGCGCCGGCCGCCTGCGACAGGTTCTGGACCATCTCCGGCGTGTGCCGGTGGACCCCGCCGACGCCGTAGGCGCTGACCGAGCCCATGACCTCGCTGCCGAGCAGGTGCGGCTTGGCCGACTTGCCGGCGCCGGAGGTCCCGGACGCGGCCACGACGACCACCTCGGGCTCGACCAGCCCGGCGGCCAGCGCCGGGGCCATCGCCAGGGTGACCGAGGTCGGGTAGCAGCCGGGGACGGCGATCCGCCGCGCGCCGGCCAGCCGCTCCCGCTGCCCCGGCAGCTCGGGCAGCCCGTACGGCCAGGAGCCGGCGTGCTCTCCCCCGTACCACCGGGCCCACGCCGCCGGGTCGGCCAGCCGGTGGTCGGCACCGCAGTCGATGACCAGGGTGTCGGCCGGGAGCTGCGCGGCGATCGCGGCGGACTCCCCGTGCGGCAGCGCCAGGACGACGACGTCGTAGCCGGCCAGGTCGTCGGCGCCGCTCGGGGCGACGACCATGTCGGCGAAGGGCAGGAGGTGGGGCTGCAGCTCACCCAGGCGTCGGCCGGCGCTCGAGTTGGCATGCACCCCGGCGAGGCGGAGGCCCGGGTGCCCGGCCAGCAGCCGGCACACCTCCCCGCCCGCGTACCCGGTGGCGCCGGTGACCCCGACCGTCCACGTCTGCCCTGTGCTCACGATGCATGACCATACACGGGCATGCATGACCGTTCACCCGGTGATCCACGTGCCCGCGACTGCGCCCGTCGCTCTCTGGGCACTGGGCGGGGGTGACCTCGTTCGACCGGATCGTCATCGTCTTCAACCCGCAGAGCACCGGCGACGCCGCGGAGTCGGCCGAGGAGCTGCGGGAGGAACTGGCGAGCCGGCTCGGGTCCGTCCCGCTGGACCTCTGCCCCACCCGGTACGCCGGGCACGCCCGTGAGCTCGCCCGCGCCGCGGCCGGCACCGGCCGCCCGCTGCTCGTCTCGGTGAGCGGGGACGGCGGCTACAACGAGGTGGTCAACGGCGTGATGGACGCCGGCAACGACCGCGCGGTCTGCGCCGTGCGCGCCGCCGGGAACGCCAACGACCACCGGCGGACGACCCGGGAGCAACCGCTGGCGGACGCGATCGTGGGCGGCCAGGTCCGGCGGATCGACCTGCTCCGGCTGACCGTCGGGAGCGGCCCCGAGGCGGAGGTCCGCTACGCGCACTCCTACATCGGCGTGGGCCTGACGCCGGTCGTCGCGGTCGACCTGGAGGAGGGCGGCAAGGGGTCGTGGCGGGAGATCGTCTCGGTGGTGCGGGGCTTCTCCCGCTTCCGCCCGCACCCCATCGAGCTCGAGGACGGCCGGCGACGCAAGATCGACAGCCTGGTGTTCGCCAACATCGCCGAGATGGCCAAGTACGCGAAGCTCAGCGACGACGGCACCCCGGACGACGGCCGGTTCGAGGTCATCACGGAGCAGCGGACCGGGAAGCTGCGGGTGCTGCTCACCGCGATCAGAGCGGCGACCCGGGGACTCGGCCCCCAGCCCAGCACCACCCACTACGCCTTCACGACCCTCGCGCCCATGCCGCTCCAGCTGGACGGCGAGCTCGTGGAGCTGGACGCGGGCACGCTCGTGACCGTCGACATCGCGCCGTCAGCGCTGGCCACGGTCTTCTGACCGGCCCAGCCGCGCGAAGAGCACCGCAGCTCCGAACGCCAGGACCGCCGGCGCGGCCCAGGCGACGACCGGGGTGCCGGTGGTCGGGCCCGGGACGCCGGTGGTCGCCGCGGCGATCAGCAGCACCAGCGCGGTGCCGATCGCCGTCCCCAGCTGTGCGCTGGTGTTGATGACGCCGGACGAGGTGGCCCGCAGCGACTCGTCGACGTCCGTGCCCAGCGACGTCGTCGCGACGGCGGCCAGCCCCAGCCCCACGCCGGCGACCGCCATCCCGGCCCCGACGAGGACGGCGGTGGCAGGCGCGAGCAGCGGCACGGCGATGCCCGTGCCGATGAGCGCGAGCCCGGCGGCGGTGACCCGCTCGCGCGGGCGGCGCACGATCAGCCGGGCGGCGACGGCCGAGCCGGCGATGACCGACGCGCTGAGCGGCAGCAGCGTGGCCGCGGCCTCCAGCGGCGTGCGGCCCAGCGTCGACTGCAGGTAGAGCGTGATCAGGGTGGCGACGCCGCTGGTCGCCGCGGTGTTGACGAAGGAGCCGCCCGTCCCGCGCAGCACCTGCGGCCGCCGCAGCAGCGCCGCCGGCAGCAGCGGCGCCGACGCCCGCCGGTCCACGGCCACGAACGCGGCGGCCGCGGCGACGGCGGCGGCCACGAGCAGCACACCGGGGAGGCGGTGGCCGTCCTCACCCAGCAGCGTCGTCCCGACCACCAGGAGCATGACGGCGGCCGTGAGCAGCACCGAGCCCACGGCGTTGAGGGGCGTCCGCCCGGTCGGCCGCGGGGCGCGCGGGACCAGGGCGACGATCGCGACCGCCTGGGCGGCGGCCATGACCAGCAGCCCCCAGAAGATGACCCGCCAGGTGGTCACCGCGGACACGAGACCGCCCACGACGAAGCCCGACGCCCCGGCGGCCGCGCCCGCGGCGCTCCACGCAGCGACCGCCCGGGCCCGGACCCGATCGCCGTCGGCGACGGTGGTCAGCAGCCGGAGCGCGGACGGGACCGCCGCCGCGGCAGCGGCGCCCTGGACGCAGCGGGCGGCGGTCAGCACGACGACCGACGTCGCCACCGCCGCCAGCAGCGACCCGACGGCGAAGACGGCGAGGCTGCCCAGGATCGTGCGCCGGTGCCCGACCCGGTCGCCGAGCCGGGCGCCGAACATCAGCAGGCCGCCGAAGAACATGGCGTACCCGGTCGCGACCAGGGTGCCGTCGGCTCCGCTCCCGCCGACGTCGGCCAGCATCTCCGGCAGCGCGGTGACCACCACGGTGACGCCGAGGACGTCGACGAACTGGACCAGGCACAGCGCCGCGACGACACTGCCCACCCGCGTGCTCGCGGGCGCGCTCCGGGGCGGCGGACTCACAGCTCGGCACCTTGCCGGACACCACCGACAGTCGCAGGCCGGCGTGGATCAGCCGAGCGGGTCGCCGTCCCCGTAGGGCCGCAGGCGCAGCTGCCGCGCCGCGTCCTCCGGGGTCACCGTGCGGACGGCGTCCGGGTCGTCGACGCCCGCCCGCAGGAGGCGCCCCGACCACGCGTCGAGCTCACCGGCGGCGATGGCGGCGATCAGCTCCACCACCTGCTCCGGCGGCGTCCAGTCCTCGAAGCCCCGCCACATCTGCATCCGGCGGGTCATCTGGGTGTCGACCACCCCGGGCGAGACGTCGAAGGCGCGGACGTCGCTGCCCTCGAGCGCGCCGGCCAGGGCCTCGGTCATGCGCATCAGCCCCGTCTTCGCCACCGAGTAGGCCGAGTACTCGGGGCGCGCGCGCACGCTCATGCCGCTGGCCAGGTTGACCACCCGACCGCGGTTGCGGAGCACCATCCACGGGACGACGGCGCGGGCGAGCAGGAAGCTGCCCTTGACGTGGCTGGTGACGACGTCCCACCACTGGTCGGGGTCGGCCTCCCAGAGCGGGACCTCGAGCTCGTCGATCACCCCGGCGTTGTTCACCAGCAGGTCGACCTGCCCGAGCTCGCCGACGACCGCCTCCACCGCCGCCTCGACCGACGGCCGGTCGGTGACGTCGGCGGCCGCGGCGAACGTGCGGGCACCGGTCGCCTCCGCGACCTCCGCCATCGCCGCGCGCAGCCGGTCCTCGGTGCGCGCCACGCCCGCCACCGCCATGCCCCGCGCGGCCAGCCCCTCGACCAGCGCGCGGCCGATGCCGGTCGAGGCGCCGGTGACCAGGGCGACCTGGCCGCTCAGGTCAGGCACGGAGCTCGGCACCGGTCCGTGCGGCAGCGGCGGCGACGGCCGCGTCGCGGACCGCCGTCGCCTCCTCGCTGGTCAGCGTCCGGTCCGGCGCCCGCAGCGTCAGCGCGTACGCCAGCGACCGGGATCCGGCCGGCACGGGGGCGCCGGTGTACACGTCGAACAGCCGCAGCGCCTCCAGCAGCTCCCCCGCGCCCTCGCGCAGCGCCTCGGCGACCTCGGCCGAGGGGACGTCGTCCCGCACCACGAGGGCCAGATCGAGCAGCACCGGCGGGAAGGCCGAGATCGGCGGCCCCACCGGGACGGCGGCGGCGGGCAGCGCGTCGAGGTCGAGCTCCATCGCCGAGGTGCGCGGCGGCAGCTCGAGCGCCGTGCAGACCCGCGGGTGCAGCTCGCCGGCGTGGCCGACGAGTCGCTGCCCACCCACCCCATCGCCCACGAGCAGCTCCGCGCAGCGGCCCGGGTGCCACGGCGCCCGGTCGCCGGCCCGCACGGTCAGGTCCACCCCGGAAGCCGCGGCCACCAGGCGGGCCGCCTGCACGGCGTCGGACCACGTCGCCGGCCGGCCCGGCCCCCACCAGCCCCGCGGCTCGCGGTTGCCGGTCAGCCCCACCGCGACGTGCCACGGCTGCGCCGGCACCGCGCCGAGCAGCGCGGCCAGCGTCGCGTCGTCCGGACGCCGGTCGACGCCGGGCACCGGCGCCGGGGTGCGCTCCCCGCCGGGGAAGACGGCGCCGTGCTCGAAGAGCGCGACGTCGCGCTGCCCGCGCGAGAGGTTGCGGGCCAGCGTGGCCAGCAGCCCCGGCAGCAGCGTCGTCCGCAGCGCCGGCTCCTCCTCCGACAGAGGGTTGCGCACCAGCACGACCTGGCGGCGCTCGTCGTCCTCGGCCAGGCCCAGCGCGTCCAGCGCCGGCGTCCCGACGAACGGGTAGGACGGCGCCTCGACGTACCCCGCCTCGGCCAGCGTCCGGCCGACGCTGCGCCGCCGGCGCTGCACGTCGGTCAGCCCGCGCCCGGGCGGTGCCGTGGGCAGCACGGACGGGACGTCGTCGTAGCCGGCCAGCCGGACGACCTCCTCGACCAGGTCGGCCGGGTCGGTCAGGTCGGGGCGCCACGGCGGCGGCGTGACCGCGAGCGGGCTGGACGTCGCGTCGACGTCGCAGCCGACCGCCTCGAGCAGCTCGACGACCTGGGCCGCGCTGTAGGGCACGCCCGACACCTGCGCGGGCTTCGCCGCGTCGAGCGCTATGGCCGGCCGCGAGCCGCGCGTGTCGACGTCGACGACGCCGCCGACCACCTGGGCGCCGCCGTACTCGCTCAGCAGCTCGGCGGCGCGCGCCAGGGCGACCACGGTCATCTCGGGGTCGACGCCGCGCTCGAACCGCTTCGCCGCCTCGCTGGGCAGCCGGTGCCGGCGGGCCGTGCGAGCCACCCCGGTGGGCTCCCAGTGCGCCGCCTCCAGCAGGACGGCGGTGGTGCCGTCCCCGATCTCGGTGGTCGCCCCGCCCATGACGGCGGCCAGGCCGATCGGGCCGCTGTCGTCGGTGATGAGCAGGTCGTCGGTCGACAGCCGGCGGACCGTGCCGTCGAGGGTGGTGAGCTTCTCGCCGTCCCGTGCCAGCCGCACCGTGATCGGCCCGGTGACCGCACCCCGGTCGAAGGCGTGCATCGGCTGGCCGAGCTCGAGCATCACGTAGTTGGTGACGTCGACGGCGAGCGAGATGCTGCGGAC
>Ga0190265_10001873_pt1 | contig 13882 bp, 10 predicted proteins | sample Popmic124T_FD_133135 | JGI IMG/M metagenome (GOLD analysis project Ga0190265, IMG submission 133135) | Populus adjacent soil microbial communities from riparian zone of Indian Creek, Utah, USA - 124 T | ecosystem: Environmental > Terrestrial > Soil > Riparian zone | place: USA: Utah | collected...
CGCAGCCCTTTAACCATCCGCAGCCCCAGCCGCAGAACCTGGCCCCCATCTTCCAGCGTCGAATCCCATTCGCTGTAATTCACGTCGACGGGACTGATTTTGGCGCCATGTTCCTTTGCGTCGCGAACAATCTGAGCCGGGGCATAAAAACCCATCGGCTGGCTATTGAGCAGCGCGGCCGCGAAGGCGGCGGGATAATAGCATTTCAACCATGCGGATGCGTAAACCAGCAGGGAGAAGCTCGCGGCGTGCGACTCGGGAAAACCATACTCGGAAAAACCCTTGAGGCGCTCGAAACACTGCTCGGCAAATGCGATGTCATAACCGTTGCGCAACATGCCTTCCATAAAGCGTTGCCGGTAGCGGGGAATGGCGTCTTTGCCGCGCGTCTTCCAGGCGCTGATCGCGCGACGGAGCATCTCGGCTTCGCCGGGGGTGAAGCCGGCCGCAGCGATGGCCAGCGACATGGCCTGCTCCTGAAAGAGCGGAATTCCCAGCGTGCGCCCCAGCACCTCTTTGATTTTATCGTTTGGATAATTCGGGTCCTCCACCCCATTTCGGCGGCGCAAATAGGGATGCACCATGTCGCCGACGATCGGACCGGGCCGAACAATCGCGACTTCGATGACGAGATCGTAGAAGCAGCGCGGCTTCAGGCGGGGCAGCATCGTCATTTGGGCGCGCGACTCGATTTGAAACACGCCGATGGTGTCGGCCCTGCAAATCATGTCGTACACCCGCGAATCTTCCGATGGAATGGACGCGAGCGTGAGCGGCCGTCCGTGATGCTGCTTTACCAGGTCCAGGGCCTTGCGGATGCAGGTCAACATTCCCAATCCGAGCACGTCCACCTTCAGCATTCCCAGGGCGTCGATATCGTCCTTGTCCCATTCGATCACGGTGCGGTTTTCCATCGCCGCGTTTTCGATCGGCACCGATTCGGACAGCAGGCCGCGTGAAATAACGAACCCGCCGACGTGCTGCGATAGATGACGCGGAAAGCCCGAGATTTCCAATACAAGCCGCATAAACAATTGCAGCGTCACGTCGCCGGTATCGAAGCCCAGGGCGCTAAGTCTCTCGGCCGCAACGCCGCCTTCCGACCAGCCCGATACGCGCTTGGCGATGCGGTCGACGGCATCCAATGAAAGCCCGAGGGCCTTGCCGATATCCCGAATCGCGCTGCGGCTGCGATAGCTGATGACTTCGGCGGTCAGACCGGCCCGGTCGCGACCATATTTTTCATAAATATATTGGATGACTTCCTCGCGCCGCTCGTGCTCGAAATCGATGTCGATGTCCGGCGGCTCGTTGCGTTCGCGGCTGACGAAACGCTCGAACAACACGTTGATTCGATCCGGGTCCACGGAGGTGACGCCGAGACAAAAACAGACCGCCGAGTTGGCCGCGGCCCCACGGCCCTGACAGAGAATTCCGCGCGAGCGTGCGAAGCGAACCAGATCGTGAACGGTCAGGAAGTAGGGCGCGTATTGAAGTTCCTCGATCAAGGTGAACTCGTGTTCGACCTGGCGACGGACCTTGTCCGGCACGCCGTCAGGGTAACGATCGCGGGCACATTCCCACGTCAGTCTTTTGAGGTGCTCCATCGGCGACAGACCGGCGGGACAGATTTCATCGGGGTATTCGTAGCGAAGCTGATCGAGTGAAAAGCCACCGGCCCGGTCGGCCACGGCAACCGTCCGCGCGATCGCGTCGGGATGATCGACGAACAGGCGCGCCATTTCGTCGGGCGGTTTTAGATGCCGCTCGGCGTTGGGAAAGAGCCGAAACCCGGCTTCCGCCACGGTGCAGCCATGCCGAATGCAGGTGAGAACGTCCTGCAATTCCCGGCGGAGTGGCGAGTGATAGTACACGTCGTTGACGGCGACGAGCGGGACGTGCGTTTGTCGCGAGAGATTCGCAATTTCGGCGACGTACTCTCGATCGTCCGGGCCGTAGAGCCGGCTCATGGCCAACGACAGCCGATCGTCGTCAAAAACTTCCGCAAGTCGCGACAGCAATCCAATCGCGTGCGACGCGGCATCACCCGATTGAACTGCCTGCGTTGCGAACAAAGCGACGGCGAGCAGTCCTTCGGCATGGGCGTTGAGATCGTCCAGCCAAAGGTGACATTCTCCCTTCGGAGCGCGTCGCTTGCCAAGCGTGAGCATTCGGCAGAGTCGGCCATAAGAGGCGCGATCCGTCGGATAGACCAGCAGGGACAGCCCGTCCGGCTCACGAAAGATCAAACGGCAACCGACGATGAAACGAAGGCCGCATTCTTTCGCCGCGACGTGGGCCCGCACGATGCCTGCCAGACTGTTGTGGTCGGTCAGGGCGATGGCATGATGCCCGCAAACCGCCGCCTGAGCGACGAGTTCATCCGGGTGACTTGCCCCTGTCAGAAACGTGAAATTGCTCGTGACCGCCAGTTCCGCGTAGGTGTGACAGCAAGCTGGGGGAGGTTGGCGCTTTTTCTCCGCATCGCCGGAGAGGCGCTTAAACGGATGGGCATGAGCTTTGCGGGCTGCTGGTTCCGGCATGACGTTCCCCGCTCAAATCCACTGACCGTGAACAAACCACCCACCTGCATCGACATCGCGATAAATCCAGAGCAATCGACCATGCCGATCTTCGATTTCGTAGTAATCGCGAATGGCCGGCTGCTCTGAAGTCCACCACGGAAACGCGATCCGCTCCGGTCCGAGACTCGTCACGATTTCTGCGCTCTGGCCTTGCCATTCGATCCACGCGGGCGGACCATCCGGCACGAGGGAAATCACGCGGGCGGATTCCGGTTTATCAAATAGCTCCGAAGGACGGTGCGCCGCATAACGGCGTATTTCTCTGCGCTTGGCGCGGGATGCGAATTTGAGATTTGAGATTTGAGAATTGGTTTGCGCCATGTCGCGAACCGGCGCGTGAACGAAAGCCCGCTCCGGCACATAGGTCTCGGCCGCTTGCACGCGGGTGACGGCCGAGACGCCCAAACGATCGGCGAATCGATCCACCAATTCACCGAGCGCGTCATGGTCATGCGAATCCCCACCCGGCGCTTCCCGCAAAAAAGAGGCTTGTCGTGTCGGCAAAGGCGCCGTGCGTACGGCTCGCAAGACAATCTCTTCCACGCCAAAGCCCAGATTGACCCGCTCCAAACGCGGTCCCAGCAGCGACCACAAGTGTTTATGATCCCGGTTGGGGTGGGTGAGACGAATCGTGAGCCCGACGGGTTGAACATCGACGCGGCGCAGCTCGAATGCCAGCGCGAGAACGCCTTTCTCCTTATTCCGCAAATTTTCCATCAAATCGGTGAGCAGTTTCCGCAGGGCCAGTTCGATAATTTCGATGCGTTTGACCGGGCCATCAAATTGGCGAGACGCTTCGATGGGCTGTCCGGGTTGAAGGGGGCTGATCGTTTCGTCAACAGCGCCGGTCGCTTGATCCAGGCGGCGAATCAGGTCGTTGCCGAATCTTGCGACCAATTCGTCCCGTGGAAGCGACCATAGATGTTCGATGCGTTCAATGCCCACGTCGGCCAGGGCTTCGATGATTTTTGGATGGATCCGAAGCGCCTGGATCGGCAGCGGTGACATGGCCGCTTCGATATTCTCCTCGGCAATCCAGGACACGCGCTCTTTGCCGAATCGGGCAACGGCCCAGGCGCACCCAACCGTCGGAGCAACGGCGAGTCGCGGTTGAATGCCCCACTTGCACAGCACGCGGTCGATCTTGCGCACTTGCTCCCGCTCGCCGCCGAAAAGATGCTGACACCCCGCGATATCCAGCATCAGACCATCGGCCCCATCGGCCGAAACCACCGGCGCGAACCGCAACATCCACTCCGCCAGGCGTCGGAGCGATGCGGCATCGTCATCCGGGGTATACGGCTGATCGACGACCACCGTGCCCGCGAGCAGCGAGCGCCCGTGGGCCAACGTCATGCCCGGCAGAACGCCCGCGAGCCTTGCTCGTCGACAACAGCAGGCGATCTCCTGCGATTCTCGCCGCGAAGTCCACAGCAGCCATGCGGCGGTCTCACGCGGTTTGCTGCTGGCGGATGGAAGATTCCGTTCCTGGTGTTTGCTCCTGCGCTGCGCCAGCCGGATCGGCCAGTCCGGCAGATAGATTGACAATGCCCTCGGCACGGTTCCACTCCAACAGCCACGTTCGGCTGCTTCCGGTAGGCCGCACTCCCTTACAGCGCAACAGTTCGACACTCCATCGGGGCTTGACGCCGATTTTGTGTTGCCCCCCGGACGGCAACGACTTCACCCCCCAGCGCGTTTGCGCGGCGGAGAGTTTGCTTTTTTCATCGGGCGGCCGCGCCAGCAACGCCCATTTCGATTGATCGCGGGCGAGCAGTTGAATTCTCCGGGTCGCGGCCATGTCAAAGCCGCTGCCGTCGGCGATGACGACGCCGATCGCGGTGGAGCGCAAGGCAAGGTCGATCGTCCAAACCCGCGCAGCCGCTTCGCGTGGCGAGACAAATAAAGATCGTTCGAGCAATCGTTCGTCGTTCCCGCGATTTCGTAGCAGCACGCGCGGATAGGGATGACACTTTCTGCCGATCCATACCGTCCACGGCCGCGATGGGTTGTGATCCATCGCCCGCCACGCCAGATGAACCAGGATGCAGAGCGGCGGGGTCCATCGACCTTTGGCATTCCCATTTTGCGCGCGGTTCACCGTCAACGCATTCGTGACTTGCTCGACACCGAACCATTCGTGCAACCCGCCGGCCGTGATTCCGCCTTCGAGCGCGCCATCGACATCGGCCCAGCCCGTGCAAATCACGGGCTTGATCGAGGAATCGTCGAGACCGTCGCCGATCATCGGGGCAGCGCCTGGCCCTTGCTCGATCGCCCGAATCTTCTCGGAGAGCGCCCGTAAAGCGGCTTGGCCGATACCTCCCATCGCCGTCTCCCTTAATTCGGATTATGTTAGGGTATAAGAAAGGATGGATCAAGACCCAGAAAGAGAAATTAAAAGGATTCCCAGCAAGCAGGGGTATAGGGCGTTGCAGAACTAATGTTCGAGGCGGGGCGGGTTTTCACAGAATTTTCGGACGGTGAAGACGTGCAGTTCTGTTTGCGGATCGCGCCAGGCGTCCGGCGAGAGTCCCGCTTTTTGACGGCACAATTCGGTGAGAAATGTTTCGCGATCCCAGCCCACGTCCGCGCCGACGTCCGGCAGGAAGCAGCCCACATGATAGCCGTGCTGCAGATAGATGCCGTGACGGCCGTGCTCGAACAAGTCGTGGTCGAGAATTCGCTGCCGGGGCGATAGGACCGACAGCTCGATGCGAATGTCGTTCAACTCGGAAGCGGCGATCGGCCGGATATGAAAGCGCGGGTCGCGGGTGGCAGCGGCGGCGATGTCGGCGACAACGTCGTGTAACGCACCGTCCTGGGAGAAGGTGCCGATGCACCCGCGGAGGTGGGAAAACTTGCGGAGGGTCACGAAGACGCCCGCATGGGGAACGGCGTCCCACGGCTCGCGATCATCCAGGCGTGGTTCACCCGCGACGGCGGCGTGGATCGCGCGCCGCGCGACGTTGAGCAGGCGGAGTCCGATTTGGTCGTCGAGGTTCATCTTCGGGAAAGGCGAACGCTGGGCGCGCCACACGACGCGAAGTTGAGAATCATCAGGATATATCATACCCAATCATTCGGCAGGCATAAAAAAAACGCCCTGCGGACCGTAGCACCTGTCTGTGGTCGTCGTTCGATGCACCGTACGCCCTTGGGTTGGAGTGGGAACACGCAAGGAAGTCATTGGGTATTGCGATTACACCTGAATAAGAATTTAAGTTGCACGTCTTTTGTCGGAATCTTGATTGAAGCTGATTCTTCGGCGTCGGCCGATCTTGAATCTCTGACTTCAAAAATGTACGATGAAACCCTCGACCTCGGCGAGCCCAACCATCTATTTCCCTCAGGAGAAAATCGTATGACCCTTCGCCGCATTCATCGCTGTCTCATCTCCTTGATGGCCTTCGCCGCGTAGCCGGTGATGGCGCAGACTCAGCTCTTTTTCACGGAGTACAAGTTCCTCGAGCCGCATATTCGCGGGATCAATCTCGACGGCACCAATCCGCACGAGCTGTTCCTTCTCGATCCCAACGAATGGCTGCTGGTCGGCATTGTTTATGATTCGGCCGCCGGAAAACTCTACTGGAACAACGGGATCTTCGCGTCGGGCACGATCCGCCGGTCTAATCTTGACGGGACTGACAACGAGCTGCTGCGCTCCGGCCTTCGCATTCCGCGCGGGCTCGCGATCGATCCCGTACACGGCAAGCTCTATTTCACCGACGCGACGCCGGAGAACAATCAGATCCTGCTGAAATGGGCGAACCTCGACGGGACCGGCGAAGAGGTCATCTTCACCGGCGAGATTTACGTCGGCCAGCCGCGCGTCGATGTGACCAACGAGCGGGTGTACTTCGGCGCCGACGGCGAAATCAAAAGCGCCGCGCTGGATGGGTCGGACGTGCGTACCGTCGTGACCGGCGTGTCGCTGCCGGGGGCGCTCGATATCGACGTCGCGAACGGCTATGTCTATTGGATCGACTTCGCCACACACACCAATTTCGTGGGACGCGCCCGGCTCGATAACTCCGAGTACACCGTGCTGATCGATATCTCTCAGGGGGAGAACCTGCAATCTTCGGGCCTGGTTGATCTGATCCTTGATCGGACGCACGGTCACGTCTATTTCGCGAACCAGGATTTTATGGCCGGCACAACCACCATCGAGCGCGCGGACCTGGACGGATCGAATCACGCCGTTTTTTTTCCGAGCGCATCGGGCGACACGCCGTCGGCCCTGGCGCTCGACGTCACGCCGCCGCAGGCCGTGGCCGACTGCAATGGAAACACGATTCCGGATATGACGGAAATCTCGCAGGGACAGGCGGAAGACTGCAATGAGAATCTGGTGCCGGATGATTGCGAAGCAAGCCCCTGCCCGACGCGGACGTTTCATCTCGACAACGGCTCCAATGCGGCGAGCACGTCCGGCTTTGCGCTGGGCCTGCCAAGTGAGTGGCAGCAGTATCAACCTTTTGATGTCCCGATTGGCGGATGGTCCGTTGTCGAAGTCGGCGTCGATGGCTACACGGTCAACTACGTCGGAGAGAGCGGCTTTTCCGCCACGCTTTATCCGGACAACGGCTCGAACCGGCCGGACCTCACCGCGCCGATCGCGTCGGCCTCCGGTTTCAACTTTCGTTTTGATACAAACCATGAGAACTGGATTTATCGCCCGATTTCGGCCGATCTGCCGGAGGGACGGCATTGGCTCGGAATTCAAGCCGACGCGCCGCTGATTTACGCGGGCAGCATCAATCGCGGCACCTCGGGCCTGGGCGCTTTCTCGCGCGGCTCCAGCGGCAACTACGTGGGTTCGGCGTTCCCTCTGGCCGTCCGACTTGCCGAGGCGGTGTGCCACGGTCATTCTGGCGACGTGAACGGCGATCTGCTGACGGACGGCCTCGACATACAGGCTTTTGTGGACGCAACGATCAGTGGCTCGACGGCGGCCGCGGACTTGTGCGCCGCCGATTTCAGCGACAGCGGAACTCTCGACGCGGACGATGTTCCTGGCCTGGCGGCTGTTCTGCTGGCGGATTGATCGAGTGGCGACTCAACACCGACGTGTGGTGGTGCCGATTGGATTTGGGCTATCGCATGTCGGGCGTGACCGCGCCCAGGTCGAGCAGGGCCTCGAACACGCCGGGGATGCCGGGGTTGATTTCGTAGGCGCGGCGGAGGTGGTCGATGGCCTGTTCGCGGTTGTTCAGGCGCAGGTAGAAGCGGCCGAGCTCGGCGTGGGCGATGGCGTTGTTTTCGTCGACCGCGACGGCTTTTTGCAGCGACAACTGGGCGTTGTCCAGATCGCCCGACGAACTGTACTGCTGGGCCTCGACGATCAGATTCTTCGCCTTGAAGCCCGACTGCGCGGACACCCAGCGGGCGATCTCGAAGGCGGCCTGGTGCTTGCCGCGGAGTTTCAACGCATCGGCCTTGCCCTGCACGGCCTTGCTATAGCCGGGGAAGGATGAGATGGCCGAGTCGAACGAGGCGATGGCGCGATCGCAGTATCGCAGCGCACCGATGAGGTCGTCTTCGCGAAACTGCTTGTCGGCCATGCCGAGATAGCTGCGGCCGATGAGGTAGGACGGCTCGGGGCGCTCGGCGTCTTTTTCGGCGGCCATCTCGAACATGCCGACGGCCTCGGCGTGGTTGCCGGCGAGGCGCTCGCGCTCGCCTTCGTCGATCATCTCGTCAAACGAGGGGTTGTTGCAGCCGATGAGCAGGCCGGAAAGGATCGCGAGGCATGTCAGAACGGGAAAGCGAAATGGGTGTGCGTTCATTCTGTCGCCGAACCTCAACAGCGCCGCTTTCGCCGTGGCGAAAAGCGGCGGGGCCATGTCGCGCCGGGCGTCGCGCCCACTCACGGAGTAGAATGCTACTGACGAACGGTTGCGATCACAAGGTGATCGCACATGGGAATTCACAGTGTCCGACGCCGACTCCGTCAGCCCTTCAGACATGCGGCGCTTCGTGGTGCTTCGACACGCGCAGGGACTCACGCACCACTTCGATCTGATGGTCGAAGAGGGCGACGGGCTCGCAACCTGGAAACTGGCGGACGCGCCCGAAACAGCCGCCAGTCGGGCGCTGGCGTGCCAGCGCATCGCCGACCATCGCCGCCTGTATCTCGAGTACGAAGGTTTGATCTCCGGCAATCGCGGCGAGGTGAAGCGCCACGACGAAGGCCGTTGCTTGGTTCAGGTGGACGGCACCGCGCACTGGGAAATTGATTTTCACGGGAAGCGTATTACCGGGCAATTCGAGCTGGTTCAATCCAGCGATTCGTCGAAGCCCGACCACTGGCTGCTTCGCTCCCGCTCCGAGTGACGCCCCAGCGGCTCGACAAAGATATCGAGCCGCCCGTCGTGGGCCAGCACGTCCGTCACCCGATAGTCGATGCCGCCGTTTCGCCACCACGCAGCCGACTCGATTTCCAGGCCGCTCAGCAGGCTGCCTGCGATTCGAGGGCTGCCGGGCCACGCTTCACCTTCTTCCAATTCGATCAGGCGGTTCAGCCCAAGCTGGTCCACGGACATCGGCAGGCGCAGGCTGCCGTAGCGCACGGCGGTGGCGGTCAGCACGATCTTCTTGTTGCGAAAACTCGGCTGCACATCGACGGAGACGATGCCGTCGATGCCCTGTCCGATCAGTTTGCCGGCGAGCGTTATCGAGTCGGGCTCGATGATTGCAAAGGGATCGCGCAGTGCGCTTTCGGTCAGCTCGTCGACGCGCGGATAAATCTCCTTGCGCATGGCGAACCAGTTGTTCAGGTCGTCCTGATGGATGTGATAGACGAAGGGCTGGCCGGCGAGCAGGCTCTCGGTGAAGGCCTGCTCGGCCTGCACGAGGTGATTGCGTAGCTGTTGCTGCTGCGTGGGATCGATGACCGGCGGTTGGTACCACGTCGGCGTGCGGATCGCGATGAAGGCAATCAGTCCTACCGTAACGATAATCGCGCAGAATCCGCCGAGCAGCACGCGCCGGAGTGTCAATCTTCTGGGATTTGATCGTACGGCCACGGGTGAGGAATTCCATCCTTGAAATCAGTCGCCGTGAATAATGTGAGGTTATTATCCACGAATCAAGCGAGAAAGACACGGGCACGCCGGCGGCCGGGAAATCGCAAATTGGTCACCGTGAGGAGCAGCAGCGACCAAGGGCCTTGCGTCGCCTGAGAGAATGCCTCCGACTCAGCAAGATTCTTCGTCGCTGCTGCTCCTCAGAATGACGCAATTTGACCGCCTTCGTCCGCACCTCATAAAATCGGTCGGCGTCGCGGGTGCGGCTCCACGGCATCGGTTCCTGCCGGTCAAGATGACCTCGCCGGGCCAACGCCTGAAAGAATCCTGAATGAGCCGCGCGCTGGGAATCATAATCACGGTTCTGTGGATCGGGGCCATGACGGCCCTGGTTCAGCGCGACGTGCTTCCCTATTGGCGGGCGCAGGAGCCTCCGGCGCATCAGATTCCCGACGGATCCTTTCAGGTCGGCATCACCAACGCGGCCGGCATGCGGGTCGGCACGACGTGGGTCAGCGCTGTTCGGATGGCTGATCTGGTTACGGTTCATAGCACCACTCGCCTCGATCTCCAGGGCATCTCGAATCTCATGCCCTTTGCCGGAGACCTGTTTCTCGACGCCGATCTTTCGTACGACCCGCAAGGGCGGTTGGATGGATTTGTTTTTCGGATGGAGACATCGGCTGTGGCGGCACGGATCAAGGGGACGCGTTACGACAGCGAGTTCGCCTGCATCGCGCAGATCGGCAAAGTGACGCAGACGATGGCGATGGACGCGGAGCTGTCACGCTATCTCGGCGATTCGTTTCGGCCGTTCACGCATCTTGAGAATCTTCATGTCGGGCAGACCTGGCGGCTGCGGCTGATTGAGCCGCTGGCCATGCTGCGCGGCGCGATGGAGTTCTCGACGCGGCTGGTGAAGGTTGAGCGGCGGGAGACGATTCGTCATGCCGGGAAGGACGTCTCGTGTTTTCGAATTGAGACCGAAGGCACGGTTGCGTGGGCGGACGATACCGGCCGGGTGCTGCGCCAGGAGGTGCAGGTGCCGATGCTGGGGAAGTGGACGCTGGAGGACGAGGCGTATAACGATCGCGATCGCCTGGCGGCGAAAAAAGCGATGATGAACCTGCGCGAGGAACGACACGCCGATCCAGCCGGGTAGAATCCCGCCTTTCCGGCCGTAGCCGAGAGACACAATGGCGATTGAGCTTGAAGCCGTCACGAAATGTTATGGCCGCCTTCGCGCGGTGGACGGCATCTCATTGCACGTCGGCTGTGGCGAAGTGTTCGCGTTTCTCGGGCCCAACGGCGCGGGCAAGACGACCACGATCAAAATGATCACCGGACTGCTCACGCCGGACGCCGGGAAGATAACCGTGTGCGGTCATCCGATGGCGACCGAAGCGCAGCAGGCCAAGTCGCACCTCGCGTACGTTCCGGATCAGCCATTTCTGTACGGCAAGCTGACTGCCCGCGAATTCATGGTGTTCGTGGGGCAGATGTACTCGCTGGGCGGCCGCACCTTGGAAGCCCGGGTGAACGAGTATATGGAGCGGTTGTCGATTAAATCGTTTGCCGATCAGCTTGCCGAGAGCTTTTCGCACGGGATGAAGCAGCGTGTCGTACTTGCGGCGGCGTTGCTTCATGAGCCGGAGGTGCTTGTCGTTGATGAGCCGATGGTCGGGCTTGATCCGCGAACCGCCCGCTCAGTGAAGGATTTGTTTCGGGCGTGGGCCGATGCCGGGCGCACGGTGTTCATGTCCACGCACACGCTCGACGTGGCCGAGGCGATCGCCGATCGGATCGGCATCATCAATCACGGGCGGATCGTCGCGTGCGGCACGCTGGGGGAGTTGAAGGCCAAGGCGCGGCAGGAGCATCGGCTGGAAGACATCTTTCTCGATCTCACCAATCCGCAGGAGCCGCCGGAGCGGCATGAGGCCGCGGTTGTCTGACATGAGCGTTGATACAACGAAATCCGCGGCCGTGCCCTCTGTTGGCCTGCTGCTTCGCCTGAAATTGCGGCTGCTGCGAAATCGGCTTCGACAGCTCGTGGATCAGAGTCCGCTGCAGCTTCTGCTGATCATCGTTTTCGTGGCGACGATTTGGGGCGGGCTGTATTTCATTTTCGATCATCTGCTGGTTTATATCCGCCGTTTTGAGGAAGAGGCGATCATCGCGCTGCCGCTGATTTTTCATCTCTTCTTTTTTTCGATGACCATTCTTCTCGCGTTCTCCACCGCGATTCTGATTTACGGAGCGCTGTTCGGGCGCGACGAGCCGGGCTTTCTTCTCACGACGCCCAATCCCCCGCGAAACGTTGTGGCCGTGCTATTTCTAGAATCGCTCTTTTTCTCAAGCTGGTCGCTGGTGCTGCTGGGTTTGCCGCTGATGGCCGCGATCGGGCAGGTGCAGGGACTGCCGTGGCACTTTTACGTGGTGTTCCTGGTTGCGTTTCTGGGTTTTGTTCCGATCCCCGGCGCGATTGGCCTGCTCACGGCTCTGGCGGTGGCGCTTTTTCTTCCACGGATTGCGAAGCGGGCGGCGATGTATGCGCTGCTGGTGGTGATTCTTGGAGTCATCATTTGGTGGGGGCGGTTGTGGAATCTGTTTTCCGAGAGCGTATCCAAACAGCTCGTCGACAACCTGTTGAGCGAGCTGAGCTATCTGAAGGCCGCGCTGCTGCCTTCGAGCTGGGTCGCTCGGGCCATCGAGTTATCAATCGCGGATCGGCCCATGGATGCCGCGTTCTATCTGTTCGTCACCGTTGCGACGGCTGCATTTTTGAGCTGGTGGGGACACATTATCGTCGCGGCGAAGCTGCTGCCGGCGTTCGCGCGGGCCCAGTCCGCGCCGCACCGGCCGCGGCGGCACACTTCGGGGGCGACGAGCCTCGTGACGCGCATCGCGTTCTTCTATCTTCCGCGAAGAATGCGGTTTCTCATTCTTAAGGACGTGCGGAACTTTCTTCGCGATCCGATGCAGTGGTCGCAGTTGGTGATTCTGTTCGGATTGTTGTCGATGTATCTCGTTTATCTGCCGCGCAGCCGGACGGAAGGGTTTCCGACGGAGTGGCAGGCGCTGATCTGCTTTCTGAATTTCGGCGCGATTACGCTCATCCTTTCGACCTTCACCAGCCGCTTCGTGTTTCCGATGATGTCGCTGGAGGGGCAGCAGATCTGGCTGGTGGCGCTCTGGCCGCTGGGGCGCAGCAGCGTGATGTGGGCCAAGTTCTGCTTCGCGATGACGGTGACGGCGGGGACGGCGCTTCCGGTCACGTGGCTGTCGATCCGGGCGGTGGAGCTGCCGGCCGGTCTGGCGACGCTCCAGATCATCTGCACGCTGGCGGCCTGCGCGGGACTGTGCGCGCTGGCGGTGGGGTTTGGCGCGGTGTTGCCGAATTATGCGGAGCAGAGCGCTGGCCGGATTTCGTCTGGACTGGGGGGGACGGTGAACCTGATCGCGTCGGTGGGGCTGGTGGCCGTGAGCGTGGCACTGTTCGGGTGGGTCTGCTGGGAGATGGCGCAGGCGGGGCGGCTAACGCTGACTTCTGTAAACTCAAAGTGGGCGCTCGTGGCTCTGATGGCGCTGAATCTGGGCTCGTTTGCGGCGTCGATGTGGATCGGCGTCCGCAAATTCCAGCGGCAGGAATTCTGACGGCCGTTTCTCGCAGAGACGCAGAGAACGCAGAGATTGTAGCGGTCCGCCGGCTCATTGACGGCGCGCGGCCTCATTCATTTTGCGGAAGCGAGTTCAAGTACTTTAGAAATGGCTCAAGGCGCTTTCGAGTTCTCTCAATGCCTCCGGCACGCGGCAACATTTCCCTATTGATAAAATCGATACATCCTTGAGGAGTACAAAACTGCTGAAACCAAACTAACGCCTGCTCGGCGTTTCTGATTCGTCTTGCAATATAGTTTCCTATCCGCCAACCTTCGGGACGAGCCATCAATGTCGGCCAAAAACCTTCGGGTGGCCTGGAGAGGATGGCCTCAACTGGTAGACCGATCAATCTTGGATCCGGGTTCGCTTCCAATGGACACTCGATGACAAATGCAATGGAAAATGATGCAACCAATGGGATTGAATGTGTGAGATGGACGAGATGCTTTACGAACCCCAAATCCAACGTCCACTGATGAATTGCGCAGTCTCGTAACTCTGTCGACTGCCGCGCGGAAAAAGAATGTACGGACAACATTGCATTCAATTCTTCGATGGCCCGATTATGAACGCCTTCATAGTCTTCGGTATGCATTTAGGGCG
>Ga0190265_10001874_pt1 | contig 13879 bp, 5 predicted proteins | sample Popmic124T_FD_133135 | JGI IMG/M metagenome (GOLD analysis project Ga0190265, IMG submission 133135) | Populus adjacent soil microbial communities from riparian zone of Indian Creek, Utah, USA - 124 T | ecosystem: Environmental > Terrestrial > Soil > Riparian zone | place: USA: Utah | collected...
GACGGCACCGAGTTCGACGAGCCGGTCACCCTCACCATCGCGTTCGACGCCGCGAGCACGCCGAAGAACATGCGCGCGGTGCTGGCCTACCTCGACGGCGACGACTGGCAGCTGCTCGAGGACTCCGAGGTCGACGGCAACAGCGTGGTCGCCTCCACCACGCACTTCACCCCCTTCGCGGTGTTGTTCGCGCCCGAGCCGGAGACGCCGGCCGACGCCTGCGAGGTGGAGTCGTTCGAGCCGTGCGGCGGGGACCTGATCGGCACGTGGGAATACGGGCTCGGCTGTTTGACCTTGCCCGACAACGTGCTGAGCGCCGGGGCCGACGCGTTCGCGATGTGCGACGGCGCGAGCGCGAGCGCGAGCATCGAGCTCTCCGGCACGATCACCTTCGGCGAAGACGGCAGCTACGAGATCGATCAGACGGTCGACACCACGATCACCAAGCGCCTGCCCAAAGGCTGCCTCGAGGACGGCGTCGAGTGCGACTCGCTGAGCAGCGAGCAAGCCGGCGACGCCACCGACGAAGGCGAGCACTGCCAGGTGGTCCTCTCCGGCAGCACGGAGAACCCCGACAGTGGCAGCTACGTGGTCGAGGACGACACCTTCACCACGACCTCCGAAGGCAGCGAGACGGCTGCCCCAGCCATCGAGTACTGCGTCGACGGCGACACGCTCACCGCCAAGGCGAGCATGGGCGGAACGCAAACGCTGATCTTTCAGGCGAAGCGGCCCTAGAGCCGGTGGTGCTCGAGCCGACCGGACCGATCGTGCTGGCTCATCGCGGCGCGCGGCTGCTCGCGCCGGAGAATAGCCTGGAGGCGTTCGAGGCCGCGTTGCAGGCCGGGGCCGATGGCATCGAGACGGATGTGCACTGCTCGGCAGACGGGCACGTCGTGCTCGCTCACGACGCGCACGGCCGCGGCACGTCGCGCGTCGACCGCGCGATCGCGGGCTGTGCGCTGTCCGAGCTGGAGTGCTGGGACATCGGCTGCGGTCCGGGGGTGACCTGCGGGCGCGGGCCGGTGCGCATGCCGACCTTGCAAGCGGCGCTTCACGCCTTTCCCGCCGCGTTCTTCAACGTCGACATCAAGGTCCACACTCCCGCCGCGGTGGACGCCGTGATCGCCGCGGTCGCGCGCTGTGCGGCCGCTCCGCGCGTGCTGCTGACCAGCTTCTCCATGAGTGTGATGCGGCGCGTGCGCGCGCGCGGCTATCCCGGCCCGACGGGGATCGCGCAGGCCGAGGCGATCGCGCTCTTGCTGCTGCGCCGGCCTGCGCCACCGGGGGCGCGACGGTTGCAGAGCCCCGAGCGCTACGGCCCACTGGCGCTCGATCGCCGCTGGGTGATCGAGCGCGCGCACGCAGTCGGTCTGCGCGTCGACTACTGGGTGGTGAACGAGCCCGCACGTGCCGCCGCGCTGCTCGCGCTCGGCGCGGACGGCATCGTCACCGACGACCCAGCCGCGATCGCGCCAGTGGTGGCGCAGGCCCGGCGGGCCGGATGATCCACGCAGCTGAAACACGCTCTACCGAGGCACGGGCGATCACCGGCGCACCGCGGTCAGCGTCGCGCGTGAGCACGGCGTGCTCGCGCTTGACGAGGGACTACGCGAGCTTCACGAGCATCTTGCCGAGGTTTTCGCCGCGCATCAGGCCGATCATCGCCGCTGGGGCGTTGGCGATACCGTCCAGCACGGTCTCGCGATATTTGATCTTACCGGCCTTCAACCAATCCCCCATCTTGTCGTTGAACTCGCCCTGGAGATGCATGTACTCGGGGCCGGAAAAGCCGCGGATCGTGATTCCGCCGTAGATGATGTTGGAGAGATTTCGCACGACCGTCCGCGAACCGGGCTCATTGTAGCCGGATACCATGCCGCAGACGGCGATGCGGCCACCGTGGTTCATCACCGCGAGCGCGGCGTCGAGATGATCGCCGCCGACGTTGTCGAAATAGACCTCGAGCCCCTTGGGCGCCGCTGCCCGCAACGCCTTGCCGATCGGCGCCGCCTTGTAGTTGATGACCGCGTCGAGCTTCAAGTCGTCGCGCAGCCAGGCCGCCTTCTCTTCCGAGCCGGTCGAACCGATGACACGGCAATCGTAGAGCTTACCGATCTGCACGGCGATGGAGCCGACCGCACCGGCCGCGGTCGAAACGAACAACGTCTCGCCCTGTTGCAAGCTCGCGATCGCGGTCAGCCCGCCGTAAGCAGTCAGGCCGGGATTGCCCAGCACGTGCATGTACGCGGTCAGCGGCAAGTCGGGATCGGCCGCCAGCCTGGCGACGCCTTTGCCATCCGAGATGAACGCCTCGCGGAAGCCGTTGCGGCTGCGCACGATGTCACCTTCCGCGAAGGCGGCGTTGCGCGAAGCGACCACGCGCCCGAGCGCACCGCCCACGATCGCCTGGTTGAGCTCCTGGCCCTGGCTCATGCGCGGCCGCAGCGCTGGGTCGACCGACATGTATAGGTTGCGAACCAAGATCTGGCCGTCGGCCACTTCGCCGATCTCGCGTTCGACCAGCTTGAAGTCGGCCGCCTTGAGCTCCCCTTCGGGACGTTGCACGAGATGGATTTCACGCGTGAGCATGGGCGTAGCTGCCGTTCGATCGACGCGCTTGTCAAGGGCATGGGGCCTTGGCGGTTCAATAGCTCCCCGTAGTCGGCTCGCCTGGTTGCGGGTCCCGCGGCCACCCTCCAAGTTTGCCCCGTGGAAGACATCCCGCACGACCTCGTGCACTACGTGGTCGAGGCCGTGCTGCTTCTTGCGAACGGAGTCTATTGTGCGCTACCGGCTCGATGAGCTCGTGAAGCTCTCCGCTGAGCTCGGACTCGTGAGTCGACGGGTCGATGCTGATCGACTCGACGTCGTGATCGACGACGGATGCGTCTTGGCCTTCTGCAATCTCCAGGACGAGGCGGACACTCTCGTCGGTTTCGACGGAACCCCTTGGCATTCGCACGGCCTCGTGCAGTTCATGACGGGCGAGACCACGTACGTCGAGTACGACGAGATCGAGATCCTGATCGCGCTTGGAACCGGTGATCTCGTGATCATCAGCGAGTACTCGGACGGTAGACTTCACGATCGATCGCTAGCTCATCGGCACGAAGCGCTGGACCTTCGCTACATGCAACCCGGCGACGAGATCCGCGTGCTACGTCTTCCTGATCGGAATGGCGGGAACAGACGAGGAGCCTGAGCATGCGCTCTCTCCCTCGCGAGGAGCACTGAGTGCGATCAAGCCTGAAGCGCCGCTCGGCTGTCCTCGCTCTCGTCGTTGCAGGCGCTGTCGTCGGGCTCCTTTGGCAGCGCGCGCAGGCTGAAGGTGACTGGTGGCTCGAGCGCCGTCTGTCGAGCTTGATCCGAGATAGCGGCCCACGAACCTTCTCAGTCAGCGCAGCTACAGGCTTCGACTGGGACACGATGTACGTCTTCACGCCGTACACGGAGAACCACGAAGTCGAGCGGCGGATCGGACGCTCCTGGCCTACCGCGCACTCCGTCGACATCGAGATGCGAGACGGAGTCGTGCTCTTGGTCTTCTTGAATTCGGGCGATGTGGTCGCGCACGTGGCTCAACCACGACGTCCCGGGGATTTCAGCGAGGTCCCAACAACCGTTGCGTACACGCGAGAAACGGCGCTCTTCCGCGTGAAGCCGAGGAACAACTGGCCGTACCTCGAGGCCGTTCATCCCAGCCTCCAGGCGGCTCAGCGCGCGATCGACCAGAAGACGCGCCCAAGTGGACGGACGGGCCGGGCTAACTAGGACGCGAGCCCCGTTGTGGTAAACAGCAAGGACGGGCGCGGGCCAGATGGGCATCGACGCTCGTGGATCGTCTTTCCAGAGAAACGCATGTCTATCTCTGGTTCGTTGGCGACTGAGGGCGGTTGCTGACGAATCCCCACGGAAATACGGGCAGCCCGGCGTCAACGTCGGCAGACCACGTTCAAGTTCATGTCGCCGTCAACGACCACGTTACGACCACGTTAACGTCCAAGTCCACGTTCCTGTGCTCGCCGTAGCGGTTTCAAATCCACTGCTTGCGCCCACTTCGTAGACCAGATTCGGTGGGGATCCGTCAGGGTCGGTTGCGTGCACGCGCGTGACAAACTGCTGCGTATCGGCCGTTGCTTGCGGGTTCCGCGGCCACCCTCCAGATTTGGCCCGTGGAGGTCTCCTTCAAGCGCACCGGGCCGCGGCGTTATGCGGTCATCGTCACGGTTCCGGGTGAGCCGACTCGCGCGATCGATCCCGCGCCCGGGTACGACGACGACATCCCGCACGACCTCGTGCACTACGTGGTCGAGGCCGAGCTGCGCCTCGCGAACGGAGTCTATGGACGAGCCGCGCGAGGCGCAGGCACGTTCATAGCGACGGCGGAGCATGACCTCAGCCCGCGACAACGCGCGCGCCAGCAGCGCAAGCAACGCAGGCGCGAGCAGGCGCTACGCTCGAACGATGGTCCGCGTGCAGCCGAGATGGCCACGTCGGAACGGCTCGCCGCGCTATGCGACGTGGCGTGGCGGCGGAAGGCGGGTCAGCGTCCGGACGCATTGCTGACAGCGCCCGTCGCGCGACCGGAGGACGCCGCGCGCATCGAGCGTATCGTCGCACGGTTGGATGCCCTCGCGCCGCCGTGGCGAGCGCTGCCCGTGGGAGGCGAGCTCGTCTTCGACTGGCCACGCCTCGAGCCGACACGACGCTCGTGATAAACGCGACCGCTGTCGAGGGCCTATACGGCAACTATCTCCGACAAGCGCGCAGTCAACAGCGGCGGGGTCGGCGTCGCCGGTTGCGCAGCTGAACGAGGTGGCCGCGGTGATCGTGAATCGGGCGGGCTGCTGCGCCGCAGCCCGCCCCGAGGTTCCTCCTACGCACTTCGCGGATGGCACCGCCGATAGAGCCCGGCGACGACCTGGTCGATTCGGTTCAGGTCGGCGTCGACCTGCGCCTGCGTCAGGTATCTAGTGCGACGCAGACGTGCAAGCAGGCCATGGTTTCCTTCGCTGAGCGTCAAGGGCGAAGCCGGACGTCCGCGGCCGGGCGCGCGCTTCGCGCGACCCTTTACGCGGCCGAGCACGATGACACGCTCGAAAGACCCAACGGAGCCCACCTAACCAACAGCTGAACTCTGAATCTGAATCTCAATCTGGACCTGAGCCTGAGCCTGAATCTGAACTTGAGTCTGTTCCTGAATCTGTTGCTGTTCCTGCGGCTGAATCTGGTGACCGCAACACCACGGGCCGTGGAACGTTCGGCGGCCGCGTTGGCGAATGCGATCGAGCGCTGCCACTTGATCTCGAACATCTGGTTCTGCTGCCGGTCCTCGCGCCCCGGTTGCCCACACCACGCGACTCGTACTTCGCCATCGCTGCTCTGATCACGTTTGCGCGCGTGTGTCTGCTTCCGGCACGGCGAACGACGTCAGCAAGCGAAGTGGGAGCGCATGGCTGCGTGATATTTTGCGGTGATGCACGCGCTGGGGATCTGGCTTGAGCGATGTCTGGTGGTGGCATTGCTTGCGCTCGCGCTGTGCGGCGTCGCACGTGCGCAGACGTTGGTCGTGAACGGCACGACGACCACGCTCTCGGGAGCGCAGCGCTACGATCATATCTGCGTGATCAACGGCGGCGTCATCAACGTGGCGCCGTATGCGGGCGGTAGCACCAGCACGACGGGCAACGTCGAGCTGATCGCCGGCAGCGTGTATGTCGACGCCACGTCGCGCATCGTCGCGCGCGGCGCGGGTTACTCCACACCGCTGTGCTCGGCAGGTGGTGCGCCCACGAGCGCACCCCTGGCCGGCGGCAGAGGTGGCTGCAGCGTCGCGGACTCGGGCGGCGGCGGCGCTCACTTCGGCGGCGGAGGCCGCGGGACCATCGACGGGCCCACCGTCTTCCCGGTGCACTTCGAAGACGACTGCAACTACACGTTCAATCCTGCTGGCGCGGGTACGTGCTCGAGCGTGGCCGACTGCGGGACTGCGATCCTCAATCCACCGTGTCCCGCCGGTCAGGTGGGCTCGCGCCTGTGCCGCGAAGGCAACTCCGTCGCGGGTCTGCCGTTCTGGCACAACATCTACCAACCCGAGTTCGGCGCTGCGGGCGGTGACAAGGGTTGCCGTGACGGCGACGGCAAGACGACCACGCCGAAGGGCGGATCGGGCGGCGGCCGGGTGGTGATCGCAGGGCTGAGTCATCTGACCTCGGTGGCGATCTCCACCTGCGGCGTGCTGCTGCCGAGAGGAACGGTGGAGATCCTCGGCACGATCGACGCCGGCGGCAAACGCGGTTGCGGCATCGAGAACGACTCGGGCGGCGGCGGCGCGGGCGGTACGGTGCTGGTCGTCGGTGGTCAGATCAACATCGCCGGCACGGCGGTGATCTCCGCGGCGGGCGGCCTCGGCGGCGACACGTTCTCGGCAGCCGTGGGTCAGCCCAACTATCTGGATTGCCCCGCCGGGCAGTCGAGCGGGACGTGCGACGACTGCGGCGGTGGCGGCGGCGGCGGCGTCATCAACGTGCTCTCGGTCAGCTCGAACATCAGCCCGCTCGCGACCTTCAACGTCAGGGGCGCGGTCGGCGGCACCTGTCCCGTCTGCCAGGGTGAAGCCGGCGGCAGCGCGGGCGAGCTGCAGATCGACGGCGCGTACGTCGGCGAGTTCTGCGACGGCTTCGACAACGACTTCGACGGCACCACCGATGAGGAGCTCGGCACGCACGGCTGCGGCCTGGGCAGCTGTGAGCGCCCGATCGCCGCGTGCGCGAGCGGCGAGCCGGTCAGCTGCGAGCCCAACGTCAGCAGCGACCCCTCGTGCATCGAGGCCGACTCGGGCGTGCGTCCGCGCATCTCGCTGATCCTGGATACCTCGGCGTCGATGCTGCTCTCGCTCAACGGCTATCCCACGTTCGGCGACGGCAGCGTCGAGCACCCCGGGCTCGACCTCGATGCCAACGGCCAGCGCGACGACTCGCGGCTCTTCATCGCGCGCCGGGCCCTCACGCAAGTGCTGTTGGCCTATCCCGAGATCGACTTCGCGCTCGCGCGCTACCACCAGGACCAGGCGTTGCAGCGCAACTGCCAGACGGCCGCCTGGGTCGAGTGTCAGAACCTGCAGGCCAGCTACGACGACCCGACCGGCAACACCGGCACCAAGATCTGCGACGCGCGCATCGGTTCGAGCACGACCGTCGCGGTGAACCAGGATCCAGTCACGCCCGAGGAGTGCATCAACTACGCGGGCTCGTGCGGTCCGCCGCGCCGTGGCGCCGACATCCTGAGCGGCTTCGGCGGCGACGTGCGCGATACGTTGCGCTGGCTCGACGGCCGCGAGACGGCCTTCCGCGACGACACCACGCCCGGCGACGTGTGCCAGCACGGCAGCGGCGGCGACTGCGAGGTGCGCGGCTCGGGGCCGACGCCACTCGCCGGCTCGCTCGAAGCGGTCGCGGACTATCTGGTCCCGATCCGCACGACCGACAGCGTCAAGCAGTGCCGCAGGTACTCGGTCATCCTCGTCACCGATGGCGCCGAGAGCTGCAACGGGGACCCCGTTGCGGTCGCCGCTCAGCTCCACGACGTCTCCGACATCGACGTGTACGTGATCGGCGTGTCGATCCAGGCCGGCGCCAAGGACTCACTCGACGCCATCGCCTCCGCGGGCGGCACCTCGAGCGCGTTCTTCGCGACCAGCTCCGCGCAGCTCTCGGCTGCGCTGGCGAGCATCGTGGAGTCGTCGATCAAGTTCGAGACCTGCAACGGTCAGGACGACGACTGCGACGGCGCGGTGGACGAGGACCTGCCGGCGGCGCAGCCCGGCCCGATGCCGCAGTCCGACGCGCTGTTCTGCGACGGCGAAGGCCGGCGCAGCGCAGCGCAGAACAGCCAGGTGATCGCCCGCCCCGAGCCGATGTACGCGCCCGGCTTGCTCTCGACCACGCCGATCAAGAGCACCGTCCCCCCGGGCTACACGCCGGACCGCGTCGTGTGCGGGCACGTGGCCGACACCTGCACGCGTCCGGGCAGCGACGACGACTGCGACGGCGCGGTCGATGAAGACGGCGCGCTCAACGCCTGCGGTCAGTGCCCGGGCGTGACCGACAGCTGCAACGGCCTCGACGACGACTGCGACACTTACTTCGACGAAGGCGCGACCCACACCCAGCAGAACTTCTCGGCTTGCCCACAGGTCTGCAGCCAGGACGTGCCGTGCGGGAGCGACGTCGGCGTGTGTGAGCCGGGCGTCTATCGCTGCGTCGCGGGCGTGCTCGATCTGAATTGCTTCGGCGCGACCGGCGGCAGCTCGGAGATCTGCGACGAGCTCGACAACGACTGCAACGGCATCGTCGATGACCCGGCGGTGCTGGCGCGCACCTGCGACCCGCCGGGCAACTTCGACAATGTGGGCATCTGTCGCGCTGGCACGCAGTACTGCGCGCAGCCTTCGGTCGGCGAGCTCGAGGACGGCAACGGCTATCGCGTCGACGGCAGCGGCGGTCCGTTCTGCGTGGGGCAGATCCGGCCGGAGAACCGCGAGCTGTGCGACGCGCAGGATCACGACTGTGACGGCAACGCGTTCACCTGCACGGAAGCGACTTGCATCAGCCCGGTCCTCGCGTTCGTGGGCAACGTGTGTGGCAGCGGCCTCGGCATCTGTGTGGGTCAGCTCGAGTGCGACCAGAACGGTGATCCCGACGGCGGTCCGCCGGCGCTGGTCTGCAACGCGCCGAGCGCGACCCCGGACGTCACCCCGGAGCTGTGCAACGACATCGACGACGACTGCGACGGCTCGACCGACGAGGGCGCCGTCTCCGGCAACGACCTCGCGGGCAGCCCGGGCGGCGAGGTGGGTGCGCTGTGCGGCGCGGTCACGACCGACGAAGGCGTGTGCAATCGCGGTCTGTTCGCCTGCGTGAACGGCTTCTGGCAGTGCCGCGGCGCGGTCGGCCCGAGCGCCGAGATCTGCGACGACCTCGACAACGACTGCGATGGCGACACCGACAGCGACGACTCGGACCTGTCGGATCCGCGCATCGGTCAGCAGTGCGGCACGAGCATCGGTGAGTGCGAGCCGGGGCTGAGCGTGTGCAGCGGCGGCAGCATCGTGTGCACCCCGCTGCAGGCACCTGTCCTGGAGGATTGCAACGGCCGCGACGACGACTGCGACCATCTGGTCGACGAGAAGCTGCCCGATGACGATCACGACGACATGCAAGACGTGCAGAGCTGCGGAATGTCCGTGGGCGCGTGTGCCCCCGGCAGGATCGCGTGCATCGCGGACGCCAGCGCCGTCGACGGCTTCGACTACGACTGCGTCGGCGGCCTGCTGCCGTCACCCGAGCTGTGCGACGGCGAGGACAACGACTGCGACGGCGACACGGATGAATGCGCGGGCGACCGCGCCTCCGCCGAGTACATCGCGTGCGACGGCGATCCGCTCGGCAGCCTCGGTCCGGCGCCGAGCGATCACGGGCTCGGCGCGGCAGGCGGTGACGCGTGCGGCACGAACGTCGCGCCGTGCAGTCCAGGCAAGACCAAGTGCGTCGCCGACATCGATGCGGCCAACGCGGACGCCAGCGAGCCGGGCTTCGTCTGCGTCGGCAGCGTCGATGGCGGCCCGGAGATCTGCGACGGAAACGACCAGGACTGCGACACCAAGATCGACGAGGACATCGATTTCGGCATCGACGAGCGCATCGCCAAGATCTGCGGCGATGCCGTGGTCGGCAGTTGCCGGCTCGCGGGCCAGCCGTGCGGCCAGTGCCGCTTCGGCATCACCGACTGCGTGGCGGGCGAGGTCGCCTGCGTCGGCGTGATCGGGCCGGACAGCTACGAGGCGTGCAACGGCGACGATGACGACTGCGACGCGAAGGTCGACGAGTGCGTGGATCAGGCCGCCCCGGGCTGCGCGGGCCAGGTCGATCCGCTGACCGACGTCGGGGACGAATGCGGTGCCGATCAGCTCAACGCGTGCGGCGCGGGTCACCTGGTCTGCGACGGCGGCGAGCTGGTCTGCCGCGACGTGCCGTTGGGCAGCGACGAGATCTGTGACGGGCAGGACAACGACTGCGACGGCAACATCGACGAGAACATCCTCACCGGTGCGCCGTGCGGCAGCGGCGTCGGCGAGTGCCGGCCGGGCGTGCTGATCTGCAACCCCGACGGCTCGGGCGACCTGGTGTGCGATGGCGCGATCGGCCCGAGCGCAGAGGTCTGCGACGGCCTCGACAACAACTGCAAGGATGGCGTCGACGAAGGCCTCGGTCTGGGCGACGAGTGCGGCAGCGCCGTGGGCGAGTGCAGCACGGGCCGCATCGAGTGCGTGGACGGCCGCGATCGCTGTGTGGGCGCGAAGGTCCCGGGCTTCGAGGTCTGCGACTGCGCGGACAACGACTGCGACGGCGAGATCGACGAAGACAGCGGCGACAGCGCGATCTGCGGCGGCACCGCCGAGTGCTTCATGTGTCAGTGCGCCCTGCCTTGCGCGAATGCGGGCGAGTTCGTGACGGCGTGTGCGCAAGGCAAGGCCCCGGTCGAGACCGATGACGGCTGCTTCTGCGTCGGCGCGCGCTGCGACGCGAGCGCCTGCGCCAAGGACACGCTCGAGCAGGACGGGGAGGTGCAGTGCGCGCCGGGCAGCACGACCGTGGGCACGTGCCGGTGCCACAACAACGAGTGCGCGTCGCGCTGCGCCGGCGTCGAGTGCAGCGACGGCCTGGTCTGCGACAGGACCGACGGCCGCTGCCGGCAGCCGTCCTGCTTGCTGCCCCAGTTCGCGTGCCAGGCCGACCAGCGCTGCGCGCGCGTCGAAGGCCTGTTCCGCTGCGTCGAAGACGAGTGCGCGAACCTGGTCTGTGAAGCGGCCGAAGCGTGTCGTCGCGGTGAGTGCGTCAAGAGCTGCGGACGCGTGAAATGCCAAAGCGATCAGCGCTGCATCGATGGCGAATGCCAGCGCGCGTTGTGTCACGGCGTGAGCTGCCCGGGCGGCCTGACCTGCGATCCCGCGAACGGTGAATGCGCCCTCGCAGGTCGCTGCGTGGGCAGCGGCTGCTCCGACGGCGAGGTCTGTGACCCGGTGAGCGGCGAATGCAGCGAGGACCCTTGCCTCGCGACGCACTGCCCGGACGGCGAGCAGTGCACGTCCGAGACCGGCCAATGCGAGCTTCGCTGCGAGAGCGAGTGCCCCACCGGCTCATCATGCGTCGCGGGTGCGTGCGAGATGGACGATCCAGGCACGGGTGGGAGCGGCGCCGGCAGCGGTCCGCTGGACACCACGAGCGTGTACGCGGCGGGCGGCGGCGGCTGCACGTGCTCGGTGCCGGGCTCGAGCACGCAGCGCGGATCCTCTCGGCGCGCGACGTTCAGCCTCGCGTTGCTCGCGCTCGCGTTCGCGCTGCTCGTTCGTCGCAAGCGGCGCACGTTCGTGGCGCTGAGTCGGCTCGCCGTGCTCGCCCTGGCCGCGTCGTCGCTCGGGCAGACCGGCTGCAAGGTGGACGCGTTCTGCCTCGACTGTCCGAGCGCGGATCAGAAGCCTGAGCCCGGCGGCGCGGGCGGCGCTGGCGGCAGCGGTGGCGTCGGGGGTACGTCGGGCTCCGGCGGCAGAATGCTGCGCGACGCGGGCCCCAACGGTGCCGGCGGCGACGCAAGCGCGTCCGACGGCGGCTGTGCCGGCAGCGAGCTGTGCAACGGGCTCGACGACGACTGCGACGGCAAGATCGACGAGGACGCCGACGCAGCCGCCAGCGGCATCGACGTCACGAGCGATGCGCTGAACTGCGGGGCCTGCGGTCGCGTGTGTTCGCTCGAGCACGCCTTCAACGCGTGCCAGGGCTCGGAGTGCACGATCGATCGCACGCAAGGGCAGAACGGCTGCGACATCGGCTTCGCCGACATCGATGGCGAGCAGAGCAACGGCTGCGAGTACGGCTGTCACAAGAGCGCGGACGACGATACGAAATGCGATCTGATCGACGACGACTGCGACACGCGCATCGATGAGGACGTCGACTTCGCGGCCGATCCGCTCAACTGCGGCTCGTGCGGCTTGCGCTGCACGTTCCCGCACGCGCCGAGCGGCAACCGCTGCGCGGCACGCGTGTGCGTGCTGAATACCGCGAGCTGTGAGGACGGCTTCCGCGACCACGACGAGATCGACAGCAATGGCTGCGAGTACCGCTGCCCGGTGCTCCCCGCCACGGACGAGCTGTGCAACCGTCGCGACGACGACTGCGACGGCATCGTCGACGAGGGCGACCTTGCGGCGGATGCGCGCATCGGCGCCGACTGCGGCGACGACGACGGCGTCTGCGTGGCCGGGACGACGGTCTGCGCTCTGGGTGTCGTGCAGTGCCAGGGTGCAGGGACCGGCGGCGCGGAGGTCTGCGACGGCCTGGACAATGACTGCGACGCCATCGTCGACAACCACCCGGACATCGGCGACCCGTGCGGCACGGTCGTGCCCGGCAGTCAGTGCGCTCAAGGCACGTTGCAACCGCCCGCGGGGGGCTGCAACGGCGGCATCGTTCGAGCGCTGGTGTGCACGGGTGGTCAGGGACCGGTCGCCGAGACCTGCGACGGCCGCGACAACGACTGCGACGGCCGGGCAGACGAGGAAGACGACAGCACGGGGCTGAGGCCGGGCGCGGGCCAGCTGTGCACCAACACCGGCACCGGCATCGACATCGTCGGGAGCGATCCTGCGGGGCTGTGCACGGCAGGCACCACGTTCTGCGTGAGCGGCAACCTCGTCTGCCGCGATGAGGTCGGTCCCGAGCCGGTCGAGCTGTGCGACGATCGAGATCACGACTGCGACGGCGAAGACCTCAACGGCTTCGTGGACGAAGGTGGCGGCATCGCCAGCAGCGGACCGGATCCGGCGCTCGGGGATTCATGCGGCACCGACACCGGCGAGTGCTCGTTCGGTACGGTGAAGTGCGACCTGACGGCCAAGCGCACGTTCTGCGATGGCGGCCAGGGCACGGTCACCGAGATCTGCGACGCCAAGGACAACGACTGCGACGGTCACATCGACGAGCGCCCGATCGGCGGGGGCTTCCTGAGCGGTGAGAACGTCGCCTGCGTGACCGGTCCCGGCGGCGTGGTCGACACGACGCCGCCCGCGGATTCGCCGGATGACGAATGCAACCCCGGCACCACCGTGTGCAGCGCGGGCGCGATCCGCTGCTCGGGCGAGCAAGGCCCGCGTCCGGAGCTGTGCGATGCCGCGGACTGGGACTGCGACGGCATGGCGAACAACGACGTCGCCACGACCGATCCCGCGGTCGGCGACCCGTGCGGGCCGCCGACGGTGGGCGTCTGTCACCGCGGCACGACCGTCTGCGCGTCGAACGCGATCGTGTGCCAGGGCGCGCTGCCGAGCGCGAGCTACGTCCCGCCCGCTCAGTCGGGGACGCCGTCGGGCGAGAGCTGCGATGCCGTGGACAACGACTGCGACGGCGCGACCGACGAAGGCGCGCCGTCCGCATACGACGGAGCGAGCTGCTGTGATCTGGTGGGCTTCTCCTGCTGTCCAGGCCATCGCGGCACCATGCAGTGCAGCGCCGGCAGCGTGCGCTGCGTGTACGCGCCCGGCAGCGACTTCCCGCAGCAGGAGGTCTGCGGCGATGGACCGGGCGGCACCTCGGACTCGGGCAGCAACCCTGCCGACGACGACTGTAACGGCGTGGTCGATCAGGGCTTCAACTTGCAAACGGATCCGAGCAATTGCGGCGCGTGCGGGGTGACCTGCACGCCGAGCGTGGCAGACCCGCACGGCGTGATCGTGTGCAGTCAGGGCGCGTGCACCGTGGGCGCCTGCCAGACCGGCTACGTCGACAGCGACTTCGACGACAACCCGGTGACGGACGGAGAC
>Ga0190265_10001875_pt1 | contig 13869 bp, 9 predicted proteins | sample Popmic124T_FD_133135 | JGI IMG/M metagenome (GOLD analysis project Ga0190265, IMG submission 133135) | Populus adjacent soil microbial communities from riparian zone of Indian Creek, Utah, USA - 124 T | ecosystem: Environmental > Terrestrial > Soil > Riparian zone | place: USA: Utah | collected...
GCGTCACGCTCGACCTCGTGCAGCGAGGACAGGTCGCTCGGCTCGACGTCGAGCACGACGCCTTCGGCAATCATCGCAACGCCATCGCGCCGGCCGTAGCTCAGACGCTTGACGATTGCGCCGACGAGCGTGTCGACGATCGTCTTCAGTCGCAGCGGCTTCGGGAACTCCTCGGGAATGAGCGTGAGCGTGGCGCCGGCTGCCTTGCCGATCCCAAGGGCGAGATGGCCGGCCTTACGCCCCATCGTGATGACGAAGTACCAGCGCGAGGTGGTCTTCGCGTCGACCATGAGGTTCTTGACGATCTCGGCGCCGTGGTGCCGCGCCGTCTGGAACCCGAACGTGTCGACGGTGGGGGGCAGATCGAGATCGTTGTCGATCGTCTTCGGCACATGCACCACGTGAATGCGGCCGCCGGCGCGTTCTTCGACCTTCATCGCCGAGTAGGCGGTGTCGTCGCCGCCGATCGTGAGCAGTCCGGTCACGTCGAGCCGCAGCAGCGAGATCACGACGTTCTCGAGATGCTTCGGATCGGCGGTCGGATTGGCGCGCGAGATCCCGATGTGCGAGCCGCCGCGGAAATGGATACGGCTGACCGCTTCGATCGTGAGGGGCGCGATGTGTTCGATATCGCCCTGCATCAGCCGCTCGAATCCGTCGCGCACGCCAACCACGGCCATGCCTTCGAGCGCGGCGCGGATGGTCGCGGCGCCAATCACGCTGTTGATGCCGGGTGCGGGTCCTCCGCCGACAAGGACGGCGAGCTTCTTGTGATGTTCCACGAGCGAACCTCTGACGCCGGGCACCGCCCCGCGTCAATCCATCATAGGGCGAGACTACTTCATCGCTGAAATTCGGGTTATGGTGCGCATCACCATGAGCGCTGCTCCAGATGTTGTCATCACAGAACGGCCAGAGACCCGCTCCCTCCTGCGCGTGCTGGGCACGACCTTCGGCATCGCCGTCGCGGTCGGCGCCTCCATCGGCGGCGGCATCCTTCGCACGCCGGGCAACGTTGCAGCCCAGCTTCCAGACCCGACGCTCTTCATGGCGGTCTGGGCGCTGGGCGGCCTGAACGCAATGCTCGGCGCGACGGTGTTCGCCGAGCTCGGCGCGATGATTCCGCGCTCGGGTGGCCTGTACGTCTTCGCACGCCGGGCATTCGGCGACGGGATCGGCTTTTTCGTCGGCTACACCGACTGGCTGACCTACGCGGTGTCGACGACCGCGCTCTTGCTGATCATCGGCGAATACACTGCCGCGTCGCTGCCGGCCTTGGCGGACGATGCCATCCTCATCGGCGTCGCGGCGCTCGCCTTCCTCGCTCTCCTGCAGTGGCGCGGCGTGCGTTGGGGAGCGAGGACGCAGGAGGCCACCAGCCTCCTCAAAGCGGTGGCGCTCGTGGCGCTGGTCGTCGCCGTGTTTGCTCTCAGCCCCGGCCCCATGCCCGATCGAGCGGCGGGCCTCCAGGTTCCGCAGGGACTCGCCTTCTTCGCGGCGCTCGGGCTGGCGATGCAGAGCGTGATCTTCACCTACGACAGCTACTACAACGTCGTCTACTGCGGCGAGGAGATGCGCGACCCGGGTCGCGAAATCCCGCGGTCCATCTTCCGCGGCATCGGGTCGATCACCGCTATCTACCTGCTCGTGAACGTCGCCTTCGTGGCCGTGGTCCCGATGAACCGGATGGCGAACGATCCATTCGTGGGCGGAACGGTGGCTCGCTGGGTGTTCGGGGAACGGGGCGACGCGATCATACGCGGGCTGATGATCGTCTCCGTACTGGGGACGTCGAACGCCCTCATCATCGCCACCTCACGCATTCTTCACGCGATGAGCCGCGACCGGCTGTTTCCGCACGTGGCCGCGCGCGTCAACGCCGGCGGCACGCCGACCGTCGCGCTGGCGCTCACGTCAGCGGTCGTCCTGGCATTCCTCTTCACGGGTTCGTTCAACGCCGTGCTCGGCCTGGCCTCGATGCTCATCGTCACGCGCTACGCGATCACCTTTGCCGCGCTCTTTGCGCTCAGGAGAAAGGAGCCGGCGACGGAGCGGCCCTATCGGGCGTGGGGATATCCATGGATACCGGGATTGGCGCTCCTCCTGGCCGTCGCGTTCCTTGTGACGAACGCCGTCACCGATGTGCCGCATACGCTGGTCACACTCGGACTGCTGCTCGTCAGCTGGCCCGCCGCCGCGATCGCGCGCCGCCTTGGCGGGCATGAAGGAGTCGGGGGATGACAGTCGCCTCACTCGCCTCGCAACGCAACTGCAGGATCGATGCGGACCGCGCGGAAGGCAGGTCCGGCGATCGACACCGCGGCGGTGAGGGCCAACACGATCGTCACAAAGGCGAACGTCATCAGATCCAGGGGCTGCACGCCGAACAGCATGCTGGCAAGCAACCGACCCAGAACCGCCGACAGGACCAACCCGATGACGGCGCCCGTTGCGACTACGCGAACGGCGCTGCCGACCACGAGGCGCAGCACGTCGCTCGTGGTGGCGCCGAGCGCCCTCCGTACCCCGAAATCACGCACGCGCTGTTGGACGGAGTATGCGAGGATGCCGAACACTCCAACCATCGCCAGCAGGAGCGCGAGCCCGGCGAAGGCCATCACCATCACCGCCCGGAACCGATGGCGTCCGGTGGCGTCCCACGCGACGTCCTCGAGCGTCCTGACGCCCCTGACGCTCACCAGTTGCTCCTTGTCAACGCGACCGATCGCGGCACGGACGGAAGGTGCCAGCGCTTCGGCGCGTCCTGACTTCGGCCGGACGACGAAATAGATGTCATCCACCAGGTTCTGAGCCATCGGAACATAGATCTGGACGAGGTCCTCCGTTTCATCGGGTCGGCCCTTCACCTGACGGGAGACACCGACGATCTCTCTCACCACCGGTGCCGCTTGCGGGGAATTGATCGGCCGGAGGGCGACGCGGAGGCCGATCGGCGAGCGTCCCCGCAAGTAGCCGCGGACGAATGCTTCGTTCACCATGCACACGGGGACGCTGCCACCCCTGTCGTGTTCGTTGAAGGCACGACCGGCAACGACAGGAAGATCGAGCGTCCGGAAGTACGCGGGGCTCACGATCTGGTAGTCGGCGGCCGGACGCTGGCTCTCCCTCACCGGCGGGTCGCCCACGATCTCGAAGAACCGCTGACCCTCTTCGACAGGGCCGAGCGGCAACGTGCTCGTCCATGCCACGCTCCGTACGTCGGGAAGAACCGTCACTTCCTTCTCGACCGCCTCGAAGAACTGCAGGAGAGAGGCTTCCGTTGGATAGCTCGAACCCAGCGGATCGACCATCATGGTCAGCACGCCGTCGGCACGATACCCGCGATCGACACTCTCCACGGCGATGAGCGTGCGCAGCAGCAACCCGCCGCCGAAGAGCAGCAGCGCGGCGGTCGCGACCTCGGCGACGACGAGCACGCTTCGCATGCTTCCACCGCGGCCCGTTGCCGTCCGGCTGTCGGAGGCCATCACCTGCGCCGACGCGAACTCGGTGGCCTGCCACGCCGGGGCGAGGCCAAACAGCAGCCCGACGAGCAGCGCGGCCGCGGCGCAGAACACGACCACGCGCATGTCGAAGGTCAAGGTCACGGCACCGGGCAGCAACCCCTCCGGAATCACCGATGGCGCAAGGTCCAGGATCGTCGCGCCCACCGCCACTCCCAATGCGCCTCCGATGAGTGAGAGCACGAGACTTTCGGTCAGCAGCTGTTTGATGACGCGTCGCCGGCCGGCGCCCAATGCCGACCGTATCGCCAGCTCACGCGTGCGTACCGTTGCGCGCGCCAGGAGGAGGTTGGCCACGTTCGCGCAGCAGATGAGGAGCACGAAGCCGACGACGCCGAGGAAGAGCATGGACGTCAGGCGGAGCTCGCCGCCGACCAATGCATCGTGCAGCGGCTCGAGCATGACGCCACGGCCCTTGTTCGTCGCCGGGAACTCCTTCGCCAGTCCTGCGGCGATGGCCGTCAGGTCGGAGCCCGCGGCTTCGATCCTGACATCGGGCTTCAGGCGTCCGATGACCTGCAGGACATACGCCCTTCGCATGCCGGGGTGACGGCCGCTCGTGGACACGAGCGCCCAGATGCTCGTTCGACCGAGCAACTGAAACTCTCTGGGTGCGACGCCGACCACGGTGTAGAGATCCCCATCCAGCCGGAGGTCGCGGCCCACCACCGTCGGGTCCGCGTTGAAACGCGTTCGCCAGAACGCTTCGCTCAGCACGACGACATTGGACTGCCGGCTGTCGTCGGAGGGAAGGAAGGTGCGGCCGACGATCGCCTTGATGCCGAGCACGTCGAAGAACCCGGCGGTCACCCACTGGCGAGCGACGGTTTCGGCGGTGCCGTCCGCGCCGTTCATCACCATGCCGCCAAAGAAGGGGATGAACCCGGCGAGCAGATCGAACGTGCGATTGCGCTCGTTCCAGTCGAGGAGGTTGAGCGGGGCGACGCGGCTGCGGGGCGACGCATCGCTTCGTTCCCAGACCATGACGAGGCGATCGGGCGCGCTGAATGGGAGAGGGCGGAGCAAGGTGGCGTCGACGAGCGCGAAGATGGCGCTGTTGGCGCCGATGCCGAGCGCCAGCGTCAGCGCCGCGACGATCGTGAAGGCCGGCGAGCCACGGAGCTGCCGCACCGCGAATGTCAGATCGTCTCGGAGCTCGTCGAGCCAGGCCGTGAAGCGCATGCCAGGACCTCTCGTCTCTGTTCGCCGTCCACTGTGCTACTGACGTAGCATATTGCTACGTCTGTAGCATGTCAAATCGTGGACGTGAGAGCGAGGACCTGATCGCCCCTTACGTGCTCACGTGGCGCGCGATGAAGGCCTTGACCATTGCCCGCGCTTTGTCCGTCTGCGGTCCGGGCTTGGCCACCCACTGGTGCTCGGACCCCTCGAACAGGTGATAGTCGCACTGGCCGCCCGCCGCCTTGTACGTGGCGGCGAACTTCTCCTGGATGGACGGCAGCACGTTGTCGTCGAGCGCTCCCTGCATGATGAGCATCGGCCCGAGCGAGACGGCTTCTTTCCTCTCGAGGATCTGCTGCGGGTTCGATTCGAAGATCGTTTCCCACGGCTTGAAGAACACCTTGTGGTTGGCGATCATGCCGTCGCGCTTCTTCTGTTCGGCGTTCTGAAAGCGCGCGTATGGGTCGCTGATCGGCGAGCGCATCGCGATATAGGCCACCGTGGCATCGATCTTCGGCGCCTCGGGCAGCGGAATCGCGTTGTAGCGCGCATCGCGCGGGCGCATGCTGAGGAGCTCGGCGACATGGCCGCCGCTCGAGCTGCCGTAGATGCCGATCTTCGACGGGTCGCCCTTCCACGACGCCGCCTTCCACTTGAGCCAGCGCACGCCGTAATTCGCGTCCTGCACGCACGCCGGATACGGAGCTTCCGGCGCGATGGTCATGTCGATCGCGACCACGAGCACGCCGCTCGCGGCCAGCGCCCGGTCCATCGGTTCCTCCGCGAAGCGATCCTTGCCGTTCCAGGCGCCGCCGTGCAGATCGAGGACGGTGGGAAACGGGCCGGTGCCCTCGGGTCGATAGATGCGGGCCATCAGCATGCGTCCGGCCTGGTTGCGCCGGAACTCGACCTCGCTCACGTTGATCTCGAACTTTGCCCCGGGATCGTACGCGGTCCTCGCGGCGCCGGCCGCCGCGTCAGCCGAGTACACGGTGCCGGGCCGCAGCACGTGCGCAACGGCCGGGAGGCCGGCTGCGCCCAGGGCGGTCATGCTCTTGAGGAAGTCTCGACGTCCAGGAATGAAGGTCTTCATCGTTAGCTCCCCGCAAAAATGAGTGTGAGAGGCGGCGGGCGCAGAATCCCTTGCGCGTGCCGGAGATTCTACGCCCATCCGGACAATTCCAGGAGAGCGAAGGGCAAAGAGCAGGAAACGCCGTCGATCAAATGCGGTCCCACGTAGGTAACATCTTCTGATGCGACTCGCGCGCGGCATCACGCTCATCGTCGCAGGCGTGGCGGCAGCGGCGCTGTATGCCGCGCGTGCCCAGGGCCCTGCGGCCCGCGATCGCCGTGAGTGGCGATCGTACGGCGGAGGTCCGGAGCAGGCACGCTACTCCAGCCTGAAGCAGATCAACCGATCCACCGTGACCCGTCTCGCGGTTGCGTGGACGTGGGATTCGGGCGAGGAAGGCGGGCTGCAGACGAACCCGATCGTCGTCGATGGCGTCCTCTACACGACCACGCCGAAGCACCGGATCGTCGCGCTCGATGCGGCAACCGGAGCGTTGAAGTGGGTGTTCGATTCGAAGGTCGAGGGGCGCGGACCGAATCGCGGCGTCACCTACTGGGCCGGCGGCGGCGACGGGCGCATCTTCGCCGCAGGCGAGCACTACGTATACGCGCTCGACGCGCGGACTGGTGTACCCATCCTGTCATTCGGACGGGAGGGCCGTATCGATCTGCGCGCCGATCTCGGCCGCGTGGTGGACAAGCAGTCCGTCCACCTCACCACCCCTGGCGTGATGTACAGGGACCTGCTGATTGTCGGCGGCCGCGTCGGTGAGGGAGACGCGGCTTCGCCCGGGTACATCCGCGCCTACGACGCGAGGAGCGGGATGCTGCGATGGCGGTTTCACACGATCCCGCAGCCCGGCGACCCCGGCTACGAGACCTGGTCGAAAAACTCATGGACGGTCAACGGCGGCGCGAACAATTGGGCCGGCATGGCAGTGGACGAATCACGGGGCATCGTCTACGTGCCAACGGGGTCGGCGGCGCCGGACTTCCATGGCGGCGATCGCGCGGGCGACAACCTCTTCGCCAACACGCTGCTCGCGCTGAAAGCCGATACCGGCGAGCGCATCTGGCATTTCCAGGCGGTCAGACACGACATCTGGGATCGCGACTTCCCGTCGCCCCCGACGCTCGTCACCGTCACGCACGGCGGCCGCCGCGTGGATGCCGTCGCTCAGACGACCAAGCACGGCTACGTCTTTCTGTTCGATCGCGACAAGGGAACGCCGCTCTTCCCAATCGAGGAGCGCGAGTTTCCGTCGAGCCCGGTCGAGGGCGAAGTCACCGCGCGTACGCAGCCGATTCCCACGAAGCCCGCGCCATTCGCGAGGCAGACGCTTACCGAGGACCTGCTCACGAGGCGCACTCCGGAGGCACGCGCGTGGGCGCTCGAGCAGTTCCGCTCGTTCGCGGGCGGCTCGCCCTTCGTGCCGCTTCGCGTCGGACAGGACACGATCGTCTTCCCGGGATTCGACGGCGGCGCGGAGTGGGGCGGGAGCGCTTTCGATCCCGTATCGGGCGTGCTCTACGTCAACTCCAACGACCTCGCGTGGACCGGAAGCCTGGCGCCAAACGAGACGCGGCCCACCGGACGGTCGCTGTACCTGAAGGAGTGCGCCGTGTGCCATCGCGACGACTTCGAGGGAACGCCGCCGATGATTCCGTCGCTCGCCGGCATTGCGGCCCGGCGCTCACCGCAGGAGATGACCGCCGTGGTTCGCAAGGGCGCAGGACGCATGCCCGGTTTCCCCAACCTGTCGGTTGATGGAGTCGCAGCGATCGTCGAGTACATGAGAAGCGGAGGCTCGTCGAGCGCGGCTCACGGCGAAGAGGAAACGCGCACGCCGACAAGCAGATACCGCTTTACCGGCTACAAGAAGTTCCTCGATCCCGACGGCTATCCCGCCACGGCGCCGCCGTGGGGCACGCTGAACGCGATCAATCTGAACACCGGCGAGTACGCATGGAAGGTTCCGCTCGGCGAGTACCCCGAGCTCGCGGCCAAGGGCGTCAAGGACACCGGGTCGGAGAACTACGGCGGCCCCATCGTCACTGCCGGCGGGCTCGTGTTCATCGCCGCCACCAGCTTCGATCAGAAATTTCGCGCGTTCGACAAAGACACGGGCGCGCTGCTCTGGGAAACCACGCTGCCCCTCGGCGGCAACGCCACGCCCGCAACCTACGAGGTGAACGGGCGCCAGTTCGTCGTCATCCCCGCGGGTGGAGGTCGATCGAAATCGCGATCGGGCGGCATCTACGTCGCGTTCGCACTGCCGTGACCGCAGCCCGCCCACGCGGCAATCCCGTCAGCGTGGCGACGGCGTTTCCTTGGCATCGAGCGCAAAGGCAAACACGCGCCCGCGGGCAGTGCCCGACAGCACGGCGATGTACTGCTTGCCCTCGAGCTCGTACGTGATCGGCGTGGCCACGCCAGGCAGCATCTGGTGTTCCCAGAGCCGTTCTCCTGTTTCCGCATGCAGGGCCAGCAGCCGTCCGCTCGACTCGCTCCCGAAGACCAGGTTCCCCGCTGTCGAGAGCATGCCGCCGCTCGGCGTGAGGGAGATCCGCCATCGAGCTTTCTGCGCCACCGGATCCCAGGCGACGATGAATCCGCCGCGGGGCGACGGCGGCTCATTGGGACCCGGCGGTGTGGCCAGCCTGGCTCGTGTGACACCGAGGTTCCATTGGCCTTCCTTGAACTCGAACTTCTCTTCGAGGCTGAAGAGCGAGCTGGTTTCCTGTCCGGGAAAGTAGACGAGCCCGGTGGCGGGATTCCACGCCATCGGCGGCCAATGGTGAGCGCCGACTGGAGACGGTGACAGCCTGACGGGCGTGAACCTGTAGCGAGCCTGCTCGGTCTCGATCGGACGTCCGCTCTTGGGATCGACGCCTGTCGCCCACGTCACCGTGGCAAAGGGCTGCGCCGAGATGAACTCACCGGTCACGCGATCGAGCACATAGAAAAACCCGTTCTTCGGCGCCTGCATGATCACCTTGCGCGCGCGGCCGGCGATGGTGAGATCGGCAAGGATCATCGGCTGGGCGGCGTTGTAGTCCCAGTTGTCGCCGGGCGTCGTCTGGAAGTGCCAGACATACTCCCCTGTGTCCGGCCTGAGTGCCACGATCGAAGCGAGGTACAGGTTGTCGCCCCCGCCCGGGCTGCGATGGGTCTGGCTCCATGGGGAGCCGTTTCCCGTTCCGACGTAGACGAGGTCAACTTCCGGATCGTAGGCAATGCCATCCCAGGGGGTGCCGCCGCCGCCGTATTTCCACCATTCACCGGTCCACGTTTTGGCGGCGCGCTCCATCGCGGCATTCTCGAACGGCTTGGACGGATCGCCGGGGACGACGTAGAAGCGCCATTTCAGATCGCCGCTGGCGGCGTCATACGAGGAAAGATAGCCGCGCACGCCGTACTCGCCTCCGCCGTTGCCGATCAAGACCATCCCCTTCACGACACGCGGAGCGCCGGTGATGCTGTAGTCGCTGTTGGGAGGCGTCGTCTGCACGGCCCACAGGCTGCGGCCGGTCTCGGCATCGAGTGCCACCAGACGACCATCGAGCAGGCCCACGTACACGCTGTCGTTGAAGACAGCAACGCCGCGATTGACCGCCCCGCAGCAGAAGCGAGGGCCGGAGGCTCCATACCCGCCGCGCACCAACGCGGGATCCCAACGCCATTTCAGCTTGCCGGTCCGGATGTCGATGGCGAACACGACACTCCACGTCGACGTCCCGTAGAGCACGCCGTTGGAAACGATGGGCGTGGCTTCCACCTTTCCCTCCGAGCCAACCTCCACCGACCACGCCAATCCGAGACGAGCGACGTTGGCGGCATCGATCTGCTGCAGAGGACTGTGGTGCGTTTCGGCGTAGTCGCGGCCATAGGTCACCCACTCGTGGTCCGGCGGCCGCAGCAACGTCGCGACGTCGACCGTCCGCCGGCCCTGGGCGGCAGGCGCGACGATTGTTCCCGCACATGCAACGAGAGCCAGGACGAGCCGGGAGTGACCAGGGCGACTGGACATGCGCTGATCTCCGTGGAAACGCGCTCGAGCGCGGAGCACCACGGCATTCTGCTTCAAGATCCGCTGGTCTGTACGCTCATCCTCACTGACCGACCCGGGGGACACGAGTCCCCTTCGTCCCTGGTCAGAATATCGGGAGCGTGAGGTTGAGCGTCTTCGACTCGCCCTCGCCAAGCGTCAGGCGCGAGGCGCTCGTGATCAGGGGGGTAAGAAGATCCGCGTCGGCCACGTACCGCGGTCCCAGACCGTCCACCGCCGCGACGAAATAGCGGCCCGGCGGCAACTCGGTGATCCTGAAACGACCCAGATGATCGGTCCTGTGTGTTACGGAGATGAAGCGGTTGCCAGGCGTCCAGTGCCTGCGATCTTCCGGGAAGATCACGACAGAACAGTTCATGACGACGACGCCGATATCGTCAACGACGACGCCACTGACCGTTGTGACCTTCTGCGTCAGCACCACGTGCAGATCGTCGGCTGCCTGGAGCGGTGTGTCCTCTACCTCCACGCCGCCAAGCAGAACCTGTTTGAGAAACCAGCCGTCCCGACCGCTGATCCTGATCTTGGACGGACTCGCTATTCCCTCGAGGGTGAAGCTCCAGTCGTCCTTCAAGTCGGAGTAGGCAAACGAGCTGTTCTCGGTCCCGAACGCCGAGATCGGAAAATCCTCGGCTTTCAGGTCGAGCGGCGGCGTACCGGTATCGAACACCACGTGCCCTCGCAACGTCCCTGCCGTGGCCGTCGCCACGACGAGATCAGAGATGCTCTCTCCGAATACTGTGACGGATACCGATCCGTACTCGCCTTGCGGAAGCCCCGCATCATCAATCGGCTTCTCGATGACGTGCTCACCAGGCCTGATGTTCCAGAACGTAAACTTACCGTCAGAGAGCTCCTCTCGGAAACGGGCCTGGTGGTTGCTGTCACCGAGCACAACGTGGCCCTGACCTAGTGAGCCGTCAGAGCTCACGACGTGTCCGCTGAGGTGGGCGCTCACCTCCTCGCCAGGAGCGAGCGCGACAGGCTGCGCATCATTCATCGATGTCGGTAAACTCGTAGCGTCCTTGCTCATCCGTCAAGAGGATCAGGTAGCCGTGATACCCGGCTCCGTTGCCTGTCAGATGAACCTCGGCACGGGAAAGCGGCTGTGCGCCATCGGCAGCGAACACGCGACCCCGGATGGCTGCCGTGCCATACGGTCGAGAGACCCACCCCTGTGTGAATAGAGTGCTCCCCGACAGCAAACACACCACACCCACGGCAAGAACGGACTTCATCGCCTTCAGGTTATCGGCGTGTCCTGGCTGCCGCATCGTTGAGCTGCAGTCACAGAAAGGATACTCAGGGCAACGCTCGTCCGCGCCGCGTTTTGGACTGAGCCATTCCTCATCAGGAGTGGCGGTTGCGCTCGTCGCCTCCATCGCGGCGCTCGCGCTCGCGTCCGTGTACGCAGCCGACGGTGGGCCCACCCGGCCGCTGCGTGAACAGCCGGCGGCTCGGCTTGCGCTCGCCGCCATCATCGGCATCGTCGTCACCGTCGTGCACGCGCGCGTGCGCGGCAACCGCATGGTTGGCTGCTCGCTGACGCGCGCACAGACGCTGCTCTGCGTCGCGGGCGCGCTCACGATGATCCTGATCGACAACTCGGTCGCGCGCGCTTTTGGCATCGCCGGGGCGGCGAGCATCGTGCGATTTCGAACACCCGTGGAGGATCCGACCGACGCAACCGTGCTGTTCCTGCTGTGGCTCGGGATGGCGTGTGGGGTCGGGGCCTTCGGCCTTGCGCTCGCTGGGGCGGCCGGCGTCTGCCTGCTGCTCGCGGCATTCGGCACCGTGGCGCCAGAGGAGCCTCGCCGGCGCCATGTCACCTTCGAGTTCGTCGGCGCGGGCCATGAGTTTCCGAGCTCGCACATCCACCGTGTCTTCGCGCGGCACGGCGTCGCGATCGAACCCGCCGGGTGGTCACAGGACACGGAGACGCGGGTGAAATACCGCGCCTCGGTGGACGAGGCGTTGTCGCTCGAAGCGCTCGGCGCAGAGCTGATGAACCGCGGGCAGACGGCGCTCCAATCAGTGTCGTGGGATGTGCGAAAGAACGGGGCGTGATCGCCAGGCGCAAGGCATGCCGGCGACGTTCGCCATCCGAGTCCAGCACGGACTACATCGGCGCCTCGTTCCACGTGCGGCTCAACCTCGTCCGGCCCGGCATCGCCACCGGCGGCACGTCCAACGGGCCGTATGCCGTTTGCGGCGGCGTGAGGTCCTGATCCGCCTTCAGGATTTCGTCCCACGTGATCTCCTGGCCGGTGTATGCCGCCTCGCGACCCATGATCGCGGTCAGCGTGCTTTCCGCGATGCCCTTGAGCTCGTTGTACGGCTTGCCCGATCGAATGCTGCCGATGAGGTCGGTGTGCTCCTGGACGAACGAGCTCACTTCTTTCTCCGGCTTCTGCCACGTCCACGCGTTCGCGCCCGTGATCGTGCCCGCCGCGTCGGAACTGCCCTTGCCGCCGATGAAGTGTTCGCCGATGCGGTTGCCCGTGCCCGCGATCTGCCGGCACATGCTCATCACCCGCGCGCCGCTCGCGTATTCGAAATCGATCGCGAAGTGATCGTAGATGTGGCCGAACGCCGGCTCCGTGCGCCACTGCCGGCCGCCGACGCCCATGGCCTTCACGGGATGCGCGCCAAGGACCCAGTTCGCGACGTCGATGTTGTGGACGTGCTGCTCGACGATGTGATCGCCGGAGAGCCAGGTGAAGTAGAGCCAGTTCCGGATCTGCCACTCGGCGTCGGTCCACGCCGGCTGCCGTTCGCGATTCCAGAGAGCGCCCTGGTTCCAGAACACCTGCCCGCTCGAGATGTCGCCGATGGCACCGTCGTGCAGCCTCTTGATCGTGGCAATGTACTCGGCCTGGTGGTGCCGCTGCGTTCCCACGCCGATGCCCAGGCCTTTCTCCTTCGCAAGCTCGTACGTGGCGAGCACGGATCGAACGCCGACCGGATCGACGGCGACGGGCTTCTCGGCAAAGATGTGCTTCCCTGCGGCCACCGCGGCGGCAAGATGCGCAGGCCGGAAGGCGGGTGGCGTCGCGAGGATGACCAGGTGCACGTCGGACGCGATCACCTTCTGGTAGGCGTCGAATCCAGTGAAGCATCGCTCGTCGGTGACCTTGTACTTCGCGGCAAGGCTCGGATCGGCGGCCGTGGCTTTCGTCAGCTCGGCGCGGCATTGTGCCAGCCGGTCGGGCGCGAGGTCTCCCAGCGCGACGATCTCCACGCCATCGGATCCGCGCATGCAGTCGCGCGCCGCTCCCGTGCCGCGGCCGCCGCACCCGACGAGACCGATCCGGATCACATCCGATCCGGCGACATACGCTCCGCCCGGCAGCACGAACGCAGCCGTGGCTGCCGCTGTAGTCTGCACGAAGGTCCGCCGCGACACGGGAAGGATCTCGATGTCCGTCATCTCAACCTCCGATACATCGCCAACCACGAATCAGCAATCGCCAACCAATCACCAAATCACCAATCACCAATCACCAATCAATCACCCAATCACCAATCACCCAATCGCTCGATGTCTAGGGTTCCCTCACCAGGCGAAAGCCGACGAAAGGACCATCAGAGAGCCACCACCGGCTCTTGGGAAGCTGTGGGTCTCGCTCGTTCCACGACTCGTCCTGCACCGCCCGCACGCCGGGGCCAATGCCGGCGCTCTGATCGCGAAACGATCCGCCGCGCGTGACAAGCGCCCCGTCCGCCGTCGTCACCCACTCGGCGGCGTTGCCGAACAGGTCAAACAGCCCCAGCGCGTCAGCCTCTCGCGCGGCCACGGGATGGGTTCTCGCCGATGCGTTTCCGCGGTGCCAGGCGAGCGCGTCAAGCCGAGCCGGGGAGACTGCCGCGGATCCTATCGCAGCCGCGGCGGCACGCGTCCACTCAGCCTCGGTGGGCAGGCGATAAGTCTGTCCGGATTTCGCCGAGAGCCATGCACAGAATGCTTCGGCGGCGGCGCGCGTCACGCTGATGGCAGGATAGCCGGCGTGACCCCAGCCGTA
>Ga0190265_10001876_pt1 | contig 13866 bp, 12 predicted proteins | sample Popmic124T_FD_133135 | JGI IMG/M metagenome (GOLD analysis project Ga0190265, IMG submission 133135) | Populus adjacent soil microbial communities from riparian zone of Indian Creek, Utah, USA - 124 T | ecosystem: Environmental > Terrestrial > Soil > Riparian zone | place: USA: Utah | collected...
GGCTGTGGGAGAAGATGGAGAAGGACTGGGGTGTGAAGCACTATCTGCCCGAGGACCCGGAAGCCTGCTGGAGCCTCCAGGGACCCGATCCTTCCCGACTGTTCCCAGGCGGCGACGCGGCCGTGCTCGCCGAGTACTGGCTGCGGGTCTACGAGACGATCGAGCGCGAGGCAGGCGCATTCGCGGCAGCGGTTCCGGTGCGACACGAGGCTTTCGTCACGGATCCCCTGGGGCTTCTGCGCGAGGTGGAGAAGACCGCCGGCCTGCGTCCGGCTGACTATCCCGCGCTCGCCGAGGTGATGAAGGACCGCAACCAGCGCTGGCGATCCATCCTGGAGGTGCGGGAGCAGGAATCGCTGGAGGTATTCGTGGACACTCACCGGGAGAGGATCGGCCGGCTGCGGCTCGCCGAAACCTCGGTCTGATCATGGCGCGCCGTCCCGATCCCAACGCTGCAATAACGCGGCTGTTCCGCAATCCGCCCCAACTCCAGGCAATCGTGCGGCAACTTGCGGACCGGCATCGGTTGCGAATCCTCGTGCACGCCATGGCCGACGGCGCCGAGACGGTCAGCCTGCTCATTGCGCTCGATCCCGCCCGCCGCCCGCTCGACCTCCGCATTGAGGGACGCGACCTCTGCGCCCCCTATGTCGAGGACGCGCAGCGGTTCGCCTACTCGCGGCAGCACGCCCCGCGCAACGTGGACCTGCGGGACTTCGGCGCCTATCTCCGCCGCACCTTGCTGGGGGGATGGAGCGTCCGCAAACGATGGCGGGAGCTCTTCCACTACGCGGAGGGAGACGTCCTGCAGCGGTCCCCGGATCTCGCGCAGGAGGCGTTCGACCTCGTGGCCTGCCAGAACCTGCTGATCAGCCTGCCGGAGGAAACGGTGCCCGCAGCCTTTGCCAACCTGGTCTCCCAGCTCGCACCGGGCGGCATCCTGGCCGCCGGCGGGGGACCGCTCGGCATGATCCACCGGCTGGCCCGCGAGCATTGCCTGGAGCCGGTGCTCGACGACGCCGAGGCCATCCACGAGGCGTGGGAGGTCCAGCGCGCTTTCTGGGACAAGCCAAAGCGTCCCTACTGGGCCCTGGAGCCGTTCGACGCCGGGCAGCCCGAGCGCTACTGCACGCTGTTCCGGAAGGCGGGGCGGCCGTGAACGTCCATGTGCTTCTGCCAGGGCTCACGGCTCCGCCCTGGCGCTTCGGCGGGCGTCTGATCGCCGAGACCTTCACCGCTCTCCTGAACCGCCACGTCCCGGCTCGGGTGGTCACCTACCGCGACCGGGAGGAGGGGACTCCATTCCTGGATGACGTCCTGCCGGCCGCCGGTCCGGCTGACCTCTTCGTGGTCACCTGGGGGCCGCACGTCCAGGGCCTTCTGGAGCGCCTGGCCGGCCGGCGGGTGATCTATTACGCCCAGAGCACGGGCTGGAACCTCTCCCTGCCCCCGGGAGTGCCGGTCCTCTGCCTGAGCCGTCACATCCTGGCCCTCTGGATGCTCCGCGCGCCGCGCAACCCGCTCTTCCTCCTCGGGCCGGTGCTCGGAGCCGGGTGCGCGGACCTGGGGCTGGAGCGCGAGGTCGACGTCCTGTTCCTGGAGCGCAAGTCCACGGCGTACCTGAAGGACGTCCTCGTCCCCGCGCTCCAGCCGCGCTGCAACGTGCACGTGGTGCGCGACTTCCTGCCGCGGGGCGAGTTGATCCGCCTGTACAACCGTTCGAAGGTCTACCTCTACTCGTCGGCGCCGACGGCATCGGGCTGGGTCGAGGGGTTCGGCTTCCAGCCGCTGGAAGCCCTGGTCTGCGGCTGCACGGTGTTCAGCAACCTGCACGGCGGCCTGGCCGATTATCTGGACCCTGAGGTCAACGCCTTCAAGGTCGAGACCCACTCGCTGGCGTACGACCTGGAGAGGATCGAGGCGGCCCTGCGGGGCGGCTTCCGGCCCGAGGGAGTATCGGAGCTGATCCGGACCTACTCGGAGGATGCGTTTCACGAGAGGATCGGCCGCTTCCTGCCGGTCCTGGAGACGTTCTTCGCCGGAGCCGGATCGGCTCCCTCGGACATCGACCGGCTCACCGCGGCTGCCGTACCGCCGCCGCCGGCCCGCTCCTGGCTGCGCCGCGCCCTGGAACTTCGGAAAAGATGAACATCGCCATCTTCGGCTGGTACCACCACCGCAACGCGGGGGACGACCGCATCCAGCAGTGCCTCACCCGCTGGCTGGACGGCCACACGCTCGCCTTCCTCCCCGCCGGCCGCCAGCCGCCAGTCCATCTGCTGCGCACCTATGACGCGGCCATCCTGGGCGGTGGCGGCCTGATCCGGCACCAGGGCGGGATGTTCCGGGGCATGGCGCGCTGGGTGCGCCAAGCCGGCATCCCCGTCGCTTTGGCGGGCGTGAGTGTGGAGGGGATCACCCCCGGTCTGCGCCGGGAGCTGCGCGAGCTTCTCGACGTCTGCTGCTTCGCCTGGTTCCGTGACCGCGGCTCCCTGGAGGATGTCGGAGACCACCCGCGGGCCTTCGTGGCTCCGGATGCGACATGGCTCTACCCGTTCGAGCCGGCCGCGGAGGAGGGTAGGGGCCTCGCCGTGAGCGTGGCTCCAGGAACCCTCCAGCCGCGCGAAGCCTGGCGGGACGCCCTGGCCGTGTTTAAAGAGCCGATCCACCCATGGCCGCTCTACTTTGAGAACGGCGGCGACGGGCGGGCTCTCCGGGAGTTGATCCCGGACGCCGACCTGGCCGTCGAATTCGACCTGGACCCGGGCCGCCGGGCCGCCGCCGTCCTCGTCGGCCGCTTCCATGCGCTGCTCTTCGCGCTCCAGCTCGGCCGTCCCGTGCTGGCCGCATCGGACGCGCCCAAGGTCCGTCGCTTCCTGGACGACAACGGTCTCCAGAGCTGGATCGCGGCCGAACCGGGCTCCTTGAGCTGCCCTGGGACAAGGGAAGAGGCTCTCCGCATCCGCTCCCGGCTCCACGACGAGGTCTGGGAGAAAACCGCGCCCGCCCGCGAGCGACTCCTGGAGGCAGCGTCCCGGCTTCCTCCGCCAAATCGCCGGCTGAGAAATCTGCTCAGGTTCTGATGCACGTCGCCTTCCTCACCCTCGAATATCCGCCGCTCCCTTCGGGGGGGATCGGCACCAGCCTGCGCACGCTCGGCCGCGCCCTGGTGGCGCAGGGGCACCGGATCACGGTGGTGGGCTGGGGGCCGAAGCTGGAGACGGAGGACGAGGGGGTGCGGGTCCGTTTCCTGGGCGATTCGGCTCTCCCGAGAATGGGGTGGCTCCTCAACCGTTTGGCCGTGCGCCGGGAACTGGTCCGCCTTGCCGAGCGGGAGCGGCTGGACCTGGTCGCCACGCACGACTGGTGCGGCCCCTCGGCCGGGCTCTCCCTGCCCTGCCCGGTGGCGATCCACCTTCACGGCAGCGCCACCTATTTCGCCCACCTGCTGGGGGAGTCGGTCCGGCCTTCGGTCCACCTGACGGAGGGCGTGGCTCTGCGCGGAGCGAGCGGCCTGGCCTCGGTGAGCCGGTTCACGGCCGACACCACGCGGCGCCTGTTCGGCCTGGAGAGGCCGATCGAAGTCATCCCCAACGGCGTGGACGTGGAGCGTTTCCGCCCTGGGCGCGCCGACGAGGTCGAGCCCGGCGTCGTCCTCTACTTCGGCACGCTGGTGCGCAAGAAGGGGGTGCTCGACCTGGGACCGGTCTTTTCCGAGATCGTCCGCCGGCACCCAGCGGCCCGCCTGCGCCTGGTGGGCCGGGATGCGCCCGACCGCCAGACCGGCTGTCCTTCCACCTGGGAGATGCTCGCCACGTCGCTCTCCCCCGTGGCCCGCGCGCGTACCGAGTACCTGGGGGCGCGGCCCTACCTGGAGGTTCACCAGCACGTGCGCCGGGCCGCTGTCTGCGTCTTCCCCTCCTATGCCGAGGCGCTCCCTCTCGCGTGGCTGGAAGCCATGGCCTGTGGTCGGCCCGTCGCGGCCTACGACATCGGCTGGGCTCCCGAGCTCGTCCGCTCCGGAGAGGATGGGCTGCTCGTTCCCCTGGGAAAGACCTCGTCGCTGGCCGGGGCCGTGGCGGCGGTGCTCGCCGATCCCGCACTCGGCCGTTCTCTCGGGGAGGCTGCCCGCGCCCGCGCCGAGGCCGATTTCTCGGCGGACGCGGTCGCGCGACGGACCGCGGAGTGGTATGGGAGACTGATCGGATGAGGAAGCTGGTGAAGCGCGGCCTTGCCGCGATCGTATGGTTCCGCCGCGTCTGATCGTCGTGGCCTACGCCGTGGCTCCCGGCCCCGGCGGACCCGAGAGCCAGGTGAACCTGGAGCTTCTCCGGGCCCTCGCCGCGCATTGGCCGTCTGGCGTGACCGTGATCTCCGGTGGCGACAAGCTGGCGATGCCCGTTCCCTCCGGCTGGCGGGTGCATGCGCTGGGGGAGCACGGCCCCTCGGCGCTGGCCGGGGCAGCTGTCCGGGGGCTGCGCCGTGAGGCGCTTCCCGTCCGGGCTGTCGAGAAGCTCGTTCACCTGCGGACGGGGCAGGGAATCAAGATTCTCTCCTGGCAGCGTGCCGCCACCCGGGTCTTGAAGTTCGAGCTCGACCGCGACCCGGACGCCGTGGTCTGGTCCCGAGCCCTCCCTTTCGCGTCGATCGGGGCCGTGGCCGCGGTGAGCCGGCCGTTCCGCTGGATCGTGAATGTGAACGACCCCATGCCTCCCAGCGTCTGGCCGGGCCTCTACGCTTTCGACCCGCGTGCGGACCTCCGGACCCGGGAGCGCTTCGCGGCAGTCATGCCCCGGATCGGAGCGCTGACGTTTCCGTCGGCCCGGCTCCGGGACCTGGAGCTGGCGGCCTTCCCGGAGCTGGCGAAGATACCGTCCGAGGTGCTGCCCCACATCGCGCCCGAAGCAAAGAACGGCAGTCCTGCGCCCTCGCGGAAGCTGCGCATCGCCTTCGGCGGCACACTGCGGAAAGACCGTGCGCGACCCGAGTTGGCCGAGGCCCTGGCCCGGCTTCCAGAGATCCGCCAGGACCTGGAGATCACCTTCCACCTGGCCCGGCCAACGCCTTTCGCCGAAAGCTACGCTGCCGGCTTGCCGGCACGGATCATCCTGGAGGAGGCCGAGGAGACCCTTGCCCGCTCGCTTGCCGAAGCCGACGTTCTCCTGGACCTGGAGTGCGAGGCGGACCAGCCGCTCCTCCTGACCAAGGTGGTGAACTACCTCGCGGCGGGCCGGCCGATCTGGTCTCTCTGCGCGCCGGAGAGCACCGTCCGGGACCTGGTGGAGGAGGGCTGGGGCTACGCATCTCCCCTGGGCGACCCGGCGGCGGTAGCGGAGACCCTGGCGCGCATCCACGGCGACTGGTCTCGCGGAGAGCTGGAAGCCCGGGCGCCGTCCGCGGCACTTCGGGAGCGCTTCTCCCCCCGCCGGCAGGTGGAGTCGCTGGCCCGGCTGGTGGAGCGGGTGAGCGCATGAGCGGTCTCGGGAGGAAGGTCTGGCGGCGGCTGCCCGAAGGGCTCCGGGACCGGCTCCGGGTTGCGCTCTACAACCGGCGTTGCGCGCCTGCGCGCTTCTCGCTGAGGGACGGCGTCTATGCCACCACCTTCCAGGGGCAGGAGCTGAAGACCTGGGACCATCCCTTCGAGCTGGTCGAGGGACTGCGCCGCTACCTGCGGCGGCAGGCACCGTCGCCGGGCCAGGTGGTCGTGGACGCGGGCGCGTTCCACGGCCTCTACGCGCTCTGGTTCGCATCCCGGGTCGGTCCCGGCGGCCGCGTGGTCGCGGTGGAGCCCGACGCCGGGAACCTGCGCAGCCTGCGGCGCAATCTCGCTCTCAACCCCGGGCTGCGGGTGGATGTGGTCGAGGAGCCGCTCTGGAGCGAGGTGGCCGAGGTCGGCTTCTTCCCGCAGGGCAACGTGGCCTCCTCCTTCTTCTGGTCGCCGGCGGGCCAGGCCGCGGAGCCGAGGCGCACCACCACTTTGGACGTGATCGTGGCGAGCCTGTCCCTGCCGCGCCTGGACTTCGTGAAGATGGACGTCGAGGGGGCGGAGGTGCACGCGTTGCGCGGCGCGGAAGCCTCCATCCTGAAGCTCCGCCCCTGCTTCGCGGTCGCCTCCTATCACCAGGTGGACGGCGGGCCGACGTTCCCGGCCGTGGAGGCCTTCTTCCGCGCCTCCGGCTACGGCTGCGAGACGGTCAGCTACGGCGTCGAGTGCATGACCTATGGCTGGCCCGGCTGAGCTTTCCCTGATCATCTGTACCTACCGGCGGCCGGCCGCTGTGGCCGCCTTGCTGGAGGCGCTCCGCGGCCAGACCCGTCTGCCGGACGAGATCCTGGTGGTGGACGCCTCCCCCGGCGGCGAAACCGAGGCGCTGATGCGGTCCCTGGCCTCCCTGCGGGGCCTGCGCTACGAGAAGCCGCCGCCGGAGCACCGCGGCCTCACTCGCCAACGCAACTACGGCGTGGCGCGGGCGAGCGGAGAGGTGATCGCCTTCCTGGACGACGATGCGGTGCCGGCTCCGAGCTACTGCGAGCAGCTCCTGGCCTGCTTCGCCCGCCACCCCGGGGCCGTGGGGGTCGGCGGTTACGTCGAGGGGGTGGCCTGGCGCTCGGCCGGAGAGGGGAAGCCGCCGCTCTCCGCCTACCGCTTCGCTGGCTGGGAGCGCCGGGAGGATTTGCGCTGGCGCCTGCGCCGCATCCTTGGGCTCGCCCCCGCCCTCCCTCCCGGCTGGATGCCCCCCTGCGGCCACGGCCGGCCCGCCGGCTTCCTGCCGCCGGACGGGGAGGACCATCCGGTCGAGTCCGTGCTCGGCTGTGCCATGGCGTGGCGCCGCCGGGTGTTCGAGTCGCTCCGCTTCTCCCCCTACTTCGAGGGCTACGGCCTGTACGAGGACCTGGACTTCTGCATCCGCGCGGCCCGTCTCGGGCCGGTGCTGCTCTGCACGCGCGCCCGGCTGCGGCACGAGCACGCTCCGGCCGGGAGGCCCGGCGCCTTCCGCTACGGCGTCATGGTCGTCCGCAACGGCTGGTTCGTCTGGCGCCGCCGCTGGCCGCGGCCGGGGTTCGCCGACCGGGCGCGCTGGTGGGCCACGACGCTGGTGCTGGCCGGCTGCCGGCTGGCGAGCGGAGCGGGCGGGCGGCAAGCAGCCCTGCTGGAGGCCCTGGGGCGGCTCTGGGCAGTACCGGGAATGCTGCTGCGTCCGCCGCGGGAGGACCGGCCGTGAGCGCGCATGTCCTGCTCCGCATCGAGGGCGGGCGCATCGCCGAACGGGTGGAGGCCGGGACCGCCGCGGACCTGGCCCGCCTGGCGCAGGGCGAGGGCTGCGTGGCCTGGTACGACCGGCGTCTGGAGCCGTGGCTCCGCGATCCCGCCACCTGGCCGGAGCTCCTGCGGCACTCCCTGGAGGTCCTGCACCTCGGCTGCGTGCAGCGGACCGACCTGGCCGTGACGAGCCTTGGCCGGGTCGATTTCGACTCCCCCTTCCTGCTGCCCGGCCCCGGGGACCGGCGCTACCCGACCTGGCTCGTCGCGCCGGCCGGCGGGGTCGCGCCCGCGCCCCTGGTCCGGGCCCTGGGCCTCGAGCCACGGCTGGGGCTCGCCGCCGCTCTCCTCGATCTCGGCCGGCAGGCGCAGAGGGAGGGCCTCTTCCTCTACTCGGAGCCAGCGCTGCTGTCCGGTCCGGTACCGGAGGAGATCCGGTTCGAGCTGGACCGGCGCGAGTTGGGGACCCTGATCGCCCGCGGCTACGGCCGGCAATGGCTGGGCTTCTGGGCCCTTGCGGGCGTGCTCTTCGACCGCTCGTTCTCCCCGGGCGCCGTGCTGGCCGGCTGGCGGGCTCCGGCTCGCCCGGCCGTGGATCGCGAGTCCCTCGCCCGCCTTCATCCCGCGGTCGAACGCACGGCGGCGGGGGAGATGGACGCGGTCATCCCGACGCTCGGCCGTCCGGGTCCTCTGCGCGATCTGCTGGAGGACCTGGCAGCCCAGACCGTCCCGCCGCGGCGGGTGATCGTGGTGGAGCAGCGTCCGCCGGGAGCGGAGCCTGCCGCCCTCGACGCGGCCTGGCCGTTCGAGCTGGTGGTGCGGACGGTCGAGTGGACTGGCGCCTGCCGGGCGCGCAACCTGGCCCTCCGGGAGGTCCGCTCGCCATGGGTCCTCCTCCTCGACGACGACGTGCGGCTCCCGGCGGACTCGCTGGCTCTCCTGCTGGCCACGGCGCAAGCCTACGGCGTGGGCGCCGTAACCGCCGCGGTCCACCTGGCTCACCAGGAGGCAGAGGCCGCGCCCGGCGCGCTGCCCCGGGCCTGGGCGACCTTCGGAGCGGGCGCTACGCTGGTGGATGCCGCGGCATTGCGGGAAGCCGGGCCGTTCGACGAACGCTTGGAAGGGGGGTACGGTGAGGATGCGGAGATCGGCATCCGGCTCCGCCGGGCCGGGTGCAGCGTGCTCCATGCGCCCGCTGTGCGCGTTCTCCATCTGAAAGCGCCCGCGGGCGGGTTCCGCCACGCCTTCCGTTTCCCGTGGCATGGAGAGCCGGTGCAGCCGCGCCCCTCGCCGATCTTCCTATACGCTCGCAACAAGCACGCTACGCCGGTCATGCAGCAGGGCTTCCGGCTGTTCTATGCGCTGAACCGGCTACGGTCGGTGCCGGCGTTCGCACGGCCTGGCGAGCTGTTCCGGGTCCTGCGCGGCTGGGAGCGCTCCGCGCACTGGGCGGAGCGCCTGGATGGAGGGACCGCATGATCGCGAAGGGTATCGCGAAGGGTATCGCGCCGATCCGTGCGGCCTGGTGCCACGCCTGGCCGGCGGGCTGGAGCGAGCGGCTCGCGCTGCTCTCCATTCTCGCCTGGGCGGCCGCCCTGCGCTTCGTCTTCCTGCGCGAGCCGATCCGGTTCGACGAGGCCGCCAGCGCCCTGTACTACGGCGACCGCTCGCTGCTGCACGCGCTCGGCGGGATGGCGGGCAATGCGAACCACGGCCTCGCGTCGACGTCGATCTGGTTCGCGGTCCGGTTGCTCGGCTGGAGCGAGGCCGCGGTCCGCCTGCCCACGCTGCTCTGCGGGGTGGCGCTCTGCTGGGTCTTCTACACCGGGCTTTGCTGGTATTCGGGCGACCGGGGCACCGCTCTGTCCGGGGCGGCCGTCGCCGCGGTCAGCCCCTGGCTCGTCTTCTTCTCGGTAAACGCCCGGGGCTACGTCTGGCAGACGGCGTGCACGGCGCTCCTGGTCTTTCTGGCGCTCGCGTTCCTGCGCGGGACGCGCCTCCCGGCCGGGGCGCTCGGGTTGTGGGCCGGAGCGCTGACGGCAGCGGGCGCGTTTGCCGTCCGCAGCATGCTGGTGCCGGCGCTGGGCCTCTTCGCCGGGGGAGCCCTGCTCGCTGCGCGACAGGGCGTGCAGCGGGAGGCCGTGCGCTTCCATCTGGCCTGGGCGGCGAGCGCCGCCGTCCTGGCCCTGGCCGTCTACTCCGTGGCGACCGCGGCCAATGGCTTCACGGGTCTGATCGGCCACGTCGAGGGCCTGCGCCAGCCCCGGGCCGTGGCCCTGGCGGAGACGGCCTGGGCCTTCACACAGGCCTGGCCGCTCCTGTTCGGCTCACTGGGCGGCGGCGCCGCCTGGCTGGCCGGCGCGGCGCTGGCCGCCGGCGGCCTGCGCACCTGGCGGCACCTGCTGCCGTTCGCGGCGCTCGCCGTGGCGGTGCTGGCAGCCGGGCTCGCGGTGACGGCGGTGGTGCGCGTCGGGCTTTACCCGCGGGTGCTCCTGCCGCTGGCCGCCCTGCTCATCCCCGCGCTGGCCGTCTCCGGACAGGGGCTGCCGAGGACGGTCCGCGGGGTCCTGGTCGTGCTGCTCCTCACCGCCTACCCGGCTCTCTGGCTGCACCAGGACCTGCTGCGGGTGCGCAACTCGACCGGGGACATTCCCGAGGCGCGCATGATCGCGGCCCGGCTCCTGGCCAGGCCGGACCTCGGCCGAAGCGTGCTCGTGCTCCCGCCGCTGGTCGACGTCGGCGTCGCCTTCTACCTGCGCGAGGCCGGCATCTCCCGGGCCGGGATCCACGGCTACGGCCTGGGTCTGGATCCGGCGAGGCACTGCGACTACCGCCAGGTCCTGGTCTTCGTTCCTGAGGGCGAGGGTCCGCGGGTGGCAGAGGCCCCCTGGAGCCCGAGGCTGGTCCGCTCCGGCAGAACCGCGGAGCCGGTGCCCGGTGCCGGCGGCGCTCTCGTCCGCTTTCCTATGGTCCCATGCCCCTGAGCGGCGTCCGACGCCTTTGCATCGTGAGCCACGTGGTCCACTACCGCCACGGCGGCAGGATCCACGCCTATGCCCCCTATGCTCGCGAGATCGAGATCTGGGCCGACCTCTTTCCCGAAGTGCGGATCGCCGCTCCCTGCGCGGACGCTCCGGCGCCCGGGCCCCCCGGCGATACGGCGGTCATCGACCGGGACAACGTGGAGATGGACCCCCAGCCGCGGGTGGGCGGCGATTCTCTCGGTGCCAAGCTCCGGCAGGTCTTGATGCTCCCTGCGATGATGGCCTCGATGGCCGGGGCGATGTGGAAGGCGGACGCCGTCCACGTCCGCTGCCCCGGCAACCTGGGCCTGCTGGGCGCGGCGATGGCGCCGCTCTTCTCCCGGCGGCTCATCGCCAAGTACGCGGGGCAGTGGCCGGACTGGAACGGTGAGGCCCGGACGGTCCGGCTGCAGAAGGCCCTGCTCCGCTCCCGCTGGTGGCGCAGCCCGGTGACCGTCTACGGAAGCTGGCCGGACCAGCCGCCCTGGATCGTGCCGTTCTTCACGTCGGTGCTGGACCGCGGGCAGATCGAGCGCGCCCGCCGGTCGGCCGCCTCCCGCAAGCCGGCGGACCCTCCCCGTGTCCTCTTCGTTGGCCGGCTCTCCCGGGCCAAGAACGTGGACGTTCTCCTGGATGCCTTGTACGGTCTCCCCTGCACGATCGCGGGTGACGGTCCCGAGCGGGCGGCCTTGGAGGCGCGAGCTCCGCAGGCGGTCTTCGCAGGGGCCGTGGACTTCGACCGGGTCCTGGCCTTCTACGAGACCCACGACATCCTGGTCCTGGCCTCGGAGACGGAGGGGTGGCCCAAGGCGATCGTGGAGGCCATGGCCTTCGGCCTGGTCTGCATCGGCTCCGACCGCGGGCTCATCCCGCAGATCCTGGGAGAAGGACGGGGGCTGGTGGTCGAGCCCCGCGATGTCCCCGCCCTCGCCGCTGCGCTTCGCCAAGCCATGGACCCTGTCCAGGCCGAGGCGATCCGCGCCAGGGCGGCTCCGTTTGGTCAGCGCTACTCGCTGGAGGATCTGCGGGAGGCTTTGCGGGAGGTGATGGCGCGATGGTGGTGAACGTTCTCCACCTCGTCGATACCCTTGAGCCGGGCGGTACGGAGCGGGTGGCGGTGACCCTGGTCAATCATCTCTCCCGGGAGCGCTTCCGGCCTTTTCTCGCCACCACCCGGCGGGAAGGAGCGCTCGCATCCGAGGTGCTGCCTGACGTGGGCCGGCTCTCCCTGAGCCGCACCCGGACGCTCGACCTCGGGGCGTTGCGCCGGCTGGCCTCCTTCGTACGGGAAAACGAGATCTCCATCGTTCATGCCCACTCGTCGTCCGTGTTCCTCGCCGCACTCCTGCCCGGAGTGCGGATCGTGTGGCACGACCACTTCGGCCGTTTGGCAGAGAAGGAGCGCCCAGCCTGGCTCTGGGGGCCTGCGGCCCGCCGGGCAGCGGCCGTGGTGGCGGTCAGCGAGGACCTGGCCCGCTGGTCCCGCGACCGGCTGAGGGTCGAGGCCGTGTATCTGCCCAACTTCGTCCCTGAAGTCCCGGCTGGACCGGTCCCGGACCTCCCGGGAGCTCCCGGCCGGCGCGTGGTCTGCGTGGCGAACCTGCGGGCGCAGAAGGATCACCTCACCCTGGTTCGCGCCTTGGCCCGCGTCGATGCGCACCTGCTCCTGGCGGGCGCGGAGGTGGAGCCGGTCTACGCGGCCCGGGTCAGGGAGGAGGCGTCTGCCCTCGGAGACCGCGTTGCCTTTCTGGGCTCGCGGTCTGACATCCCGGATCTCCTCCGGGGGTGCGACGTGGGCGTCCTGTCGTCGGCGTCCGAAGGGTTCCCTCTGAGCCTCCTGGAGTACGGCCGGGCCGGGCTCGCGGCCGTGGCGACCCGGGTGGGACAGTGCCCGGAGGTGCTGGACGGGGCAGGCATTCTGGTGCCGCCGGGAGACCCCGGCGCGCTCGCCGAGGCCCTGCTCGGCCTGCTGGGCGACCCGGTCCGGCGAAAGGGGCTGGGGGAGCGGCTCTGCCGGCGCGTCCGGGAGCGCTACTCCGCGTCCGCCGTGATGGAGCGGCTGGAGGCTGTGTACCATACGGTCCTCGGATCAACCTGATGGACCCCCGCCCGATCCACGCCGTCGCTTCCGCGCCGCCGGCCCGCCCGGCCGGACTGGCTTCCTCGATCAGCCTGTCGCTGCGGGACCGCTATCTCCTGCTCTTCCTGGGGCTGCACGCTCCCATGGCCATCGTGCTCCGCTCGCTGGCGACCGTCCCGCGGTATCACGCCCTGGGAGTGCTGGCTCTCGGCGTCTGGTGGGCGACTGTCGGCCGGCGCCCGGCCTGGGCGGTGGCCGCCGCGGCCTATATTGCCGGCGCCGAGATCCTCTGGCGCATGACCGGGACCGGCTTGTTCTGGGAGTTCGGCAAGTACGGGGCCGCTCTCATTCTGCTCCTCGTCTTCCTGCGCCTCCCCGCCCGCCGGACCACCTACTGGGGGGCTCTCCTCTACCTGGCCCTGCTCATCCCCTCGGCCTTGATCACCCTCCAGGAGCTTGGCCCGTCGCTGGCCCGGGACGCGGTCAGCTTCAACCTTTCGGGACCGTTCTCCCTGGCCGTGGCCGTCCTCTTCTTCTCCAGCGTGCAGGCGGCCGGGATCGACCTGGAGCTAGTGGTGTTCAGCCTGCTGGCCCCCACGTTGGGCGTGCTGGCGGTCTGCACCTACGCTACGGTGACCGCGGGCGCAATCCGCTTCTACGCCGAGTCGAACTACGTCACCAGCGGCGGCTTCGGCCCGAACCAGATTTCGGCGCTGCTCGGCATGGGCGCGCTACTGTCGCTCCTGCTCGCGCTGCAGAGTGGGCAGCTCTGGAGGCGCGCGGCCTTCATGGGCCTGACCCTCTGGTTCCTGGTGCAGGGCGTGCTCACCTTTTCCCGCGGAGGCGTGCTCAACGCGTTGATCTGCATCGGTTTTCTGTTGATCCACCTGGTGCGGCAGCCGAAGGTGCGGGTCATGGCTCTCGCGGTCCTTGTGCTGTTCACGTTCCTGGGCGCGGCGGTGATCTTCCCGCGCCTGAACGCGTACACCGGCGGGGCGCTGCAGGAGCGCTACTCCAGCACCTCCGGCGGGACGCGCCAGACCATGATCGAGGAGGACCTGGCGCTCTGGAAGGAGCATCCGGTGCTGGGCGTGGGCCCGGGCATGTCCAAGTACTACCGCGCCAGCCTCCTGGGCATGGAGGTGGCGTCGCACACGGAGTTCACGCGGCTCCTGTCAGAGCACGGAATGTTCGGCCTGCTGGCGCTTCTGGCTCTGGTGGCGATCGTAGGCCTGGCCTACCTGCGGGCGCCGTCCGCGCTGGAGAAGGCCTGGGTCTCGTCCCTCGCCGGCTGGGCGTTCATCGAGATGAGCCACTCGGCCATGCGGATCGTGGCCATCTCGATCCTCTTCGGCCTCGCCACGGTGCAGTGGAGGCGCCGGGACTGAACCGGCCCCGCGTCGGCCTCATCGGTCCCATGCTCGGCTCCAACCCCGGCTGGGACGTGGGACAGGGAGAGGTGCTGGCCGGGCTCCTGACACGCGAGGGCTGGGACGTGCGCA
>Ga0190265_10001877_pt1 | contig 13866 bp, 12 predicted proteins | sample Popmic124T_FD_133135 | JGI IMG/M metagenome (GOLD analysis project Ga0190265, IMG submission 133135) | Populus adjacent soil microbial communities from riparian zone of Indian Creek, Utah, USA - 124 T | ecosystem: Environmental > Terrestrial > Soil > Riparian zone | place: USA: Utah | collected...
ATCCGACTCATCTCCCATTCGCTCCACAAGGCCGCGCTGCTCCATCCGGGTGACTTGGTGGGAAAGCCGGCTCGTGGACCACAACATGAGGGCGGCAAGCTCGGACAGCCGCAGTTTCTGCCCCTGCGCCTCGGAGACATTGGATAGGACGTCGTAGTCGGCCTCGGAGAATCCGCTGGCGCCCGCGAGATCGCGGCCGAGCTGCAGGTCGAGCAGGGCTCGCATTCGTCGATAGGCGCGCCACGTGCGGGCCTCGGACTCGTTGAGCCACCGGGGTTCGGTCACCGCTCGAACCCTACTCGCTTTTCGTTGACATGTCACATATTTATCTGCTATCCTGTTGACACATCAACTATCCGAGGAGAGCCAGGGTGATGGAGCCGGAGCGCAAGCCTGCAGGGCTTGGCAAGCGCCTGCTCGCTCTCTACTTCGGTCTCGTTCTCTTCGGCGTGAGTATCGCGCTGCTCGTCGCCTCCGGACTCGGTCTCGACTCGTGGGACGTTTTCCACCAGGGACTTGCCATCCGGACTGGCCTCGGTCTCGGAACCATCGTCATCCTGGTGGGGGCGATCGTTCTCGCCCTATGGATCCCCTTGAGAGAACGCCCAGGCGTCGGGACCATAAGCAACGCCATCGTCGTCGGGTTGGTGCTGGATGCCGCGCTGCTGATACTCCCCGAGCCGGACGCTCTCCCTCTTCAAGTCCTGTTCATGTTGTCGGGAATCTTCTTGAACGCCGTCGCCACATCCCTGTACATCGGTGCCGGGCTCGGTCCGGGACCGCGCGACGGACTGATGACGGGTCTGGCAAAGCGTGGCTATTCAATCCGTCTCGTTCGCACTGGGATCGAAGTTGTGGTCCTGCTTGCCGGCTGGCTTCTCGGGGGCACGGTGGGAGTCGGGACCGTGCTCTATGCACTCAGCATCGGGCCCCTCGTTCACTACCTGCTCCCTCGTCTATCGGTGGTCGAGTTCGTCCGGCCCGAAGCTCAAGCGGCCCCCCCATGGGCGTCGGCCATTCTTTCGAAGGTGAGGAAACGTGACTGACGTTCTTTTCGGTTTGGACGTGACGACATCCGCGGCACCCGGCGCCGATCCAGTAGGTGATGCGGAGAGAGCCGAGGCACTGGGGTTTGACTTCGTTTCGGCATCCGATCATCCAAGTAGCGGGCATCCAACTCTCGAGACGTGGACGTTGCTCTCGTGGATAGCAGCCAGCACTGCGCGTATCCAAGTTGCCACACGCGTACTTGGCGTGCCGAATCGCCCGCCGCCGATCGTTGCCAAGATGGCTGAGACTCTCGACCGGTTGTCCGGCGGGCGATTGATCCTCGGTCTCGGAGGCGGTTACGCCGACGATGAGTTCAGGGCGTTCGGGCTACGGGTTCCAACCCCGCGTGACAAGGTCGACGGTCTCGAGGAGGCCATTCGCATCACCCATGGACTGTGGAGCGAGCCCGCATTCACATTCGACGGAGTGCACTACCGCACCGAAATGGCCGAGTTCGAGCCCAAGCCGAGACGTCGCATCCCCATCTGGCTCGGCACGTTGGGGCCCCGAGCACTCAGACTCACCGGCCGTTTGGCAGATGGCTGGATTCCATCGCTCGATCAAGCTCCGCCGGAGCGATTGCCGGCGCTACGTGAGCAGATACTGAAGGGGGCGCGACAAGCGGATCGGGATCCCGACGACATCACGCTCGCTTACAACCTGGAGATCCGAGTAGACGAGCAGGCCGCCCCTCAGCCAGGCGTCGTGACGGGATCTCCTGAGGCCGTTACCGAACGATTGATCGGTTTCACCCAACTCGGCTTCACGGCGATGAACTTCCAACCAATAGGGCCGGGCCGGGACGAGCAGATCGAACGCCTGGCCACCGAAGTGATCCCCGGTGTGAGGGGAGCCGTCTAGCACGGCGGGTAATGGCAGAGGATCGTGCATTCAGTACCGCTATGCAGAACATCCGAAAGAGGATGAGCAAAGCGCTAGCAGTACACCGAGCCTCGTCGAGAGCAAGCGGTCACAGGTCCGGAAAACCGGTGTCGCGTGACTCGAAGCGGATTAGCACACGGATTCGGGGTACTCCTGGATTCCGCTTCGGAGGTGGTGCTCGGAGGAGTCGCCGCGTTGCTGCCGCTCACCGCGTTCGGCCCTCACGATGTGCTGGCCCATGGTCTTCCGCGGTGTTTGCGCCGCTCGCGATCGCCCGCTACCGCCACATCTAGGTCGTCCGCGGGTCGCGTCGCCTTCTAAGCCGCGCGCGTCGACGCGCGATCTCACCGAGACTAACCCTGCTCCTTCAGGGCGCACCTCCAGATCCTGTCCATCTCCTCGCTCGGAAAGGCCGCGGCCAGAATCGGCTCGCCCATCCGGCCGCGGTAAGCGGATGGGATCTCGCGCCCATCGGCGTTGTCCCGCAGGCGATAGTTGACGAGGAAGTTCGCAAGCTCCCGAGCAAAGCCCCCAGCATCCTCGAGATCCTGCCTGAGCCAGTACCCGGAGTTGTGGGTCCTCTGGAACATGTCATCAAGCTCCATGTTGAAATGCCTCTCGATATCTTCGTCGAGCTCCCTTTTTGAGATCGGCCATGACTGCGCGACCTCGGCCAACGGCGCCTGCCCGTGATCCGCTGTCACGACCATCACCCAGCCTCCCTTGCCGACCCTGCCGTCGAGAAACCTCTCCAACCTGCCGAGGGCGGCATCGGCGTAGCGCAGCGTGGCCTGCGCCTCGGGATAGAGCATGTTGAAGCGGTGACCGACCAGATCCAGTTGCTTGAAATTCGTGTAGAAGAGATCCGGTACATCGTCGGCTCCGAAGCCCTCCCTGGAGATGACGGCCCTGATCAGGTCCGTTTGGTGCAGTATCCAGACCGGAGTGCCGCGACGCTCGTTGGGATCGTCGAGCGACTCGTAGCCCATCCACCGGCCGTCGATCTTGCCGTCGTCGTCGTCAACAGAGCGCCTCGCGCGCTCGAGGTCGCCCACATCCGGCAGATACGTGGGGAGAGAGAAATAGCCTAGGTTGGTTGTGAATTGTTCCTGCGAGTCGACGGTGACCTCGATGTCTCGATCGCCTCCCGGGAATAGCGCGCCGTGACCGAGCATCCCAAGGTGCCAGGACTTGAAGCTGATCATGCCCACCTTGGCGGCATTGCCGGTGGATCTGTCGTACGTGTCGGCAAGGGTCGGCAGCCGTACCTTGTCGGGAGACAGGTCGCCGAAGGCGGCCTCTATCTCTGCGCCGACTCGTACCGCGGCCCCTGTGATCCCGTGCTGCTTGGGAAAGGCGCCCGTACCGATCGTCGTGTGGGCTTGTGCGGTGCTCGAGGGTGACAACCCGACGACGGCGTCCTCAATCGACACGCCGCGCCGCATCATCCGTGAGAGATTCGGGTGGTCGCCCGGCCATGTCTCCAGGAGATCCGTGCCCCCGCCGTCCAGGACGACTGTAAGGACCAGCCGTGGACGCTTGGTCGGTTTGAGCGCGGCGACTACCTCTGGGATCGCTTGCCCCACGGCCGTGGGAAAGGGAGTCTCCAGAAGGCGAGCGGTAGTGGGCGCGATGTCGGCGAGCGTCGTCTCCGCAGTCCGTTTCACCGATCCTTTGGCCTCGATGACGCCCGGGCCGTAGAAGACGATCGGCACCTCCTGCACGTACCGGGACGGCCCCGCGTGGTTCTGCCCTATGAAACCCCCAAAGAAGTTGGGTTCTCTCGGTATCACCGCGACGTCAGGGGACACCCCGGGGATCAGCCCCCGATGCGTCCAGCGCAGATGTTCGAGGGGCACCCCGCAAGATGCCCGAAACCAGTTGCCCGCAGGTTCTTCCACTCGCTGCACCGGCTTCGGCGAGAAACGGGCTTCGGGAGACACCCCTGGGTGGAGGACTCTTGAAGTTGTTTCGCGACGACGCGGCTGGTTCGACGCGTCGCATCCCCATGCGAGCAGGCAAACAAGGACCCCCACGGAGCTCGCTCTGAACGGGAGCGCCCGGGCGCCGACCCTCAAAGGCTCCTTCTTCGCATGAGTGGATCTCTCTCGGTTCTTCCGCTCGGTCTTCAATCGCGTGCGAGGGCACGTGCGTTCGCGCTCTTGAGAGTACGCAGAATCGATGAGTAGCCGCGCGCTCGGCCCAGATACCCGAAGCCCGCCGCTGCCATGAGGCTCGATGAGGTGACAAAGACGACCTGGTAGATGAGCGATGCAGCAACGGCCGCCTCCGCGCTCACGTCGAACGGCAACAGTGCCGCTACGGCCGCAGCCTGGGCCGTGCCCACGAAAGCGGGGGCAGAGGGCAGGACGCCGAGCACCCCAAAGAGCACGCTCGCCAGCGCCGCGGCCGCCACCGGGACGTGCACGTCGAGGGCCCGGAGTGTCAGCCACAGACTGCTTATCGCGAGCGCCCACGCCGCGCCCGAGTAGAGCGCGACGACGCCGATCTTCACGGGTTGACGCAGCAGCGCGTCGAGACCTTGGGAGAACGTGGCCCACCAGCCCGCCAGGCGACTCCACCATCGACCGGGCGCGGCGGTCCGACCCGAGGTCATCCTTCCGGCAACGGCCACGGTCGCGAGCAGCAATGCTCCCGCGAGACAAGCGAGAATGAGCTGCGGGACGATGGCATCCAGTTCTCCTCTTGCCGGCACCTGGCTCAGAGACACCAGCAGGAGACCGAAAAGCACCACGAGATCTACGAAGCGCTCGATCGCCACGGCCGCGAGTAGTCCGAGGAACGTGGCGTTGCCGGGCCCCGACAAGCGCGCACGAAGGACATCCCCTATCCGGATTGGGGCGAGCAAGTTCACCGTGTTCGCGATCGCATACGACGAAAAGATGTAGAGGCGCCCCGTCGCTTCGGCCATCCTCGCCAGGTACACCCAGCGAAGTCCTCGAACGGCGACCCCCGCCACGGCTGCCATCAACGCAACGGCGAAAAGCTGTGGGTCGGTCCGCGTCACCAACTCCCACGCCAGCTGTAGGTCGAGCTTCCACAACACCAACGCGAGCAGGATCGAGCTGACCAGAAGCCCGGATACGACCCCCCGCACGACGCTCTTGCTTTGCCGTCCCTCCTCAGCCCGACTCACGGATTCGTCCTGGCTCATCGTCCATGCCGAGCGTCTCGCGCACGAGGTACAGGGGCCGTCGCCGCGAATCCTCGCCGATCCTAGCCAGGTACTCTCCCAGAATCCCCACGGTGAGCAACTGAAGGCCTCCGATGATGAGGATCGTGGTCATCAGAGACGCCCACCCGCGCAGCTGCGTGCCGAACAGGATGCGGCTGATGATCACCCACAAGGCCAACAGGAAGCCGCCTATCGAGACGAAGATCCCGCAGTAGGAGATGAAGCGGATGGGCGTAGAAGAGAAGGAGATGAAGGTATCGATAGCGGCCTTGATCAATTGCCGGCGACTCCATTTCGACGTGCCCGCGTGGCGCGCTTCGCGCGTGTAGGGGGTCTCGGCTTGCGAGAAGCCGGTCCAGCTCACGAGACCGAACGTGGTGCGATTCCGTTCGGGAAACCTGCGCACTGCCTCGACGACGGCCGAATCCAAGAGACAGAAGCTACCGGTTCCTGTCGACGGATAGTCGGGGATGGCGAAGCGACGAACGAGTGCATAGAAGATCTTCGCCGTCCCCCGGCGCACGAGTGAGTCCTCCCGCTCCGCCCGCGTCGCCCATACGATCTCATGACCCTCCTCCCACCGGTTCAGGAGCTCGGGTATGAGTTCGGGCGGGTCCTGCAGATCGCAGGCGAGAACGACTACGATCTCGTTCCGAACGTGGTCCAGACCGGCGCTTATCGCGACGTGGCTTCCGAAGTTCCTCGTAAGGGTGACGACTTTGACTCGAGGATCTGCTGAGTTGAGCTTTCGTAACAGAGTTGCGGTTCGATCCCTGGATCCGTCGTCTACAAAGACGATCTCCCACCCGGCAAAGGTGTCGTCGAGCACCGCGAGGATCCTCTCGTAGAAAGCCTCGACGTTCAGCTCTTCGTTGTAGGCGGGCACCACTACCGAAGCACGTAGCTGCTTCGTCCCCTGCTTGTGTAGCGCGATTGGATCCCTCATTCCACGTAGCCCAGTGCCCTCAGATGCTTTTCCACTTCTACCATCTCCCCCTGCGTGAGCCCCGCTTCGTCGCCCGCCTCCGCATCGAGCGCTTGCCGGAACCGATCCAGCATCAGCGTCAGCCGTTCGACTACCGCCTCGACTCGGTCGTCCATCCCCTGCGCCCGTAGCGCGGCGGCCTGGCTCAGGAGGTCGATCTCCTCGAACGGATCCCGACTCGTGTCGAAGAGCATTTCCCTGGGTTCGAGCTTCGAGATGCCGACGGCAAGGTCCGAGCGCGAGCGGAGCCCGTCCGACAGCTCGCGGGAGAAGACGTCCATCTCCGCCGGCGTGGCCCGTCGTCCCAGGCAACTTTCGAACATCTCCTCTATCGAGGCCTCCGGCGTCGTCTTGAGCTCGGCCGCGTGCGAATCGGCCCCGCGCACCACGAGCTTCAGGTCGCCTTCTCGCACGCTGCGCTCGTGAAGGAAGGTGTGATAACCGGCGGGCGAAAGCCGCCCCTCCGAGAGGCAGTCCTTCAGGTACTTGCTCAGCGTCGGCCGGTCGTGGTACCAGACCTCCGCGTAGGCAGGAGAGGGATCGATCGACTCGCCTCGCAGGGCCGGGACCAAGGATCTCCCCTCCATGTCGTGCGGTCGCAATCCCGCAGCATCGAGGATCGTCGGAGCGATGTCGACCAGGCTCACCGTGGTCGTCACCACAGTGCCCGCCCCGCCGATCCCCGGAGAGACCACGATCAGCGGCACTCGCAGGAGCTCCTCCAGCAATGCTTCGCCGTGATCGAACTTCTGAGGGATCGAACGATCGGCCATGCGTGCCGCAGGAATCGTGCCCTGGCCATGGTCGGCGGTTATCACCACGAGGGAATCGTCACCATTGAAATAGGGGCCGATCATGCTCCAGAGACGGCTGAACCGCCCGGAGTCGAACTTGTTCACACCGGCCAGGTAGCGGGGGAGCTCGACCGAGGTGACCGTCCCTCGGCGCTCGAGGAAGCGGCGCAGGCGGTTGCTCATGCCAACGACCTGCCGGCGCTCCGGCCTGTCCTCCAGTTCCCAGGGCAGCCCGAGGTTCATGCTGATCTGCCGCATCTCCTCGACCACGTCGTCGTTGTAGTCGTCGGTGGGAGGATGCAGAGATTCCCGGACCGGTGGATGCACGTCTTCGAGGTGGCAGAACAGGAACAACGGGTCGGAGCCGGCGCCCGCGCACAACCGCTCGACGCGCGCGTCGTCCAGGTAAACGACCTCTTCGAATCCCTGGGTGAGCCCGAGCAACTGAAACATCGGCGCTACGTCGAGAGAAGCGATCGTGTGAAAGCCGCTCGCTCGCAGCACCCCGGGCAGCCGATTCACGTGGGGTGCGAGAGGGTTCGTCATGAACGCACGGAGGCCGTGAGCCGGCGGGTACAGGCCGGTGAGCATCGAGGCGTGTGACGCCGGAGTGTACGGGGCGGTCGCAATCGCCGACTGAAAACGAGTGCCGGACTCCGCCAACCGATCCAGGTGGGAGGTATGGCGCATCGCCTCCAGTCCGTGGCGTTCGAGAAACCTCGTATCCGACTCGCACGACAGAGCATCGAATCGAAGATCGTCGATCGAGATCAGCACGACCCGCCGAATCATCCGGGTTCCTCGACATGACGGCGTACCGCTTCGATGACGTAGCTCTGGTCTGCCTCGCTCATGTCGGGGAACAAAGGCAGAAGTATCGCGTCCGACGCTATCCGCTCGGAGTTGGGGAGACTTCCGCCGGCAAGCTCGTAGGGAGGTTCGAGATGCGAGGCCATCACGCCCCTTCGGGTGGCGATACTGTCGTCGAGTAGAGCTTGCATCAAAGCGTCTCGTGACAGGGGGCTGCCATCCGTGAGACGGAGCATGTAGGACTGATAGGAGTGCACGTAGCCCTCTCGCTCGACCGGCGGGCGGAGATGGCGGCATGACTCGAATACCTCGTTGTAGCGCAGCGCCAGCATGCGCCGCCTGGCGAGGCACTCGTCGAGTACCGACATCTGTGCCAGGCCGAGAGTGGCGAGGATGTCTGACAGACGATAGTTGAAGCCGATCGCGGGATAAGTCTCGAATTCCACCCGGCTCATGTTGTGGCGATCGAGGTCCGAGATGCTCATCCCCTGGTTGCGCAGGCGACGCAACCTGTCCGCCAGAGCCGCATCACCAGTGGTTACGACGCCGCCCTCCCCGCTAGTTACGATCTTGCGTGGATGAAAGCTGAAACAGGCGAGAGAGGGATCTGTCCCCACCCGCCGATCCTTGTACACAGCTCCCAGAGCGGGCGCGGCATCCTCGATAACCAGAAGGCCGTGCCGTCGGCCGAGCTCGGCGAATGCATCGATATCGGCCGGATAACCAAGCTGGTGGACGACCATGATGGCCTTGGTTGCCGGAGAGATCACCGCTTCGACGGCGGAGGGGTCGAGATTGGCGGAATCATCCTCTACATCGGCAAACACAGGCGAGGCGCCGGCATGTGAGATCGAGTTCGCCGTCGCGATGAACGACAGCGATGGGCACACGATCTCGTCGCCGGGGCCGATACCCGCCGCAACCAGAACGAGGTGGAGGGCCGCGGTGCAGTTCGCCACGGCCACGGCGTGTTCGGCGCCGACATAGTCGGCCACCGCGGACTCGAACTCGGCCACCTTCGGACCCTGAGTGATCCAGCCCGAGGCGATGACCTCTGCCACGAGCTCGCCCTCGTGTCCCTTGAAGTAGGGACGTGTTAACGGAACGCGCAGCGACATCTCCCTACCAATTCCGGTTCTCTACTGCGGACTCAAGGGCTGCGGCGTCCGGATGATTGGCGAGCAGCCACTCCACGTACAGCCCGATTCCCTCTGCGATCGGGATGCGCGCCTCGTACTCCAGCAACGTCCGCGCCTCTCTGACGTCGGCCCACTGCCTGTGCACGTCCCCGGGGCGCTCGTCGATGAACTCGATATCGGGCTCTCGCCCAAGTTGACGGCAGATCTCCGCGGCCAGGAATCTGATCTCAACCTCCTCGCCTCGCGCGATGTTGATCGCCCGGCCGATCAGCTCGTCCTCCTCTGCACAAGCAATCAGCCCCCGCACAGTATCCGTGACGAAGGTGAAGTCACGCGACTGAGTTCCGTCGCCGAAGATCAACGGCGGCCGGCCGCCGAGAGCACGCGCGACCATGCGAGGGATCACCTCCCCGGAAGTGCCCACCAGATGCTCCCGGTATCCGTAGGTATTGAACGGCCGGACGACGGTGGTGGGGAACTCATAGGTCGTGTGGAAGGCGAGGGCGTACTTCTCCCCGGCGAGCTTGCTGGCCCCGTAAACGGTCGTCGGGTTCAGAGGATGGCTTTCGGATATCGGAACCTCGACCGCAGACCCATAGACCTCGGAGCTGGAGCAGTAGACGAAACGGTGAACGCCTGCCTCGCGCGCTTCCTCGAGCACGGTGAGGGAGCCGCCCGCGTTGATCTCGTGGCTAACGCTCGGGTCGGACAGAGACACTCGAAGATTGCTGACGGCAAGATGAAAGACGAGGTCGACGCCACGGAGCGCGGCTTTGACGGTCGCGCGGTCCCGAATGTCTCCAACGATCAAGTCGCATCGACCGGTCTCGACGGCCTCCACGAGGTTCGAGTGCCGACCGGTGGAGAGATCATCGAGCACCCGCGTCTTGACTCCGCGCTCGACGAGGCCATCGACGAGGTTGCTGCCGATGAATCCGGCCCCACCCGTCACGAGAGCGGTGCCGACACTATCGATGCGCATCGATCTGCGCTTCGGACAGACTGAGAACCTCGTTCGACACCGTCTCGACCTGCGAGGGTTGGAGTCCGGGATACATCGGAAGTGACAGGATGGTGGCGCAGAACTCCTCGGCCAGGGGGAGGTCGGGCTGGGGCCCAAGGTAGGCGAGAGCCGGTTGTCTGTGCAGGGGTATCGGGTAGTGGACACCGGTTCCGATCCCGACTCGCCGAAGCCCTTCTCGCAACGAGTGGCGCGCCGTATGCCGGATCACGAAGAGGTGGTAGACGCCCTTGCTGCCGCCAACCTCGTTCAAGAGGGTGATGTCGGGTGAGACCGACAGCAGCTCGCGGTAGCTCTCGGCGGCGCGACGGCGGGCGTCGTTCCAGGTGTTCAGCATCTCGAGCTTCGCCTCCAGGAAGCCCGCCTGAATCGCATCCATCCGAGCATTGAACCCGACCGTCTCATGCCGGTACTTCGTCGCTTGGCCATGGTCCCTGAGGATCGCAACCCGTTCCGCCAGGTCCGCGTCGCGGGTGACCACGGCGCCGCCCTCGCCGAGAGCCCCCAGGTTCTTCGTCGGATAGAAGCTAAAGCAGCCGGCGTGGCCGAACGAGCCTGCCGGGCGACCGCGAAAGGTAGCTCCGTGCGCCTGGGCCGCGTCCTCTATCAGGATCAAGCCACGCTGTTCGGAGAGCGCGGAGATCTCATCTATGGCACTCATCTGTCCATATAGATGCACCGGAACGAGGGCCCGCGTCCGATCGGTTATCGCCCGCTCAAAGCACTCGGCGTCGGCGAGCCCGGTCGCAAGATCGATCTCGCAGAATCGAACCGTCGCTCCGGTTTGGAGGATCGCCTCGACGGTGGCGAAGAAACCGTTGGCGGGTGTCACGACTTCGTCACCGGGCCCCAGGCCGGCCGCCAGGAGCGCGAGCCTGAGGGCGTCCGTTCCATTCGACAGCGCGACGGAATGCTCCACGCTACAGTAAGCGGAGAAAGCAGACTCGAACCGCTCGACGTTCTGTCCACCTGCAAACGCGCTGGTTGCTATCGCGGTGCGAAGAACCTCAACGAAGCGGTGCTCCAGTCCGGCGTTCTGCTTAGTCAGGTCAACGAATGGGATCATCGTTCGTCCCCGCGCATCACCCTCGCAGGATTACCGTAGACGACCGCCCCCTCAGGGACGTCACGGGTCACCACGCTTCCCGATCCGACGATGGAGCGCGCTCCTATCGTTACCGCAGGGAGTATCACCGAGCCACTGCCGATAGAGGCGCGGCTCCTGACAAGCGTGGGTTCCAATTTCCACTCGGCCGAGCCGAGCGGTGAACCGTCGGCACTCACGGCTCGGGGATGCCGATCGTTGGTGAACATGACTCCATGACCGATGAAGACCCCCTCCTCGAGCGTTACGCCCTCGCAAATGAAAGTGTGGCTGGATATCTTGCACCGAGGGCCGATCCGGACGCCCTTCTGGATCTCGACGAAGGGGCCGATCCGGGACTCGTCACCGATCTCACACCCGTAGAGATTGACGAAGTCCCTGATGACCACGTTATCGCCCAACGACACATCGTCAGCAATGTTCCTCATGTAAGCGCAACTCTCTCTCCCTCACGCTCCACGGAGAGCGACGATGCCATCAGTAGCTGCACCACTCTGAGACCGGACTCGCCGCCGGTTCGCGGCTCGGCGTTACCATCGATGCAATCGACGAAGTGTGCCACCTCTTTCGTGAGGGCCTCCCCGCGATCGATGTGCGGTATCCAAATATCTCCGATCCGGTAATCGACCAGCATCTGATAAACACCCTCGACGTCTCCTTCCGAGAGTGAGACGCCGTGGTCGTAGATTTTCAGTTTCTCGTCGGGTGCCAGATCGTCCCACAGGAGCATCCGCTCGCTCCCGCCGACGAGGGTCGAACGTATCTTGACGGGCGATAGCCAGCTAACGTGAACGTGCGCCAGCATCCCCGATGGGTAGAAGACCGTGACGTAAGCAATGTCTTCGAACGTGCGACTGGCTCGCTGAACGGCCACGACCTGCACGGCGTTGGGCTTCTCGGGCAGGACCTGATCGAGGATCGAGAAATCGTGCGCCGCCAGATCCCAGATCACGTTCACGTCCTGCTGGAAGAGCCCGAGGTTCACGCGAACCGAATCGAAGTAGTAGATGTCGCCGAGAAACCTCTGATGGACGAGCTCGCGCATCTTTTCCACCGCACCGGTGTAGGCGAACGTGTGGTCCACGAGGAGCACGACGCCGGCACTCCCGGCTGCAGCGACGAGCTTCTCCGCCTTCGCCACGCTGTCGGCGAGCGGCTTCGTGACGAGGACGTGCTTACCTCGGTCGATGGCGGCCATGGCCAACTCGAAGTGAGTCGAAGCCGGGGTGGCAATCACGATCGCGTCCAGGTGGGGATCGTCGAGGAGTTCCTCCGCGTCGGTCGTCGCCGACGCGTAAGGATATTGCCGGGCGATGGCCTCGCATCGCTCCTGGTGCAGGTCGGCTACACAGGCAAGCGTGATCCTGGGATCGAGCGCGAGATTGCGAACGATCCGTGGGCCCCAGTAGCCCAGCCCGATCACCCCGAATCTCAGCTCCCGACTCAAGCGCCCTCCTTCATGATTGCGGGCTCCGCGCTGCGCCTCGGGCCGCCCGACCACCCACGGCCGGGTGGTGGGCCGTGCTCCTAACCGCGGTGAACGAGACGCGGAGGGATGGTCTGGTCTCGAGATCTGTTCGCCAGCACGTTTCCCAAATCAGTCGTCCAACCCCCGAGAAGAGTCCACGGGCCACCGGTAGAGCCAGCCCTTCGGCGGCCTCCGCCGGAAGCGTTCGCGCACCATATCGGACGAGTCGATCCGCCTCTTCGCATCGGAACCGCCGCGCCTCCGGAGAAGAAGCCAGATGCGATCGTAATTCGCGAAGTTCGCGTGGGTCATCTCTCGGGGCTTGATCGGATCTGGAACAACACCTTCGTCGCTCAGTTCGTCGGAGTAATGGATCCAGGGCTGAGACCGGATTGCGAAGACGCCATCCCCCGGCCGCGCGTGCTGCAGGACGTAGCGGACGGCTCCTCTCCAATCGTCCCCGGGCGAGGAATACCACGACGCTATTGCCGGCACGGCCGCTGCAACGATCACCAGCAGGACGAGGACTCTCAGGAGGACCGGCTGTAGTTGAGCGACGCACCAGCCTGCGAGAAGCGCCACCCCGGGGAGAACGACTATGAGGTATCTCGACGTCAGCATCGGGTGCAAGTACGAACCGAGATACATGCCGGCGACCGGAAGGGTCGCCCAGAGCAGGATCAACAGAATCGGCCAACCCGATCGTCCCGATCGCGCGATGTGGATGATGCTCATCCCGACCGCAGCGGCGAGCACGACGGCGAATACGAGTGACGTAACGCGCTCGTTCAAGACGAGCTCCTTCAGCTCCCCGGCCAGATAGGAGAGAGAGGGCCGCGGTATCCAACTCGGACTTGCAACCTGCTCCCTGGTCATGAGCCACCGAAGCATGAAGCTGGAGCCCAACGCCATCAAGCCGTACGTGGCCACTACGAGCTTTAGACGAGCTCCAGCAAGCAACAGCACGATGAAGTGCACTAGGAAGACCCAAAAAGAGAAAAGGTGAGTGTAGACAGCAAGGACACTTGCCAGCGCGTACACAAGCCACGGCCACCTGCTCTTGTCTCGCAGAGCCTTCACCAGCATGTAGGTCGAGAGGGTGAGGAGGAAGAGCAGCAGCGTGTACCCCCGAACCTCCTGCTGGTAGCGAATGAAGTACGCGCTGAGTGCAAAGAGGAGGCAGGCTGCCAGGGAAGCGGTCCTGCCGACGAGAGACCTTCCGAGCAGATAGAGTACTGGAATCGTCGCGGCCCCAAACAGCACCGACAGACTCCTGACTGCGAACTCGGACTCTCCGAATAGTCCGATCCACAGATGCAGCAAAACGTAGTAGAGGCCCTGGTAGGCGTGTCCCTGGGTTACCTCCCCCCACATCTCGCTCCAATTCCCGTCCGCGATGAGAACGGCCCATGCCTC
>Ga0190265_10001878_pt1 | contig 13864 bp, 10 predicted proteins | sample Popmic124T_FD_133135 | JGI IMG/M metagenome (GOLD analysis project Ga0190265, IMG submission 133135) | Populus adjacent soil microbial communities from riparian zone of Indian Creek, Utah, USA - 124 T | ecosystem: Environmental > Terrestrial > Soil > Riparian zone | place: USA: Utah | collected...
CGCCGTTCCGCGCGCGGCCCTGCGCATCGCGGAGGCCAAGAAGCTCGGCTTCACCCGCGTGGTGTTGCCACTGGGCAACGCCGAAGCGCTGACCAAAGCCGAACGCGCCGGCATCGAGCTCTCTCCCACGAGCCGGCTCGACGACGCGCTGCGCGCGTTGTTTTGAGCTCACAGGAAGGCGGGAAGCTAGTCCGCGCTCACGCGCGGGCCGCTGGCGCGCTTTTCGGGTCGCGGGTCGTACGGGTGGAGCAGCGGGGGATCGGCGCGCACCTCGGACTCGCGACGGACGCGCAAACAGTCACCGGGGAGCAGGCGCTTGGGGCCGTTGACGGTCCCGCGGCTGTTGTCGGAGTCCATCAGCAGGGCAGGGTTGTCGGCGCCGACGTTGTCGGGGTGCAGCGGCTGGTTCAGCAGCACGTGGCCGAGCTCGTGCGCCATGGTCCATGCCGTCTGGCGCTGCCGCAGCCCGTTGCGGTCGAGCACCACGCTGTTCAGGATCGGCCCCGAGCTGGCCGAGATGAACGCCTCACCCTGGCGCGTGCCGTGGGTGAAGCGGTTGACGATGAACAGATCGATCGTGCTGGGATCGTCGTCGCTCATCGCCTTGACCAGGGTCCGCTCCTCCAGCGTGCCGCCGGTCGCGGTCATGTTGTCGAACTCCTGCAGCCCGTCGCCGAGGTCGACCCCGCCCAGGCTGATCCGCTGCTGCGGGTCGGTGCTGAGCGGCACGCCTTCGATCGCGTCGAGCTGCGCCAGGTGACCATCGCCGCGCCGCACCAGCACGTCCGCGCTCGAGCCGGCGCCGAACACCGCCGGCGGGTTCACGGTCACGGTCGGCAGCAGCCCGATCCGCCGCAGCGCGCGCGCGATCCGCAGCGCGCTGTCCTGGGGCGCCGCGCCGTTCGCGGTCTCGATCGGGCCCAGCACCTGGCCTTCCGCCCGCAGCTGAACCACGCCGCCGCGCGCCGGCAGGCCGTCCCCGTCGGAGACCGAGAGCAGACCGGAGCCCGGCGGATCCTGGATCGTGACCGAGACCTCGTTGGGCGGGCCGAAGGTCAGCTCGCACTGCAGCCAGATCTCGTTGGCGATCCCGAGCTCGTCGCGCACGATGCGCAGCGCGGAGAGATCGTCCACGCCGATCACCGGCGGCCCGCTCGGGTACGCGCGCAGCACCACCACGCGCAGCATGGCCAGCCGCGCCGCGTTGGTGCCCGACTCGTCGCCAGGACGCGCCACGCGCAGCCCCTGATACACGTCGCCGAGCGCGCCGCGATAGACGACGCGCACGCGGTCGCGCAGCGCGACCTGCAGCACCTGACCCGCGACACCGCGGGCGGTGCGGTCGACCTCGTCCCCGACCAGGCGCACGAAGCCGGAACGAAACGGCAAGCCCGCGTTCGGCCGCGACAGCTCGAGCTCGAGCGACGAACGCACCTGCGCGCCGTCGGCGCTGACCGCCTCGAGCCGCGCGACCACGCGCTTACCCTGGGCCGCGGCGTCGAAGATCTGCACCCGGATGTTGTCGAGGTCCCGGCTGCGCGCCTCGTACGGAGCGCCGCGCGGCAGCGACTCGTCGTTGGTGACGTGGTGCGAGAGCCCGAGCGCGTCGCGCGCGTCCTCGAGGGGGCGGTTGTCGCCGGCCAGGATCGCGAGCTCGACGGCGTGCACCGGCACGCGTTCGCTGCGGCCGCCCTGCGTGACGATCAGCGCGAGCGCGCGGCCGCCGAGCGAGGTTTGACTGGCCTGCAGCGCGAGCGGGGCCGGGAGCTCGTCGGCCGCGATCGCGAACGGCGTGGGCACGACCTTCCCCTGGCGGATCACCCGCAGGCCGCCCAACGTCGAGATCTGCACCGGTCCCTTGAGGCCCGGCTGAATCACGACCTCGCGCAGGTCCTCGGCGGGCACACCGCTGGTCTGCAGGCAGTCGGCCTGACCGTCCATGTCGTCATCGTCGCGGTCGACCGCGAGCAGCAGCGCGCGACTGGGATCGAACGGTCGATCGTCGACCTGCACGTCGGCGCGGACGCTCGGCGCGCCGAAGATCAGCGCCGCCAACAGCAGCGCCGTACCCGGTGCGCCGCGTTCAGCGCCGGTTGCTGTTGTGGCGCAGCAGCGCCTCGGCGGCGGGAGCGGTGCGCTTGCGCCGCGAGCGTTCGGCCAGGACGATCCCACGCAGCCGCTCCTTTGCCTCGTCGAGATCGTCGTTGACGATCACGTAGTCGAACAGCCCGTAGTGCTGAATCTCGCGCTCGGCGTTGTGGTAGCGGCGCTCGATCGTGGCCTCGTCGTCGGCTGCGCGCATGCGCAAGCGCTGCTTCAGCGCCTCCATCGACGGCGGCAGCACGAACACGCCGATCGCGTCGTCGCGCCGGGCCTTGATCTGGCGGGCGCCCTGAAAGTCGATGTCGAACAGGATCCCGCTCTTGCCCTGTTGCTTGCAGCGCTCGATCTCGCTGAGCGCGGTGCCGTAGAGATTGCCGTGCACCTCGGCCCACTCCGCGAACGCGCCTTCGGCCACCAAGCGCTCGAAAGCCGGGGCGTCGCTGAAGTGATAGTCGCGCCCGTCGATCTCGTTGGCGCGCGGCTTGCGCGTGGTGTGCGAGACCGAAAAGCCGAGGTCGGGAAAGCGCGCGAGCAGATCGCGCGTGAGCGTGGTCTTGCCAGCCCCCGATGGCGACGAGATGATCAACAGCAGCAGGTCGTCGTCCAGCACCGAGCGTCCAGCTTACACCAGACCACGCACGGTCGGCCAAGGCCGACTGCGGCAGTTTAGAGCACGTTCTGCGCCTGTTCGCGCATCCGCTCGAGCTCGGTCTTGAGATCCACGACCAGGCGGGTGACCGCGAGCTCGGTGACCTTCGAGCCCAGGGTGTTGATCTCGCGCCCGACCTCCTGCAGCAGAAACTCGAGTCGCCGGCCGACCGGCTGCGTCCCGGGGGCGAGCAGCTGCGCGATCTGCTCGCAGTGGCTGCACAGCCGCGTCAGCTCCTCGCTGACGTCCGCGCGATCGGCGAGGACGGCGACCTCCTGCTCCAGCCGTCCGCCGTCGAGCGTGGCGCCGGTGCCCTCGAGCAGCGCCGTGATCCGCGCGCGTAGCCGCGTGCGGAGCTTGTCTACCAGCACGGTCGTGTGGGTGGTGATCTCGGCGCCGAGCGCCATCAGCCGGGCATTACGCGCGCCCAGGTCGGCCGCGAGCGCGTCGCCTTCGACCCGGCGCATCGCCAGCAACGCCTCGCACGCTTGCCGCGCGGCGCGCTCGACCGTGCCGCGCATCGTGTCGTCCGCGACCGGCGCGCCGGCCGTGAACAGATCGGGGACCGCGGTCAGCAGCGACAAAGGCAGCGCCTCGCCCGGCGCGAGCTCGTCGCGCAGCGCGCGCAGCTGGCTCAGCGCCGAGGCCGCGCGCTCGCGGTCGAGCGCGACCGCGCCGCCCGCCGCGCCCTCCATCCGCCCGGTGATCTCCACGCGCCCGCGCTCGAGCAGGCGCTTGGCCACCTCTTCCGCGACGACGGCATAGTCGCCCAACCCGCCCCACAGCCGCGCGCGCACGTCCAGGAAGCGATGGTTCACGGCCCGCGCTTCGATCGCGATCACGCCCGGTCCTGCTTTGACCCGCGCGCTGCCGTAGCCGGTCATGCTGAGCATCGAGCGCCTCTCCCGGTCCCTAACTCAGGCGGCGCTTTTGCTTGATCTGTTCCATCACGCGCGAGTACTCGATCTCGAAGTCGGAGGTGCCTTCCTCGAGGTTCTTGATCTTCGAGCGCACCTCGCGGTCGAGGTCGTTCTCGACGTCCATGTGCTTGCGCAGGATGGGCGTGAGCTTGCGCCGCAGCTCGGCGTCGTCGGCGAAGATCTCGCTGATGTTTGCGCTATGGAACAGGATGTTCAGGATCTGCTCGAGCAGGTACGGCAGGGTCTCTTCCTGCCCCGGGCTGCCGCGCTCCTTGGCGACCTGGCTCTTGACTCGCCCGAGGTTGCTGTAGCCGAGGCCGCGAGCCTCCATGCGGTTCTTCGCTTCTTCCACGATCTCTTTGTCGAGCCGCAGGTACTCCTTGAGCACTGCTTCGACGTCGAGCTTCGCTTCGGGCTCGTTCTCGACCTCGATGTCGTTGCTCGCCTTCAAAGACTTGATGACGTCTTCGGCGATGACCTCGACTTTGCCTCGGAATAACCGCATGCCTGACCAGCCATCGGACCTCGGGGCAAAACGAGATGCTGCCCCCGATCGGTCCCGGGTTTAAGAGGGGCGAACGCTACTGCCGCGCCGCCCACCCGTCAATGCCAACGATGCGCCGTCAACGAGCGCGGCGCGTGGCGCGCGGTCCCTCGTCAGCCTTCGGCGCGGGCTTGGATGGCCGCCAGCAGCTCGGCTTCGGCGCATACGACGTCGCCGACCATGGCTTGGCCCTGGCACTTCCAGATGTTCGAACGGCGTTGCAGCACGTCGACCGAGATCACCACCTGGTCGCCAGGCGTGATCGGATAGCGGAACTTGGCCTTGTCGATGCCGGCGAACACGAACGTGTGCTGACTGGGATCGATCGCGTCGGAGGCATAGGCCAGCACGCACATGAGCTGAGCCATGGCCTCCAGGCTCAGCACCGCTGGAAACACCGGCGCGCCGGGGAAATGCCCGGGAAAGAACGGCTCGTTGTAGGTCACGCACTTGATCGCGCGCGCCGACTTGCGGGGTTCGAGCTCGATGATGCGATCGATCAGCAGGAACGGAGCGCGGTGCGGAAGAATCCGAAGGATCTTGGTGATGTCCAGGTTCACGCGGGCGTCATTTCGGGGCGGCTTTTGGCTTGGCGGCGTTGGGGTTGGCCTTGCCACCCTTGGCCCCCGCCTCTTCCTTGCCCTCGCCGGCATTGTAGCGCTGGATGAGCACATCCGTAAGATCGGAGCTCGACGGGACGAAGTACGCGACCGTCCGGTCGACGATCAGCGAGTAGCCATCGGCCTGGCCCAGGCGCTTGACGATGCGCTGCATGCGCTCCTGGATCGGGCGCAGCATCTCGGCTTCCTTGGCCTGGAGCTCGCGCTGGAATTCCATGTAGGTCGTCTGCAGCTCCGCCAGCGCTTTCTGCAGGTCTTCGACCTTCTTGGCCCACACCTCGCGGGCGAGAACCTCGCGCTGCTTCTCGACGTTCTCCTTCATCGCCTTGAGGTCGTTCTGCTGCTTGTCGAGCGTCTTTTGGCGCTGCTCGAACAGCTTCTTGAGCTGGTCCTTGGCCTTGCGGCCATCCTCGGTCTCGATCAGCGCACGCTGCAGGTCCACGACACCGATCCTCTGGGCCAGCGCGACCCCCGAGTGCGTCGCGGTGAACAGAAGCGCGGCAAAAGCCAGGGCAGTGCGTGCGGTGGTCATCCAGGATCCCTTTCGTCGCGGCTAGCTACCAAGTGAACGCGAGGACCGTCAAGCCGTGGCGGCTGGACGCGGCCCTCCGTAGCCGGATTCAGCTGGCGCCGGTCTTCGCTGTGATTTCAGCCGCCTGGACTGCAAACCCAGACTCAGAACGCGTTGCCGACGGTGAACTGAAACTCGACGGTGTCCTCGTAGGGGCGGCGCGGCTTGATCGGGAAGCCCCACTCGAAGCGCAGCGGCCCGAGCGGAGAGAACCAGCGCACGCCGAAGCCGAGCGAGGTGCGCAGCCGGAGCAGGTCCACGTCACAGGGGTGGGTGGCCAGCGCTGGATCGGGTGGGTCCGGTCGGCACAGCGTATCCTCGAGGTTCCAGGCGTTGCCGGCGTCGTGGAACACCACGCCCTTGATCCCAACCGACTCGATGATCGGGAACTCGAGCTCGAGGTTGTAATAGAGCTGCATGTTGCCGCCGACCGCCGTGCCGCGGGGGTCGGTCAGGAACATGAACGAGGGGTCGTCGTAGCTCCGTGGGCTGCCGAGGCGCGGGCCGATGCTCTGGATGGGGAAGCCGCGCACGTCGGTGATCCCGCCCAGGAAGTAGCGCTCGAAGACCGGCACGCCGATGCCGTCGCGCGAGGTGATCAGGCCCCACTCCACGTTGGCCTTGCCGACCAGCGGGAACGCGCCCTTGCCGAAGATCGGCTCGAGCACCGGGTAATAGCCGCGCGCGTTCACGCTGTGCTCGATGAAGTTGCTCTCCGAGAGCGTGGCCTCGTCCGAGACCTCGGTGGAGCCGGTTACCAGCAGGCCCTTGGTCGGGAACAGCCGATTGTCGCGCGTGTCGTAGCTGAGCGAGAGCCGAATGCTGCTGGTCAGGCCGCTGCGGAACAGATTGCGGATCGGCAGGAACTGGTCGCGCTCGAAGCCCTCGCCGGTCGCGCCGAACGCGCCGCCCGAGGCCGGCGAGATCTCCACCTGCTCGAGCCGGTAGTTCACGTAGACGCGCAGGTCCTCGTCGATGAAGTACAGCGGGTGGCCGAAGGTCACGTTGCCGCCGGTGGAGTCGCGGTCGAAGCTGCGCTGCTGCTGCAGGATCTTGAACAGCTCGACCGCCAGGCTCCAGTCGGTGCTGTACAGGTAAGGCTCGACGAAGCGGATCTGCGCGAGCTGGCGGATGCCCGACAGCTGAAGATTGAAGCCCAGCGATTGGCCGCGGCCGAACAGGTTCTCCTGCTGAATCTGCCCGGTCAGCAGGAAGGTCTCCTGCGACGAGAAGCCCGCGCCGAGCTGGAACGTGCCGGTCGGCCGCTCCGCGACCTCGTAGTTGATCACGAGGCGTGCGGGCGTGGCGCCGTCTTCCTCGGAGACCTCGACCGACTCGAAGTAGCCGAGCGACATCATGCGCTCCTTCGAGCGCTCGACCAGGGTCTGGCTGTAGAGCTGCCCTTCGACGATGCGCGCTTCCCGGCGCAGCACCTCGTCGCGGGTCTTGGTGTTGCCCTTGATGTTGATGCGCTGGATGTAGACCAGCGGGCCGCGCCGGATCGTAACCACCACGTCGACGATGCGCGTGTCCATGTGCAGCTCGGTCTGCGGCGTGACCTCGGCACGCGCGTAGCCGCGGTCGCGGTAGTAGCGCGTGATGTCCTGCAGGTTCGTCGCGATCACCGAGCGGCTGAACCAGTCGCCGGGGTTCAGGTCCACGCTCTCGCGCAGCTCCTTGCGGCCCTGGAGCGGCTCGATCTCGGCGCCGTTCTTGTCGATCTCCATCGCCTTGACCCGGCCCACGCGGAAGCGCGGACCTTCGGTGACGGAGATGGTGATGTCGATGTGCTTGCGGTCCGGGGTCAGCTCGATGCGCGGGTCGCCGAGCTCGACCGTCAGGTAGCCGAAGTCGTAGTACAGCGCCTGCAGCCGGTTGACGTCCTCGTCGATGATCTCTTTGCGGTACGTGTTGGTCGAGCTGAGGAAGGAGAAGAACCCCGTCTCGCTGGTCTGCATCACCGCGCGCAGGTCGCTCTCGCTCAGGTTCTCGTTGCCGATGAAGCGGATGCGCCGCACGGCGACCTCGTCGCCCTCGTCGATCACGAAGCGCACGATGACTTCGTTGTTCGGCTGGGGGTCGAGCTCGTAGCGGACCTGGGCGAGGAAGAAGCCCTTCTCGGCGTACAGCGCGCGGATCTTGTCGAGCTGCTCGCGCACGGTCGGCTCGGACAAGACCGAGCCCTGCTCGAGCGAGACCTTCTCCTCGATGTCGGTCTTGTCGACCTCGTCATTGCCGACGAACACGACCTCGCCGACCGCCGGCCGTTCCTTGACGCGGAACACGAGCGCGACCTGTCCGTTCTTCTGGGCCACCGCTTCGACCTGAACGTCCTCGAAGTAGCTCATGTCCCAGAGCGCCCGCACGTCGCGCGTGATGTCAGCGTCGCGACACGGCGCGCCGGGCCGCAGCCCGATCGTGGCGATGATGTCGTCCTTGGAGACGCGCCCCTGGCCGCGCACGTCGATGCGCGCGATGGTCTTGCCCTCGCAGATCGTGGTCGGCGCGCCGGGGCCCATCGCGGTAGGGGCGGGTGCCGGCGTTGCGCCTGCGTCCCCGTCTGGCGTTGCGCCTGCGTCCCCGTCTGGCGCGACGGCGACGCCGCCATCGGGATCCGGCGCTGCGGCGCCCGCGGTCGCGGCGCCTGCACCTGCGCTCGGCGTGGGCTGCGCGGCCGGTGGCGGAGCAGGCGGTACGGCGGTCGGCGGAGCAGGCGCGTCGCTCGTCGGGGGCACGCCTGCGTCTTGCGCGTGCAGCGCCGCGGGAGCAGCCAGCCCCGCGCAGAGCGCGCATCCGAGCCATCCGAGCAACGCGAAACGCGCGGCGCAGGCCGCGAGGGCTAGACGCGTACGCGTATTGCGGTCCGAAGCGATAGCGGCCATGTCACGCGGTTTGCGGCGGGCCGCACGAGCCTACTCAAAGTGCCTGGCGACGGTCCGGGGTTTACGCCCGTGCGCGCTATAGCGTTGCCGCTCGTGGGGGTCAAGCCTTGCCTGCGCGTCTGTCGTCGCTCTCGATACGTCCGTCGCGCATCTGGACCACGCGCGGCATTTGCTCGGCGAGCTCGCGGCTGTGGGTGACCACGAGAAAGGTCGTGCCGCGCGTCTGGTTCAGCCCGAACAACAGCTCGTGCATGGCGCGGCCGGTGGTGGTGTCGAGGTTGCCCGTCGGCTCGTCGGCGAGCACGAGCCGCGGGTTCATGATCAGCGCGCGCGCGAGCGCCACGCGCTGCTGTTCGCCGCCGGACAGCTCGCCGGGGCGGTGGGTGAGCCGCTGCGCCAGGCCCACTTCGACCAGTAGATCGCGCGCGCGCTGCTCGAGCTCGGCGCGGCGCTCGCCGCGGATGCGGCCCGGCATCAGCACGTTCTCGAGCGCGGTGAACTCGGGCAACAGGTGATGGAACTGGAACACGAAGCCGATGCTGCGATTGCGGAAGTCCGCCAGGCGCGAGCTGGAGTACGTGGTGACGTCCTGACCGTCGTACAGAATTCGCCCTTCGCTGGGCAGATCGAGCGTGCCGAGCAGGTGTAGCAACGTGCTCTTGCCCGCGCCCGAGGGGCCGACCACGCACATCATCTCGCCTTGATCGATCGACAGGTCGATGCCGTTCAGGATCGGCACCTGCCGGCCTTCGTGCACGAAGGTCTTGGTCACCGCCTCGACTGCCACCAGCGTACCCATCGCAGCCTCACTCGTAGCGCAGCGCGTCGACCGGCCGCAGCCGGCTCGCCAGCAACGCTGGATAGATGGTGACCACCAAGCACACCAGCACCGCGGCGACGCCGGTGAGCGCGAACTCCATCGCGTCGACGTTCACGGGCAGCCGGTCGATATAGTACACCTCGGGATTCATGCGAATGCCGAAGTGCTCGGCGGCGAAGCACAGCACGTAGCCGAGGAACAGGCCGAGCGCTGCGCCCAGCATGCCGATCAGGCCGCCCTCGATCACGAACACGCGCACGACCGCGCGGTCCGACGTGCCCAGGGCCTTGAGGATCGCGACCTCTCGCCCCTTCTCTTGCACCATCAGCGTCAGCGTGCCGGCGATGCAGAAGCTCGCGACCAGGATCGCGATGCCGAGCGCGATGAACATCGCCAGCTTCTCGAGCGCGAGCGCACCGAACAGGCGGCTGTTCAGCTCCTGCCAGTCGCGCACGCGCAGCTCCGGACGCGCGATCGCGCTGCGCAGCTGGGCTGCGATCGCCGGAGCGGCATCGACGTTGTCGACCTTGATCTCGACGCCGCTGATGGCGTGGCCGACGTTCAGGAAGCGCTGCGCGGTCGCGAGCGACACGTACGTGACCTTCATGTCGTACTCGTACATGCCGCTGTAGAAGATGCCGGCGACGCGAAACGCGCGCGCCTTCGGCATCGGGCCGGACGGCCCGAGCCCGCCGAGCGGGGCGACCACGTTCACCTCGTCGCCGAGGTAGAGCCGCAGTGCGCGCGCTAGCTCCTGCCCGATGATGATGCCGGGCAGCACGTCGCGCGGCTTCGCGTGGTTGGTCTCGGCGCTGTCGCGTCGCAGGAACGAGTCGAGCTCCTTCAGCCGCTTCTCGACGTCCTTGCGCTGGTCCTCGAGGTCGGTCTTGGAAGGCGCTGCGTTCGGCGCGCCGGTCGTGCCGAGATCGTTCGGCGAATCGAGCTTGCCCCCGGGCCCTGGCTTGGGCGCCGCTGCGAGCCCCAGATCGCTGTCGGCCCCGAGATCGGGCACGAGCGCCTTGCTGTCGCGCTTGGACTTGAACAGCGGCCCCGTCATGCTCGTGATGCCGCCAAAGGCTTCGGGCGGCAGATCGAGCAGCTGCTCGGGATGATCGAGGTACTCGAGCTTGCCGGTCTTGAGGTTCTTCGGCAGGTCGTTGACCTTGCCGACGGTCTCCGGCTCGACGCCGCGTAGCACTGCGGTCGCGAGGTTGGAGGCGCTCGAGAGCATCACCTCGCCGCTGACGTACGGCGACGCGCCGGTCACGCCTGGCGTCTCGCTCGCGGACTTGATGAGGGGCGCCCAGCCCTCGAGCGTGGCGTGCTCCCGATCGACCACGACGTGCGCGTTGTTGCCGAGGATCTTGCGCTTGAGATCGTTGCGGAAGCCGCCCATCACCGACAGCGTGCTCGTGAGCGCGCACGACGAGACCGTGACGGCCAGGATCGAGAGCAGCGAGATCGCGGCGAGAAAGCCGCTCTTCTTCGAGCGCAGGTGGCGTGCCGCGACGAGCATCCGGAAGCCGCCGAGCTCGATCGTGTTCATGATCAGCGGCACCGCACGCACGAGCAGCCGCACCACGAACAGCGTGGTGATGACGTGGCGCAGCGCCGGGAGCCCGAGCGCGCGCGGTGCATCGAGCGGCGGCCGGCTCGGGAGCATGATCACGGCGGCGATCGTAGCAGCGAGCAGTAGCGCATCCACGACGATCCAGATCCGGCGCCGCGTGTCGTTTTGCAGCAGGAGCCAGGTGGAGATCGACGTGATGAGCGTGGTCAGCTGGCCGAGCACGGCGAGCACGTTCGCCACCGCGAGCATGGCCGCTTGCGGCGGCGCGAGCGAGACGCCGAACCCGGCGACCAGATCTTCTTTCCGCACCTGCGTGGCGAGCAGTCCGGCGATCAGCGCGAGCGCGAGCGCCTGAACCACCCCGCCGATGCCGAGCCACAGGAAGCGGCCTCGACCGAGGCTGCGTCGCGGCCGCCTCGCGTGCTTGACGAGCACCACGACGCCGAGCACGAGGTGGACGAGCACGAGCGCCAGCACGCCCGCGAGCGTCCGCTGCGCGAAGGTCGGGTCGATGGCCGAGCGCACCAGCACGGCCTCGTGGCGCAGCGCGGCAAAGACGCTCGCGCCGAGGACGAGCCAGCAGAGGACTGCGTAGCTGAACGAGAGCGCGAAGGGGCGCGCGTCGGTGTGTGCGGAGGCGTCATCGGGCTCCGGCCCCGGCGCTGGCGTGGCCGCTGGCGCAGGCATCGGCGGCAGCGCTGCATCCACCACGGGCTCGCTCATCGCGGCTCCGGCTTGAGCAGTGGGAACAGCAGCACATCGCGGATCGAGGGCTGATTGCACAGCGACATGACGAGCCGGTCGACGCCGAAGCCGAGCCCGGCAGCCGGGGGCATGCCGTGGCACAGCGCGCGAACGTAGTCGTGATCGAAGTCCATGGCCTCGTCGTCGCCTCGTTCGCGCGCCTCGAGCTGGGCCTGAAAGCGTGCGGCCTGATCGTCCGGGTCGTTCAGCTCACTGAACGCATTCGCCAGCTCGCGGCCGTCGACGAACACCTCGAAGCGATCGACCCACTGCGGATCCTGATCGTTGCGCCGGGCGAGCGGAGACTCCTCGACGGGGAACTCCGTGATGAACACCGGCACCGCGCGCGCCTCGTCCGCTGTGCGGTAGAGCTTCGTCAGCTCGGGCTCCGCGAGCGCCTCGAACAGCGCGTAGACGTGCCCGCCGTAGCTGTGGTGCTTCGTGAGCGCCTGACGCAGCGGCTCGTCGACCTGCGGCAGCATGCCCTCGACGGCCGCAGCGAGCTTGCCCGCGTCGAACACCACGGCGCGCGAGAGCACGCTGCTCCAGCGCGTCGGCGGGACCTCGCCCTGACCGGCGCGCTCGATCCGATCTGCGATCGCCTCGCGCATCGTCACGCGCGCCCAGGGCGCCTGAAAGTCGGTCGTGCGTGCGGCGGCGAACTGCGGCCAGTCCTCGAGCAGCTGCTTGTCGATCGAGCGGATCATCTGCTGGAAGAGCTCGACCCAGGTCTCGTAGGTCGCATACGCCAGATAGCCCTCGAGCATCGTGAACTCGGGGTTGTGGCGCGCGCTGACGCCTTCGTTGCGGAACATGCGGCCGAGCTCGAACACGCGATCGATCCCGCCGACGAGCAGGCGCTTCAGGTAGAGCTCCGGCGCGACGCGCAGGTAGAGCGGGATGTCGAGCGCGTTGTGATGCGTGCGGAACGGCCGCGCCGTCGCGCCGCCGAGCAGTGAGTGCAGCAGCGGCGTCTCGACCTCGAGGAAGTCGTGCGCCGTCAGGAAGTGCCGGATCCCGGCGAGGATGTGCCCGCGCGCGCGAAACACGTCCGCGACCTCCGGGTTCGCGAACAGATCGACGTAGCGCTCGCGGTAGCGCTTCTCGACGTCGGTCAGGCCGTGCCACTTCGCCGGCGGCGGTAGCAGCGCCTTCGCGAGGTGCTGATAGCGCAGCGCCTTGACCGTGAGCGCGCCGGTTCGCGTCTTGAGCAGCGGCCCCTCGACGAACACGTGGTCTGCGAGATCGACGACCGCGTATTGCGCGGCGTCGGACGGCGAGAGGTTCTCGGGGCGCACGAGCGTCTGGGCCTGACCGTGCGGCGTCTGGATCACGAGGAACGGCCCGCGCTTCGCGACCACGCGTCCGTAGAGCGGGTAGCTCGCGGGGCTCGCGGGCAGCTCACCTTCTCCGGGCAGCGCGGCGCAGCGGGCCGGGTCGTTCGCGATGGCGACGACCTCGCGCCGGAGCCGATCGTCACCGACGAAGCCGTTCGGGTACGCCGCAGAACCGCCCGCGCTTCCGTCCCCCACGAGCTCACTGCCGTGCTTGCGTCGCGCCGCGATCAGCTCTTCTTCGCTCGCCACTAGTCCGGCTCCTTCTTCGTGCCTTTGCCGTCGTCGGCCGCCTTGAGCAGGTAGGCCTCGATGAACTCGTCGAGGTCCCCGTCGAGGACGGCCTGCGCCTGGCTCGTCTTGTGCTCCGTCCGCTCGTCCTTGACCAGCGTGTACGGCTGCAGCGTGTACGTTCGGACCTGCGAGCCGAACGAGATCGCCATCTGGTTGCTCGTGTAGTTCTGGGCGAACTGAGCCTCGCGCTCCTGGCGCGCACGCTCGAACAGGCGGCCCGCGAGCATCTTCATCGCCGTGGAGCGGTTCTTGTGCTGCGAGCGCTCGCTCTGACAGGTCACGACGATCCCGCTCGGGATGTGCGTGATCCGGATCGCGGACTCAGTCTTGTTGATGTGCTGGCCGCCCGCGCCGCCGGAGCGATACGTGTCGACCTTCAGATCCTCGGCACGGATCTCCACGGCATCCGAGGCTTCACCGAGGTCCGGCACGACGAGCACCGCCGCAAAGCCGGTGTGACGGCGCGCGTTCGAGTCGAACGGGCTGATCCGGATCAGGCGATGCACGCCGTTCTCCGCGCGCAAAAACCCGTAGGCATACGCGCCGGATACCGTGAACGCGACATCCTTGATGCCTGCGTCGTCGCCGGGCTGCTGGTTCACGATCTCGGTCTTGAAGCCGCGGCGCTCGCACCAGCGCAGGTACATCCGCATCAGCATCTCGGCCCAGTCCTGGGCGTCGATCCCGCCCGCGCCGGGGCTGATCGAGACGATCGCATCGGAGCGATCCTGCGGGCCGGACAGCATTCGCTCGAGCTCGATCTCGCGCGTCTGCTTCTCCAGCCTGGAGAGCTGCGCGACGATATCCTTGACG
>Ga0190265_10001879_pt1 | contig 13864 bp, 12 predicted proteins | sample Popmic124T_FD_133135 | JGI IMG/M metagenome (GOLD analysis project Ga0190265, IMG submission 133135) | Populus adjacent soil microbial communities from riparian zone of Indian Creek, Utah, USA - 124 T | ecosystem: Environmental > Terrestrial > Soil > Riparian zone | place: USA: Utah | collected...
CGTGACGGCGGCCCGGCGCTCCTGCCCGAACGCGACCGCGACGATCTCCGCCCGCCCCGCGCCAATTCCGCTCACGACGCCCGTCGGCCCCACGCGGGCGACGGCCGAATCGCTGGTGTACCACTGGACGCCGCCCCGAAGCACGCGGTTCCCCTGCTGGGGGACCTGCACCTCGATCGTGTCGGACTCCGTGGGCCCCAACATCAGCTGGGATCGGGAAAGATTGATCTCGGCGGGGGCCACCGCGACCTGCATGGTGGCCATGATGCCGCTGGAGGCGGTGGCCTGGACGATGGTGCGCCCGGTCGCGACCGCGACGACCACGCCGCTCGAGTCGGCCGTGGCGATCTCGGGCATGAGGGACTTCCAGCGGATCCGGCCGGTGAGCTCCGGCGTGCCGTCCTCACGGACGGCCTTGGCCTCGAGCTCGACGCTCTCGCCCGGCAGCAGCATCGCCGACCCGGGCTCCAGCGTGAGCACGGCACGGGAGGAAGACGCGGGCTGCTGCCCCGGGCCGGTGATCAGGATGGCAGTGGAGGCCTGCCGGCCCTGAACCCTGGCTTCGATCTTGGCGAGGCCGGCGGCCATGCCCTGGACGGCACCGTCCTTTCCGACCTTCACCACCAGCGTGTCGGAGCTCCAGAAGGTGAAGCGGGCGTTGGGGATAAGGTTCCCCTGCCGGTCATACGCGGTGGCGAACAGCGTCTGCCGCTGCCCCACACCGAGAGTCATCGTCTCAGGGGTAACCTGAACCTCCGCCACGCCCTGGGCGGAGAGAGGGCGAACCGATGCCAGGCCGGCCCCGAAGAGGGCTGCTGTGGCGGCGAGGAGGCGGCCCAGCCGGGGCACGAGCGAGGCTCGCACCGGCTGGTACGAAGGAAAGATCACCGGGTTTGTGCGTCCGGGATTGGGGTTCGAGATTGGGTAAGTATAGCCCGAGGCTGTAGGCTTGCAGAAGCATTGAAGTTGTGCAAGTTATTAAACCTGACCGTAGCGGGCGCGAGTCGCCCCGCGACCGGCGGCGGGTTGCGCCGCATCAGCGCGCGGAGGGACTACGATGGCCGACCTTCATTATATGGAGATGGGCTGGTCGGGATCGGGGTGGATGGATCCGTTACCCTCGGAGCCGGTCCCGGCTACCCCCACACCCCCGGCCTCGACGCCCAGTTACAGCTCGTCGAACTCTGCCGCCGACCCGAGCCGGCCGGCCGCTCCCCGTCCGAAAAAGGCGGCCAAGAAGAAGGCAGCCAAGAAGCCAGCCAAGAAGGCCGCCGCCAGGAAGAAGGCCACCAGAAAGCCGGCTCGGAAGAAGGCCGCGAAGAAGTCCGCCCGGAAGAAGGCGGCCAAGCGCTCGGCGAAGCGGAGCACCCGAAAGCCGGCCAAACGGAGCGCCCGGAAGTCAGCCAAGCGGAGTGCTCGGAAATCGGCCAAGCGTGGCGCCAAGAAGTCGGCCAAGCGCTCGGCCAAGAAGAGCACCCGGCGCCGGCGCCGCTAGGCCAGCCCGACCGAGTCCGAAGCGCCCCGCACCCGCGGGGCGCTTTGGTTTTACCGGCGGCCGCGCCGGTCGAGCTGGGCGAACGCCGACGCGCAGTTGATCAAGGCGATGTGGGTGAAGCCCTGCGGAAAGTTGCCGAGGAACCGCCCGCTGGCCGCGTCGATCTGCTCCGAATACAGGCCGAGATGGTTGGCGTGGCCGAGCATGCGGCGGAAGACGCGGTCGGCCCGCTTCCGTTCGCCGACCATGGCGAGCGCGTGGGCCAGCCAGAAGGTGCAGATCGAGAACGTGCCCTCCTCGCCCTCGAGACCGTCGGGTGACCGGTAGCGGTAGAGCAGCTCGCCGTCGGGGCTGGTGATCTCGCGGGCGATGGCCCGAACCGTCGAGACCGCCCGTGGATCCGACCACGGGACGAACCCGACCATCGGGATGGCGAGCGCGGCCGCGTCGAGCGCATCCGAGTCGTAGGCCTGCACGAAGGATTGCCGCGCCTCGCTCCAGCCTCGCGCCATGATCTCGGTCCAGAGCGCGTCGCGCGACGCGACCCAGGCGGCGGTGTCCCCGTCGAGCCCCAGGTCCGCCGTCATCCGGATGCCGCGGTCGAGCGCGACCCACCCCATCACCTTGCTGAAAACGTAGTGGCGCGACTCACCCCGGACCTCCCAGATACTCGAGTCGGGACGGTGCCAGTTGTGGCTCACCCAGTCCACCAGACCGCGCAGCACCCGCCAGGTGCCCTCGGTCATCTCGTGGGTCCGGCGCCAGATCTCCGCGGTCTCCAGCACTTCGCCGTAGACGTCGAGCTGGAGCTGCCCGGCGGCGCCGTTGCCGACCCGCACCGGCTTGGAGCCCATGTAGCCGGCGAGATGATCGAGCTGCCGCTCCACCAGGTCCCGCCGGCCGTCGATTCCGTACATGATCTGGAGGTGCCCGCCACCCTCGTGGCGGCAGACCCGCTTGAGGAAGCGCATGAAGGCGTCGGCCTCCGCGCCGTGGCCCACCGCGTCGAGGGCCGCGAGTGTGAACGCGGCATCGCGGAGCCAGACGAAGCGATAGTCCCAGTTGCGGGGTCCGCCGATCGTCTCCGGCAGCGACGTGGTGGGCGCCGCGATGATGGCGCCGGTCTCCGCGTGGGTCAGCAGCTTGAGCACCAGCGCCGAGCGTTTCACCTGCGAGCGATAGGGACCGCTGTACTTCACCTTCGCCGCCCAGCGCTGCCAGTACTCCGCGGTGATGTCGAGCTTGCTGGCGGAGGCGTAGCGGTCCACGGGATGGATGTCATCGTCGTCGTAGCGGAGCACCAGCCACCGGGTGACGCCTTTCTCCAGCGTCCAGCGGGTCACGGCGGTCGACTGATTCACCACCCACTCGAACGGCACCGCGCTGCTGAGCGTAAGCACCTGATCGGTGCTGTCCGTGGCGAACAGCCCTGCGCGCAGCAGCTCCAGGCGCGTCACCCGACTGCCGTACTCGAAGCGCGGCATGAAGATCATCTCCATCGGCACCGAGCCGCGGCGTCCGCGGAGGTGCCGGTGGATCTCAGGATGCGCCTCCGAGGGTCGGCCGTTCTCCCCGACCGGCATGAAGTCGGTCAGGGTGACGAGGCCGCCCTCGGTCGTGAAGGTCGTCTCGAGGATGTTGGTGCGGGGGAGATAGCGTTGCGTCGAGGTCCACGGGACGGCGGGGCGGATGGCCCAGGTGCCGCCCCGCTCGGCATCGAGCAGGGCGGCGAAGACGCTGCCGCTGTCGAAGCGGGGGAGACAGCACCAGTCAATCGCCCCGTCCAGTCCGATGAGGGCGGCGGTGCGCATGTCCCCGATCAGGCCGTAGCTGGAGATCGGCTGCGGGTCGTTCATCGCCCCAAGTATAAGCGCGGCTGTCTTCGATCTTGCATGGACGGCGGCACTTACCCACCTTCCAGCACCTCAGTCCTGCAGCGTCCATGCCCCACCGGATTTCACCCGCGGTCATGGCCCTTGGCCTTAGCCTGCTTCTCGCCTGCCGTTCGCGAGAGCCGGATGGCATCGCGTTGCTCGGCGCCACGCTGATCGATGGGACCGGGGGGCCGCCGCTGACGGAATCGGCGGTCGTGGTGCGGCGGGGGCATATCGAGTCGGTGGGGTCGCGCGACGGCTTTCAGCTCCCGGAGCGGACCAGGGAGGTGGACGTCTCCGGCCGCTGGATCATGCCGGGGCTGGTGGACGGCCACGTGCATCTGGTGGAGCCGCAGGCCGGCGTCGCGCGGTGGACCATGGCGCGCTACCTCGCGTGGGGCGTGACCACCGTGCGCGATGTGCACGGGCCGCTCCGCCGGGCGCTGGCCCTGCGCCGCGAGCTGAACCGTGGGTGGAGGCCCGGGCCGCGAGTCTACTCCGCGGGCGCGATGATCGACGGCGTGCCGCCGACGTACCCCGACGCGATCACGGCGACGAACCCGAAGGAGGCCCGCCGCGGGGTGGACCGGCTGGTGAATGCCGGCGCGGACCTGATCAAGGTCTACACCAAGGTGGACAAGACGCTGCTCGCCGCGATGCTCGACGAGGCGCGCACGTTCAACTTCCGCATCACGGGCCATCTCGGGCTGACGGACGCGGTGACCGCCGCCCGGCTCGGCCTGGGATCGCTGGAGCACATGAGCGGGGTCCCCGAAGCGGCCCTGGCCGACCCGTCGGCCCTCTACGCGGCGCACCGGCGGTCGTTCTTCGCCGGGTGGACCGCCTTCGAGCAGTCCTGGGCGGGGCTCGACTCCGCGAGCCTCTCCCGGGTCGCGGGGGTGCTCTCGGCCCGCAACGTCATCGTCGTGCCGACGCTGGTGCTGCACGACCTCTTCAGCCGGCTGGACGATCCGGCCGTGCTGACCGATACCATGCTGAGCGCCGTACCCGAGGAGGAGCAACGCCGCTGGAACGTGCCCGACATGATCGCGCGCGCCGGCTGGACCCAGGGCGACTTCGCGGCGTTCCGCCGCTCGCGCGCGGCGCAGGACCGCTTTCTCCGGATCTTTCAGGCCAAGGGCGGGCGGATCGCCGTGGGGACCGACGCCGCCAACCAGATGCTGATCCCGGGCTACAGCGCGCACCTCGAAATGCAGCTTCTGGTCGCCGCGGGATTGACGCCGGCCGAAGCGATCAGCGCGGCCACGCGCCACGGGGCCATGCTGCTCCGGGTGGACTCGCTGGGGCTGATCGCGCCGGGGAAGGTGGCCGACCTGATCGTGCTGGACCGGGATCCCCTCGCCGACATCCGCAACACCCTGGCGATCGAGTCGGTCATGAGCCGCGGCCACATGCTGTCACCCGACAGTATCCGCGCTCGCTGGTGACGACGCCGTGGCGCTGAGCCGCCTGCTCCTCGGCTGGGTCGCCGTGGTGCTGTGGCTGCTGCTCTGGGACTGGATCGAACGTCAGCTCGGCTCCGCGAAGTCCAACGGCCAGCCATTCCGGATCCGCATGCAGCTGGTGGAGGGCGCGCTCCTGACCATGTTCGGCGCGCTCTGGTTCGCGAGCCTGGGATCGGGCGCGTGGTGGCTGGTGTTCGGCCTCGTCGCCGCCCTGCGGGAATGGCCACCGTCCACCACCCCCGTCCTCGCGGCGTTGCGCGTAGCGCGCACCATCGCGGCGGGTGGGCTCCTGGCCTGGAGGCTGGGACCGGCATCAGCCAGGCGATCGACCGCCTCGCCCTTTACTTCGGGACCGAGCGCACCCGGCAGGGCATCCTCGCGCGCAAGGCGCTGGGCCAGCCGGACCCGGGCGATGCCGCCCTCGCCGAACGGCTGCGGGCGGAGCTGGCCGCGGGTGTCCGGGATGACGGCACCGTGAGCGGCGCCGCCGTGCCGACGATCTGGCGGGTGCACGAGCTGCTCGACCTCGGCGAGCGCGACAACTCTCCCGCCCTCACCATGCCGCTCCGCTGGCTGCTGGAGCAGCAGGACCGTCCCGGCGCTTTCCACGACGGCTGCGACCGCGAGCGGCACGCCCGCCAGCTCTGCCAGCACTACCTCGCCGGCTTCTTCGCGCCCGCGCCGCCCGAGCAGCGGCTCGCGCCCGTGACCCTTCCGACCGGAAAGGTCTTCCGGGTGGAGTCGCCCGCCCGCTTCGCCATCAGCTGTCTCGCGCTGCGCGCCGTTCTGCGCGCCGGGTACGGCAGCCGGCCCGCCGTCAAGCAGCATCTCCAGAGCCTGGCCCGCATCTCGGAGCAGTGGACCGAGTGGACCGGCTATTTCTCGCCCGATACGATCGTGGCGGGGTTGCACGCGCTGGCGGCGGCCGGCCCGCCGCACCGCGACACGGTGCGGCAGCTGGTCGGCACGATCACTTCGCACCAGGGCGTGGATGGCGAGTGGTCCAACGCCGATCTGTTCCTGGTGCTCGACGCCCTGCTCGCGGCGGACACGCTCGAGGCCCAGGTCACCGTGCGCCGCGCCGCGACCGCGCTGGAGGAAAAGCAGCGGGCGGACGGCACCTTCGGCACCACGGCCCAGCAGGAGCGCGCGCTGATCGGCCTGCGCGCGCTGCTCTGGGCATCGCGGAGCCCCGCATGAGGCGAAGCCTCGAGATGTTCCTCCGCCGCAAGCGCCCCCGCGGCCGGGTCGAGCGCCTGCCGGTCGGGCCGGAGGCGCCCGGACTCGACCGCGACCTGATGATCTACCTGCCGCCGTCGTACGACACGGCCGACCGGCGCTATCCCGTGCTCTACATGCAGGATGGCCAGAACCTGTTCGACCCGGCCCTCGCGTTTGCCGGGTCGTGGCGGGTGGACCTCGCGATGGACCACGCGGCGGCGCGGCGGCGCGAGGGCATCGTGGTGGGCATCCCCAACTCGGGCGAAGGCCGCCTGGCCGAGTACAGTCCGTTCGACGATCCGGAGAACGGGCCGGGGCGGGCGACGGATTACCTCCTATACATGGCCGAGACGATCAAACCGTTGGTAGATGAGCGTTTCCGGACCCTGGCCGAGAGGGAATCGACCGGCGTGGCTGGGTCCTCGATGGGAGGTCTGCTCAGCCTGTTCGCGTTCTTCCACCGGCCCGATGTCTTCGGCATCATGGCCGCGCTGAGTCCGTCGCTGTGGTACGCCGGGCGCGCTATCTTAGGGCTGCTCGAGGGGGCGCCCGCGCCTCCCGGCAGGCTGTACCTGGACGTGGGACGGCAGGAAGGCGAGCAGACCCTGGACGACGCCCGCCATCTGCGCGACCTTCTCCGCGCGAAGGGGTATCAGCCCGGCGTGAACCTGCGGTACGTGGAAGACCGCGGGGGCAGACACGAGGAAGCGGCCTGGAGCCGGCGCTTCCGGGCCGCGCTGCCGTTTCTTCTCTCTACTTCCGGGTAAATTCCGTGCACCACGAGTACCACCGCTGGCACAGCCCCGCGCTCGGCCGGGAGATGGCCCTGGAAGTCGTAGGACACCACGGCGCGCGCGTTCTGGTCTTCCCCACCTCGCTCGGCACCCACCGTGAGTGGCTCGACCGTCGGATGCACGAGGTCCTCGCCGAGCACATCAACCAGGGGTGGGTTCAGCTCTTCCTCCTGGATCATCTGCCGAGCGAGACCTGGAACGCCGACCACCTGCATCCCGGCGCCAGGGCGTGGCGGGCCCTGCAGTACGACCAGTACCTGGTGAGCGAGGTCCTGCCGTTCACCGCCCACAAGAACTCGAACGCCTACGTGATCGCCACCGGCGCGAGCCTCGGTGCCTACTACGCGGCGTGTCTCGGCTTCCGGCATCCCCACCTGGTCAATCGGATCCTGGGGATGAGCGGGACGTACGACATCAAGCGTCTCACCGGCGGCTATTCGGACGGCAACGTCTACGCCTGCAATCCCTCCGATTTCCTCCAGCACGAGCACGACCCCGCCCGGCTGGAGGCGTTCCGCCGGCAGGACATCATTTTCGCGATCGGCCGTGACGATCCGGCCTACCAGGACAACGAGGACCTGTCGGCGACCCTGTGGAGCAAGGGCGTCGGCAACGCCTTGCGGATCTGGGACGGTTGGGCGCACGATTGGCCATACTGGGAGATGATGGTCCGGCGGTACATCGGGGGGCACGATTGACACAGATCCATTGTCACCCTGAGCGAAGCGAAGGGGCCATGATCCGGCTTCGGCTCCTTCGCTTCGCTCAGGATGACTCGGTCACCACCTACTTCATCGGTGCGTCAGCATGACTAAGCGAGTCGGCCTCGTCATCGGCCGGGAGTGGTCCTTTCCACCCGCGTTCATCGAGGAAGTGGCCCGGCGGGACGCCGGCGTCGTCGTCGAGCACGCCAAGATCGGCGCGACCCCGATGGAACCGGCCCTCAAGTACGATGTGCTCATCGACCGGATCTCCCACGAGGTGCCGTTCTACCGGACCTACCTGAAGAAGGCGGTGCTCGACGGGGTCACGGTGGTGAACAACCCGTTCATGTGGAGCGCGGACGACAAGTTCTTCGGCGCCACTCTCGCCACCAAGCTCGGCGTGGCCCATCCCAAGACGTACGCGCTGCCGAACAAGTCGTACGTGCCCGGCATCGTGCCGAGCGAGAGCCTGCGCAACCTCGAGTTCCCGCTCGACTGGGACGGACTGGTCCGCGACGTGGGGATGCCCTGCATCCTCAAGGACGCGCACGGCGGAGGGTGGAAAGAGGTCTACGTCTGCCGCTCGCTGGAGGAGCTGATCCACCATTACGACAACTCCGGCCTGCTCACCATGATCGTGCAGGAATTCGTGAAGTGGGACCAGTTCGTCCGCTGTCTCTGCATCGGGCAGCAGGAGATCCTGGTGATGCCGTACGATCCGCGCGACCGGAAGTACCTGGTCCAGGCCGACTACCTCTCACCCGAGCTGCACGCGCGGATCGTCCAGGACGCGCGCACCCTGGTGCAGGCGCTGGGCTACGACATGAACTCGATCGAGTTCGCCATCCGCGACGGCGTGCCTTACGCCATCGACTTCATGAATCCCGCGCCGGACATGGACATCTATTCGCTCACGCCCACCTACTTCGAGTGGACCGTAAAGGCGATGGCGGACATGGCCATCAGCCTGGCGAAGAAGCCACGGGGACAATCCCGCGCGCTCAAGTGGGACGCGGCTTTCACCGCCCGGCGCTGAGTCCGCATCGTGCAGGAGGCGATCACCCACTACCATGAGCTGCTGACGGACGAGCTGGCCCAGGCATCCGAGGCGATGCTGTCGGACCAGCTTCACCGCCGGGGCCTGGTGTTCGGGGACCGCCCGGTGGCGACGGTGCTGCGGCCTCGCTTCATGACGCTGGACAATTACCGGCTGCTGCAGCGCCGGGTGCGGCTGCTGATGCGGGCCTTCGGCAAGGCGTACGAGCGAGCGGTCGCGGACCAGGGCTTCCGCGCGCAGTTTCGTCTGGCCGACTGGGAAGAGCGGCTGATCCGCCACGATCCGGGATTCGGCGAGCCGAGCCCCACGTCGCGGGTAGACGCCTTCGTGATGGATGATGTCGGATCGATGGCGCTCACCGAGTACAACGCCGAGACGCCGGCGGGCGCGGGCTACAACGATGCGCTGGTCGCGTCGTTCGCCGACCTGCCGATCATGCGCGCGTTCGGCCGGCGGTTCGAGGCCATGCCGTTGCTGGCCCGGCACGGCGTGCTCCACGTCCTGTTGGACGCGTACCAGGAGTGGGCCGGACGCCGGGAAATCCCCCGGGTCGCCATCGTGGACTGGCCCGAGGTACCGACCCGCAGCGAGTTCGTGCTGTTCCAGGAATACTTCCGCGCGGTGGGGATCGAGGCGGTCATCGCGGATCCCCGCGAGATGGAGCTCCGCGGCGGCCGGCTCTACGCCGGCGGCGGTCCGGTGGATCTGGTGTACAAGCGCGTGCTCCTCGCGGAGCTGGTCGAGCGCTGCGGGGAAGAGACGCCGCTCCTCAAGGCGGTCGCGAGCCGCGCGGTCTGCATGGTGAACCCGCCGCGCTGCAAGGTCCTCCACAAGAAGGCCAGTCTCGCCGTCCTGTCGGACGAGCGGAACCAGGGGATCTTCTCCTCGGAGGAGCGCGAGGTGATCGCCGCCCACATCCCGTGGACCCGGATGATGGAGGAGCGGCGCACGGAGCACAACGGCCAGCAGGTGGACCTCATTCCCTACGTGCACGCGCTCCGCGAGCGCCTGGTCCTCAAGCCGAACGACGACTACGGCGGCGCCGGCATCGTGCTCGGCTGGGACGTGGACGACGCGACGTGGGCCGGCGCGGTGCGGACCGCGCTCGCGTCGCCCTACATCGTGCAGGAGCGGGTGGGGATTCCGTCGGAGCCGTACCCGAGTCTGGTGAACGGCAAGGTGGTGTTCGCCGACCGGATGATGGATACCGCCCCGTTCGTCTGCCATGGCGAGTACGCGGAGGGCTGCCTGACCCGGCTGTCCACCGCCGCTCTATTGAATGTCACGGCCGGTGGAGGCTCGACCATTCCGACGTTCGTGGTCGAGCGCCGCTGATCTTCGAGAGGAAAGGAGTGGCGTGATGGAGCCTCCTTCGCTGACACTCGGCGTCGAGGAAGAGTATCAGATCATCGATCCCAAGACCCGGGAGCTGACCTCGTACATCACCCAGATCCTGGAAGCCGATCACCGCTTCCTGGAACAGGTGAAGCCCGAGCTGCACCAGTCCATCGTCGAGGTCGGCACCAAGGTGTGCCGCACGCCCGCGGAGGTGCGGGAGGAGCTGGTGAGTCTGCGCGGGGCGGTGATCGAGCTGGCGGCGCGGAACGGGCTCAAGATCGCGGCGGCGGGCACGCATCCGTTCTCGTCGTGGCTCAAGCAGGAGATCACGCCGCTGGAGCGCTATCTCGGCGTGAAGGAAGACATGCAGGACCTGGCGCAGCGGCTGCTGATCTTCGGCACCCACGTGCACATCGGGATCGAGGATCGGGATTTCCTGATCGACGCGCTGAACGTCTCCCGGTACTTCCTGCCCCACATTCTCTGCCTCTCGACCAGCTCGCCCTTCTGGAACGGACGCAACACCGGGTTGAAATCGTACCGCAGTATCGTCTTCCGGGGCTTCCCGCGGACCGGCGTGCCACGGATCGTCCCCAACTGGGCGGAGTACGCCCACTACCTGGAGACGCTGACCTCGACGGGATGTATCCCCAATGGCAGCAAGATCTGGTGGGACGTCCGGCCGAACTGGAACTACCCCACCCTGGAGTTCCGGATCTGCGACGTGTGCACCCGGGTGGACGAGGCGGTGGCAGTGGCCGCGATCTTGCAGGCTATCGTCGCCAAGCTGTGGAAGATGCGCCGCGACAACATCACCTTCCGGAACTACTCCTCCGACCTGATCGAGGAGAACAAGTGGCGGGCGGTGCGCTTCGGGCTGCATGGCAAGCTGATCGATTTCGGCAAGCAGAAGGAATTCCCCGCCGCGGACCTGATTCGCGAGCTGCTGGAATGGTTCATCGGCGATGTGGTGGACGAGCTGGGCAGCCGGAAGGAAGTGGAGTACGCCTACCGCATCCTGGCCGAGGGGTCGAGCGCGGACCGGCAGCTGGCGACGTTCAAGCGGACCGGAGAGCTGACGGCGGTGGTGGACCAGCTCATCGCGGAGACCGAGGAGGGCGTGCTGCCGGGAACTTCGAAGGGGGAGTCGGCGTTGGCACCGGTGGTGGGAAGGTAGTCTAGATTACTGCGGCGCAGTGACGGGCCGCGCTGTCATCCCGAGCGCAGCGAGGGATCTTGTCTGGGCAGGGCTCGAGCCAGGCCGGCAAGATCCCTCGCTCCGCTCGGGATGACACAACCAGAGGAACCAATGCGTCGCAGACCGATCATCGGCATTCCAACCCAGACCCTGCATTCGATCGACGGCATCCCCGAGGGACTGCCGGAGTCGTGGGTCATGAACCAGCGCTACTCGCGCGTGGTTGCGGCCGCAGGCGGGCTGCCGGTGATGATTCCGCTGTTGGACGACGAGGACACCCTGCGGGCGCTCTACGACCGTATGGATGGGGTGCTCATCCCGGGTGGGGTGGATCTCGACCCTGCCACGTACGGCGAGGCCGCGCTCCCGACCTGCGGCCGGCTGGACCCCGCGCGCGACCGGGTCGAGCTCATGTTCGCCCGGTGGGCGCTCGACGAGAGCAAGCCGCTCTTCGGCCTCTGCCGCGGCCTCCAGATCCTGAACGTGGCGATGGGCGGCTCGCTCTACCAGGATATCGCCGCGCAGCGCTCCGACGCGATCAAGCACGATTACTTCCCCACCGCCGGCTATGCCCGCGACCACCTGGCGCATCCCGTGACGGTCACGTCGGGCTCGAGGCTCGACGCCATCGTCGGCACCGCGCCGCTCCGGGTGAACAGCATGCACCACCAGGCGGTGAAGGACCTCGCGCCCGGCCTGGTCGCCACCGCGGTGGCGCCCGACGGCGTGATCGAGGCGGTCGAGTCCACGGGGAGCCAGTTTGTCCTCGGCGTCCAGTGGCATCCAGAGTCGCTCACCGAGCGGGACCCCCGCATGCATCGGCTCCTCACGGGGTTCGTGGGCGCCGCCTCCAGGTAGTAACTTCCGGTCGCGCAAAATCGACGACCGGAGCTGGGCATGACGAACGAGGTGCTCGAACAATCCCCCCGCATCAGACTGACCGCCTTCTCTCACGGGGCCGGCTGCGCCTGCAAGCTCGGCCCCGACGAGCTTTCCCAGGTTCTGCATCACGTGGCCGGCGTGGTGGATCCGCGCGTGCTGGTGGACGCGGCCACCCGTGATGACGCCGCCGTCTTCCGCCTCTCCGACGACCGAGCGCTGGTCGCCACGGTGGACTTCTTCACCCCGATCGTGGACGACGCGACCCAATGGGGTGCCATCGCCGCCGCGAACGCGCTCAGCGACGTGTACGCCATGGGCGGGACGCCGCTGTTCGCGCTGAACCTGGTCGGCTGGCCGCGGGAGAAGCTGCCGTTCGAGCTGCTGGGGGACGTGCTCAAAGGGGCCTCGGAGGTCGCGGCGCGGGCGGGCTGCGCGATCGTCGGCGGGCATTCCATCGATTCGCTGGAGCCACTCTTCGGCATGGTCGTCATGGGTGAGGTGCATCCCGAGCGGATGTTCACCAACGCCGGTGCCTGTGCCGGTGACGTTCTGATTCTCACCAAGCCTCTCGGCACCGGCATCCTCACCACCGCCCTCAAGCGCGACGCGATGATCGAAGCGGGGATGGGCGACGCCGTCCGGACCATGACCGCGCTCAACGACACCGCCGCGCGGGCCGCCCAGCGGGTCGGCGTCAGTGCCGCGACCGACGTCACCGGGTTCGGACTCCTGCGGCATCTGGGGAACATCCTCGCGGCCAGCGGTGTCGCGGCGGAGGTCGCCTTCGAGGCATTGCCGGTGCTGCCGCACGCACTCAGCCTCGCGGCGCGCGGCGTCGTCTCGGGCGGTACCCGCCGCAACCTGGACGCGGCCACCGACGTGGACTGGGCCGCCGATGTGACCGAGCCCGAGCGGCTCCTCTGCGTGGATGCCCAGACCTCGGGCGGGCTTCTCCTCGCCGTGCCGCAGGAGAATGAAGCGGCCCTGCTCGACGCCCTGCAGGAAGCCGGCACGCCGGCCGCGGCGGTCATCGGCCGGCTGGTCGCCGGACCGGCCGGACACATCCGCGTCACCCGCCGACTCTAGCATGCCGCTCCGCTGGACGACCCAACGCATGGACCAGCTCGAGAACGCCGTCCGCCGCGGTCTCCGGGTGTCGCTCTCGCGCCGGGGAACCGAATACATCGTGGTGGCGCTCCGCATCGCGTCGGTCGGGCCCCATGAGGCGCTCATCGGCCGCCTGCCGATGACCGGCGAGGAGCTACCCTTTCTGCTCAACGACATCGACCATTTCCAGGTGATCGATTGAGCCGACCGGTCGCGATCCTCCATCTCGACGAGAGTTGTCTCGGCAACGGCCGCGAGGGCGAGAACCCCGGCGGCGGAGGCGGGCTGATCGAGGCCCGAACCCGCAGCCGCAAGATCGAGCGCCGGGATTTCTTCCTGCACGAGCCGGGGACGACCAACAACCGAATGGCGCTCAAGGGCGCGACCGGCGCGCTGGAGCTGCTCGCCCGGAAGGGAGTGGCCCTGTCGGTGCTGATGATCTCCGACTCGCAGTACCTGGTGAAGGGCATGCGGGAGTGGGTCCCGGGATGGAGAGCGCGCAACTGGACCCGGAAGGGCGGGCCGATCGAGAACCTGGAGCTGTGGAAGCAGCTCGTCGCCGCGAGCGCCAAGCACGATGTGCAGTGGAGCTGGCTCCGGGGTCACTACCGCCACCCGAAGAACGAGTATGCGGACTGGCTCGCGGTCCGCGCCGCGAAGGAACAGCGCAGCAGCGACGGAGCGGTCGAGTCGGAGCTCGGCACGTGGCTGGCGGTCCAGCAGGAGAA